>Ga0307378_10000644_pt1 | contig 60711 bp, 57 predicted proteins | sample UN1MG_FD_202238 | JGI IMG/M metagenome (GOLD analysis project Ga0307378, IMG submission 202238) | Soil microbial communities from Risofladan, Vaasa, Finland - UN-1 | ecosystem: Environmental > Terrestrial > Soil > Coastal area > Acid sulfate soil | place: Finland: Risofladan, Vaasa | collected... | reverse complement strand
TTACTCCCAGATCATTTAACAGGCTGGAAACGAACTCAGCACCGCTGTAACAGCCAGAACGGTCGTACACCCAATTAACCCTGTCAATAGAAAATAAGCGTATAAACAACTGAGCTCGTCTGTGTCCTTTTTCTCCTCTGAAAAAAGAAGAAACGGATTCAAAATATTTTTCATCAACTACTTCCATACCCATATTCAAAATTAACAATAATTTGAATCTTAAATTCTGATTTAATACGAGGCTTGGATATAAGACTGGTTTTGCAGGGAACATGGAATTGAATGCAACCAGTGAATTTAACTGAATATTAATGTTATTTTTGAAATATTACGTTCTAATAAACAGAAGAAATCATGAATAAATATCTGGTAATTATCGGCATTTCTGTTTCAATGAGTTTTCTTATCTCATGCTCGGGTGATAAAAACCCGGATCGTCCCGCCCTGGTTGCTCTTATGGAACAATATCTTGACGCTCTTGGAATGATTTGATTATCACACAAGGTCACACGCCTCCGGCGGCATCCAGTGTGCGTCCTTTCCCTCCCATTTAATGTTGCATCCTATCGGATTTGTCATTGGAATTGAAACAACTTTTCCGGAAGTAAGCTCCTCAAGGGCCCTGTCCAGATCGTTGATTGTCATCCGCGAGGTGTCGCGGGGAGAGTCAACACCCCTGCCTGTATAGACAAGGACACGCTCTTTATTAAATACATAGAAATGAGGCGTGCGCAACGCTCCGTAAGCTTTTGCAATACTCTGATCATGGTCGTACAGGTATAACCACGGAAATTTGTATTTCTCCATCCGTGCTACCATGTTCGGAAAACTGTCCTCTTCATAAGTATGTTCACTGTTTGAGTTTATTCCGACAAATTTTACTCCCTTATCCATGTATTTTTCAGCTGTTGCTCTTGTAGCTTCATCTGAACCAATAACATAAGGACAGTGATTACAGGTAAAGAATACCACCAGGTATTTGTATCCGTCGAAATCAGAAAGACTGTATTCTTTTCCTTCAGTTGAAGAAAGTTTGAAATCAATAGCCTTCTGTCCGGGTTGTAATGTAAATGCCATTTTCTTCAATTGTTTATGTAAAATTAATAACAATAGTATTAATGATTTGTTTTTGAAAGTTTAATTTTGGAATAATTCTTAAAATCAATGCCATGAAAAACATAACTAAAACTGTTTCTCTGTTGCTATTATTTGTCTTTGTAGCTATATCATCATTCAGTATTGATGGACCCCGTAAACCTGTTACGCCTAAAGCATCTCCCGGGGCTGTGGCTCTTCTGGATCTTTTTTATAACATTTCAGGAAAATACACTCTGACAGGTCAGCATAACTTTCCAAATATAAAAGATCGAAACACCAGATTTGCTGCAGAGTATATAGGTGAAACTCCCGTTATTTTCAGCACCGACTGGGGCTTTGCAAAAGAAGATGACAAGGATTCTTATCTTGCACGTCCTGAGATAGTTAAAGAGGCTATACGTCAGTATAAACTCGGCTCGATAATTACGATCTGCTGGCATGCAGTTCCTCCGACAGCAAAAGAGCCTGTAACATTTCAGCCTGTTCCGGGTGCTGATCCGCAGATGCTTGCAAGTGTTCAGGGACAACTCACCGATCAGCAGTTTAAAGATATTCTTACAAAGGGAACTCCTTTGTACAAAAGCTGGTGTGCCCAGGTTGATTCTGTGGCAGTATATCTTAAAAAGCTTCAGGATGCACACGTGCCGGTTCTCTGGCGTCCTTACCACGAAATGAACGGAAACTGGTTCTGGTGGGGCGGACGTACCGGAAAATACAGCACAAAGGCTCTTTACCGGCAGATATATGACAGGTTGGTTAAGTATCATAAGCTCAATAATCTCATCTGGGTCTGGAGTGTTGACAGGCCAAACAAGCCGGAAATGCAATTTTCAAATTATTACCCCGGGGATAATTATCTTGATATCCTTGCCCTTGATGTATATGGCAGTGACTTCAAACAGGAGTATTATGACAGCCTCGTGGTATTATCAAAAGGGAAGCCTCTTATTCTTGGCGAGGTAGGTAATCCGCCATCCCTGGATATTTTATCAAAACAACCCAAATGGAGCTATTGGGTGATTTGGTCTGGCATGGTAAGGAATACACTTAAGAAACAGCATAAGGTTCTTACCTCTGATCCGCGTATACTTAGTCTTGAAGATGCTGCTTACAGAGAGGCTGTAGCTCCTCTGCGAAAGATATCCGGCCTTCTTCCCCTGCCTGAAATAAAAATAGTAAAGGAGCCTCTGAATTTTACAGGTAAATGGGTATTCAATGAAGAAAAGAGTACCCTTGATAATTTCGGCGCAGGGAATATCGCGGATTTAATAAATGTCGTGCATGATACGGGTTCTATAACCGTAAGAAAGACTTATCATCTGGAAGATGCTGATGACAGGATCACGGAGGACCTGCTTATCCCCGGAGAGGAAAATAAATCAGGTTCCGGAAATTATGTCCAGATAACAATTATAAGTACTTCTGAAAACGGAGACACACTTACTCTTGATTCGCAGGTCACAATGAAGTTTGGCGATAAAGTATTCAACCAGGTAATAAATGAAAAATGGACCCTGCAGGACAAAGGCAAAGAGCTGGTAATAAAGCAAATATCTGATTATTTCCGCGGAAAAAGGAACCTTGTTCTGATTTACGATAAAGAATAAAATTAATTAACCGCAAAGAGCGTAAAGTCCCGAGTACTCGGGATTACGCTAAGAACGCAAAGAGTTATGTTTTGATTTTTTCTTTGTGTCCTTCGTGTTCGCTTTGCGTGCTCTGCGGTTAGGTTTTCTTTTTAATATCTATTTTACCAGAGGGTTTTCTGCTCTCTTATTGAATTCCTTGTGCAGTTCTTCTATTGTATTATTGGCCTTTAGATATTTTATCAGTCCTGCAAGCTGGTTTGCACCGCTTGTAACCAGCAGTTCTCCAAGTCTTTTGTTTGGTTCTGCCACATCGCTTGCATAATGATTCGGATATTTTGCATACCACCAGATCCCGGTATATCCGTTGCGAAGTCCTTTCAGATGCTGCTGGTCAAGTCCTGACTGGGTCTTTATTGCCTGCTGATCAACAAGATCCGGCCTGATATAATACATCATTGAGGTTTCCTCCTCCCCGGCATGGCCATCAAGCTTTGCTTTTTTCAGCGATTCGATCTCATTGTCAAGTTCAGGATCAGAGCCCGGCTGGAAAAGAACTACTATATAATCTTTCTGAGCTGCAAGTTGGGTCTGACAGAAGAATTGCAGGAAGCTTGTATTTCCGCCATGTCCGTTTGCCAGGATTATTTTCTTTAATCCGTTCCTGGACAGTTCCGCACAGGTTTCCTCAAGCATCTTCCACATGAGGTCATGACTGTAAGCCATCGCCCCCGGCTGATGGCGGGCTTCAAAGATCTGTCCGAAATAATACGGCGGAAAAACCACTGCATATTCTTTCTTTGCCGCAGTCGTTGCAACCTCCCTTACCTCAAAAAGATCTGTTCCAAGGGGAAGGTGGGGACCGTGTTTTTCGATGATTCCAAGCGGAATAACACATACTCCGCCGGCTTTCTCCACGGCTGTCACAAATTGGGGAGAGGTTATTTCTTCCATTTTGAATGGAAGACTGACGTCTCCCTGTTGCGCAGAAAGTACAATACTGTATAAAATTGTAAATGAGAAAATTAATAGTTTTTTCATGTGTTCATTTTTTAAGTTATTAGAATTGAATATATTCAGAAATTAAATTAATTAATTCAAGTAGCCGGTTCCTGGTTCCTGGTTAAAATACTGATTAGTAAAACAATATGTAACTTTATTAATAGTATTTCTGATAATATCATAACTATTATTGTGCTCATATTCAAACAACCAGCAACATGCAACCAGGAACCCGGGTTAATTATTCAATATTAGCCAGACGAAATGGTCTGATTACAATTTTTTCCCATACTTTATTGTAAATGTATGGTTCGTTTTTAAGTCTTTCATCCAGGGTTGCTCTGTCTGGTACTTCGTATAGAATCATTGATCCGATCATTTTACCGGAATCATCCAGTATTGCTCCTCCGCAAAGGAATTCTCCTGCTTTTTTTATCAGGGCAATTTTCTCAAGATGATCAGGCCGGCTTTTCATCCTGCGGTTCAATGCTTCTGCATCGGTTCCGTCATATGCTATTAAAAGAAATTGCATTTCTTTATATTGTTTAATGGTTATGATATTTGTCCAAATTTAAAAAATAAAACATGAAGCATGTGTTTCTTATCATATGAAATCTTATTGCCATTTGTTAAATTTGTATCAACACCCGACATTATAACTCATGGAAGAAAAACAATACAGGACAGGGCTTGTTCTCAGCGGCGGTGGAGCAAGAGGATTTGCTCACCTGGGTGTTCTGCAGGCATTGAACGAGGCAGATATTTATCCCGATATCATCTCAGGGACAAGCGCGGGAGCACTGGCCGGGGTGTTTTATTGTGATGGTCATTCTCCCGGGGAGATCCTTAAAATAATGAAGCTTCACAGTAAGCTTGATTATATGCGCCCGGCCCTTCCCCGTGATGGATTGCTGCAGATTTCCGGAATCGTCAAAATTCTTGAATCCAATCTGAAAGCAAAAAAATTTGAAGATCTTAAGATACCCCTGGTGGTGGCTGCAACAGATCTTAACAATGCAAGGCCCGTATATTTTTCCACGGGAGAGCTGATTACATCAGTAATAGCATCCTCAAGCATTCCTGTGTTGTTTAAGCCTGTGATTATCAATAAAATATATTATGTTGATGGCGGAGTAATTGATAATCTTCCAATAAAGCCGATAGAAAATAAATGCAATCTGCTTATCGGTTCTTTCGTGAATCCCGTAGGATACGAAGAGACTACATCGGGACTTATTACAATTGCCATCAGGACTTTCATGCTCAACCAGGCGAAGGAGGCAGAAGAAAAAAGGAAAAAATTTGATTTGCTTATTGCTCCAGCTGAACTTACAAAATTTGGCATCATTGAGGTTGAAAAGGCTGATGCTATTTTTGAAATGGGATATAAAAAAACAAAGGAGAAACTGAAGGATCCTGAAGTGCAGAAGATAATAAATGATAAGCTGGGGTAGGGAAGGTTGCTTCGTCGCTTTGCTCCTCGCAATGACAGCAAAATTAAGATGAATTAGTTTATAATATTTCAGTAATAGATTAAAGATACAGGTCATTGCGAAGAGCAAGGCGACGAAGCAATCTTATCTCACAGAACAAATCTATATAATAGATTATTTTTTAACCAGTGAGTACAGTTTCTTTATCTCCGTCTCCCAGAGCGATTCATCAGGAGTCTCAAGTATAAGCGGCATGTTGTCAAAACGACTGTCGTTCATAATCAACAAAAAAGTCTCCTCGCCCAAAAATCCTGTTCCTAGATTTTCATGCCGGTCTACCCGTGTTCCGAAATCTTTTTTGGAGTCGTTAAGATGCATTCCTTTCAGATATTTAAAACCTACTATACTATCGAACTTTTTAAACGTATCTGCAAAGCCCTCCGGCGTTTTAACATCGTATCCCGAAGTATACGCATGACATGTATCAATGCACACCCCGACTCTTGACTTGTCCTCAACATGGTCAATAATAAACTTAATCTGCTCAAATGTATGTCCAAGATTTGTCCCCTGGCCTGCTGTATTTTCTATCACTGCAATTACTCCTTTTGTTTTGTCAAGAGTTATGTTTAATGATTCGGCGATTATTTTCAGGCACTCTTCAATACCGGTCAGCTTAAGATGGCTTCCCGGATGAAAATTCAGCCTGTCAAGCCCCAGTTGTTCACATCGCCTCATTTCATCAAGGAATGAGGTTCTGGATTTATTTAACGGTTCTTTTTCAGGGTGTCCCAGGTTAATCAGGTAGCTGTCGTGCGGGAGGATCTGGAATGGTTTATAATCAAATTTTTCACAGTTCTCCCTGAATGCAGTTATAGCAGATCGGGCAAGCGGAGAAGAAAACCATTGCCTTTGATTCTTGGTAAATAATGCAAATGCCCTTGCTCCTATTGCATTTGCATTTAACGGGGCGTTCTGGACGCCGCCCTCCGCACTGACATGGGCTCCAACATATTTCATATTCTGGTTGCCGGTTGCTGGTTTTATTGTTGTGTCGTTCTTTACATCTCCCCATTCCCCTTTAAAGGATGAGTTATTCGCTTATTTGTCGTGGTTAAAAAAAGCTTGAACCATCCCAGCAATGGGTACAAAGTTTTTCTTTCGGAAGCCCTATTGCTGCAACGAGGTCATCAAGACGCTGGTACAGGAGGGAATCAAGATCAAGCTTTTCTGCAATCTTGGCGACCATGTTTTTATACTTTTCAGAATCAGGATCGGAATATTCCGGAAGCTCCTCCTCGCTGCCATCAAGTTCTTTTACCGCTCTCCTGGCTGCCAGTTCAAGAGGAGAACGCGACTGGGTAAAATTCAGGAATTCGCAGGAATAGAGAAGCGGGGGACATGCAATTCTCATATGGATCTCAGCAGCACCATTTTTTCTCATATCGTTGGTGTTGTCCTTAAGCTGTGTTCCCCTTACAATACTATCGTCAAGGAAAATCATTTTCTTTCCTTCAATTACAGCCTTATTCGGGATAAGCTTCATTCTTGCAACCAGATCGCGCTGTTCCTGAACTGACGGGAGAAAACTTCGGGGCCATGTTACTGTATATTTCGAATATGGCCTCATATTAGGTATTTTTTTCTCATTACCATATCCCGTAGCATGTCCGATTCCCGAATCCGGAATGCCACTGACATAATCTGCTTCCACATTATCTCTGCGGGCCAATGCAGCTCCGCACCTGTACCGGCATTCATCAACATTTATCCCTTCATAATATGACGGCGGGTATCCGTAATAAACCCACAAAAACGCACAAATCTGCATTTTATCTCCCGGTTTTCTTATCTGCTTATAGCCTTCTGCAGTAACCTCAACTATTTCTCCGGGACCCAGGTAATATTCAAGTTCAAATCCTGTATTTGGAAATGAGCACGATTCGGAAGCTATGGCATATGCCTCTTGTTTTTTCCCTATCACCACAGGGGTTCTGCCCAGTTTGTCTCTTGCTGCAATGATCCCGTTTTCGGTAAGGATCATTATTGAGCATGAGCCTTTTATATTTTCAAAAACATTTTCAATGCCGGAAACAAATGTGTCTTTCTCGCAGATCAGGTTGGCGACCACTTCTGTGGGATTAATGTTGCCTTCAAAATTTTCGGTGAAATGCTTTTTCTGCTCCAGGAATCTTTTTCCCAGTTCAGCGATATTCACCAGCCGGCTGACTGTAACGATCGCAAAACTACCCAGATGTGAGTTGAATAATATTGGCTGTGGATCTGTATCGCTGATCACACCTATCCCGGAATTGCCGGCAAAATTTTTCAGTTCATCTTCAAACTTCGTCCTGAAATATGAATTCTCAAGGGTGTGAATGGAGCGTCTGAATCCCTTTTCAGGAACAATAAAAACCATACCCGCCCGTTTCGTACCAAGATGTGAATGATAATCTGTGCCATAGAATACCTCACTGACACAATCTTTCTTTGATATCACACCATAAAAACCACTCATGTTGTTGAATATTAAACTATTAAGAAAATATCGTTCATCTGTAAATTTAATCATTGGATTGATATTATAATATTTTCTGATATATTATTATTTTTGCAATCCGATAACTTTTTTAAAATCAACTGAATGACTGAAACATACAACGAGGTGCCAAAATTGCAGGAGAATAAAAGAAGTACTCCTGTTGGTTTGATAGCTGTAGCAATAATAATGGCAGGAGCACTGGTATTCCTGGTGGTAATGTACTTCGATCAGAAAAACAAGATGATTGAAATGGAAACAGTGCTTACCCAGGAAAAAGATTCCCTTGCCAATGAGCTGCGGATAATGGTCCATAGCTTTGACACACTCAAGACAAATAATGACAGCCTCAATGCAAGGCTTGAAAAAGAAAAGCAGAGAATAATCCAGCTTCTTTCGGTTAATGCTTCGAATGTTCAGCTGATAAAGAAATACAGGAGCGAAATCTCCACCATGAGAGAAATAATGAAAAGTTATATAGTCCAGATTGATTCTCTCAATACGAAAAACAAGATACTTGTTGCGGAAAATGTACAGATCAGGCAGGATTATAAAAAGGTACGGGACTCAAATGTTGAGCTTGAGAAAACAAAGGAAGAATTAAGCTCGAAAGTTGAAATTGCTTCGGTGATCCAGGCAAAGAATATTGTTGCTGCTCCCCTGAACAGAAAGAGGAAGGAAACGACAAAAATAAACCTTCTGGATAAACTGAGGATATGTTTCACTCTTCGTGAAAATCCTATAGCCACTGCAGGACAAAAAGAGGTCTTCATGAGAGTAATCCGGCCCGATTCACTTGTTATAACCAGCAGTTCTGATAATATCTTTGTTTTCAACGGCAAAAAACTGATCTATTCTGCAAACCGGACAGCAGATTACATAAACCAGGATATTGAAATGTGTATCTTCCTCGATAATACAGGTGACTTTATTCCCGGTAATTACAATGTTGAATTATATCTTGAGAATAATATGATCGGCCAGACCAATTTCATGCTGACAAAGAGATAGTTACCTGTCACCCGGAACCATAAATTCAGAAATAATATTATCGGATATCATTTTACCCTGGTTCGTAAGGACCAGGTTTTTTTTGTCGCGTTTCATCATGCCGTAATCAATGAATTTTCCTGACAGATTAATTACATAATCATAACTTTCTTTTTCAAAAGTTCTTTCCAGGTATTCAAGATCGATGCCCCACATGGTCCTCAGGGAAGTCATTATATACTCATTAAACCTTGTTTTTATATCAAGGTTCTCTTTTTCAAAAAACTCTGTTCCGTTATCCACATACCTGATATATTTATTCAGGTCTGATATATTCCACTGACGGGAATACCCGTTGAATGAATGAGCTGAGGGTCCCAGTCCTATGTAAGGTACCTGTTTCCAGTAATTTGTATTATGTAAAGAAAAATATCCTGGTTTTCCGAAATTTGATATTTCATAATGCATAAAACCGGCTGCTTCTGTTTTTTTTACAAGAATATTAAATTCCGCATTGCTTTTCTCCTCGTCTGCTTCCTTAAACAATCCTTTTTCCTTCATCCTGCCGAATACCGTACCCGGTTCTATTGTCAGGTGATAGGCGGATAAGTGTTTTATATCAAAAGCCAGAGACTGGTCAAGATTTGATTCCCACGCTTTCAGGCTCATCCCGGGTATCCCGTAAATAAGATCAATAGTAATATTTTCGAATCCTGTTTTCAGTGTATCTTCCAGTGCCTTTGAAGCCTGCATAACTGTGTGCCTCCTGTTAAGCATTTTAAGATCTTCCTCTCTCCATGATTGTATCCCAATGCTGATCCTGGTGAAACCGGTTTTCTTAAGGTCGTTCAGGTATTCGGGTGTTATATCGTCAGGATTCAGTTCAATTGTCGTTTCACAGGCTGGTTCTGCTGAAAAATGCGTTCTGAGATAATCCAGGACGGTTTCCAGCTCTTTAACAGACAAGACCGATGGTGTCCCTCCGCCGAAATAAATTGTTGAAACTGGTTCGTTTGCCGTGTAATTCTGCCTGATTTCCGCTTCCCTGAGCAAAGCCTTCAAAAAAAAGGTGTGGTCTTCACATGCGATCACGTGATAAAAATCGCAATAATTGCACAACTTCTTACAAAACGGAATATGAACATATATGCCTGCCATTGTGAAAAATGTAACGCCGAAATTTAAAAATAAAATATGATTCTATTGATTAAATTTGTCCAAACAATAAATATGGTAAAAAAGAATATTTTATCGATACTGATTGCACTGGCAATTGCATATCTGAGTCTCTCTGACTCTGATAGCTTTAATAAAGTGTCATTTCTGAATTTCCCCGGAGCTGATAAAATAGTCCATTTCTTAATGTATTTTGTTTTTATGTCGGTAATTGTTTTTGAAAACAGAAAAAACATCGGAAAGACAGGTATTTTACTTTTGCTTGCTCTCATACCTTTCGGTTTCGGAGCATTAATGGAAATTTTACAGATCTGGCTGACAGTTAACAGGTCCGGATCTGCAGCAGACCTGCTTTTTAATATGGCCGGTATATTGCTTTCTGTTGCGGCCTGTCTTATAATCAGGCCGATCAGAAAACAAATTATCAAATAATTATCTTCTTCGTACTGCTTGCTTTTTTCACCAGGTCAGACACTGTTATGGTGCTAAAAAGCATTATAAGTTCTTCTCTTATAGCTGCATAATCATCATGAACGGGGCAGGGATCCTTGTCCAGGTCCACATACTTGCATGTAGAGTTATGAATAATACAATCTGTAAAAAGTCCGTCGCCGTCGATTGTTTTTACAATATCAAGAAGCGTTATTTTTCCCGGATCTTTCTGCAGTGAAAATCCGCCATTAGGGCCTTTCATCGACGTGAGTATCTTTTGTTTTGCAAGCTGCTGAAGTATCTTTGCAAGAAAAGGTGTAGGAAGATCAAGGTCTTTTGATATTTGCTTTATTCCTGTTTTATTTTTTTCCTTCGGCTGACTTGCTATATATATCAGGGACCGGATACCATATCTGCATGAGTTTGAAAACATTTCAATACATTTTTAAAGAAATTTTATTTATCCTCGGTTTATGCCTGTCTCCTTCAAATTCTGTTTCAAGAAAAGTCTTTACAATCAGGTACGCTTCCGACTCTGTAATGAATCTTCCCGGTAAAGCACATATATTGGCGTCATTATGAGCTCTTGCCAGTCTGCTTATTTCTTCATTCCAGCATAAAGCACCCCTGATGCCCTGGTGTTTGTTCACAGTCATGTTCATACCGTTCCCCGTTCCACATATTGAAATACCAAGTTCAAATTCACCAGAAGAAACCGCTGCTGCCATTGGATGACCAAAATCGGGGTAGTCAACAGGCTCTTTGCCTGAAGCTCCAAAGTCTTTTACTTCGTAGTTTTTTCCCTTAAGGTATTTCATCAGCAATTCCTTAAGATAAAAACCTGCATGATCTGATGTAACTGCTATTTTTCTTCTTTTCATAACTAAACTAAAAGCTCATTTTTCTGCTAATTTAAGAAAATAATATTCTTTTATCTTTTATATTCATTTATATTGTTCCCTAACTTTGTAAAGGTGTTTAAAAAAGTGTTTACTAATTATTAATAATTGTTCGGAATTAATACATATTTCATTTTAAAATCAACTTTTAAATATTTCCCTTGATTTTATGATTAAATAATATTAATATATAAACAGGCAATAAACAGTAAAAAACTTACATTTGTCCTGTTATCACTATTAACAATTTACTCCTAACAATTGTTAATAATAACAGTAATGATCTGATTTACAAAAAGGGTACATTTTTTGATCTGTTAAAAAGATGTTTACCTGATGATAATTCTGAAAAAACAAATAAAATTCTTTATAATTTTCAAACACAATTAACAGCATATTAATATCATTATAAATAAATATATATAAATCAATATATTATATGTTGATGTTAATAAACCGGAACAGCAGTGAATAAAAGCATAAATTATATTGATGAAATCATAAGAATGAAAAAAGCAAAGAATGTTATCATTCTTGCTCACTATTACCAGACCGGAGATATTCAGGATCTGGCGGATTTTGTAGGTGACAGTCTTGCATTGTCACAAAAAGCCGCAGAAAATGATGCTGATATTATATTATTTGCAGGTGTGAAATTCATGGCTGAAACTGCAAAAATACTTGCTCCTGAAAAAAAAGTACTTCTACCTGATATGAATGCAGGATGCTCACTGGCAGATTCGTGCAAGGCTGAAGATTTTAAAAAATTTATAAAAGAAAATCCAGGGAGAACTATTATTACCTATGTAAATACTACAGCAGAAATAAAGGCGTTGTCAGATATAAGCTGCACATCTTCAAATGCAGTGGAAATAGTTAACTCACTTCCACCGGGAGAAAAAATAATATTTGCTCCTGACAGAAACCTTGGAAATTATGTACTTAATAAAACAGGAAGGGATATAGTGATATGGAACGGGACTTGTCATGTACATGAAGAATTTTCGCTCGAAGCAATTCTTAAATTAAAAGAACAAAATAAGGAAGCAAAAATTATTGTACATCCGGAATGTGAACTGCCGGTAAGAATGGTTGCAGATTTTATTGGCTCTACTTCATCATTACTTCAATTTACTAAAAAAGATGAAGCCATATGTTATATTGTAGCCACAGAGCCCGGAATAATATACCAGATGAAAAAAGCAATGCCACAAAAAAAATATATTCCTGCTCCTCCTAAAGATTCAACCTGCGGATGCAGCGAATGTAATTTTATGAAGCTTATTACTGTGGAAAAAATATTTAAATGCCTGAAAAACGAAAATCCTGAAATATTTATAGATCCTCACATAATAAAGGATGCCCGGATACCGATTAAAAGAATGATAGATATATCTAAAAAACAGGGTATTTAAATAATGAAAAAAACTATTTTCATACTTGTTACTGTTTTTACAGCCATCAATGCATTCCCGCAAACAGGAGAAGAGATTAAAGATGGTTATCAGGTATTTAAATACCCAAACGGTACAATATCAGGCAAGGGTTTTATAAAAAATGGAAAACCAGACGGATACTGGATAAGTTATTATGTAACAGGTGTAACAAAATCAGAAGGTGTGTACAGAAATTTCATGCTTGACAGTATCTGGTTATTCTTTGACCAGGCCGGAGATACCACTGATAAAATAAGCTACCTGTTCGGGAAGAAAAACGGTTATTATTACAAATATAAAAAATATCCTTTAAAAGGCCTGTATATATGGTCAAAAGAACTTTTTGCGGGCGACAGGAAAGAAGGAACCGCATATGTTTATTTTCCTGATGGTAAAGTTCAGCAGACAATAGCGTACAATTCAGGAAAAAAGGAAGGATTATCCAAGGAATTTGACAAGGATGGCAATGTAATAACCCTTTTTGAATATAATAATGATTTTCTGGTAAGCAGGGAAAAAATCAACAGGACTGACAATAATCGCCTGAAACAGGGAGAATGGAAAGAGTTCTATCCCTCAGGAACCATTAAGGCCGAAATGACTTACAAAGATGACCAGCTTCATGGATATTACAAGGAATATGATACCAGGGGAAATCTTGTGCTTACAATGCTATATGACAGTGGTGCAATAGTGAAATCAAGAGTTGAGGATGAACCCGATATTGAAATTGTCAACAGGTATGACGGTGACGGAAAGCTTATTTACAGCGGACCATTCAGGAATAATATCCCCGTAGGAGTTCACCGGGAATTCGGAAAAGACGGAAAGGTAAGCAATGCATTTATTTACAATGATAAAGGGTTATTGTTATCGGAAGGGATTGTTGATGAAGCAGGAAATCAGAACGGCAGGTGGAAGGATTTTTATCCGGATGGAAAAATCAGGGCAGAAGGCAATTACAATGACAGCAGAAAAACCGGAATGTGGAAATTCTATAATACCGCTTCAAAAGTTGAACAGACCGGATATTATAACAATGGAAGGCCTGACGGCCTGTGGCAATGGTATTATAATAACGGTGCGATACTCAGGGAGGAAGAATACTTCCAGGGTCAGCGTGATGGCTTATATTCAGAATATTCCGTAAGCGGAAATATTATTGCAACAGGAGAGTATTCAGATGGCGAGAAAAACGGTGAATGGAAATTTAATTCAGGTGATTATACAGAGGAAGGCAGATACATTCTGGGTTTGAAAGACGGGCAATGGAAATCATTTTACGGGAATGGTAAACTCAAATTCAAAGGAAACTATGTCCAGGGAAACCCTGATAAACAGCACCTGTACTATTATGAATCAGGCAAAGTAAGGGAAGAACAGTATTACCAGATGGGTATAAGGCAAAAAACGTGGAAAAAATTTGATGAGGAAGGCCTGCCTGTACTGATAATTACTTACAAAGATGATATTGAAACGACTATTAACGGTGTTAAAATAAATCTTCCTGAAAGCGATACAAAGCTGATAAAATAGTTACTTTGCTTTATGGAAGATAACTACAATATCAGAAAAGAAAATATTTCGCTTGCTGACAAGGAATTTGAAAAACAACTCCGGCCTTTATATTTCAAGGATTTCAAGGGGCAGAAACAGGTAATAGACAATCTGAAAGTTTTTGTAACTGCAGCTAAACAAAGAGGGGAATCTCTTGATCACGTCCTCCTGCACAGTCCTCCCGGGCTTGGAAAAACAACCCTGGCAAACATAATATCAAATGAGCTTCATGTAAACCTGAGGGTCACCTCTGGTCCTGTCCTGGACAAACCCGGAGACCTGGCAGGACTGCTGACAAATCTTGAAGAGGGTGATGTTCTGTTCATTGACGAAATCCACCGCCTCAGCCCGGTTGTGGAGGAATATCTTTATTCAGCAATGGAGGATTTCCAGATTGACATAATGATTGACAAGGGACCCAGCGCCCGATCGGTACAGCTATCCCTGAATAAATTTACACTTATAGGGGCAACAACACGGTCGGGACTGCTTACAAGCCCGCTCAGGGCCAGGTTTGGTATCAAATTCCACCTGGAATACTATGATCACGATGTACTTACAGGCATTGTTAAAAGATCGGCAGGGATACTCAATGTAAAAATTGATGAAGCGGCAGCAGTTGAGATTGCCAGGAGAAGCAGAGGAACACCAAGAATTGCAAATTCATTGCTGCGAAGGATAAGAGATTTCGCCCAGGTTAAGGGATCCGGAATAGTTGACCTTGAAATCACAAAGTATGGACTTAATGCCCTTAATATTGACAAGTACGGGCTTGATGAAATGGATAACAGGATACTTTCAGCCGTAATAAACAAATTTAACGGAGGACCCGTAGGGCTCAGTACAATCGCTACTGCTGTAAGCGAGGAAAGCGGAACAATTGAGGAGGTTTATGAACCCTTTCTCATCAAGGAAGGTTTCCTAAAAAGAACTCCGCGCGGAAGGGAAGCCACAGAACTTGCCTATAAACATCTTGGAAAATATTTCAGCCGCAGGGAAAATACTCTGTTTTAAGGAAAATCAATTAAATACATTACTGATCTTTTCAAGGCCTTTTTTATTAAGGATCCTGATCTTTCGGCCATTAAGCTCAACAAGCTTGTCGGATTTGAATTCTGACAACAGCCTGATCACAGACTCGGTTGCTGTTCCGACAATATTAGCAAGCTCTTCGCGGGTCAGTGATATCTGAAGGAAATTCTGTGAATCAAGACCGAAATCACTGACAAGAAGAAGAATTATTTCAGCGAGTCTTTCACGTACGGTTTTTTGAGCAATATCAGTAATAAATGAATTTGCTTCCCCAAGCTCATGACAAGCAAGCTTAAGGAGCTCGTGGGCAAAAGCGGAATTGGTTTTTACAAGTTTAATGAGGATTTCAGATTGGATGAAACAGACCTGGCAATCTTCAATAACTTTAGCAGAAGTACATGCTGGTTCATTACTGAGAACACTGCGGTATGCAATTATATCACCCGGTTTTGCAAATCGTATTATCTGCTCCTTACCGTCAAAGCCCGTCTTAAACACTTTGATGATCCCTTTGTGGATACAATAAAAACCGCTTATCCTGCCTCCCTCATGATAAAGTATCTCGCCCCTCCTGAACTGGCGAAACTCTTTTTCGAAATTGATCATATCAACTTCATCCCCGATAAGGTGTTTAAAAATAGACCCGTTATCCATCGCACATTTATCACAAAAAGGAACCGGGACTTCATGCTGCTTCATGTTTTTATATGAATAAATATAAAATAAACAATAATTTGGTAATAATTGTTCGGTAGTTAAAATGCGGACCTGAATTGTTCAAGAAAACGGATATCATTTTCAAAATAAAGACGTAAATCATTAACCTGGTATTTAAGCATAGCAGGTCTTTCAATACCCATTCCGAAAGCAAATCCAGTATACTTACGGCTGTCAATGTTGCTTGCCTCTAGCACTGCGGGATGGACCATCCCGCAACCAAGCACCTCCAGCCAGCCTGTATATTTACATACATTACAGCCTTTTCCGCCGCAAATGCTGCAACTGATATCCATCTCGGCAGAAGGTTCGGTAAAAGGGAAATATGAGGGCCTCAGGCGTATTTTCGTATCCTTGCCGAACATTTCACGGGCAAAAAACAAGAGTGTCTGCATAAGATCGGCAAAAGAGACATTCTCGTCAATATAAAGTCCTTCAACCTGGTGGAATATACAGTGAGCCCTTGCGGAAATTGCCTCATTACGGAAAACACGGCCGGGAGAAATAGTCCTGATCGGAGGTTTCTGGTTTTCCATTACACGCACCTGAACAGAAGAGGTATGGGTGCGGAGCACAATGTCACGGGGATTCGAATCTTCCGGAGAGATCCTTGAAATATAAAAAGTATCCTGCATGTCCCTGGCTGGATGTTCAGGAGCAAAATTCAGTTTTGTAAAAACATGATTATCATCCTCAATCTCAGGACCTTCCGATACTGTAAACCCAATACGCGTAAAAATATCTATAATCTCATTCCTGATAATGGATATCGGGTGACGAGAACCCAGGAACCACGGAAAAGAAGGACGCGTGAGATCATCAGAGAATGATGATCTTTCAGGAGACAGGAGTCCCGTTTTCAGATTGCTGTATTTTTCATGAGCTGCCTGTTTCAACACATTCAGCTTCTGCCCCAGCAATTTTTTCTCTGAAGAGGGAACATTTCTGAACTCTTCAAACAATTCTGAAATAAGTCCTTTTTTACTGAGGTATTTCAAACGAAAAGATTCAAGTTCTTCACTTCCTTCAGCATGGAAAGAGGAGATTTCAGAAAGGAGATTTTCTATTTTTTCGAACATTAATAAATACTTAACAAAGATTATTTACTAACAATTTTTATTTTGAGAATCCTGATATCACTGAGGGGCTTATCTGTATTATCTGTTTTTACTGCAGCAATTTTATCCACCACATCCAGGCCCTCCAGCACTTCACCAAAAACAGTATAGGTGCCGTCAAGACGCGGCACACCGCCGATTGTTTTATAAGCAATACGCTGGTCTTCAGGTATTTTATAATTGCCTTCAGTTGTCAGGTAATTGAACATTTTCTCAGATGCCTTTTCCTGAATTTCGCCATCAGAAAGGGGAACCCCGGATGCTGCTGCGCTGTCTGCAAAAAAATTGACATATTTGTTGAAAAGGACTCTTTTAATATTGTTGTTGATCATTTCCTCTGCCTGGTTCAGCTGTTCGTCGGTGAATTTTAATCCCTGGACTATAAAAAAGTGTGTCCCGGAGGAACGCATTTCAGGATTAACTTCATTGCCTTCACGAGCGGCAGCAAGGGCACCCTTTTTATGAAAGAGCTGCTTATTGAATTCAGAAGGAATTGTATATGTATTTAATGAATCAGCACTTTTATCAATTGGCACACTCCGGGTAAGGGGATCTCCCGCCTGGATCATGAAACTGTTTATAACGCGATGAAATGCAATGCCTTCATAAAAGCCTGAATTGACAAGCATTATGAAATTATCCCTGTGTAAAGGAGTTTCATCATAAAGCCTGATTTTAATATCCCCGAGCGTGGTTTTCATCAGAACAACAGTATTCTCATTGCCTCCGGGAGCAATACAGGAAACGAGTGAAAACATAAAAGAAAGTAATAATATCCTGATTATTATTTTGTTCATGAATATTAGATTTTGGTTAATAATGTTCTGCAATTCTGAAGACAAAGATATTTAACTTTGGACGATCAGGAAAGAAATGGATTTTAAAATATGATTTATTTCATGTTTCAAAATTCAAAACGATGAGCAGACGAAGGAACTGTATTTATTTTTATAGAGCAAGGTGAAGGAAATCAGAACATTAGCAAAACAAACAGCCATATATGGATTTGGAACAATCGTTCCGCGATTCCTGAACTATGGCATTATGACCTTTTTCTATACAAGGATTTTTGAAAAGGCAGAATACGGTGTTGTCACCGAGCTTTATGCATGGATGGTACTCCTGTTGATTGTTCTTACATATGGCATGGAAACAGGATTCTTCAGGTTTGCACAGAAAAAGGAAGATTCTGAAAAAGTATACAGCACCGCACTGCTGAGCCTTCTGATAACTTCGTCACTGTTCCTTATACTGGTCAATATTTTTATAAGGCCGGTGTCAGCTGTTCTTAATTACAGCGGAAATCATGACTATATAAGACTTTTTACCGGAATTATTGCTATTGACGCATTTACGGCAATACCCTTTGCATGGCTGAGGAAGGAAAACAAGCCATTGATATTCAGTATTATAAAGATAGCCAATGTATTAATAACAATTGTAACAGTTTTATTCCTGCTGCTGGCCGCCCCGGGAATATATGAAAAAAGTGACGGGTGGTTCAGGCGTGTTTATGATCCGGATTACCGGGTGGGATATGTTTTTGTAGCAAACCTTATCGGAAGCCTGGCCACACTTGTAATGCTTTTACCATTCATTGTGAAAATCAGGCCTGTTCTGGACAGGACTATATGGAGAACAATGATAGGTTATTCTTTCCCACTACTGATTGCAGGATTGAGCGGATCAATAAATGATACTCTGGATAAGATTATACTGAGAAGAATGGTGGGCGAGGATACCGGGCTGGCAACCGTGGGAGAATATGGAGCAGGATATAAAATTGCGGTTTTGATGGCACTCTTTATACAGATGTTCAGGTTCGCTGCAGAGCCATTCTTTTTTGAAAGGGCAAAACATGAGAATGCAAAAGAAACATACGCATACATAATGAAGTATTTTGTAATAATAATGCTGATTCTATACCTGGGAATAAATCTGTATATATCAGGATTTCAGTTTATTATAGGAAAATCATTCAGGGATGCAATTATTGTGGTACCAATCGTCAGCATGGGATACCTGCTGTATGGAGTATATATAAACCACAGCATATGGTATAAGCTGAATGATCTGACAAGGTATGGTATATATATCACCTTAATCGGGACAATTATAACGGTATTTATCAATGTCATGCTTATCCCCGTGTACGGATATATGGCTTCAGCATGGGCCCATGTGGCTTCATACGGCGCGATGATCATTATGTCATTTATTTTTGCCGAAAAGCATTATAAGATCAAATATAATATGAAAGAACTTATTCCTTATTTTGCGGCAGCAATCGGAATGGTAATATTCAGCAGGCTGTATAACTACAAAAACCTTGTTACGGAACTGATAGTAAACACAATATTTATTGGAGCCTTTGTTGCCTACGCCCAGTATAAGGATAAATTAATAACAGTATTTTTGAAGAAGGACTAAAAATGAAAATCAGAATAGTTAATAAATCAAAACACCAGCTTCCATCCTATTCAACAAGAGTATGCCAGATGATAATTACAAGGCATGAAAAGGCCGAATGGATAAATACAGCGAAACTGGAAGAAACCACCAGGGCTTCAGGAGGATTTGGACATACAGGGAAGAAATGAAAAGAGAGGGATATATTGTTTTACTGGTTATATTATTGACAGCATCAATAACTTCTTGTGAAAACAAGATTGTGCCTGCTGCAATAAAAAGCTCAAAGGAGTATGATTCTGTTAAATTCGATTACTTTTTTGTGGAAGCTGTAAAGCTGAAGGTTATGGGGAATGCCGGCGAGGCCCTTAAATTCTTTGAACAATGCCTAAAAATAAATCCGGAAAGCAGTGCATCATACTACCAGATGGCACAGATTGTTATTGCAAGCGGGAATGTGCGAAACGGGAAGGAGTATCTGAAAAAAGCAATTGAAATAGAACCGGGAAATCTATGGTATTTAATGATGCTGGCAGGAACATATTACCAGGAAGAGAAGCTTGACAGCGCAATAATTTATTATGAGACGGCTGTTAATAATTACCCTGAAAAGGAAGATATGAAATTAACACTTGCCAACTTATACTCAGAGAATAAAAAGTATGAAAAAGCAAATATAATTTTTGAAAACCTGGACAGGAAATACGGTATAAATCAATCATCAACAGTAGGGTTGATAAAGAATCTGATATGGGCTGAAAGGTATGATGAAGCAGAAACAAAGACTAAATTATTGCTGAAAGAGTATCCGGATGAAATATTATTCAACGGCCTTCTGGCTGAAATATACCGGGGCAAAGGTGAACCTGAAAAAGCAATGGAAGTATATGAAGGGTTGCTGGAAAGGAATCCTGATAATCCTGAAACACAGTTATCATTATGTGATTTTCTGATAACAGAAAAAAAATATAATGATTTATTCATGCTGCTGAATAGAGTGATATTAAATGATCAGGTATTAAGGGAGGACAAAATATCGCTTTTTGCTAAATTGATAGGAACAACTGAGCTTCTGGAGGAAAACAGCAATAAGCTTTATCTTGCACTAATGGTTCTGGAAACAAAATATAAAAATGATCAGATTATCCAGTTGCTGAGACCGGAATTACTTACTGAGGAAAAGAAGTATAATGAATCAGCGTCGAGGCTTGAAGAGATAATAAAGGGACAACCTGAAAATTATTACGCATGGGAGAGGTTACTTCTTGTTTATCTTGACGCAGGGGAATTTAAGAAACTTGAAGAAAGAGGAAAGGAATGCGCTACAAAGTTCAACAGATCATTCTTGGCAAAAATACTTTATGCAACAGGAGCAAGTGAAAATAAAAATTATGAAACAGCACTGGAGGAACTAAGAAAAGCAGATATTCTTGCTGGAGATAACCGGGAATTGAAAATGCAGGTTCTTTCAATAAAGGCCGATGTTTTGTACAGGATGAGAGATTTTGAAAGCGCATTCAGGACATTCGACGAAGCCATAAAAACCGACAGGGAGGATATTACAATACTTAATAATTATGCATATTATCTGGCCGAACAAGAATTAAGGCTGAAGGAAGCAGAAGAAATGGCTAAAAAAGTAATTGAAACTGAAAAAGACAATAATACATACCTTGATACGTACGGATGGATCCTGTTTAAAAGAGGAAAAGTAAAAGAGGCAGAAAAAGTATTTGAAGAAATACTAAGCAGCGGAAAAGAATCTGACGCTGAATATTTTGAACATTATGGATATATACTTAAAAAGAGAAAAAAATGCAGAGAAGCCATATTGAATTGGAATTCAGCATTGAAAATGGACAGTACAAAAACTAATCTTATAAAGGAAATAGAAAATTGCAGAAGTGCGAATTGATATTATTGTCACTCGTCATTGCAGGCTGTTCTGTGACAAGGAGGAATACTGCAGTTGTATACCATGAAGGAAGCGGTAAGTTTATTTCCACAGACGGAATTATTGCTTTAAATGTTACAAACTATGATTTCAATATTCTGAAGGCAGAAATTGAAATTAAAAATGAAATTGAAAGCAGGAAAATGATTGGTAATTTAAAATATAAGAAACCGGGAACATATCTTATCAGTTTAAGAAGCCAGGCAGGCATTGAAGCTGCAAGAATATATGTTTCAATGGATACAATACTTATAAATGACAGATTAAATAAAAAGCTATATTATGGTTCTACTGAATATCTTCTGAATAAGTACGGAATAAGTACAAGCATATTACCTGTAATTGTAGGTGATTATATTTCAGAAGAGGCTGATAATATACAAATTAAATGCACAAACAACCAGGCAAGTATCAGACAGATTACTGGTGATAAGGAAATACTATACAATATCAGTTGTGGTAAAAGAAAAGTCACAGATATAATATCAACGGATCCTTTATCAGGAAAAGGAATCAGCATTAAATTCGATAAATTCGAAGAAAGCGAAAAGATTTTAATGGCAAGAAAAATAAAGGTTGCTGATTCTGCCGGTGAAACGAGTATCTCAATAAATATAATGAAAGTTGAACCAGGCAGGGAAAGTGAAATTACATTTATACCCGGTAAAAATTACGAGAAAGTATTGTTGAGATGAAACTCAAACCTGTAATAACAATAACTTTTGCATTAATAATTGGTCAGGTAGCAGCGCAAACAAAGACTGAACTTGAGGAAGAGAGATCAAAAACGCTGGAAGAAATAGCATACGTTGATAATATGCTGAAAAGCACCGCAGAACAACGAACTGCAGGTATTAATGCACTTAAGATCCTGGGAAATAAAGTGATACTAAGAGAGACAGTAATCAGGGGAATGGGGGAAGAAATAAAGCTGTTAAATGAAAGGATAGATTTGAATAAAATAGCAATAGATATGATGGAAGGAGATTTGGTAACGTTAAAGGAGGATTATTCCAGAGCTATTGTAAATTCATATAAGTCAAAGAAAAGCAATCCGGACATAATTTATATTCTATCAGCAAAGGACTTTAACCAGGGCTACAAAAGACTGAAATATCTGCAACAGGTAACAAAATACAGAAGAAATGAAGCTGAAATAATTGCGGAATTAAAGGAGCATATAGAAGAGACAAAGAAACGGCTTGAAGAAGACCTGACAATAATATCTGACCTTAAGAGAACAGAAGAAGTACAGAAAGGATTATTACAGGGAGAACAGACAAGAAAGCAGAGAATGATAAAATCATTGAGCTCAAAGGAAAAACAATTAAAAAAAGAGCTGGAGGACAAAAAGAGAATTGCAAAAAAACTAGAAAGTGAAATAGCAAGGATAATTGAAGAAGAAAAGAAAAGAACAAGAATAACAGAGCTGACTCCTGAACAGAAACTGATAGGAGATAATTTTAATGAAAATAAAGGAAGACTGCCCTGGCCTGTGGAAAGAGGAATTATTACGAACCACTTCGGGATGCATCAGCACCCGGTGCTCAAGTATGTAACAGAAAATAATTTCGGAATTGAAATTACCAGTTCAGGAAGAACAATCGCAAGAAGTGTTTTCAAAGGAGAAATTACAGCCATTTTTGCAATTTCAGGAGCAAATATGACTGTTATTGTAAGTCACGGCAAATACCGTTCGGTGTATAATAACCTGATTAATGTTAAAGTAAAGAAAGGAGATAAAGTGGAAACAAAACAGGAGATAGGCGAAGTTTTCAGGAACACCGGAGAAGAAAGTACAAGTACAATGAAGTTTATGATATATGACGAAAAATATCTCGATCCCGAACAATGGATAACAAAAATTTGAAAAATTTTGAAACAAATTGGAAAAAATCAAGTATAAGGGATTGAAAATAATTGATTTATGTTGAGAAAACTGCGAATTGAGTCCAAAGTTGCCAATATCAGAGCAGTAGAAAATGAGATTGACAGTATTACCGGAGATGAAGGTATTAATCAGGAAAATTATGGCAAGATACTTATAGCAACACTGGAAGCAGTAAATAATGCAATATTGCATGGAAATAAGTCAGACGAAAAAAAACATGTAGAGATAGAGATTTTATTGAATGAAAACAAAATGGTTATAACCGTTACAGATGAAGGAAGGGGTTTTAAACCCAGGGAGGTGCCTGATCCTACAAAACCGGAGAATATAGAAGCAATGAACGGGAGAGGAATATTTCTAATGAAAAAGCTTGCAGATGAAATTCAATTCAATAAAAAAGGGAATAGTGTTAAGATGACTTTTAAAAACATAAAGCATTGAGTATAAAAATATATTACGATAAACTGAATTATCGTATTACGGGAAGCAGAAAAACAATCAAATTAATTGAAAAGGTCATCTGGAATGAAAATAAAATACCAGATGACCTTTATTTCATTATAACAACTGACAGGGAATTGAATAAGATTAATAATGAATTTCTGGGAAGAAATACACTAACTGACATTATAGCATTTGATTATTCGGAGAATAAAACAGTAAGAGGAGAAATTTATATAAGCAAAGAATCTGTTGAAAGAAACTCGTTAAACTATAAAGTTAGTTTAAAGAATGAAATGATAAGAGTAATGATTCACGGAACGCTTCACTTATGCGGATATAGTGATAAAAATAAAAAAGGAAAGAGAAGAATGACAGAGAAAGAAAATGAATGGCTGAAGAAAATTAATGAAATAGAATAGGTGGAACTATATTATGATATAATAGTGGTTGGAGGAGGACATGCTGGATGTGAAGCCGCGCATGCAGCTGCAAAAATGGGTGCTGAAACACTGCTGATAACGATGGACATGACAAAACTGGCCCAAATGTCATGTAATCCTGCAATGGGTGGTATTGCAAAAGGACAGATAATAAGAGAGATAGATGCGATGGGAGGAATGAGCGGCATAATTACTGACCAAAGCATGATACAGTTCAGGATGCTTAATAAGTCCAAGGGTCCTGCAATGTGGAGCCCGAGGGCACAATGTGACCGGCAAAGATTTACAATAGAATGGAGGAAGGCAATTGAAAGAACAAAAAGATTGCACATATGGCAGGAACAGGCAGTAAAGCTGATAATAGAGAATGACAGGGTAAAAGGAACAGAAACTTCATTCGGAACAAGATTTTTAGCTGAAGCAGTTATACTAACCAATGGCACATTTCTAAATGCAATGATGCATGTAGGATTCAGGAATATTATAGGAGGCAGATCGGGGGACCAGGCATCAACAGGGCTGAGTGACCAGCTTGCACAAACAGGTTTTCAGGTCGAAAGACTTAAGACAGGTACAAGTGCAAGGATTGACGGAAGGACTATAGACTTCAGTTTAATGACGGAACAAAAGGGAGATGAAGAAGGAAGAACATTTTCTTTCATTTCAAAGGAAAATAAAGAAAAAGAGCAAAAGAGCTGCTTTATAACTCATACAAATGAAGAAGTTCATGAAGAATTAAGGAAGGGCCTGGAATTCTCTCCGCTTTTTAAAGGAAGAATAAAAGGAAGAGGGCCGAGATATTGTCCAAGTATTGAAGACAAAATAGTAACATTTAAGGAGAGAAATGCTCACCAGTTATTCATAGAACCGGAAGGATGCGATACAATAGAATATTATGTAAACGGGTTTGCAAGCAGCCTTCCCCTGGAAGCACAGTTAAAAGCGTTAAGAAAGGTAAAAGGACTGGAAAATGTAGAAATTTTCAGGCCGGGTTATGCAATAGAATATGATTTTTTCCAGCCAACACAATTAAAACACACACTCGAAACAAAAAGAATTGAAAACCTGTATTTTGCAGGTCAGATAAACGGAACAACAGGATATGAAGAAGCTGCAGCGCAAGGATTAATGGCAGGGATAAACGCGGTACTAAAAATGAATAAGAAAGAGAAGATGGTATTAGGGAGAGAAGAATCATATATAGGAGTATTAATAGATGATCTTGTAACAAAAGGAGTTGATGAACCCTACAGGATGTTTACATCCAGGGCTGAATACAGGATACTGTTGAGACAGGACAATGCAGATGAAAGACTGACAAAGAAAGGATTCGAAATAGGGCTGGCTGATAAGGAACGTATGACATTGTATAACGAAAAGGAATTAATGACTAATGAATTAATACAGTATTTATCAGAAAAAAGTATCAGCCCGGAAGCAATTAATGAATATCTGAATGAATCAGGATCAAGCAAAATAAAACAGGGTACAAAGGCTTTAAAAATCGCTTTAAGACCGCAGGTAAACATTGTGAAGATGTTAGAAAGAATAGATAAAGAGAATACAATAAAAACAAGAACATCATGGAGATATAATGAAATTGTTGAGTCAGCAGAAATAAAAATAAAGTACGAAGGATACATTCAGCGGGAAAAAATAATAGCGGAAAAAATCAAAAGGCTGGAAGATGTAAAAATACCAGACGATATAAATTATAATGAACTGGTTTCAATATCCACAGAAGGGAGACAGAAGCTGACAAAAATAAGACCGGTAAACATAGGACAGGCTGGAAGGATAAGCGGTGTGTCACCTTCCGACATAAGTATTCTGTTAATGTACCTTGGCAGATAATAGTGTTCCACGTGGAACAAAAATTTGTTTTTATAAAATATTTATTATGAAAGTCGAGGGACGGCTTATAGATATATATAAAAGAGAAATTTACCCTGCATTAATTCTGGTAGAAAACGGGAGAATAGCAGAGATTAAAAGAACACATGAGGACCAGGAAAGATATATTATGCCAGGATTAATAGACTCTCACATACATATTGAGAGCTCAATGTTAACACCGGGAAATTTTGCGATGGGAAGTGTTCCACATGGAACAATCGGAGTATTGTCAGATCCGCATGAAATTGCAAACGTCCTTGGAATTGAAGGAGTAGAATATATGATACGGGATTCAAAGAAAGTACCACTGAAATACTGGTTTGGAGCGCCCTCATGTGTTCCGGCAACAGATTTTGAAACCAGCGGAGGAAAGATTGACGAATTGGAAATTACAGAACTTATTAACAGAAAAGAAATAAAATTTCTTGCAGAAATGATGAATTTTCCAGGTGTGATAAATGATGACGAAAGCATAAAGAGGAAACTGACAGCAGCAATAAATGCAGGAAAAAGGATTGACGGTCATGCACCGGGATTATCGGGAGAGGCACTTAAAAAGTATATAAATAAAGGAATAAGCACCGATCACGAATGCGCTAATCTAAGTGAAGCAAAAGAAAAATTATCTCTTGGAATGAAGATCCTTATAAGAGAGGGGAGTGCGACAAGAAACCTTGATGCATTAAAAGATCTGTTCATAACAAACCCCGGAGATATTATGCTTTGCAGTGATGATCTTCACCCGGAAGAGCTGAAAAGAGGGCACATAAACAAACTGGCAGGAAAGCTCATAACAGAAGGCTATGATCTTTTTGATGTCATACGCAGCGTAACGATTAATCCTTCGTTGCACTACAACCTTGATGCGGGAATGCTGCGTCCTGGAGACAATGCTGACTTTATAATAGTGGATTATCCGGGAAAAATGAACGTGCTGGAAACATGGATTAACGGAGAAAAGATATATGACAGAGGTAAAGTAATGTTTCAATATTTCCCCGGAGAGCCTGTTAATAATTTTAATTGCAGCGAAATTTCTGAAGCTGATATTAAAATTAAGAACAAAGGCAGAAAATTCAGGATCATTCAGGCTTTTGACGGGAGTCTTCTCACCAGGGAAATTGTCCATGATCCGGTGCCCGGAGAAATACTTGGAACATTCCCGGATAACGACATTCTTAAAATTGTAGTAAAAGACAGATATAAAAATAACCGTCCGGAAGTCGGCTTAATAAATGGTTTTGATCTGAAGGAAGGAGCATTTGCGAGCTCTGTGGCGCATGACAGCCATAACATAATCGCCGTGGGAACAAATGACAGGGATATTGTTTCAGCGGTGAATGAAATTGTAAAACTAAAGGGAGGATTAGTGGCTGTAGCAGGAAGGGAGATCGGTTCCCTTCAGCTGGATGTGGCTGGAATAATGTCAAGAAAAACGTGCAGCGAGGTAGCTTCTGCATATGAGTCACTGAATGAAAAAGTTAAGAAAATGGGATGCGGAATGTCTGCTCCTTTTATGACACTTTCATTTATGGCCCTTTTGGTTATTCCGGAGCTTAAACTCAGCGACCGCGGACTCTTTGACGGGAACAGATTTTGCCATGTACCTTTATTCACGGAGTAAGACTGTATATTATATTTGCTTTATGCCAATTATTCCTGAAACCCTTATACCGCTTTTACCTCAAAAACCGGGAGTCTACCAGTTTATGGACTCCACAGGCACCCTTTTGTATGTCGGGAAAGCAAAGAATCTCAGGAAAAGAGTAGCTTCATATTTTACCGGGAACCAATCAGGAAAGACCACGGTTATGCTGAAGAAAGCATCTTCAGTAAGACATATTGTGGTCGATAATGAATCAGATGCACTTTTACTTGAGAATAACATTATTAAAAAGCATCAGCCCAGGTATAATATACTTATGAAAGATGACAAGACATATCCCTGGATCTGTATAAAGAAAGAGCCATTTCCAAGGATATTCAGCACCAGAAATACAGTTAAGGACGGATCAGTATATTACGGGCCATATACTTCGGGATTGATGGTGAAAACCTTAATAAATCTCATCCGGCAAATATTCAAGCCAAGGACATGTACACTAAACCTTTCAGATGCGTCAATTGCATCAGGGAAGTTCAGGGTTTGTCTTGAATATCATATAGGTAACTGCAAAGGTCCATGTGAGGGATTTCAGGATGAAGAGGAATATAATGCAAATATTCAACAGGTCAGAGACATACTTAAGGGCAATATTTCTTCCGTAATCGAACATTTAAAGGACAGGATGAAAGCTTATTCAACTGAACTGAAGTTTGAAGAGGCACAGGTAATCAAGGACAAAATAGACCTTCTGGCAAAATTCAGATCGAGGTCAGCAGTAGTGAGCAGTAAAATCAGAAATACAGATGTATTTGCCCTTACACAGGATAATGATAATACATATATTAATTATCTTAAAGTAATCAATGGTGCTGTTGTTCAGATATTTACGCTTGACATGAAAAGCAGGGTTGATGAGGAGAAAGAGTCACTGCTGGGATTTGCAATAACCGAGATAAGGCAAAGACTGTCAAGCGATTCACCAGAAATAATTGTACCCTTCAGACCTGATATATTGATAGAGAGAATAAAATACACTGTACCTGTTAAAGGTGAAAAGCTAAGACTTCTTGAACTTGCTGAAAGAAATGCTGTTTACTATAAGCTTGAGCAGAAAAAGAAACAAGAACTTGTACCAAAAAAGGACCACACGGGGAGAAACCTTGAAAAGCTTAAATCAGACCTTCATATGGCCGAATTGCCGGTTCATATTGAGTGCTTCGACAATTCAAACATAACAGGTGAAAATCCGGTAGCCGCATGTGTTGTGTTTAAGAATTCAAGGCCAAGTAAAAAAGATTACAGACATTTCAACATAAAGACAGTCACGGGACCCGATGATTTCTCGTCCATGGAGGAAATAGTATTCAGGAGGTACAGGCGATTGATAGATGAAAAACAAAGCCTCCCTCAGCTGGTAATAATTGACGGAGGAAAAGGCCAACTCTCGTCTGCAGTGAAAAGCCTGCAAAAACTGGAAATACAGGACAGGCTCACAATTATAGGTATTGCTAAAAAACTGGAAGAAATTTATTTTCCCGGTGACAGCGTTCCGCTTTATCTTGACAAGAACTCTGTAAGTCTTAAAATAATTCAGCAGTTAAGAAATGAGGCGCACCGTTTCGGAATAAATTTTCACAGAGATAAGCGTTCTGCTGAAATGACAAAATCAGAACTAGATCAGATAAAAGGCATCGGTGCCAAAACAAAAGATCTTTTATTGAAAAAAATTGGCTCCTTTGATAAAATAAGAAAAACAACTCTTGCCGACCTGGAAAAACTTATCGGAAGAAAGAAAGCTTCAGTTTTGTATAAAAATCTCAATAAGTAGTTCTGGTTTCCACGTGGAACAAAAAATTGTGAAAGTCATATAAAATATTGTTAGACAATGGTATAAATGGCGACATCTGTTGACTTAACTTCGCGAGAGTTGAATATTTTAGGGTTAACGGACAGCTGTTGGCAATATTTGAAGGCAAAAGGAAGAGAATTTCGAACAAACAAGACAATTAGTCGAAATCCTTATTGGATAATTCCTGATTCCCAAAGTTTATCTTTAAGTGAATCTGTTTCGGAAAGATGAATCACTTTCATTCCGATCGATTCGGCAGACCGCACATTGATTTCAATATCATCGACACAAAGACACTCTTCAGGATTGAGCCCGTACCTTTGAATAAAAGTTTTATAAATGGCGGGATCAGGTTTTGACTGATTTACCTCTGCTGAAATTATTCCTCCATCGAAGTATGAAAAAAATTCATATTCCTTTTTTATTTCGTTGAAGAACTCGCGCGGGAAGTTTGAAAGATAATATAGTTTAAATCCCTGTTTCCGAAGCCCAGGAAGCAAGATAATGTTCGGGGTAAGGGGAAATATGATTTCAGTGCATAAATTGAACAGAGAGGCTATTTCGTCCCTTTTAAGCGAAGATCTGGCAGTCATAAGATCTATGGCTTCCCCTTTGGTAATATCTCCGTTATCCAGGCTGAACCAGACCTGGCTTCTGAAAACAGTATCCATGATCAATTGGATTGATTCTTCGTTGTATCCTGAATTTTTAAGGAACTCACCTGGTTTCCAGCTTAAAAGAACGTTCCCCAGGTCGAATACGATATTTTTAATCATATCAGGGATTCTTCATGCTTATTGGCTGCCCCGTAGCCTCAAGAACGTTCCACCAGAGCTCTCCTTCAACATCTATTTTCTTACGTTTCTTCACAGCCATGGAAATTGGGAGGAGGGTGAACTCGTTGTTCCAGTAACCAACCACAAAATCTGTCTTTCCTGCTACAGCAGCATGTACCGCATTCTGGGCAAGAAGATTGCAGAATTTGCTGTCGTTGGCATTTGCAGGAGCGCTCCTGATAATATAGCTGGGATCAATATATTTAATTGAATAAGGAAATCCTTTGGAATCGAATTCTTCCTTGATCTTTTCCTTAAGGTGAATGCCAATATCTTCATGCTTTATATTGCCTGATGCGTCCTTTGTTAAATCCTTTGATTCAAAGAGATCCTGTCCTGCTCCTTCCGCAACAACAACCACAGCATGATGTCTCTCCTCGAGACGTTTCCACAGGACTTTCAAAAATCCCCGGGTTCCATAAAGGTCAAAGGAGATCTCTGGAACCAGCACAAAATTCACTTCCTGGATGGCAAGCGCTGCACTGGCAGCAATAAAGCCTGAATCTCTTCCCATAAGCTTTACAAGGGCGATACCGTTATGAGCGCCCTCGGCTTCATTGTGAGCGTTTCTGATTATATCGTTGGCAATTGAAAATGCAGTTTCGAATCCGAATGACTTCTGAATAAGGTCAATATCATTATCAATTGTTTTGGGAATACCTGCTATTGCTATCTTCAGATTTCTTTTTTTTATCTCCTCATGGATCGCATGGGCGCCACGTAATGTACCATCACCACCTATACAGAACAGGATGTTGATGTTCAGTATTTCAAGTGTATCGACCATTTCCTCAACATTCTGATTCCCGCGCGATGTTCCAAGGAATGTACCGCCTGCATTATGGATATCACTTACCATTGAGGCTGTAAGTTCAATGACAGGATGATTGAATTTTGATATTAATCCCTCATATCCATATTTGATACCAAGGATCCTGTCGATCCCATACCTGTAGTGAAGCTGATTTACCAGGCTTCGGATAACATTATTTACACCGGGACACAATCCTCCGCAGGTTACAATGCCGACCTTGGTTTTTGCGGGTTCAAAGAAGATATTTTCCTTGGGCCCGGCCTTTTCAAACGATACCGGTATTTCACGGGTCTCTTTATACTTATTGAATGCTTCAAGTGATACTTCATAAAGAATCCTTTCGTCGTTCTTTACGAATTTGTACACGGGACTGTCAACCCGCTGGCCCTGCTTGAGAGGTGTTGTTACGTTTCCGTTTCCCAGCGATGAGACCAGAAAATCCTCATATTTCATCTTTAAAATCGTTGAATTAGTAAATATCAGCAATGAAAACAATATGTTTCCAGACTGTGCAAATTTAGTTAATTTTTTGAACGATTGACAAATAAAGGGTCAGGAATAACCTTGTTAAGTTACCGATAAAAGAGGTTCTGCGATCAGATCATATTATCTTTTTGATCCTTCCGATAAGGCCATTTTCAAGACGCACCTTGATCCCGTGAGGATGATTCAGTGATGTTGTAAGCACGTCCTTTACCCTTCCTCCCGTGAGCTTTCCTGTGCGCTTGTCTTGAGCAAGCTCTACCATTACTTCTATTCCTGGCTTAATATCTGTTCTGCGTGTTCCCTCCATAGTCAAAAAGTTTTGTTACCGGTCAGGATTTTCTTCCTCTAAAATTAAGGGTACAAGTATACACTTTTTTCAGACAGTATACTGGTTGAAAAATTATGTTTTTGAATGATTGTTAACAAAAAGAAAACCTTTAAATCAGGTTTTAGCCGGCAGTACCTTTTATTTTCATTCTGATCCTGTAAAGTCCCCTGCTGGCAGTTATATAAAGGCTTTTCAAATTTCTGCCTCCAAAACATACATTTGCAGTCCAGTTTTCAGGGACAGCGATATTGCCCAGCCTTTTGCCCGTCCTGTCGAAAACAGTTACTCCTTTTCCTGTCAGGTAAATATTGCTCCCGGAATCAATCGTCATACCGTCTGATCCAAGTTCACAGAACAGTGTTTTTTCTGAAAGGGTGCCATCGGCATTGATTGAATATGACCAGGTTTTATTGCCCCGGATATCAGCAACAAACAGTTTTTTACCATCCGGCGTTCCTACAATTCCGTTTGGCTGCAGGAGATCTTCTTCAACCCTGATCAGGGTTTTGTGATCAGGTGTCAGGTAATAAACGCATTGTTTTTCCTGAGGCATTTCTGTATGCTCCCACCATGATCTTTTGTAAAAAGGATCTGTGAAGTAAATTCCCCCGCCAGGACAGATCCAGAGGTCATTGGGGCCGTTAAGCAGCTTACCTCCATAGGTATTGAGGATTTTTTCAATCTTTTTATCCGGACTGATTTTCCAGAGCTCATTTTTTTCATCAGCACATGACCAGAGATTGCCATTTTTGTCAAAAGAGAGACCGTTTGAACGTCCCGAAGGCTCCATGAATACTGATAGCCCGGTTTTATTATTCCAGAACAATATGCGGTCGTTGGGCTGATCGGTAAAACAGACATTTCCATCCCTGTCTGCTGATGGCCCCTCGGTAAACTGGAAACCATCAGCCAGCTTTTCAAGTTCTGCACCACGTTTTAACAATTTTGCAGGCATGTCATCCTGTCCATGTAAAGGCAAGGAGAGAAACAAAAAAAGAACCTGGAAAAATATCAGAATTTTCATGTTCAGACGATTGGTCATTACGCAGTTTCAAGTGCAGCCTCAATCCTGCCGAGATAGTTATTGATCTGTTCAGGCTGCTCAAATCCGATAATTATCATGTCTACTGTACCCAGGCCAAGAACAAATTTAAGAGACTGATCAATTTTTTCCGGATCATTCCTTAAATTACCGCCTCCGATAAGCTTCATCCCAATAACGCCTTTGCCTGATTTATGCATTTTTTCTATTACGGGAGTTACCTTCGCAGGGTCCCTTGAATCCATAACAGCCCCGAAAGGATTAATTCTTACATGGATAACATCAACCCAGGGACTGGCAGCAGCGGCTTCAAGCGCCTCAAATGAGTGAACCGAAACACCATGAGCTCTGATTATCCCTTTTGATTTGAGTGTTTCAAGAATATCCATTTGTTTTTTCTGTTCGTTTGTCCAGTCACTGCTGGTCATACAGTGGATCTGTACAATATCGAGATAGTCAGTATTCAGTTCTTTACGAAACCGATCGACAACGATATCGGCATCAGGACGTTCCTGTTCCGGAATAGTACCCGGCGATACCCATATTTTTGTGCAAAGAGTATATTTTTCTCTTGGAATATCCTTAAGTGCTTTTGCAGTAAACGGATGTGTGCCGTAGGAATCAGCACAGTCAAAATATCTGATACCTTTATCCCAGGCATATCTGATCATTGATTCCGCGTTGCCAGCCCTTGTAATGGCCGAGGAACGATTTCCCCCGTTAAAACCGGTTCCCATCCCGATCAGGGTCGTCTTTATGCCTGTTTTACCAAGTATGACAATCTGGAGCGGATCGGACGAAGCGACTGTCCTGACTGACAGCATTCCGGATGCAGCAGATCCGAACAGAACCGTACCGGCGCCGGCACTCATTGCGGCAAGGAATTGCCTGCGTGACAAATTATTTTTTCCCATAATGATTTATATTTGACTGGTTATATATTTTCCAAAACAAATTAAAGAAATTTTTTTACCGGTTAAGCCTCCCGTTGGTATTATTTAAGGACATTAACTTTAATATGTGAAGGATATTTTGCATCATGATAAATCCGATGTATAGCTTTCTGAAAATCACTGTCCGAACATTCATAGATGTTTACAAATTTCTGCGGATTCCTGTCTACCAGCGGGAACCATGAATTCTGAACCTGTATCATTATCCTGTGTCCTTTTTTAAATATATGTGCGATATCCGGGATCTCATATTTAATCTCGGTTATCTTTCCTGGCTCAAAAGGTTCAGGTTTTTCAAAGCTATTCCGGTATTTTCCCCGGAAAACCTCACCCCTGACAAGCATCTGATATCCTCCGAGCGGCACCTTTATTTCTTCTTCATCGCCTGCTTTAATATCAGGGGGAAAAACATCAATTAACTTTACTATATAATCAGCATCGGTTCCTGTGGTTGAGACAAACAGATCTGCAGTCAGTGGTCCTGTAAACGTAATATCCTCGGTGAGAATATCTGTCTGATATACCATTACATCCGGACGGCGGGAAGCAAACCGCTGGTCGTCAGTCATATACTCTGCTGTTCTGGATGCATGAACATCTTCGGTATAAGGGACCGGATTCATAGGATCAGAAATATATTCGTCGAAACTTTTACTGACTGAAGGGGCATTAAATGAAGCAGTTTCTCCTGCATGGAAAAATAACTTCTTTTCAACAATATTTTTCGGCGGCCAGGTATCAAAGTCTCTCCATTGGTTTGAGCCGGTAATAAATATCGTAGCTTCCGGCAGATCAAAATTGCCAGTTTTTTTCAGGTAATGATTAAAAAAATTTCTTTCAAGCTCAATGAACTTTTCATTTGCATCCAGGCCCCAGTAAATATTTCCCAGGTTGTATGCTTCTCCAAATGCCCACTGGCTGTGCGCCCATGGTCCCATTACAATATAATTGTCAGTCTCAGGGGAATTTTGTGTTTCAATTGCCTTATAAATATGAAGTGCACCATAAAGATCTTCGGCATCAAACCAGCCACCCACAGTCATAACAGCCGGCGTCACGTTTTTAAGATACTGGCGTGGATCCCTGGCCTTCCAGAAATTGTCATAATCAGGATGAGCAAAAGCGTCGATCCAGAATTTTATACTGTCACCAAAATATTTTGGAGCAATATTCTTTATTGCTCCAAGCGACAGGAAAAATTCATAATTATCAGGCACCGGCCAGTTGAACCGTGGATTGCCCTGCCTGGTGGGAGTTTTGCGGGGTTGACCGAAGCTGTAATAAAACGGGAAGCAGTCAAGAGGGAAAAAAGCCCCGTTATGATGGAAGTCATCACCGATGAACCACGCTGTCACAGGTGCCTGTGGAGATACCGCCTTTACTGCAGGATGGGCATTTATGATGCCCATTGTTGAATAAAATCCAGGGTATGAAATGCCGAAGATGCCAACATTGCCATTGTTGTTTTTCACGTTCTTTATCAGCCATTCTACGGTATCCCAGGTATCAGTCGTTTCATCCGTATCGCTGCTTGATTTTTTTTCAGGAATTACCGGACGGATATCTTCAAACTCACCTTCGCTCATATATCTTCCCCGCACATCCTGATAAACCATTATATACTCTTCTTCAATATACCTTGAGTAATCCAGCATAAAATGGTTAAACTTATCCGGACCCGAAGGTTCTATATTGTAAGGTGTCCGTAATAGAAGTATTGGATGTGTGACAGACTCGTTCCTGGGTGTATAGATTGAAGTAAACAGTCTTTTACCGTCGCGCATTGTTACATAAACTTCCTGTTTGTCATATATTTCTTTAAGTGAATCCTGGTTTCCGGGAGGAGCGGCAAAGGAAGCCAACGATACAAACACCAGCAGGAAGAATGAAATCCCATTTTTTATTATTTTCACTTTATTCTGTATTAAATTGAATTTTAAGAAGATGATTAAACCAATATGGCAATTGAATATTGATTATTCCAATCCCATCCTTGAAATGAGATCTCCGGGCCTTACAGGTCTGCCGTTTATGGTGGCGACTCCTGTTACCCGGGCATGAACTACAGGCTTCTCATCAGGAAGCCTGAATATATCCTGGACGAATATAATCCTTACATTGCCTTCCCTGAGAATATTAATCCTGACAACAAATTTATCGCGGCTTCGGAGCGGATACTTATAGTCTATTTCGACTTTAGTGACAATAAGGTCGATTCCTTCATTATGAACCTGTAAGAAACTGATTCCTCTTGAAACGAGGAACTCATGCCGGGCATGCTCCAGGTAATGCTGATAATTAGCATTGTTAACAACTCCCTGAATATCACATTCATAGTCCCTGACTGTAAACTCAGTGCTGAAAACATATTCGTTTGCCGCTATCATTCTTGTTTCAGGAATTTATTTTGGATATCGGCCGAAAAACTTCTTCAGTCCGGCATGGAATTTATGAATACTGTGAGGCTTGTAATACATAAGGATACACTGATTTGTGATGTAATTTATGTCAGTTCCCTGAAGTTCCTGCAAAGCATCGTTGCTTTCAGATCCCTGCTGGATCCAGATCTGTTTAAATCCTCCGGATATTGCTTCTTTTATCACGCCGCCAGTTTCATTTTTCTTAGTCATTATAATGAGACCTTTAGTTTCCGGAGGCAAAGCTTTAATATCAGGGAATACTTTTGACTGATGTATTTCAGTTGCATACCTGTTAACAGGAATGACATTCATTCCTTTGTCCTTGAGTTCCTTGAATGCCATGAACCCGAATTTCTTAGGATTTCTTGAAACACCAACCATAGCAATAGGTTCTGATGCCAGGAATTCTTCAATCTGTTTAAATGTAACCATATTTCTGAAGTTTTTAAAAATGTGAAAATAGAATGGTAATGAAATTTTGTACTAAGTATAAAGACTTAAAATTACTATAAAAATAGCCAACTGAGATATTTTTTATTTACTTGGTGACAGGGTAAAAAATATAACTCATATGAAAACTGCCGAAACTCCTCAGGGATACCTTTTTTCGAAGAGATACTCTTACTATATTTTTATTCTGCTGTTCCTTCTTTACATGTTCGATTATATCGACAGGATGGTAATCACATCCATGTGGCCGTCAATCGGAAAAGCGATGGGAATAACACATATGCAGGAAGGGATGCTTGTTTCTGCCGTTTACTGGGCAATAGTGCTGCTCACTTTTCCGATTTCATTGCTTGTCGACCGCTGGAGCCGGACAAAAACAATAGGGATAATGGCAATCATGTGGAGCCTTGCCACGGCGCTTTGCGCCCTGACGGGTAACTATATCCAGTTATTCATGGCCCGTGCACTGATAGGAATAGGTGAGGCCGGATATGCCCCGGGGGGAAGTGCAATGATATCCGGATTGTTCCCGATCGAGAAAAGATCAAGGATGATGGGTCTCTGGAATGCCTCGATCCCTCTCGGAACCGCAATAGGACACCTCCTGGGCGGAGTTATCGCAGTACGTTTAGGGTGGAAACATGCTTTTGGTATCGTTGCTGTACCGGGACTGATAATTGCTTTGCTGTTCCTATTCCTGAAAGATTATAAAACAGTTGATCTCGCTTTCATTGATAAGACCAGGCAGCAAAAAATCAAGATGAAAAAGAAAGATATGGTCAGGGAATTTATTACCCGGCCATCAGTTATTTATACTTATTTCGGCATGGCATGTGTGGTTTTTGTAACGACAGCTCTCATTACATGGTTATCAACACTGTTTCAGAATGTGCAGGGAATGCCAATGGACAAAGCGGGGATGAAAGCAAGTGTTGTGATGGTTCTTGCTTTGATAGGTGCACCGTTAGGTGGATATCTGACTAACGCCTGGGAAAAATACCGTCCGGAAGCAAGATTACTGTTCCCGGCACTTTCAACATTGTGTACCGCAATTCTACTTTTTATTGCACTGAGAATACATCCGGGAACTTTTCAGTATATTCTGCTGCTATGCATGGGAATTTTCATTATGTGTTTTATTGCAGGAGCTGCATCAGTAACGCAGGATGTGATCCATCCGGGTATGAGGGCGATATCCTATTCTATTGCCGTTATAGTGCAAAATCTCCTCGGGTCTGCAATGGCACCCATGCTGATAGGTCTGATATATGATAAGAGAAATATTGAAACTGCACTTTCAGTTCTTCCTTTTTTCCTTGTGGTTGGATCTGTTCTCTTTTATATAGGGTCAAGATATTATCTTAAGGACATGGAGAAAGTCACAAAGATACAGCTTGAAGCGGCCGAATGATAACAAGACCGGATCATTTGTTTCTTGTTGTGGTATAATTAGCAAACATCTTTAAGGAGTTTCTGACATCCGATTCGGGGTATGAATCAAGTATGGCCAGAGCCTTGTCACGGTACTGATTCATTTTTAGTTCGGCATATTCAAGACCACCGGTATTTCTAACAAAATCTATTACTTCATTTATCTCTGATTTTGTCTTTTTCCGGCTCCTTACAATAGAAAGGATATGCCTTTTCTGAAGAGAAGAGGCTAGCTCAAGGGAATTAATAAGGGGAAGAGTTATTTTTCTCTCTTTGATATCATTCCCGATCTTTTTCCCTGTCAATCCGTTTGCCTCGTAATCAAGAATATCGTCCCTTATCTGGAAAGCCATACCTATATTTTCTCCAAAATCCTTCATCAGCTGGATAATATCCGGATCTTCTGTTACTGATCTTGCTCCTGTTGCCGTACATGCAGAAATAAGCGCAGCAGTCTTACTGATAATTATCTTGTAATAGTCCTCTTCTTTAATGTTCAGTTTTCTGGCTTTCTGGATTTGCAAAAGTTCTCCCTCGACCATTGATTTTACTGCTTCAGAGACAATTTCAAGCATATCGTAGCGTGCTTTTTCAACACTGATGAGCAAACCCTTTGAAAGCAAGTAATCGCCTACAAGTACAGCAATTTTTGAGTTCCAGAGGGCATTTACAGAAAACGCTCCGCGCCGTTCGTGAGCATCATCAACAATATCATCATGTACCAGTGATGCTGTATGCAAAAGCTCAATCAGCGTTGCTGCAACAAAGGTTGATTCGGATATGTCGCCATTAAGACGGGCTGTCAGGAAAACAAGCAACGGTCTCATCTGTTTTCCCTTCCGGCGGATTATATAGTTAAGGATTATTTTCAGCAGGGGTATATTGCTTTTCATCGTCCTTCCGAAGTAAGACTCAAACTCCCCCATCTCCTTATCAACAGGCTTCCTGATATCGTCCAGTAAAGACATACCTGATTATTTCATTCAAATATAGCAATTTCAGGTCAACGTAACCGGGCAATAAGTAATTTGTCATATTTATATATATACATATATTTGTATTAAATAATCCGATTTAAATGCTCCTGGTTCCTTGTTACTGGTTGCCAGTCAGCAAGTAACCAGCAACTTATTTTAATTTTCAGATCATGGAACTTAATAAACTGGATCCGGAAACACTTGAAAAAGCCTCCAACATGCTCAAAGCGATGGCTCATCCGGTAAGGATTTCTATAGTGGGCTACCTGGAAGACGGAAAGAAAAGGAGTGTAACAGAAATACACAAGCATCTCGGGATTGAACAGGCTGCCGCTTCACACCATCTTGTAATACTTAAGGACAGAGGGGTGTTATCCTCAAAAAGGGAAGGAAAGAATATCTGGTATTTCCTGAAGCATGAAAAGCTGAAAAACATACTGAACAGCATTGGTGAATGCTGCAGGGATTGAGGAAAAAAAATTGAGCAAGTCACAATGATATAACGCAGATCAGTGAAGGCCCCTGAACATTTTTTTCTGGAAAAGAAGTATAGAAATAACCCCGCAGGTTATTGCAGAATCGGCGATATTAAATACAGGGCGGAAGAAAACAAATGATTCTCCCGGTCTGAATGGCGACCATTCCGGCCAGTGCGTGTTGATCACCGGGAAGTAGAGCATATCAACAACTTTGCCAAGCAGAAAGGAGGAATAACCACCTCCCGGAGGAAACAGTACTGCCGGCTGGTAAAAGCTTTCACTGAAGATTATCCCGTAGAAGGCACTGTCAATAATATTTCCGATAGCACCGGCGAGGATCGCGCTGACAGCAAGGATAAGCCCAAGGTTAACCTTTTTACTGATTATAGAATTCAGGAACCATCCAATTGCAAAAATTGCGATGATCCTGAAGCTGCTCAGGATCAGTTTTCCTGTTTTTCCTCCCATTTCCATGCCGAATGCCATACCGTTATTTTCAACGAAATGAAACATTCCCCATTTTCCGAAAAGAGGAATTTCCTCACCGAGGTGCATGTGAGTCTTAACCCAGAACTTCAGGATCTGGTCGGCAACAAGTATCACGACAATCAGCAATATTGCTTTTTTACCGGCAGACATTTCAGACAGTAATGTTTATTCAGCGCAAAATAGCAAAAAAATAAATACCAATAAATAAAAAGAGGGTGTCACTGAAAGGGCACCCTCTTGTCTTTATTATTCCTTATATTACGGGCAGGTGATATTAGTAAGATTGCCATCCCAGCAATGCCACAAACTATCTCCAAACCAGAGCGGGCACATAACCCTTCCGTTATATCCGGTTGAGCTCCATTCCACATCCATTTCGGAAAATGCAGTGCCATCATTGTAACTGATATTATAATAGGAATCAAAAGTACCGGATGTTTTTCCGTATTCTATATAGCTGTTTTTAAAGGATCCGGTTTTGGCATAAGTATATTTGATAGCTCCCATTCCGGATGAACTTTTTGTCCAGTCAATCTGAAGCAAAGGCTGCTGTACCGTGGAACTTTCATTAAGCGTCCATGTACCTCCTGTAGGGTTTCCTGTTCCATCAATAGTAGTAGTTCCCTCAAACCAGAGAAACTCTGCATATGCACCGGTTCCCTCCCTTGCTATATACATCTGCCACAGCACATCAGAAGTCCTGATCTGTCCCACCATCCTGGCCTTATATGTAACGGAAGCAACACTCACAGAATAGCTCCATTGCCAGGTTTTTTCTTCCAACCATGTAGGCGTCTGATCAATAGCTACATTAAATGCTGCAACAGGGACAATAAGTGTGCTGGCAATAACTGTTCTGAAATATCCGGACACAAGTACGACGAATTCCCAGTTACTGTTTTCCACACCTTTTTCAAATGAGTAAAAATCAGCCGATTTGCCTGATTCAAAATTGCTGAAATCAATAAGAAATGATTCTTCAGGCGGCAGAACAGGAGGATCTCCCTTCTTCTTCTTACAGCTTGTAAGCAAGCTGGCCATAAAAACAGTCAACAGCAATAATGTGAGTGTCTTTTTCATACATAAACTGTTTAATAATTCATATAACGACAAAAATACATTAAAAGTTGCACAATTAATAATATTTTTGAAGTAACTATTCTCTTTGTAATATTTTGATTGAACATTTTTCTTCGGGGTTTGTTTCAATACTATTAAAATGCGAAAAATGAAACACAGAAATTTAATAAGAATCCTTTTCCTTGGGATAACCATAGTTTATATGTCAGGGATATCCCTTACAGGACAAGTTAACGATTTAAAGAAAACAGATATGAAAAAGATTGACACAAAAGAATTCCCGGCATTGCCATATGCCTATGATGCACTTGAGCCCTATATTGATGCAAAAACCATAGAGATACATTATGACAAGCATCACAGAGCATATTTTAATAATTTTACAAATGCCGTAAAGGGTACAGCTCTGGAAAACACACCTATTGAAAAGATCTTTGAAGAGGTTTCAAAGGCAGGTGATGCAGTAAGAAATAACGGAGGTGGTTATTATAACCATGTAATTTACTGGCAGAATCTCGGCAAAAATTCATCCGGGCCGTCTGCTGAGCTGACAGCCGCAATTACAAAAGCATTCGGCTCATTCGACAAATTCAAGGAGACCTTCAGCAACGCCGCAAAAACCAGGTTTGGAAGCGGCTGGGCATGGCTTTACATGACTCCCGATAAAAATCTTGCTGTAGGAAGCACACCTAATCAGGATAATCCTCTTATGGATATTTCCCCGATAAAGGGAATCCCGTTACTGACAATCGACGTTTGGGAGCATGCATATTATCTGAAATATCAGAACAGAAGACCCGAATATGTTGAGGCATTCTGGAATATTGTGAACTGGGATGTTGTGAATGAGAGGTACAGGGAGGCTTTGAAATAATAGCCCCTGTCGCTCCGCGACATCCCCTTGAAGGGGGTTTAATTAGCGGATGTATTGGGATCTTGTTAATAAGTTGGATTTTAGCCCCCTTCTTCGCCTTCGCGTAGCCGCTTCGACGGAGCAAGGCAGGGGGCAGTCCCGCTTCAGCGGGACGGGGGTCTTTACTATATATACAAAAACCTCTTGATTTTCAGTGTAGCAGTTTTCTGGAACGGAACCGGCTGAAGGATCACCTTGTTGATCCGGCTGAATTTATTCACATGAGCATTAACATACTCCTTGATCTCTATAAGTAATTCTTCCTTCTTTTCTTCATACTTTTCCTCCATTTCATGCTTAAGGTGCTGATATTTCTTCTCCAGTTCCTCCATGTTCAGGAGCACGAGAGCAACCAGCTTGCCCTTTTGCTGGATCACCAGCGATTCTGCCACAAAACGAAAATTATTGATAACAGATTCAATCTCTTCGGGGTAAATATTTTCACCGCTTGCGCCCACGATCATGTTTTTAAGACGACCTTTAATGAAAAGGTTGTTACGGGCATCAAGAATGCCGAGATCTCCTGTTTTGAACCAGCCGTCAGGTGTAAGCACCCCGGATGTCATTTCAGGTTCTTTATAGTAACCTTTCATGATGTTAGGCCCTCTTGCCCAGATTTCTCCCTCGCCGGTCTTTTTGTCCGGGTTATTGATAATAAGCTCAATGCCATTGATGGCTGGTCCTGTTGATTCAAAAACGGTTTTCTGGGGATTTGCACCGGCCAGGAGAGGTGCTGTTTCGGTAAGGCCGTAACCGACGGCATAGGGAAATTTTGCTTCACGCAGGAACCTTTCAACGGTCTTATTGATTTTAGACCCTCCTATACCAAAGAACTTAAGATGTCCGCCAAAGGTTTTGTATAATTTCTTTCCTGCAACAGCATTTAATTTTTTCCTGAAAAACGGGATTTTGTAAAGAAGTCTCAGGATGGTTTTTTCCCTGAAGGCAGGCAGAATCTTGTTAAAATAAACCTTCTCGATTATCAGCGGAACGGTAAGCATCAATGTGGGCCTGACCGTTTCCAGGGCCGGCAATAATACCGGCGGAGTTGGTGGTTTTCTTAGATAATAAACACATGATCCCCCGAGCATCGGAAGTATCAGTCCGAGTGTATTCTCATAAGTATGTGACAGGGGAAGCACAGATAAAAACCGGTCATTTTCGTCAACATCCTGGATCATTCTTCCTCTTATGGCATTAAAGCAAATATTCTTATGAGTAAGCATAACTCCTTTTGACCGGCCGGTAGTCCCTGAAGTGTAGATGATAGATGCAATATCCTCCTCTTCAACTTCATAATTTTCTGAAGGCAGGGCACTGGCATCAAACAGAACAGGTTCATTATCAGTGGAAATAATCGAAAAATCCTCAATCTGGATTAAAGATTTAACTGTTACAGGCCTTGAACTTTCTATTTTGTATAAAAGCCCCGATGATACAAATACAACTTTTGCCTCTGAATGCTCAAGAACATTGAATACCTCGGTACCTGAAAAATCAGGAAGTACCGGTACTGCCACTGCTCCAATGAATGTGATTGAAAAATATACAATGGGCCAGTTTGGCATGTTTGTACTCAGGATAGCTACCCGGTCTCCCCGGGCAACCCCTGCCTTTTCAAGAAATGCAGATAAAGCCCTTATCCTGGCTGCAGCCGCAAAATAGGTTATCGGTTCTTCTCCCGCAAATGAATATGCCATCGAATTGCCGTGCTTCTGTACGGTATCATAAAATAATGCCGGAAAGGTAAACCTGGTATTCTCTTCCATCTGAACGAATTATTTTCAATATAAAGTTCACAAATTTACTCAAATATTGATTGTTGAATATCAATAATCTTAATTATTATTTACCTGAAAATAAAGCACTAACAAACAAATACCTTTATATCCCCCGGATTCATTAATTTTGAATATTAAACTTCGGCTGAAACTATGGACACTGTTATCAGAGTAACGAGAGAGTTTTCCTTTGAAATGGCCCATGCATTAAAGAATTATGACGGACCCTGCAGAAATGTGCATGGACATTCCTACAGGCTTTTTGTTACATTAACCGGCACTCCTGTCAGGGATGATCAAAATCCCAAAAACGGAATGGTAATTGATTTTACGGAACTTAAGAATATTGTTCTCAGAAAAATAGTCAGCCTTTTTGATCACTCGGTTGTTGTCAGCAGTGACTTTGACGGAGATAAAATGGAGATGATGAAAAAGGCATTCGGCAACACTGTAATTGTAAATTATCAACCCACATGTGAAAACCTGGTAGCAGATTTTGCGCAGCGCCTTAAGGATGAAATGCCAGAAGGAGTGAAATTACATAGTCTCCGGCTCTTTGAAACTGCAAAATCGTTTGCCGAATGGTATGCTGCCGATAATGAATAACTGAAATATGTATGAAGATAATACAAAAAAACTCTTTCTCCTGGATGCTTATGCATTGATTTTCAGATCGTATTATGCATTTATTAAAAATCCACGGATAACTTCAAAAGGGCTGAATACCTCTGCAATATTCGGGTTTCTTCTGACACTTGAAGAGGTGCTTCAGAAGCAAAAACCTTCTCATATTGCCGTGGTTTTTGACACACCCGTACCAACCTTCAGGCACGAAATGTTCAAAGATTACAAAGCCAACCGGGATGAGACCCCGGAAGACATTAAAAAAGCAATTCCCTATATCAAAAAGCTCATAGAGGCATATAATATTCCGGTAATAGATTACCCGGGCTTTGAAGCTGATGATGTTATAGGAACCCTTGCAAGAAAAGCCTCGGGAAAAGGATTTACGACCTACATGATGACACCCGACAAGGATTTTGCTCAGCTTGTCACCGATAATACGCTGATGTTTAAACCGTCAAGAAGCGGTAACGAATCGATTCAGTGGGGCGTTGAGGATATAAAACGGGAATTCTCAGTTCAGCGGCCCGAACAGGTCATTGATATACTTGCTCTCATGGGTGATTCATCTGATAATATTCCCGGCGCACCGGGTGTCGGACCAAAGACTGCCATGAAGCTGATAGGGGAATACGGATCAATAGAGGAGCTATTCAGGAACACAGGCAGGCTGAAAGGGAAACTAAAAGAGATAATTGAAAATAACAGGGAGCAGATAGAAATCTCCAAAAAACTGGCCACAATAATACTGGATGTCCCTGTTGAGTTTAATGAAGAAAAACTTGTAACTGAAGTCCCGGATTCACAAAAGCTTAAAGCCTTGTTTGATGAGCTGGAGTTCAGGACTGCCGGGGCAAGGATATTATCTGAAATTGAAAAACAGGAGAAGCCGAAAGAAGATAAACCGGAACTCAAACCTTCCGAATCAGTCCAGGGATCTCTTTTTCCCGGGCCGGGTGAAATAACAACACCTTCACCTAAATCTTCAATTGACAATGTGAGCCACAACTATAAGCTTATCCAGGGAGAAGATGAATTGAATGAGATTATCAGCCAGGCGGAACGGCTGAAGGAGTTTTGTTTTGATACCGAGACAACAAGCATTGATTCGCTAAACTCGGAAATTGTCGCCCTTGCACTCTCCTGGGGAAAAGGCTCCGGATACCTTATTCATTTCCCTGAATCACGACAAGAGACAGAGAGGCTTCTTCAGATCATCCGGCCCTTGCTTGAAAATCCGGGAATACTTAAAACAGGCCAGAATATCAAGTTTGATATTCAGGTCCTGGCCAATTACGGTATTGAGGTCAGCGGACCCTTTTTCGACACAATGATAGCCCACTATCTGCTGGAACCTGATATGAGACATAATATGAATCTCCTGTCGGAAACCTATCTTTTATATACACCGGTACATATTGAATCTCTTATCGGTGAAAGGGGCAAAGCACAGAAAAACATGAGATCAGTACCTGTTGAGCAGCTCAAAGAATATGCAGTTGAAGACGCTGATGTAACTTTTCAGCTGAAGAATATTTTTGAACCAAAACTGGAGGCAGAGGGTGTTTCTGCCCTGGCCTCGGAAATTGAGATGCCGCTCATAAGAGTTCTTGCCGAAATGGAAAGGAACGGCGTCATTCTTGACAGGGAAGAACTGAATGCCATAACCGGGAACCTTCGGGACGATATAATTACACTTGAAAAAGAGATCTACTCACTTGCCGGTACGGAATTCAATATTTCTTCTCCGAAACAGCTTGGCGACATATTGTTTTTAAACCTCAGACTGGATGATAACGCCAGGGTTACGAGGACAAAACAATTCAACACCGGCGAAGAGATCCTTCAGCGGCTGAAACATAAGCATCCGGTCATTGAAAAGGTACTGGAATACAGGGGGCTTAAGAAACTATTATCAACTTATGTCGAGGCTCTTCCGCAACTGATCGATAAAAAAACGGGAAGAATACACACCTCATTCAACCAGGCTGTTGCAGCCACAGGCCGGCTGAGCTCGAATAATCCTAATCTGCAGAACATACCGATAAGGGAGGAAAGAGGAAGGGAGATCAGGAAAGCTTTTATTCCGGCAAAGGGACATGTTTTCTTTTCGGCAGACTATTCCCAGATTGAACTGCGGCTCATGGCGCACCTTAGCAGGGATAAGAGCATGATCTCTGACTTTCTTTCAGGAAATGATATTCATGCGGCAACTGCATCAAAGATATTCGGTGTTGACCTTAAGGATGTTACCCGGGAGATGAGAGCAAAAGCAAAAACAGCCAATTTTGGTATTATATACGGTATTTCATCGTTTGGACTTTCAGAACGGCTGACAATCGGAAGAAAAGAAGCCAAAGAGCTTATTGACGGGTATTTCAGTTCATATCCCGGAGTCAAGTCCTACATGGATGAAAGCATCCGCAAAGCAAGGGCAAAAGGATATGTAACAACCATGTTTGGCAGGAGGAGGTATCTCCGGGACATCAATTCACGCAACCAGGTGGTCAGGGGAAATGCTGAAAGAAACGCCATAAATGCACCGATCCAGGGCTCTGCTGCCGATATTATCAAAATTGCTATGGTAAGAATACATGACAGGATCAGGTCCGGAAAATTCAGGTCAAAAATGATCCTGCAGGTTCATGATGAACTTATTTTTGAAGTTTATAATCCTGAACTTGAGGAGATTAAGAATATGGTTCTGCATGAAATGTCAACTGCTGCTGAACTGGAGGTGCCGTTGAAGGTGGACTGGGGAACGGGAAAGAACTGGATGGAAACACATTAAACGGTACAACGGTGCAATGGCATAACGGCACAATGGCAAAAATACAGGATTACTCGACCAGAATATGAATATAACTATTAGGTTTTTTGGAGTATTGGTTGAGGTGGCTCAAACATCAGTCAGACACTACCGTAATGTTAATTCTTTCGGCGATTTGAAGCTCAGGATTGAAGATGATTTTCCTGAAATAATTCATTATAATTACCGGATCTCTGTCAACCATGAGATTATTAACAGTGATCCTTTCCTGAATGACGGCGATGAAGTGGCACTTATGCCTCCGTTTGCGGGAGGATAAGATGCAATCATGGATCCTGGAAAGCAAACGGGTCTAAGTATTTACAGATTATTAATACCGGGTTTATTTTCCTTTCCGGTAATCAGAACTGATCCGGTCTTCCCGCTGAGTATTGAACTGTACTTATCTTTGTTATTTAATGTTTCAAGAGCTTTAATTACCTGTTCATCTTTTTTTATTCCCAAGGCAATAGATCCCTTTTGGTAAAAATACCTGCTGACAATCTCTTCTTCAACAAGATCCGAAATTTCATCACGGAACATTGTAAGGTCATGGTCGAGATTATGCGCTATATCCTTTTCAAGTTCTGCAAACAGATCTTTATTAAGGTCGTAATATTTTTCCCTTTTTGCATTGGAAATAAGCTGGGTCAGGGAAGCCTCGGTAAAGGTTCTGTAATTGAATTTGCGATCGATAAGGAAGCTTCTGAAATCGTCATAGTCTGAGTCTGTAAAACTAAACTGAGAGATAGAGTTTATGTCAGGATGCGACCAGTAATATTTGGAGGCAAAATCAAAAATATAATTCCTCAGGAAAAGTTCGCTAGCGACCTGGCTTAGAGGTTCGGGAGCAATTTCAACATCAGGAGTTATGCCGCCTCCGTCCCTTACAGTCCTTCCGTTTCTTGTTTTAAATTCCGATATTAGAGAATCAGGGATTATTCCGACACTTCCGTCTTCATTGGGATGTGAGAAGTCAAGAGCCTGGATACACCTGCCGCTTGGAATATAATATTTTGCGGTAGTAACTTTAAGCTGGGTATTATAGCTGAGTGACCGTGTTATCTGGACAAGTCCTTTTCCGTAGGATCGCTGCCCCACGATTATTCCCCTGTCAAGGTCCTGGATGGCGCCAGCGACGATTTCCGCCGCTGATGCGGATCCCCTGTTTATCAGAACCGCCAGGGGGATCTTTTCATCAATGGCTGATTTTGTCGTTTTGAAATCTTCATCGAATTGTTTCACCTTTCCTTTTGTGGAGACCACTTCATTTCCGGGGCCTACAAACAGGTTTACTATTCCGACAGCTTCCGTAAGCAATCCCCCGGGATTTCCTCTTACATCTAGGATGATTTGCTGAGGATTATTGGTCTTTAATGAAACCAGGGCGTTTTTAACCTCTTCAACACAATCCTGTGTGAAATTCGTAAAGCGGATATATCCGGTTTTCTCATCAATCATTCCAAAATAGGGAACGGGAGGAATTATGATCCTTTCTCTTTTCATTTTGAAGTCGGATTCAGTTCCGTTTCTTTCCACAGTAACTGTTATGTCTGTTCCGGGACTGCCCTTAAGCTTGTTGCTTACATTATCTGTTGAAAGGCCTTTAAGCGGAATACCATCTACCTTTTTAAGGAGATCTCCTGCTTTTATTCCGGCTCGGTCGGCAGGGAAACCCTTGTATACCTCGTTGATCACCACATATTCACCGCCTCCTCTGACCAGGGATCCTATCCCGCCGTATTTGCCGGTTGTCATAAAGGTAAAATCGTCCGCATCCGATTCAGGATAGTAAACAGTATAAGGATCGAGTGTTTGCAGCATATTGTCAATCCCTGACTTAATGATTTTGTCCGGGTCAATCTCATCAACATAAAAGGCATTCAGCTCCCTGAAAAGTGAAAAGAATATATCAAGATTTTTTGCGATCCTGAAATCGCGCGATTCCCGGGTTACCAGGAAGGCTGTGCTTATGCCCGCAAAGATCAATAAGCTGAATACTATTATCAGTCTGATCTGTTTTGTTTTTTTCATTTTCTGAATCAAATTGAATTTGAATTGTGAAATTAGAAAGAATATTCGGGAGAGAGCCTGGTAAAAAAATAATTAATACAACTTTAACATTATTAACCAGTTTCTTTAATTAAAACATTTAGTCTTTCAATCATTTCCTTCACCGAAGTTTCAATCTCCCGGTACTCCGATACAAAATCTTCCTTATAAATGATAACAAATACTATACCGGTATTTTCCCGGTTCAGGAAGTCATACAGAACATGTTTATTCCTGCGGTATGCTTCTCTCATTCTGCGTTTCAGCAGGTTTCTGGTCACGGCGAGACGAAAGCTTTTCTTTGGAACGCTGAATGCCACACGGGCAGGGGAGATATCAGCCTCCGGACTTTTGCTCCAGACAATCCTGAAAAGTTTCGAATAAAAAACATTACCGTTATCGAACAGGGATGTAATTATTTTTCGGCTGCAAAGCCTTTCAGATTTCTGAAATGTTTCTCTCCCGGTTTTCATATAAAAGGTAAATATCCTGAGAACTATCCCTGTTATTTCACCAGGGCTTCAGGCAGGATGTCATAGTGAAATAATCTTACTTATGGTTCCTGTTGTGTTCTTTGAGGAAAATATCAAGAGCCATTGTCATGGAAGGCGCTTTCGGATTCGGAGCATTGATATCAAGTCTCAGCCCCTCATGTTCCACAGCACAGGCTGTTGTGGGTCCGAAAGCTGCAATTTTTACATCTCCCTGGACAAAATCAGGAAAATTTTCTTTCAGCGACTTAATTCCTGACGGGCTGTAGAAAACAAGAATATCATAATCAAAATCCTTTATGTTGGGAAAATGGCTGCTGATGGTTTTATAAAGGGTTCCGATAATATATTTGATATTGTTCTTGTCAAGCAGGTCCGGAATTTCCGCATTATGCGGCTCTGAAAGGGGAACGAAGAAATTATCCTCCCTGTGTTTTACAATGACGTCAATAAGATCCTGGAATTTTGCTTTCCCGTGGAAGATCTTCCGTTTCCGGTAGACTATATATTTCTGAAGGTAAAAAGCTACATTCTCGGTGATACAGAAATACTTCATTGTATCGGGCACTACTATCCTCAGCTCATTGCAGATCCTGAAGAAATGATCTATTCCTGTTTTGCTGGTGAAAATTACGGCAGTGAAATCGAGAATATTTATTTTTTGCTGCCGGAAATCCCTTATCGAGACCCCCTCAACCTGAACAAATGGTTTAAAGTCTATTTTGAGGTTGTATTTCTTTGCCAGATCAAAGTATGGAGATTTTACCTCCGAAGGCTCCGGCTGCGACACTAAAATCTTCCTTATTTTCAACGCCTTACAGTTTTAGGTTTACTTTCCAGTGACCACTCTTTATTCTAAAACAGGCCTGTAACATATTTCAATAATACCACAACAGGCAAAAATTCCAGCGCACAAAGGTATAAAATCAAATAGAATATTGAAATATTCCTTCTTATAAAAATCATAAGGAGTCTGGTAATACGTATCAGGTACACAACACCGATCATAATCAGTCCCGCAAGAAAAAGCAGTTTTGTCTCAAACAAACCGGTATATAAAATCATGACAGAAAGCATGAACAAAATTACCGCAACATACCTGTATGCAAGGTACACCGTGATGTTATATTCGTTGAAAGCTTCAGTTTCATTGCTGACATTTCCTGTAATATAACAGAGAAAGTGCCGTAGTGTGACAGCCGCTATTATTATTACACAGCATATGATCCAGAAGATGATCCCGGGTATTGCTTCAGGTATGAATTCATAGTAATCTGCTGCACAGTACGCGAACAGTCCGATATTAAGGAATGAAACCAGGTTGATCAGTGTTGACTGCCAGTGAAATAATGCCTGCATGTCACGGGAAGCCGGATCCCCCACTCCGCGGAAAAGGAAAAACCTTTTCATATCATAGAAAAATCTTCGTGATATGGCACTGATCAGGGAGTACAGGAATATCGCAGCCATAACTGCAAATATTATCCAGCCGTCACTGAAGGGTTGCGCAGGCATTTCTTTCCCGTCCCTGAGTTTTTCCATTAAAATTTCTTTTTCCTTTGATTCCCGGATTGAGTTTTTCTCTATAAAAACAAAAGGGAACCTGTCAGTGCGGAGCGGTTCAATAGTGAATACGAAACTTGTTGAATCGTAGAAACTGACATCGGAAATGCTGTTTCTCGTGCAAACAGAAGCAGTATCAGATTCAAAAATGATCATGTTGCTCGCCGGCAATTTCGGACAGAATGTTATTTGCCAGGCGGCTTGCTCCTATCCTGAATAAAGTATTATTGAGCCACTCTTCGCCAAGGCAATGTCTGACAATATGATAATAAAGCAAAGCGTCGCCGGCAGTGACAATCCCGCCTGCCGGTTTGAAACCGACCCTTATGCCTGTTTCGGAATAGAAATCCGAGATTGCACGGCACATGACAAAAGCTGTTTCAGGAGTTGCTGATATATTTACTTTTCCAGTGGATGTCTTGATAAAATCAGCCCCTGCGTCCATGGCAATCAGCGATGCCCTGAATATCTGCTCATAATCCCCAAGAAGGCCTGATTCAATTATTACTTTAAGAAGCTTATCCCCGACAGCTGTCCTTATTTCCCTGATTTCATCCGCTGCCGTTTCATAATCTTTCGCAAGAAAAGCCCCTACAGGCATCACAATATCAATTTCATCGGCACCGGCTTCTATTGCCATCTTGCACTCAGCAATCTTTATGCTCCTGAATGTCTGTGACGTCGGAAATGAACCAGCAACAGCTGCTATTTTAACACTCTTGACAGCAAGCTTTTCCCTGACAACAGAGACAAAATTGGGATAGACGCAAATAGCTGCAATATTTGGAATGTTGGAAAACCTGCCCTGGAAACTGTTTACTTTCCCGGTCATATGAATTATAGTGCTCTTGCTGTCTGTAGTATTAAGGCTTGTCAGGTCGATAAGATTCAGGATCTTCATCAGCAGACGCTTCTCTGGAACTTCAGGGACTGACCCCATGACATCTTTAAGCCCCTTCCTGATATCATTCTCTGAAGGACATGATTTAATGGGTTTTTGATATAATTTAGTCATAGCTGATCAGGTTAAATCAATACGGACATCAAGAGAAAAAAGTCGGGTTTAATATAATGCTTTTTGTATTCATAACGATTTTTATTTTGAAAGTAAATTAATAATTGCATTTTGTAGTTTGAAAATATGATTTCATCAAGTTACCGGGAAAAGGTATTAATTAATTTGCTAAATTGATCTCAAAATCAACATATTAATACTGGTTATCATGAAATATAACAAATCAAAATCAATATTTCCGGTCTTTTTAATTGAACTGGGGATTTTACTGTTTTCAGTTACGGCATTTGCCCGGGGATCAGACTTGTCTGTTGATTCCGCAGATAATCAAGCCATTCCCTCCGGTTGTACCGTGTTTACCATTGCCAAGGGTGGACATGTATTTTTTGGAGGCAATGACGACTATATAAACCCGGATTCATACTATTGGGTCGATCCCGGTGATTCTGCCAATTACGGAGTAATCTGGATCGGTACTCCGGACAATGTCCAGCAGGGAGTAAGCGAAAAAGGACTGGCTTATGATGCAAACGGACTTCCAAAAGTGGATGTGAATCCCCACAATGAACAGATTCCGGTTTTGGGAGACTATAACATTTATCCGATCCGGATAATGCATGAGTGCGCTACAGTTGAGGAGGTTATTACATGGATAAAAACGCATCAGTGGCATTCCTACATGCACGACCAGATGCAGTTTGCCGATGCGACCGGAGATGCAGTGATAATTAGCGCCGGGACAGATGGAGAGGTAGCTTTTACGCGCAAACCATCGGGAGATGGATTCCTGGTCTCTACAAATTTCAATGTGGTAAATCCTTCAAATGGTTTTGGCTATCCCTGCTGGCGTTATGACAAGGCTCATGAATTATTAGGGGAATTGCTGAACAGTGAAGGAGAGCTTACAGCAACGGATGCTACGAACGTTCTTGATGCCGTACATATGGAAAAAGGTTCCAGCTGGACCCTTGAATCAATGGTGGCTGATCTGGTAAATGGTGTTGTGTACATATATTACTTCTACCAGTATGATCGGCCGGTAGTATTAAATGTTAAAGATGAATTGTCAAATCCAAGAGAAGCCGGACCACTAAGTTCTCTTTTCCCGGATGACGTAAGGCAGGAAGCTGCCCGACGATATAACCAGGAAATGGCTACTGCCAGAACAAACCAGATTGTTGGAATATCATGGACAGCAATAATATTTGTAAGTTTAATTTTGCTGTTTACCATCTCTTCCGATAATAAAAAAGGATTAAAATTCTGGATTCCGGCAGTGGTTGTCCTCGGTCCGCTTGCATTACTGGTAAAATTATTGGCAGCAGGGAACCGAAAAACAGATTACCGGCGGATCGCACTGATAGAAACTACAGGTGACCTTATACCTGTCGTGGCAGCCTTTACTATTGCGTTCATTATCCTTATTCTGGTAATGATGTCACATGGAATTAGCGGGCTATTACAGATTGTAATAATGTTCGGACTCCCATTATTTGTGTCCTGGCTGATGTTCCAGGGACCAATATTAACCTCAGTGAGTCAAAGAAAATTCAGCATGTTTTTAATACAGCGTCTGCCTCAGGTAATAGTGGTAACATTACTGGGTTTGTCAGGAATATATGCTATTGCACTGCCACTGATGAATAAGAGTCTTGCTATGTCTCAGATAAAACCTTTATCTCCCTGGATTGTAATGACCTGGTGGGCAATAGTAGTTCTGGGTTCTCTGGCAGGCGGGCTTTTAGTGTTTCTTTATGAGCGCTGGGCTGTAAAACAGGGTTTTCAGGCCTGGATTATCCTGTCAGGCAATGAAGGAGAGGCTGTTACTCCATCGTGGCGCAGGATTTGGTGGTGGATCCTTATCAGCATTATGACCCTGATTATTGGACTTGTTACAGGAGTAATACTGTTGCAAATGATGGCAGGATAGCTGAGGAACCTGTGCAGAACAGGTATTCAGATTTTTCAGCAATTACTGTTGTCCCTTTTAAGCTTTTTGTTTCTCGCCAGAGAAGCAAAAATTCCAATGATGCAAAGCACGGAGAATATCATAAATCCGGTGCGCATTGCTGCAATAAGCCCGGGATAAGTTTCGGGTTGTATGGCCTCCTGTCCAATATAAAGGGCAAGAAGCATCATTGCTATACCCATACTGAGCATCTGACCCACCATCCGCATTGTACCTACAACACCTGATGCAACACCCAGATGTTTTTTCTCCACGGAGCTCATTATCGCATTGGAATTGGGCGATGAAAAGAGGGCAAATCCAATACCCATTATGATCAGAAGACTGATAATAAAAAATATCGGACTTGTTTCGTTAACAAAACACAGCATTATCAATCCTGTTGCGGTAAGCCCCATGCCGAGAGATGCAATTACTCCCGGATTATATCTGTCTGACAATTTTCCTGCCAGGGGAGAAAGAAGCGCCATCATTACCGGCTGGGAGATCATGATGAATCCGGCTGTGCGGGCATCAAATCCTTTGAGATACTGAAGATAAAGACTGATGAAAAAACCCGTGGCTGAAGTTGCCGAATAATGGATAAGGGCAGCTATCCCCGAGAAGGCAAAGACCCTGTTGCGCAGGATCAGTCTGACGTCAAAAACAGGATTGCTGATATTCTTTTCAAAGAACACGAAAAGCAATCCCAGGATCAAAGCTGAACCGAGGAAGATCCATCCGGCAGAAGATGGCAGCTTTGAAAAACCATACATAAAGGAAGCTATTGAAATGCCGTATATAACGGATCCTTTCCAGTCAAATTTTTCGCCTTCAGCTTCAGCCCATTCCGTTCTGATTTTTGTAAGTATCAGGTAAAGGGAAACTATTCCCACGGGAACAAGGAAAACGAAAATGCTTCTCCATCCGAAATACTGCGTCAGCAATCCTCCTATGACAGGACCGCTTGAGAGACCTGTGTAAACGGCTGTAATATTGATACCCATAGCTCTGCCACGTTCTCCGGGCCCGAAAACAGAAGTAAGGATTGCCAGGCTGGTACCAAAAATCATAGCCCCTGATATACCCTGTAATATCCGGAATGTTATTAGGGATTCAATATTCCATGAGAATATTATCAGGAAGGTGGATAAGGTAAAAAGAACTATGCCCCAGGTGAATATTTTCTTCCTGCCTACAATATCTGCAAGCCTTCCGAAGGGAAGAAGAAACATAGCCGACGAAAGGATAAAACTGCTGGCTATCCATCCAAGCTCAATGGCTGTTGTGTTAAAATCCTTGCTTATTGCCGGCAGGGCAAGGTTAATGGCTGATCCCAGAAATGGAGTCAGGAAGGCAGCAAATGCTGATACAAGCAAAACTGATCTTTTCAATGATTTTTCGTCCACAGAGCGGCTTTTTTCCTTCATCAGCACCTATTCTTTGTTTTTAGTGTCAATAATAATTGTAACCGGGCCGTCATTGACAAGGCTTATATCCATCATTGCCCCGAATTCACCTGTTCCGACCGGCTTGCAAAGCAATTCCGTAAGCTTTGAAATTAACTTTTCATAAATGGGAATTGCAATTTCAGGCGGTGCGGCTTTTATATATGAAGGCCTGTTTCCTTTTTTTGTTTTTGCGTGAAGTGTAAACTGACTGATAACCATAATATCCCCTCCTGTTTCCATGACTGACAGGTTCATTATACCGTTGATGTCATTGAAAACCCTTAACTGTACAATCTTGCTGCCAAGCCATTCAATATCATCGTCGTTGTCCGCCTCTTCAATACCCGCAAATACCAGCAATCCGGGACCAATTTCAGACCGGATCATGCCATTAATGGTAACGGAGGCCTCTCTTACACGCTGAATGACTGCTCTCATCCGGATTTTTAAAGTGTCAAATATAGCCATTCAATTTAAAATTCTGATGATGATGTTTTATATTATATTTGCCCGGTACACATATGTTTCATGGATTTGCTTACCATCATCGCAGTTGCCCTGGGTTTGTCTTTTGACACATTTGCAGTTTCTCTGTCATATGGAGCAGTCCGGAATAAAATACTATTCCGGCAGGCAGCGCGTATGGCTATAGTACTGGCAATATTTCAGGCAGGATTTCTTGTTATCGGTTATTTCCTGGGATCCTTTGTTAGTGAAATCATGAAAGCTGCCGATCACTGGATCGCTCTTGCACTGCTGCTGTTTCTTGGAATCAGGATGATAGTTGAGGGAATCAAACGAAAAGCAGAAGATGAAGTGAGGGATCATACCAAACCGCTGGAACTCATTACAATTGCTGTCGGAACCAGCATTGACGCATTTGCAGTGGGTATCAGTTTCGCTCTTCTGGATTTAAGGATATGGATATCCGGAATTATAATCGGAACGGTTACTTTCCTGGCTTCAATGACAGCGATAAGGATAGGAAAATCGGCAGGGGAGAAACTGGGCCAGAGAGTTGAGATCATAGGCGGATTGATACTGATTGCCATTGGCATAAAGATATTCCTGGAACATATGCTGGCCTGAATAATAACCGGTAGTGGCTCTTATCAATCAGTTTTTTATACAGCGCACCGAAAGGCCGAATATATTAAGATTCGCTCCTCTTACCAGGCTGCCTGAATTATAATAAAGGATGGCATAATATGACGATGACGGCAGAGCCGTTGAGGAACTCCACCATTGTGCATTGATGCCAATATCCGCAAATGTACCGTCATCCTTTCTGTTCCCCCCCGGAAGCGCGGTAAAACCTGTTTCGTTTGTGCCACTGTTAGGATTCCCCCAGTGGATGCTTCCGGCTTCTTTCAGTTTGTCGCCCGCAATACTCTCACCTCCCAGGTAATTGGTCAGGGCTATCCATTCCGCGTTAGCTGGAACATGCCAGCCGGAAGGACATAATTTGCCTGTATTTACCGCATACCAGTTGTATAAAGCTCCGTAAACTGACTTATATGTGTTTTCATCATTGTTATACCAGCAATACCCCGGAGCTGTAAGAGTTTTCCATTGTGTATTGTCTGTTACGATTGGTATGACCGTACCATCTTTATAATGAGTGGTTTTAAGGTTTTCCTGCATCCATGTTTGTGTGCCGATTGTCACAGAATAATAATAATTGTTGTCTGCGTCTGCCAATACATATGTTTTAAAGGACAGATCATCACTGCTCGTAGCTCCGAGTTCATTTGTCGCTTTGATCCTGAAATGGTAAGTTGTTCCGGGGATTAGTCCTGTCAGATCTGCGCTGACATTCACAGAGCTGTTTCCGGTAACAGGACTTTGAGCAGGTGTCGCTATGTTTCCATAAGTTGTTGTGGTTCCCCATTCAAAACCAACTGAAGTCTCCAAGTGGTTTGGATTCACCGAACAATTCAATGTAACTGTATTGATTTTCAGATTGGTAAATGCCTCTTCAGCCACTACGGGAACCTGTCCGGGCGTGGCAAACACCATGTCGTTGCTGTATTTAATTCCAAGTGAATTTTCAGCTTTGATCCTGAAGTGGTATGTTGTTGCAGGATTTAATCCGGTCAGTTCTGCGGTCACCCATACAGCTGAATCACCGGAAACAGGACTTTGTGCTGAAGGGACTATACTTCCGTAATTTGTTGTGATTCCGTATTCAAAATCGACTGTTGTTGACAACAGATTTGGATTAACAGTTCCGCTTAAAGAAGCTGAATGGGCTTCAATATTTGATGCATCAAGGGCATTTGGGGAAGGTTCATTTCCAAGTGTCGTGAAAGATTCTGCATTTCCGTATCCTGTACCTGCTTTGTTTGTTGCATAGGCTCTAACATAATACATTGTATTAGGAGAGAGTTCTGATAAATTGCTGGTGAAGAATAAAGAGACCGAATCCCAGATTTCAGTGGTTTTGTTATTCTGAACAGTCGGATTCTCTGAAGTATCCCAGCAAACGCCTCTTTCTGTCACATCGGCTCCTCCGTCGTCAGTAATAGTGCCGCCTGAAACAGCAGTTGTTGTGGTGATCTCAGTCACAACAGTTGTCGACAGTACAGGAGGCACCTGTTTTTCAGTACATGAAAAGAATAACAAGGTAAACAGGATTACACCTGAAATTCTGAAGGGATTTTTCATAATGGCGGTCACTTGATTTCAAAGTTAATAAGAAATAACAAACCAACGATCATGTTGTAACCGCAGAATTTAATTAAACATACACTACCGGTTAAAAAGATTTTAAACCCTGATTCATTCCCTTACACATAAACTTGTTTTTAAATTACAGGTGATGTACTTTTAGTTCTTAAAATTACTGATATGAAATTCGTTATTAATGCAATCGTTCTGCTTCTGACGTTATCAGAAACCGGCTGGTCTCAGCCGAAGAATATATATGATGCCTATGCCATAGAGTATGCCAGAAATAAATCCCGGACATCTGCATCGAACATCGCTATCGGGGGAAACTCAAAGGACTCTGTTTCCTTCTCATACTATTTCTGGTATTTAAATGGCGATAACGGAAGAAAAGTGCTTGTGGATGTTGGTTATGTCAGAGATTATTCGAAACCGCTTACTAATCAGGACTATATAAGACCAGATTCTGCCCTTCAAAGGATAAATGTGAGTCCTGATGAAATTACGGATATCATAATAACCCATCCTCATTCCGATCATATTGACGGACTCAATTTATTTCCGGCAGGAACTATCTGGATACAGAGAAATGATTATACCTATTTTGTCGGTGACGGATGGCAGAAAGATGCTGATCACCGGGGGCTGAACAAAGGAGATGTATTAAAGATCGTACAGGCAAACCTCGATGGGAGAGTTCAGTTTGTGGATGGTGACAGTATCGAAATAATTCCGGGTATAAGGGTTTTTATTGGTTCGAAGCATACCTTTGAATCCCAGCACCTGCTTGTGGACACAAAAGCAGAAAAAGTGCTTCTTGCTTCCGATGACAGCTGGTTTTATTATAATCTGGATCATGAGCTTCCGATACCACTGGTTCTGGATGCAGATGCATACACTGCCCAGCTCAGGAAGATGAAAACCCTTATTCCAAACAAAGATCTTATCATCCCGGGACATGATCCGCTGGTTATGCATAGGTTCCCGAAAGTTGCTGAAGGGGTGGTGAAGATCAGGTAACCCCAGGGGGGAAAACGAATCCAGAAACTACATTATGTTGCTGATTATGTTTGTATTAAAATAGATTAGTTTTATACAAATGAATAACCTAAATTCGTTTAAAGTTTTTTCAACATTACAAAAAAGATCATGAAACAAATTGCAGTAACACTTATTTCAATTTGCCTTTTCAGCTTTGGATCGTTTGTTCAGGCACAAGAGGCTATTCCTGCTTCCGGCGGCAATGCCACCGGAACAGGCGGTACTTCAAGTTATACTGTCGGCCAGTTGGATTATGCCAGTTATTATGACTCAGGCGGGAAAATAAACGCCGGAGTTCAGCATCCATTTGAAATATCGGAAATAACAGGTATAAAAGAAGCTTCAGGAATTATCCTTGAATGTTCGGTGTTTCCTAATCCTTCAACTGATTTTCTGATGATAAAAGTTGAAAACTATGACAGTAAGAACTTGTCGTATCGGCTCTATGACGTCAATGGGAATCTTTTAGAAAATAAAAAAATAGAAGGTAATGAAACTCAGGTCTGGATGAGGAAATTTGCCTCAGGAGCATATTTCATTAAAGTGACAGATGATATAAAAGAAATTAAAACATTTAAGATCATTAAAAATTGATTGATGTGATGATGAGTTGATGTGATGATGAGATGATGAGATGATGTGATATTTATGGTAAAAAGCTAATATACAGCATAATAACAACAATGAAAAATAAAATCAAGTAATAATAAAAATTTTATGTTTATGAAAAGAGCATTAAAAAATCTAAAAGTAGTGTTAATCATCACATTAACACATCTGCTAATCAGCTCATCATTATTTGCTCAGGCTCCGCAGAAAATGAGCTACCAGGCAGTGATCCGTGATGCAACCAACCACCTTGTTGTCAACACTCTGGTAGGAATGCAAATAAGTATTATACAAGGTTCTGAGCTTGGAACAGCTGTTTATATTGAGACACAAACTCCGACAACAAATGAAAACGGACTTGTTACAATTGAAATTGGCACGGGAACAACCGGCGATGATTTTTCTGCAATCGCCTGGAGCAATGATAAGTATTATATTAAAACCGAAACCGACCC
>Ga0307378_10000643_pt1 | contig 60721 bp, 48 predicted proteins | sample UN1MG_FD_202238 | JGI IMG/M metagenome (GOLD analysis project Ga0307378, IMG submission 202238) | Soil microbial communities from Risofladan, Vaasa, Finland - UN-1 | ecosystem: Environmental > Terrestrial > Soil > Coastal area > Acid sulfate soil | place: Finland: Risofladan, Vaasa | collected... | reverse complement strand
ATGGCGAGATGCTCCTATTATGCCTCTTCTGCCTGATCAGATCAAGTCTCGATGGGAGGCCCAGTACGAAGCGCATCAACGGGGTCAGGACCCTATCCTACGCTGACGAGTTTTTCAACAGAGTCTTCAAAAGGTGTCGTTTTGAGCTAGACTCGACCCGATCAGGGACACGTCTACGCCGAAAAGTGGGCTGTGAAACCTGTCAGGTCTGGGATGCCCCCCTGACGGTGACTGTCTCCAGCGAGATAGTATGGCCGGCCGTACGATCAGTGATTCCGTTGCCCTTTGGTCAGAATCATGGCGACCAGAGGCACGAGGATGGATCCCCCAAAGGCAAGCAGAAATGAATTGGCCGTGGCTGAAAACGCGCCGACGGCGGCGTAGACGGCAGAGACGCCCAGGTTGGACAGCGTGGACAGCAACAGGAATTGATGCATGGGCATCCCACTTATCCCGGCAAACAGCACAGACGCTTCTGCCAGCACGGGAACAGCGCGCGTCACGACGATCACCCAGTTGCCAAAGCGATGGCTCAGCTTCTCCAGTCTCGCCAGCTCCCGCTCGCCTACCAGCCGGTTGGCCATAGGCCGTCCGAAGCGCGCGCCCAGCCAGTACCCCACGACACAACTGATGGTCATGCCGGCCAGGGAAGCGATCATGCCTCCCGCCAGTCCCAGGAAGAACCCTGCCGCTGTGCTGACCAGGCTGGAAGGAACGGGCACCAGGATGTCAGTGGCGAGCAGTGAGCCCAGAACCAACGCGACCCAGGTGGATTGATCGGAGGCGGACCGGAGAAAGCTCTCGGTCCAGGTCTCGATCTGTGCGCCGAACAGGAAGAATGGTACTAGAATGAGGGCCAAGACACCCGTACATAGTAGCACCCAGCGATAGGTACTTTGGTTCAGTACTTGGTTTAGCATGATACCCCCCGCCCTTTTGGTAACTAGCTTTGACGTCCGTATCGTATAAAGAAAAGCCCACCACACTTCTGTGGTGGATGGGCTCTATGATCATTCAGTGGACCACCTCCAAAGCATTTTCGCTGCCTCGGCCAGCACCCCGGCTCACCAGTCGTGGGGTGTTGTGGCTAGTCGTGTGCACATGGCCATAGTAGCACACTATGGTTAACGAAATGTGAAAAAACTATTAAAGCCCATTAGCCGGGCGAGGAAAACGCACCACATCGGCGCGGCACTGCTCACAGAGCCGGAACTGGGGGATCACTTGTTCACAGTCCGACCGGGCCTGTCTCAATTCGTCGCAGGTGGGAGGGCGACGGTCCTTCATCCGCCCTGACGGGATGAGGGGCATGATGTTCATCAAGTGCACACCCAGCTCACTCAGACGGCGTGCGAGCCTGACGACGTGTCGATCGTTCACGCCGGGGATCAGCACGGTGTTGACTTTCAGGACCAAGCCGGCGGCGATGGCCGCCTGGATCCCGCGCATTTGGCTGGCGATCAGGACCTCTGCCGCCTCCTGTCCCCGGTAGACCACCCCCCGGTAACGCACCCACGCATAGATCTGCCGTCCGACCGCGCTATCCGGAGCGTTGACGGTGACGGTCAGTGTCGCGACGCCCACGTTGAGAAGCTGGGGCAGCTTTTGCTCCAGCAGCAACCCGTTCGTGCTGACGCACTTTAGGAGAGCCGGGTATTCCTGATGAACCTGGCCCAGCGCCTCGAACGTCCCGGGATTCTCCAGTGGCTCACCCGGTCCGGCTACTCCAACCACAAAGTCCTCCCCGGGTCGCGAGTGCGCCAGGCGGCGTACCCGCTCGACGGCCTCTGCTGGCGAGAGCAGTTCGCGCGCCCAGCCGGGATGCTGGATCGTCAGGTGCGCGCAGATCCTGCGTTCGCAGAAGGCACATTGGATGTTGCAGCGAGGGGCAACCGGCAGGTGTATCCGCCCCACCCGCTCGTGAGCTTGCTCATCGAAACAGGGGTGGCGCTGCATCAAGACCTGACAGGTTTCCAAAGGGTTCATGAAACCTGTCAGGTCTGGGACTGTTGGCCCAGGTGTCGCCAGTATAGCGCCTCAAGCTCCGCTACTTCCTCGATGGGTGCAGGAATGACGCGGGAGACGTTATCCAGCGTGCGTTGAGCCAGACCCCGGAACACGTCCGCCTCTGGCGACTGGGGGGAATGCTCCAGCACGGTCTTGCCCTCGACCTCGCACGCCTGGATCACGGGGCTGCGGGGGACGAAATCGATCAGCGCAGTCCCCAGCCTCTCCGCGAACTCGGAGAGAACGGCTTTTTCGAACGGCTCGTCACCGGAACTGTTGCAGATCACGCCGGCCAGTCCCGTATCGCCACGCCGCGCCAGACGGCGAATGCCTTTGGCGATGTTGTTGGCCGCATAGAGGCTCATGAACGAGCCGGAGCAAAGGAGGTAGATCTCTTGGGCAAATCCCTCACGGATAGGCTGCGCAAAGCCACCGCATACCACGTCGCCCAGGATGTCATAGATGACCACGTCCAGGCCGTACGTATCGAAAGCCCTGAGGTCCTTGAGGATCCGCAGGGCCGTCAATACCCCGCGCCCGGCACAGCCCACCCCCGGCTCCGGCCCGCCCGACTCGACGCAGCGCACACCCCGATCCCCCAGGAAGACAATGTCCTCCAGCCTGATGGCGCTTTGGTCACGCCCGGCGCGGAGGTGGTCGCGAAGCGTCTCCAGCACGGTGGAGATCATCCGCCCCCCCGTCAGCGACCTGGTCGAGTCTCTCTTGGGATCGCATCCGACCTGCATCACTTCCAGACCGCGCTCGCGCAGCGCCATCGAAAGGTTGGAGGAAACGGTACTCTTGCCGATCCCTCCCTTGCCGTATATGGCGATCTGTCGCATCTACCACCTCGCCTGGTATCGTCGCTGCTTGGACCGGTATCGATCTAACCAGTCGTTTTGGATGGTCTCGATGAGGTTCAACAACCCTGTGTAGCCAAAGTAGGCCCGATTGATCATGCGGAACCGCGCAATGGGGTTCACCAGTTGGATGACGAAAGGAATTCCCAATTCCTCGACAGCGTGTCGCTCGATGTTACTGCCCAGGACGATCTCGGGCTGGACCTGTGCCAGCGCCATTTTCGACTGGTAGACGTCGGTATCGTACAGCACTTTTACACAAAGGCCCAGCTCCTCCAGTTCGCGCTCCAGCATCTTCCGGGTCCCCGCCTGGCCGGACCGCAGGCAGATCAGGGTCGGGAGCATCTCCAGGTCCTCGGTGAGCAGGCGAAGCAACGGAACGCCCACCGTGGCGTCGGCGACGACAGCCGCCGGTGCCCGGTGCATCCCGGACTGCTCCAGCCATTTGCGGCGGCACGTCTCCACCACCACCTTTTCTCCCTGGGCGATGAGCCGCTGCGCCTCCTGCTCGGCTTCCAACCTTCGCCCCAACTCGGTAAGCCAGCGGCGAGTGTTGGTGAATCCCACGGGCAGGGGCAATCCGTGGCACCATTGCTCGATTCCATAGCGCTCGGCCAGATAATCGGCCGCCCGCTGTCCGGCGTCGTGGCTGAGGACGATGCACGCCTGCGCCAGGGGGACGTGTTGAAACTCGCCGAGGGGTGTATCGTGGGTCAGGGTCGCCAGGACCGTGCCCCCCATCTGCGCGAGGGACTGCTTGACCCAGGCCAGGTCCCCCATCCAGGTCGGATTGGCATTGGCGTGGGGAGCGATCAGACACACCGAACGCGGGATGCGGCGATCGTCGCGGCCGCCAGTGACCATGTGCTTGAGCATAGCATCCAGCGCGATGTCTGTGCCCTGGTTCTGGTCGCCGCGAAAGCCCGCACACTGGATAGGCACGATCTGGAAATCCACCTGCGAGCGCACATCCTCGCACACGGCCACGATGTCATCCCCCACAATCTCGGGGCCGCAGGCAGTGACGACGAACATGATCGGCACGTCCAGTTCCCGCGCTTCCAGGATCGTCCGCGCCAACAGGTCCTCTCCGCCGTGGACGATCTCGTCCTCACACAGCTTGGTGCACAGCGTCAGGGTCTCGGTGTAATCCGCGTTCTGCCACCCGAAAGCCGCCTCGACGAGTTGATGGCACCCTTGTGGCGAGTGCGACAGCACGCAGCAACCGGTGACCCCCAGGGCGGTCTGAGCCGCGCCGTAGAGCGCGCAGCGGAGGTAGGGATCGTGACACCTTTGCGGGGTGGCTCGCGGCACGGCGGTCTCGCTCGTCCTCTCGGTCGTCTGCGCCATGGCTCCGCTACCCATAGAGCACCTTCTTGAACAGCCTGGAGCGGGGATGGGTGGCGTGCTCCATGCCGGATTGCACCAGCCTGGCCATGTTTCTGATCCCCTGGTAGCCGTACTGAGGATAGCCCGTGATGGTGGTCATGTTCACTTGAGAGATGCCGGGCTGCCGGAGCGGGCTGCCCAGGTAGATGGCATTGTCGTATCGCGCGGCGACTATCTCCACTTCGCTCTGGGTCTCTGACGAGACGTTAAAGCTCCCCAACGAGAAAAGCCCCCTGGTCAGGATCACCTCGGGGTTCTGCCCCTGCTGCAACAGGAACTTGATGCTGGGCATCCGTTCCTTGACGGTGTAGGGGTGCAGGTTGACGACGATGGGGTGGGCGCCGAACTCTTCCGCCATCCTGGCGAGAGATAACGCGCGGATCGGGCCAGGAAAGTCCGAGATCTCGATCAACGCCGTCTTGCCCTCGAAGCAGCGGCGCAGCGTGTCCAATTCCTCGCCGACGGCCGCGGTCTCCTTGCGGATCACCTCCCGGGCCTGCTTGTCCAGGCCCAGCGGCAGCGCCACGCCCATGATCCATTCCTCGGTCGCCGCCGGGCCATAGGGCTGGCCTGTGCGGGCGTAGGGGACGCCGAACCGCTCTTCCATCAGATCGCCCAGCTTTTGGCCCCAGTCGTAGCACCAGGAGGCATTCAGCTCGGCGGAGGCAGCCCTGCGGATCTGCTCCACGGTGCACCCACCACAGAGAACGCCGTTGATCTTGGCGCCAATGGCATAGACGAGCCGCTCGATCTCGTTGAGGTCCTCGATCCACTCGGTGTAGGTCGGGCCTTCCCGCGCGCCGATGATGTTGATGGTCCCTTTCATCACCTCTCGCCGTGGTTCCATCAGGTCCATGAGCACCTTGAAGGCATCCTCATAGCCGCTGCGAAAGTCCCCGCCAAAGCCTTCGCTGCGGATGGCCAGCACGCGGGCATTCACCTCTTGTGCAGCGATCTGGGCGACCGTCTCGACGTCGTCGCCGGTGATCCCAGAGCAGCAGCACGAGAGAACGACGATCAGTTCAGGATGATACCTTTGGTCAGCCTCTTTGATCGCTTCCAGAAGCTTGCCTTCGCCGCCGTACACCACGTCGGCCTCATTTTGGGCGGTGCAGGAGGTCGGCTCCAGGGGGACGCCGCGATACTCGCAGCCACGCATCTTGTAGGTGCTGGCGACCGAGTAGGTGCAGCCCTTCGGGCCATGAATCACGGGAGCCATGTGGCGGATGCCGTTGATCACCTGGAAGGCAGTCCAGAACTTGCAGGGGGGAGCGTGTGAGGCCTGCAACTTGGGGATCATCTCTCCGCTCTCGACCTTTTCCAGGAGCTGCTGCAACGTACCCTCAAACGCTATGCGGTCGTCATTCGAGTGTTTTGCATCCATCACCAGGCACCCCCTCACCTCCATCGTAGTACCACGCATCTTTGCATTATACCCGCCTACTGAGGAAGCGTCAATGAGCTGGGGGCATTTCCTGGGAGGTTGCCATCCTTGACGGCAGTCGTGCCCATCCAGGTGGGGTTCGAGCCGGGGTAGCCAGGTTCGGTCATCTGAATGGGTTTGAAAAGTGCCTGGCACCTGAACAGAGGGCTTGCAGGAAGCCTCCGCCTGTAGCCGGGCTTGTGTGCGCCGGGTATTGGTGTATAATGCCAGATCAGGAATGACCTCACCGGCAACCGAAAAGAGCAGGCCGCCACAGTCGTTATCGGGTGCGGTGAATTTTAGTCAATATCTCATATTCCTTTAACGCCTTGTGGACACAAGTGTGCTAGGATGTGGATATGACTTGGCTGAGCAAATTCACCCAGGAAGCACTCCCTGGTAAAGTCCCTGACACGTACCCCTTGTGGAGCACGCTCGCGGTTCAACAGTTGTGCTCCTGTTCGCCGTCGGCGTCGTGACGTGAGGAGATCCCGCATTTTGACCGTAACCTCCTCTTAACGGAACTGCAATGATCCCTCAACCTCGCTGGGCAGTTATCATGGTAAGATTAGGGCGATCTGACCTTGGATAACGGTCACGTGCGATCCGGTGGGTATCATTTCGCACCCGGTGCGCCAGGCAGGTTGCATGAGGTAGAAAAACTGTGCCCCCATCTCCCCGTAAAAGCATGAAAGATAGTACGCTGGTTGGCAAGACACTGGGCAAGTATCGCGTGGTCGAGCACTCCGGGAGCGGCGGGATGGCCGAGGTCTACAAGGCCTACCACCCGGGGCTCGACTGCTACGTCGCCATAAAGGTACTCCACTCCTTTCTGGCTACCGAAGAGGACTTTCTGACCCGCTTCCAGCGCGAGGCACGGGTCGTCGCCACGTTCCGCCACCCCAACATCGTCCAGGTCTACGACTTTGACTGCGACGTCGAGAGCGACTGCTACTATATGGTGATGGAGTTCATCGATGGTTCCAGCCTGAAGACGCGCCTGGAGGAGATGGGCAGGGAAGACCAGGTGATACCGCTGGATGAGGCGATTCGGATCATCCTCGCGGTCGCCACCGCACTAGAATATGCCCACCAGCATGGGATGGTGCATCGCGACATCAAGCCGGCCAACATTATGTTCACCGAGGATGGCCAGGTCATCCTCACCGACTTTGGCATCGCCAGGATGGTCAACACGGTGACATTGACGGCCAGCGGGGCGATGGTCGGAACACCCGCGTACATGGCTCCGGAGCAGGGAAGCCGGACCGGGGATGAGCGAGCCGATATCTACTCACTGGGGGTCGTCCTGTATCAGTTGGCCACAGGGACCCTTCCATTCGAGGCGGATACGCCTCTGGGCATCATTCTCAAGCACATCAACGCCCCGCTGACACCGCCAACCGCGATTGACCCCGATCTGCCCCCAAGCATCGAGGCAGTGATCATGCGCGCGCTGGTCAAGGACCCCGACCACCGGTATCAAACCGCCAGGGAATTTGCCACCGACCTGGAAAAGTGCCTGGCTGGCGAACCGGTCGAACCCGTTCCGCTGGAACTCGTCGCGGCACCGCCGCCATCCGGGGCCATGACCGCGCTGCCAGGCCACTCGACCACGCCCTACCCTCAGGCAATCGCTGCGGCTCGTCCCAAGCGGGGCTGGATCGCCGTGCTGGCCGGGGTACTGGCGGTGATCCTGCTGTTGAGTGCTGCGCTCCTCACGACGGAGGCGCCGGGCCGCCTGCTGGCCGCGTTGCTCTCACAAGCGGCGACGCCCACGCCGGGCGTCTCAGGCACGCCTGCGGACACGCCTACGCCTGACCTGACCGCCACGTACGACGTCAACGCGACGCAGTTCGCCGTGTGGATGGCCACGTACGTGGCGACGACAGGCGTCACGCCCACTCCCTCACCCAATCCTACCGCTACGGCCACGCCTGATCTGACCGCTACCGCCATAGCCGCCTGCGTGTTTGACATGGAAGCCATTTATGACTGGGCGGTCTGGCCGACCGTGCTTGTCCCGAGGCAGCGATTCGTCAAGCAGTGGAGGATCAGGAACACGGGCACGTGTACGTGGCCCGGCGGCGTCCAACTGGTCTACGCGTCGGGCAACGAGCTGGAGATCGTAAGCAGGCCGGAGATCGGCTCACTGGCACCAGGGGAGACCGCAGATGTCAAGCTCACGCTGCGAGCGCCAGCGTCCTACAACAGGTATACGAGCGTGTGGCAGTTGCACGATGGGGCGGGCAACCCGATCGGGGAAGAACTAGAGATCAAATGTCGCGTGGGCCCGACGCCGACCCCACGGCCGACGGAGACGCCCACCACTACGCCCACGCCGGCAGAGTCGTTCCATTTCTCAGTGCCATTCGTGGTGGATTGGCACGATACTCCCGAGGGCAAGTGGTGGGCGGAGGTAGGCCTGACTGCGTGGGGCGGACACGGCAACTACCGCTACTATCTGAATTACATCAGCACGGAGACCGAGTTCTTCAACGGCACGTTTGAGATCGATCCGATCCACTGCAAGGCCTGGTGGGGTACAGTGATCGTCACCTCCGGCGAGGAGGTTCTGAGATGGGAGGGCAAAATCCCCTATCCCGAACTTGAGCGGTGCAGTGACTAGCCAGCCCGAGGTTCACCGGTTGCCGTGGGTGCCGATCCCACGGCTTGTTTTTTGCCACTCACACCCCAACTATGCCACTATGGAGAGGGTCAGCCAGGCCGCCAGCGCAGCGAAGAGCAACGCCATCCCCAATTTGACCGTCGCCGCCCGCTGCTGGAGAAAGCGGGTCAACTGCTTCGATCCGGTGCCATAGTACGCCAGGATAAAGACGACGACCAGCGGCAGGATGAAGAGCAGGTTGTAGAGCAAGAGAAAGGCAAACGCGCGCACGCGCAGCTCTGGCCGGCTCACCACGAAAATGATGGTCGGCAGATAGACCTGGCCCGTGCAGGCCAGTTCCAAGAACGAGACGACGATGCCAGTGAAGAAAGCGCCGGCGATAAACGCCTGTGACGTGCGTCCCCGGCGGATGACGGCGTTGATGCGCATCCGCAACGAGTGGGGCAGATTCAGGCTCATGTCGCCAATTTCGCCCTGCCGGGCTTTGAAAAAGTCGAGGAAGCTAAACACCGCCAAGACCGCGCACAGCAGGGCGGTCAGGCCATACACCCAGCGTCCCAACGTCGCCAGCAGGTCGCCCAGCAAATCGAGCACCCCGTAGAAACCCAACCCCACCGCCAGGTAGGCCAGGAAAACGCCCAGCGTGAAAGCCACCCCCACGGCCAGGACCTCCCGACCCTTGCGCCCACTCAACGTCAGGTAGGAGACGAAAAAGACCAACGTGGCGAAGGCACAGGGATTGAGACCATCGACCAGGCCGGCGAAGGCGACAGTGAGGGCGCCAAACGACTTGAAGCGATCGATGATGCTCTGCTCGGCATCCTGGGGATTATAGTCGGCCCACACGCGGTCCACACCGGTGGGGGCATACTTCTCAGCCAGGGCCAGCAACGCCTCGGCCGTGATGTCGGTGCCGATCAGATAATCCTGACCCACAAAAAGCGCCGGGGTGGCCAGGCGCTGCCTCTCCGGGACGCCGAAACGCACGCCCAGCCATTCCGCCAAAGCAGCGTCCGTCTGCGCGCTGTACTCCTCGACCACCAACTGCGGGTACTTGCTCTTCACGTACCGGATGTCGTATTCGGCGCGGCTGCATTCCTGGCAACCCACCTCGTAAAAGTAGGCCGCCCATACCGGCGCCGGTCCCTCGCAGACGACGGCGTCCTCCGTGTCGCAGGGTTCCAGCTCTACCCCCAGGTCCAAGCCCAAACCCAGCCCGCCCGCATCCGCAACGGCGACAGCATCCAGGCCGGGGATGGCCGGCCACGACGTGCCACCCGCTCCCAGGCAAGACTCGCAGATGCAGGGCAACTGCTCGCGAATCGCATCCTCTCCGATGAGCACGTGGTCATCGAGCACCAGCGTCGGCAGGCCACGTTCCTCGGGCGCTACACTGAACATCTCCTCGGTGCGGATCAGCATCTCATAGTTCGCGGGGTCAGAGATCTCGACCACCTTGATCTGCAGTTGATCGCCGTACCTGTCCTGCAACGGCTTCAGGACCTCGTTGAGGACGGCGCTGCAGTGCGGACAATCCTCAGCGGTGAAATAGATCATCCGCACGACCGCGCCCGCATCGGCCTGGGCCGTGCCCCCGCCCAAGGTGAGGGCCAGCGTCAGGAGCAGAAACGCGATCCACAACCAGTGTCTCAACCTCATTCGACCTCTCATCCTTCGTCAGCGTCCGACTGATTATCGTTCGTGCACCAAGCACGGCCAATGATTATGCCACAATTCGGAAAGTTGGCAACCCTCACGCAGCTAGGCCAGCATGCCGCGGATGATGATGTCGACGGCCGCGTCCTCATCCAGGCCACGCGCCATCAACGTCTCCAGTTCCTTCTTGCTGACGCTGCCAATGGCCGCCTCGTGGGTGACCCGTGCCCGGTCGTCGCGCACGACGACGACCGGGACGTTGCGCGCCATCGCCTCCCCACGCACGATCTCGGTGCAGTCCATGTGTCCCACCGCGCCGGGCGCGTTCCCCTCCGCGGTGGTATAGACCTCGCTGGTGGCCCGGTCGCGCACCGCGGCCCGCGTCCTGGTCAGGCCGCGCGCCCCCTCGCCGTTGAGCCGCACGACCTCGTCCACGCGGATCTGGTCCCCGGCCGATCCGTAGGCCTTGGCAACCAACTCGACCGTCCCCCTGGCGGCCACGTCGACCTCAAACTGGATCTCCAAGCGCCCCACCCGACCGTGCACCAGGCTGAACTCGGATTCGAGCTGCCCCGCCTCGTCGATCTGCGCGTGCGTGGTGGGCAGCACCTCGATGCCACCGACGGAGCCATGGTAATGGGCCTCGCTGTAGCGCATCGTCGCGCCCCGACGGACGTGAATGCGCGCGTCCATCACGTGCTTGAGGTCCACCGCGTTGGGAAAGGTGCAGTGGGCCAGAAAACCCACCTCCGCCCCCTCACCGATGTCGAACTCGGAGATGATCTCCTGCAGCCCCTCAGAGGGGATCATCCCGAAGCACAGATGTACCGGATAGTCAACCTTCGTGCCCGGTGCGACAACGATGCGAGCACGCACACCGTTCTCCAGCTCCTCCGCCTCGATGTTCACACCCGCGACCAGATTGACCGCCAGCACCCGGTTGCCGCTGATGACGGCGCTGGCGACCCGCGGCGTCTGCAAAGCGTCGGGCTTGCCGCCTGCCTGCTCATATGCCCGCAGAATGGCCTCGAAATCGCGGGCCCAGCCCGGATCACGCTGCTCAAGGATGGAGGATCTGGCGCCGGCAGGCAGCACACTATTCACTGCACACCCCCTCGGCAACCACGCGCTGGTAGGTGCCGCCAGCCTCCGCCCCCCAGGGCTGATTGCCCAACAGGTCGCCGTGCGGCCGGCAGCGCTGCGCGAAATACTCGCGCACCTCGGCCGGGGTGCCGGTGTCTATGACCGCGCCGCCGCAGATCAGCGAGGCGGTGTCCGCCACCCCGGCCATCTCGTCCCGATGCGTGATCAGGAGAACGGACGTGCCCTCGCTGCCCATGCGGCGGATCAACGCCATGATGTCGCCAATGCACAGCACGTCAACCCCCGAATCGGGCTCGTCCAGGATGGCCAGCCGGGGCTGCATCGCGTAGACCGCCGCCAGCTCGATCCGCTTTCGCTCCCCACCGGAGAGGGCGCTGTTGACTATGCGGCTCAAGTACGCCGCAGGCGAGAGCGCCACCGCCGTCAACGCCTCTTCGATGCGCTCCCGCGAAGGCTCACGCATCCCCAACGCCAGGTAGTCGGCCGTCGGCAGGCCCTCAAAGCGGGCCGGCTCCTGCCAGGCCAGCGTCAGCCCCAGCCGGGCGCGCTCGGTGACCGAGAGCCCGGTGATGTCCTGGCCGTCAAACAGGATGCGGCCTCGCTCAGGCCGATAACCGCCAGCACCCATCAGCGTGAGCGCCAGGCTGGTCTTGCCCGAGCCATTGAGGCCCAGCAGGGCGTGTACCTCGCCACACCGGACGGTCAGATTGACGCCCCGTAGCACCTCCGCGCCAGGGCGGTGGAGCCACACATCCTCCACTTCCAACAAGACGTCGGTTCCCATCTCAACTCCCATCTCGCTCTCTATCGTACGCCCCCAAACACAGCCGCGCCAGTGAACTTTCATACGGCGGGCCAGACCGCTTTCATCCCGGGACCTTGCGGCCTGAAGTATACCACAGACTGGCCTGATGTGAAGGAGGGGGCGTTAACCAAACTGTAACGGCACTGCAACCCCTATGGGACTTGTTTCTGGTATCCTTACGGTGGTGGCCTAATGCGTTGAGCAACTGGTAGGCAAGCGGGCCGTGGCACTCGGCCAGCAGCGTGGCACTCGGCCAGCAGAAGGGCAGCAGCGCCTGGGCCACTGGTTCTTCGACAGGACTCATTGTGAGGAGGGAAAGCTGTGAGGGACGAGACTGGTGTTAGAGGAGTGAAAAGCGCAGCGGGGGCAGCGCTCCTGGAAAGCATGCAGGCGGCACAACAGGCGCTCATGCGGCCGTCCGGCCCCTCCCCCGATCAGATGATCGCCCGGCTCCAGGAATGGCAACAACTGGTGATGGAACTGTCGAAAGGGGCAGCGCGGGGCACCGAACTGGCGACGCTCTATGAGATCATCGGCGTTCTCAACTCCTCGCTCGATCTGAAAGAGACGCTGAGCCTGGTGATGGACTCGCTGATCCACCTGACGGAGGCCGAGCGAGGGTGCCTGATGTTGCTCGACGAGGAAGGGAATCTCGAGATCCAGGCGGCGCAACACTTTGATCAGGAAAGCGTCGACGCCTCCGACCTGGAACTCAGCCAAACGGTCGTGCGAGACACGGTGGAAGGAGGGGAGCCAGTGCTGACGACGAATGCGCAACTTGACCCGCGCTTCTCCGCCCAGGATAGCGTCATCGGGTACATGTTGCGCTCGATCGTCTGCGTGCCTCTCCACGTGCGAGGGCGCGTGATTGGCGCTCTCTACCTGGACAACCGGGCGCGGGATGGGGTCTTCTCGCAGGTAGACCTGCCGATACTGATGGCGTTCGCCTCCCAAGCCGCCATCGCCATCGAGAACGCCCGCCTGTACACGATAACCAACGAGAAGCTGGCTGCACGGTTGGAGGAACTGACGACGATGCAGGAGATCGATCGGGAGCTGAACGCCAGCCTGGACTATGAGCGGGTGCTGGACCTGACCCTCTCCTGGGCAATGCGGTCGACAGGGGCGGAGAAGGGCACGCTGAGCATCCTGGATGGAGAGGGGACGGTCTGCACAGTCTCCTGCGCTGGCGACGGTGGGGCAACGGAGCCAGAGTCCGACGTGCTGCAGTTGGCGATGACCAGCCGAGAGCCAGTCATGACTAACGGCAAGCGTATGCTCATCCCCATCCGCTACAAGGAGCGGACGGTGGGACTCTTGTGTCTGCGGAGCAACAGAGAGCTTCCAGCCCATCCCGAAAGCGTCCAGTTCGCCGGCCGGCTGGCCGACCACGCGGCCGTCGCGATCGAAAACGCCCGCCTGTACGGGCAGGTACGCGAGGCCAACCAGGCCAAGTCAGAGTTCATCTCCTGCGTCTCGCACGAACTGCGCACGCCGATGACCTCGATCCGCGGCTACGCCGAGATGCTGGAGAAGGGCATGGTCGGCTCGCTGTCCTCGCAGCAGACCGAGTTCACCCGCACGATCCGGAGAAACGCGGAGCGAATGCAGGTCCTGGTCTCTGACCTGCAGGACGTCTCCCGGATCGAGACCGGCCAGTTGCGGCTGGAGATGGGGTCTGCGGCAGTCACGGACGCGCTGGACAGCGCGCTGCAGGCCACACAGGCACAGATCCAGGCCCGGTCACAACATCTGAAAGTGGACATGCCAGATGACCTGCCGCCGGTCCACGCCGACCGCGCGCGGCTGGCGCAGATCCTGATCAACCTGCTCAGCAACGCCTACAAATACACGCCGAAAGGTGGACACATCGGCGTGCGAGCGCAGGTGCAGGGCACGTATGTGCAGTGCGCGGTGTCCGACACCGGGATCGGTATGTCCCCGCAAGACCAGCAATGCCTGTTCACCAAGTTCTTCCGCTCCGAGGATCCAGCGGTGCGCGAGACGACTGGAACGGGACTGGGGCTGTGCATCGTGAAGAGCCTGGTGGAGCTTCAGGGTGGGGAGATTGAGGTCGAAAGCGATCTCGGGAAGGGGACGACCGTCACGTTCACGATACCGGTCTCCACAGAAGGATGGCCGAACAGCGAAGACCCTTAGGGCCTCCGGTTTTGCCAGACGGCATCGCCACAGTAGGGTCAGCTAAGACCCTAGGGGTCCTATGTTCAGGCGCTCGATGAAACGAGCGCCTGATTGCTTAATAGGTAGTGTGTGGAACGTGAAACGTGATGCGTGTTGCGTAATCGCTAGGCGACTTTGGTTAGTTTGACGGTCGATCCGGAGGGCACCTGGCGGAGGGCGGTGGCGTCGCCGAGCACGCGGCCCAGGATGTTGACGGGGCTGGCGGCGCGGGGCTCGTCCCCCGAACTCACCGGCGTGGGCCCGAAAAAGATGCAGAAGGCGTGTCCCACCGGCCAGTAGCCCAGCTCCCCGACCTCGACGTCGGCGCGGGCGCCGGGCGACTGCTCCGCCCGCACGGGGATCTCGAAGTAGATCTCGTCCCCCCAGGTGTTGGCCCGCCCGGTGATGGGCAGTGCCTCCCAGATCATGTGCGCCGTGGGCGTGTCGTTCAGCTCGGCATCCATCGTCACAGATCCGGCGGTGATGGTGATGCGATAGGACATGGGAACCTCCTTGTGAATTGCAAATTGCGGATTGCAGATTGCAGATTCGAAATTGCAGATGGCAAACTGCAATTTCGAATCTGCAATCTCCTCTGCAATCTCCAATCTCTAATCTCTAAACTGATCGCACTCGATTAGTTCGCGCGGGGCGGCGGTCAGCAGCTCATAGCCGTCCGGGCGGACGACGACGGTGTCCTCCAGCTTGGCCATGGTCCGCCGGGCGGGTGCGTTAACCTCGACCTCGATCGCGAGCACCATCCCGGCCTGCAGGCGCGCGTCGTCACGGGGCCAGAGGACGGGCGGCTCGTCCAGCTCGAGCCCGACGCCGTGGCCGACGAAGCCGGGCAGCTCCAGGCTGCCGGGGGCAAAGTGGGGCGGGGCCCCCCGAGCGACGACGGATTCGGCCACGGCGTGGAGGTCAGCGACGGCCACGCCAGGGCGCAGCGCGTCGAGCAGGGCATCCTCTGTCGCGCGGGCCACGGCGAAGAGCGCCCGCTGCGGCCCGGCGGCCGGCCCGACGACAAAGGTGCGGGATTCGTCGGCGGTGTATCCCGCGCAGGTCGAGCCGATGTCCAGGACAACCAGGTCCCCGGCCTGGAGCACCCGGCGGGAGGGGCCATAGGGCAAGCCTGGGCTCAACCCCGCGCCGGTCACGACGAGGCCGTGGCCACCGCGCACGGTCAGGTTCTCGCCACTCATCAGGAACACCCCACCCCCACGCGCGGCGGGGTGGCGCAGCGGCTGGAATCCCTCGTGGCCGGCCCGCCGCATCGCCGCCTCGACCTCGGCCGCCAGCGCCAGCTCGGTCACGCCCGGCGCGGCGAACCGGGGGAGGGCGAGGTGGCCGGCGTCGGCGACGGCCGCAGCGCGGCGCGTGGCCGCAAGCTCCTCCTCGTCCTTGATGCCGCGCTGGTCGAGCACGAGCGGGGATAGGTCGACCAGCGACCAGATGGGGAAGACCTCGCCCAGTCGCCGGGCGATCCGCGCCGGGACCAGGTCCATCTCGGTACCCAGGACGCCGCCGGTCAGGCCCAGCCCGGTGACGGCCTCGGCGACGGTGGCGAAGCCGTTCATCGGCTCGACGCGGGCGACGGTGGCCTCCTGGCGGGCGTACTCGAGGCCGCGCCGGACGAAGAGGATCGCGTCGTGAGGGGCGACAAGCAACGCCGCCGGGCGGACGGTGTTGGCGTAGTAGAGGACGTCACGGTGATGAAGGAGCAGCGCGGCGTCGATGCCGGCGTCGGACAGGCGGGTGCGGAGTTGGGTTAGACGGGTGTTGATGGGGAGCCTCCGAATGGACGAATCTACGAATATACGAATGAACGAATGGACGAACCGGCGAGTCTGCGAATCGGCAAATCTGCAATTCGGCAAATGCTACTTGTCAATGATGGGATAGCGGTGGTCGAACGGCGATATGAAGACCTCGCACAGTGCATCGTTGAGTGCGTCAGTAAAGTCGAGCGGGTCACCCAGATATGCTTCCAGCGGATCATCCCAGATTATCTCGTACTCGCGCAGCGCAAATGGCATGAGCTCGAGGATTACCCACGTCAGTTCATCAGCGATCATGGCGTAGCGCGCGTCCGATGAATCGGCCGGGTGCCAGTAGCGGGGCAACTCGGAGCCAGATCGCCCCAGGCAGTAGTAGGTCCAACACTTGACCGGTTTCCACGCTAGCGGCCAGGCACACCCCTTCGCTGTGCGATAGACACAGTCGCGTGCAGTAGCATCGATCTCTGCCGGCAGCATGGGGAACGATTCGCCCAACAAGGCCAACGTGATCGAGTCAAACACGTCGACCTGCACTGCGTCCACCACGCAACATTGCCCACCACACTGCCGGCAATACGGAAACCGCTCCCAGAGGACGCGGTTGTACTCCTGGGTGAGACGTGAAAGCTGATATGCAAACTTTTGCGCCTGTGCGAACGTCCAAAGGCGTGAGAGATCGTCGGCAGAGGCCGGTTCCGGGCCAGCTTCCCAGGCAGCGACGGCCTCCCGAACCTGCTGGTCGACCTGCCTGTCCTGCACGTAGGTTGGGTAGTCGGGGTGTTGGGTTAGTTGCATACTGTCCACACATCGGCGAGTCGGCGAGTCGGCAAATGTGCAAATCAGCAAATCAGCAAATCAGCAAGTCTGCAAGTCTGCAAATCAGCGAGTTGGCAAACACACAGCCTGGCAGGGATGTCCCCCCGGCTGCGGCCAGGGCTTTGCCAGGGCGGCTCCAAGTATACCACAGACGGGCGCGAGGGGAAGGTGAATTGCTTCGCACGTCTTTTTGTGCTACACTGGTGAATGGATGCTGGATGCTCGATGCTGGTTGATGGTATGGCAGGAGGGCAGGATGACGAAGCGGATGGCGGTCCCCAAGGCGATGCGGGATAAGCTGCTGGTGGAGGCCAAATAGGTGGGACCGATGCGGCGGTGGGTATCAGAGGAATGGGGATGACCTTCAAGGTCGCCCGGATGGGAGGTGAACGATGAAGCTTTCTCCTGAGGAGACAGAACTTTTCTACAAACTGCACCACAGCGTCCTGGCGTACACGAACCGGCGGCTGGAGCTGGTCCCGGATTTCGACGATCCGGACGATGCGGAATTCCTGGTTCCCGAGGAGAAGGTGCAGATTCGGGAGGCCTTACACGAGCTCCCCGAGCTGTTGGAGGACTTTCTGGGCGAAAACCCGGATGGGCTTTCGCCCGACGAGCTGGCGATCGTCGCGAGTTGGCGACACCGGGTGACCGGGGAGTTCTACATCTTTCGGTACCTCAAAAAGTACACGGTCTTCCTGAGCACCAAGCCGGAGCGGTTGTACGGCGTCCTGGGGCTGGCCGATCCGTTCGAGAAGATGTTCGCAGGGCATCCCCTGCCCATCTACGTCAAGGGCGTCCTGCTCCCCTTCCAGGGCCGGATCACGTACGACGGGCTGCTGAACGTGTATTCCATATTCTTCGGAGGGGGGATCCGCTCCGGCCTGAAGGAGACCTACAACCGCCTGAAGAGGCAGGAGGGGATCGTCGAGCAGTTGGTAGGGCCAGATGGGAAGCCGCAGATGCGGACGAGCCTGGACCGGCAGAAGCCGCGCAAGCCAGCGCCGGACTACCGGCCGGCGGTGGACGAGATCGTGGCCCAGGCGGACAAGATGCGCCAGGCCGGGACTCCTCACCAGAGCGCGGCGCTGAGCCTGCTGCGAGCGGCGGCGCAGATGGCCCAGGCGACGTTGCAGCAGCCGAAGGACACGGATGAGCACCGACGACGGTTGCGCTCGGTGCGCCGGGCGTTGACGCGGCTGGAGAACATCCTCCACGAAGAATTCTAAAGTGGAACAGGAAACGAACGATGAATCAAGCCACGGGCGGCATAAAAGACCGGCGGCCGGAACAGGCCAGAGAGGAGAAGGCCCGACGGCTGGCTGCATTGGAGGGAGCGCGGGCCCTGGGCGAACGCATCCGCGCTGAGCGACCTGCTCATGACGTGGATTCTGTAGAACTAGTGCGGCAACTGCGAGAGGCCCGGATGGATGAACTTCTGGGGTTGCGTTGATAGATGGAGTTTACCCGCCGGCGATGAGGTGGATGACCCAGACGTCGGCGTCGTCGGGGATGGTGCGGGTGGGGTATTCCTCGCGGGGGACGACTTCGCCGTCGACTTTGACGATGATGTGGGGAAAGGTGTAGCGGAACCGCTCCAGCAGGGCGGAGACGGTCAGCCCTTTCTCCCACTCGACCTCGTCGCGATTGTTGACCAGGATCACGCCGTTTTCCTCCCGCGCAAGCCTTGCCGTCGAGGCATTGGCTCAGCGTGAGCTACCCCATCCAGAAGCCTTTTCGATGGCTGACCCCTAGCACCTTCTTGCAGGAGGGGCAGAAGTAGATGTATCTGTTCCCGAACTGGGATGCCAGCCTGCGGAACCACACGGTGTGCAGTTCCTCCGCACAGTGCGGGCAGAGCGGAGCCACATCCGGTTTCTCTACGACTGTTATTTGCGACATGCTCACCTCCCCCCACCACACAACTGTTTTCCAAAGCTCCAAGCTCTGGTTCTCAAGGGCGTCACAGGCAAGAACTCCCTGCAAAAACAGCCACCCACTGCATGGGACGCCCCCGAGACGGGGGCTTGGAGCATTTTGGCCAAGCAAGTGCCTGGCACCAGGAAGGTGCCAGGCACTGATTTTGGCTAGAGATAGCGCTCGACGACGGCGACGACGTCGGGGAAGTCGATCCCCAGTTTCTTCAGCGTCTCGACCTTGGGAACGGCGTCGTTCGTCCAGCCGCGCCGCTCGTAGACGGCGTCCTTCAGTTTCTCGTACTGCTCCTCGCGGTGCTTGCGCAGCGCGGCCATTTTCTCCCCGGTGGACATGCCAGCCGGGTCCAGCCCCAGGATGTCCTGCAACTGCCCGTCGTACCGCTCGGCCCGCGACTCGTACTCCTCGACGGTCACCGGTCCCGCCGAGCGGTAGGGGATGTCGTCGTGATCCCGCCGCCCGTGACCCAGCCGGATGTTGAACACCCGCTGGAAGTTGTAGACCGGCTCGGACATGGCGACGAGGTCCTCTTTGGTGACTTCCCGGCCGGTGACGCCGGAAAAGATCTCGACGTAATTCTGGACGTGCTCGGGGATCTTGGCCGGCTCGTCGGTCTGGGAGTTGTCGGGCGGGACGACGTCGTTCCAGGGGAGCTTGCAGAACCCGCACAGGCCAAACCAGGTGCGGAACATCGGGAAGTAGTGGAGCGCCTCCGCCTTGTCCTCAAAGGTCGGCAGGAGGTTGCTCACCTGGTCCATGAATATGAGCCAGGCCTCGTCGTGCTGGGGGCCCTTGTTGGTCAGGCCGTAGCCGCCCTGCTGGGCCAGCGACTCTTTCGTGACGTACTCAGAGTACTCCAGCCCCTTGGCCTCCATGCCGATGTCCTGCAGGAACCGGGGATCGGCGCCGAACTCCTTCACAAAATATTCTTTCATCCGATGGGTGCCCTGCCCGGCGATCTTGCCAAAGCCCTCGCCACGGCCCATCTGGTGCAGGAGCTCGATGGCCGCGTCGGCGTTGCCAAAGTGGAGCTCCAGCCCGCCGGTCTTTTCCTTGTCCAGAACGCCGGCCTCGTAACACTCCATCACAAAGGCGGTGCCGGTGCCGAAGGAGATGGTGTCGATGCCGTAGGTGTCGCAGTAAAAGTTCATCTCCATGATGGGCTCGGGGTCAAAGATGCCACAGTTGGAACCCACCGCGGCGATCGTCTCGTACTCGGGACCGTCCAAGATGACCGTCTGCCCCTTGTAGGGACCGGTGCGGACGGTGTAGCCGTCGACGGCGTGGGCGCAGGCCATCGTGCACCCGTACCAGCAGCCGTCGGGCAACCCCTGGGTGAAGCGCTGCTCCCACACGTCCCCGTTGATCCTGGGCGTGTCCGGGTGGGAGCCGTACCGGAAGTTGTGGACCGGGAGCAAGTCGTAGTCATCCATGATCTGGACCAGGTAGGAGGTGCCCCGGCGGCGCATGCGGTTCTGCTGGTCGTCGTAGTCGTGGATCTCCTTGTGGAGCTTGGCACCGACGCGGGCGATGCGATCCCGATCGGCCGGGTGGTTGGAGTCACCCCGCACAGGCGGGCTCTTTACAACCACCGCCTTGACCCGCTTGTCGCGGAAGACGGTGCCGATGCCACCACGGCCGGCCTGCTTGAAGCGGAGCGCCTTGCGCTTGCGGTCGTAGAGGCTAAAGTTGAGGCAGCCGATGCGGGCGTGCTCGGCCCCGGTCCCGGCGGAGACGACCGACATAAACTGGCGATCCTCCTCTTTCTCCGCCATCTGCTCGACGAGCCAATGGCCCACCAGGTGCGTGTCGACCGGCACGTCGGGGGCCTCCTCGATCGTGACGCGCCCACCGGGGCCGTCGATCACGACGATGACGTCCTGATCCGCCTTACCCTGGATCTCGAGCGCGTCCCACCCGGCGAACTTGAGGAGCGGCCCAAAGTGGCCGCCGACGTTGGAGTCGATCACGACGTTCGTGAGGGGAGAGATGGACACGACCAGCGACTTGCCGGAGCCAGCGTACTGGGTGGTGCCGCCACAGGGGCCGGAGGAGATGACGATCTCGTTCTCCGGGTCGTTCCACTTGGTGTGGTCGTTGACGCCATGCCACAGCAGCCACAGGCCAAAGCCCCGGCCGCCGATGAACTTTTCCCTCATCACGTCGGTGACCGGCCTGGCGCTGACGGTGTTATCGGACAGGTTGACGTAGAGGGTCTGGCCCGTGTAGCCGCGCTCCGAGGGCGAGGGCTCGTAGGTATACTCGGCCAGGACGCGACGGGCTGTCTGGGTCTTTTCGGACATAATGCTCCTCCGTGTAGTGTTGAGTTACCCTGTCACGCTCACTGGGCAGGGCTTTCCACATCAGCGATGGCCAGGGCGTCGGCAGGGCACTCTTCGACGCACTTGCCGCAGGCGATGCACTTGAAGGGCTCGGTCTGGTCACGATGGTAGAACATGGCCAGGTAGGGACAAAAGCCCACGCACGACAGGCACCCCACACATAGCTTCTTTCGCACGCGGACGATGCCCTTCCGATCCTGGTAAAGGGCCTCGGTGGGGCAGACCTGGATGCACGCGCCGCACTGGTTGCAGAAGACAGCGCTGAGGCCGCCATCCTCGTCCTCGTGGATGCGGATGTTGGACTTCTCCGCGTCGGTGACCTTGAACCACGTGTTGGAGCAGGTCTCCTCACAGATGTAGCAGCCGACACACAGTTCAGGATCGTAGGATAGGACTTTCATAGTGCTCTCTCCCTTGAATGTGATATCGATCGAGTCACGCCCAACCTCGAAGTGCTCAACCTTCGACAGGTATCACCGAGTAGGCAATGCTGCGGGCCATTATTGTATCACACCTGGAGGGAAACCAGAAGTGCCAGACATCCTGACGCATCCGTTATATCTGTCCTTTTTCACACTGCTCCCACAACTGGCGCGTGATCTGCATGTGCCCCAGGTGGAGCGCCGTGTGCTCGAGGGCATGGGCCAGGCACCAGGCCACCGTGAACTCATGCCCGTCGCGGGGCGAAACCCGCGTCGCCTCCAGGTCCGGCAGGGTCAACCCCGCCAGCACGGCCTGGCTATGGGCCAGGGTCTGCGCGAGACGAGCCGTCAGTGTGGCGGCGTCCAGGCCGTGCGCATGAAACTCGGCGGCCCGGTCACGCCCCGACGGATCACGGCCGACCACGTCGCCGATCCAGTAGCGCTCGGCGCCGGCCACGTGGGCGGCCAGGACGCCGAGCGAGTTCATGTCCGGCCCCGGCGCCCAATCCAACGCCGGCAGTAGCAGCCCTTCGATGGACCGCTCGATGTTCGCATGCAAGGCTTGCAGGCGCTCCGAATAGCCCTCGAGGATGGATAGCATTCGCGCCTCCTTTCGCTCAGCACGAGATTCTTCGCTTCGCTCAGCCTTCAGCCGATTATACTCAATTCCGGCGGACGCACCAAATAGGTGAACAGGTGGGAAAACGAATCGTAGCCGATTGACACGGCCCCGATAGTCTGCTAAAATGGCAGCCAAGTTTCGGCGAAAGTACAGGCTATCCAAGGAAAGGAGACCACCGTTATGGAATCGGCACCTGCTCCCCAACCTCAGCCGCAGCCTCCACAGCCTCCGCGGCCCCCCGCCCCGCTCACGCCCTCAGAAGAACTCACGCCCTCAGAAGAACGGACCTGGGCGATGCTCGCGCACCTGAGCATCTTGCTCAACCTGGTGACTGGCCTGCTGGGCCTGGTGGGGGCTCTCATCATCTACCTGGTCTATCAGAATCGTTCCCGCTACGTGGCGTACCACGCGCTCCAGTCGCTCATCTTTCAGTTGATCGCCTGGCTGGGAGGCGGTATCCTGACTGGGGTCGCCTGGGCCATCACAGGTGTCCTCAGCGCGATACTCGTCGGCCTGCTGTGCATTCCCCTCGCGCTGGTGATCAGCCTGATCCCGCTCGGCGGAATCGTCTACGGGATCATCGGCGGCATCCAGTGCAGCCAGGGGCAAGACTTTCGCTACTGGCTGGTGGGCGATTGGGTGCGGGGGACGCTCACCGGGGACTGATCGGCTACGAAGATGGAGCACAGTTGACATCCCGGCGAAAATCGCTACAATAGCGGCATATCCCCGGCGGTGGAGCCCAGCACGCGGACGCTTCACCCAATCCAGCACGTACTCATATCACCTAGAATAAGGAGGTAAGACAAAGTGGCAGAAGAAATGGTTGGCGCGCCGATGGGTGGAGAGGAGATCACCCAGGACGACAAGTTGTGGGCACTCTTGAGCTACATTTTTTGCCCCCTGATCGGCATCATCGTACTCCTGCTCGAGGACAAGAAAAATCGCCCCTTCCTCAAGTACAACGCAGTGGTGTCCATCATCCTGGGCGTTGTGGGCGTCCTGCTTAGCTGGGCCTGCATCGGCATTCTGGTGTGGTTCTACGCCATCTACCTGGGCATCAAGTCCTACCAGGGCGAATGGGTCGAAGTGCCGCTCGTCTCGGATTTCGTGAGGAACCAGGGCTGGGCCTAGACCCACCTGCAAGGAGCCCCCTCCCCACTGGGGAGTGGGCGCTTCATTGTATCCAGCGCACGCAGGAAGGAAAGGAGGTGAGACAACGTGGCAGAGGAGATGGTTGGTGCACCCATGGAGGGTGAGGAGGTGACCGACGACGACAAGCTGTGGGCACTCTTAAGTTGGCTTTTCTGGCCCATCGCGATCATCGTCCTGTTGCTGGAGGACAAGAAGCAGCGACCGTTCATCAAGTATCACGCGGTCCAGTCGCTCGTGCTGGGCGTGGTAGCCGGGATCCTCACCGGCGTACTCAGCTTTGTCATCGTGGGCTGCTTCGTCGGGCTCGCCTGGCTCGTCTACGTGATCTACCTGGCGGTCAAGGCCTACCAGGGCGAGTGGGTCACCGTTCCCCTTCTGACCGATTTTTGCAAGAACCAGGGCTGGATCTAGAGCCATCCAGCGACGAGACACGGGAGGCCCTTCTCTACCGAGGAGAAGGGCTTTTCTTTTTGCCCGCGTTGTGGTAAGATAGCGCCTCACGTTGATTGGCTGATTGGAACGGAGTATCGTATCTTATGTCTCACCACCCCAAACGCTGGCAGGTCGCACCAACGGCCCTGCCCAGCCACATTGCACGCTTCCGTCACCTGCACCCCATCACCGTGCAGGTGCTCTACAACCGTGGCCTGACGGATCCGGCTGACGTGGCCGCTTTCCTCAGCGGCGAGGACGGCGAGGCCAACCCCTTTGATCTCAAAGGGATGCCCGCCGCTGTCACCCGCCTGCGCCAGGCGCTGCGTGCCGGCGAGCCCATCGCCGTGTACGGCGACTTTGACGCCGATGGAGTCACCGCCACGGCGCTCCTGGTCCAGGTGCTGCGAGCACTCGGAGGCTATGTGCGCCCGTACATTCCCGACCGGGCGGAGGGGTATGGGCTGCACAAGGAGGCACTGACCCAATTGGCCCACGCTGGCGTCCGCGTCGTCGTCACTGCGGACTGCGGCATCCGCGCGCCAGAGCAGGTGGCCCACGCCAACCAGTTGGGTCTCGACGTCATCGTCACCGACCACCACTCCGTCGGCCGCCAACTGCCTGAGGCGGTGGCCGTGATCGACCCCAAGATGGCGGACAGCCGCTACCCGTTCGACGAACTGGCCGGGGTGGGCATCGCCTACAGGCTGGCGCAGGCACTGCTGCGCAGCCATCGCCAGACGCCGGTGACGACGCAGACGGTGCATCTGGAGGAGGCGGACCTGGTAGATCTGGTCGCGTTGGGGACCGTCCCCGACCTGGTGCCGCTCCTGGGCGAGAACCGGACGCTGGTGCAGCACGGACTGGCGCGCATCAACCGCATGCAGCGGCCAGGCATCGAGGCGCTGTGCCGGCAGGCTGGCCTAAAGCCCGGGCAGGTAGACGCTGCCGCGATCGGCTACGTACTGGGGCCACGGATCAACGCCGCCGGACGGATGGCCCACGCAAAGGTCGCCTACCAACTCCTGGAGACCCGATACCCAGCCGAGGCCGAGCAACTGGCCGGGGAACTGGACCAGTTGAACCGCGAGCGCCAGGAACTCACGCGCGAGACCCAGGAACGGGCGCGCCAAATGGCGCTGGCGACGGCGGACGACGCGTCCCTCATCTTTGCCGCCGCCCCGGACTTTATGGCCGGCATCGTGGGCCTGGTCGCCAGCCGCCTGGTCGACGAGTTCTACCGCCCCGCCGTCGTCGTCGAGGTGGGCGAGGAGACCAGCCGGGGCTCCGCCCGTTCCATTTCCGAGTTCCACATCACCCGCGCACTCGACGAGTGCACCGGCCTGCTGGTCCGCCACGGCGGGCACGCCCGCGCCGCCGGCTTCACCGTCCGCAACGAGCACCTGGAGGAGCTGGCCGGCCGGTTGCGGGCGCTGGCGACCGAGCAACTGGGCGGCATCGAGCTATCGCCCGTCCTGAGCGTGGACGCGAAGGTCGAACTGTCCTGCATGTCGTGGGAACTGCAGCGAGAGTTGTCCCAACTGGAGCCGTGTGGATACGCCAACCCCTATCCAGTTTTTCTAAGCCGGAACGTCGGTGTCCGGTCCCAATGGGCTGTGGGGAACGAGGGGCGACATCTCAAACTCGTGCTCTCCGACGGCCGGTGCACGTGGGACGGCATCGCCTTCCGGCAGGGGGAGTGGGCCGGCAAACTGCCCGACCGGGTGGACATCGTCTACCAACTCGAGATCAACAAGTGGAATGACCAGCGGCGGCTCCAACTGAACGTGCAGGACGTCCGGCCTGCCGGGCTGGACGACGCGATCCCCCGCATATGGGACGAACGGCATGGGCCGGCATCTACGGAGGACTGATTAAAGACATGGACGTTTTGATCACTGGCGCAGCCGGTTTCATCGGCAGCCACGTCGCCGAGGCATTCCTGGCCCGGGGCGACACCGTCGTCGGGCTGGACAACTTGAACGACTACTACGACCCGGCCCGCAAACGGGCCAACGTCGCGTCGTTGACGCCCAATCCGCATTTCACGCTGTGCGAAGCTGATGTACGGGACGTGGAGGCGGTAGAGCGCATCTGCGCAGGGGGGCGGTTCGACGCAGTGGTACACCTGGCAGCGATGGCGGGGGTCCGCTACTCGATCGAGCGCGCCCCGCTCTACGTGGACGTCAACGTGCACGGCACAGTCAACCTGCTCGAGGGAGCCCGCAAAGTGGGTATCCCTCACTTTGTCTTTGCGTCCACCTCGTCCGTCTACGGGCACACCGGACGACTCCCCTTTCGCGAGGACGACCCGCTGGGCCACCCACTAGCGCCCTACCCGGCGACCAAGATCGCGGCGGAGGTGATGGGGCACGCCTATCACAACCTGTTCGGACTCTCCTTCACCGCCGTGCGCTTTTTCTCGGTCTACGGCCCCCGGGGGCGGCCCGACATGATGCCGTACCTCATCACCGACTGCATCGTCCACGACCGCTCGTTCGCGCTCTACGAAGCCGGGGAGATGTACCGCGACTGGACGTACGTCGGCGATATCGTCTCGGGCGTCGTGGCGGCGGTGGATCGGCCGCTGGGGTACGAGGTGATCAACCTGGGCCGCGGCGAGCCGGTGCGCATGGCCGACTTTGTGGAACTAGTGGAGGAACTGATCGGGAAGCCCGCCCAGATGACCACGCCACCCGCTCCGCCCAGCGAGCCCCCGATCACTTACGCCAACATCGCCAAAGCCCATGACCTCCTGGACTATGAGCCGACGACGTCCGTCGCGGAGGGCCTGCATCGCTTGTGGGAATGGTATCGGGCAGAGGTTCTCAAATCCCAATGACCAATGACCAAAGCCCAAGACCCAAAACTCAAATCTGCAAAGCACGAATCTGCAAATCGCAAATCTGCAAGTCGCAAATCTGCAAAGCACAAATCTGCAAGTCCGTTCATTTGGTATTGGATATTCGTCGTTTATCGATTTTTGCCTGTTTGCTGGCTGTCTGTTCACTGGTCATCGGATCGCTGCCCATCGCCCCAGTGATAGCGCAGCAACCTCCGCCCGACCCGCGTTTCGGCGCGGTCGAGGCGTTCTGGGACACGGCGTCTGCGACCGAGGCTGGCGTCGCCTGGGAGCGCATCCTGTTCTACTGGTCGGAGTTGCAGCCCAACGGGCCCGACGACTGGAACGGCTACCACGTCCAGGACGTCTGGCTGGAGTGGGCCTCCGCCCAGGGCCGCGAGGTGATCGGCCTGCTGAAACACACCCCCGTCTGGGCAACCGACGGGCCGCCCGGCTGCGGCGTCCCGCGAGGCCTGGACCTGCCGGTGGACGATCCCGGCAACCTGTGGGCGACGTTCGTGCGCCGCGCTGTCGGGATGTACGCGGGACAGATCAACCACTGGGTCGTCTGGAACGAGCCGGACATCGACCCCCAGACGTACGGCCACGAGTGGTGTGGCTCGATGGAAGAGTACTACCAGTTGCTGAAGGTCACCTACCTGACCGCTCACCAGGCCAACCCGGACGTCACGATCCACCTGGCGGGGACGACCATGTGGCACGACAAGACCTACCTGCGGCGATTCCTGGCGCTCATCGCACAGGATCCGACCGCGCCGGCCCACGACTATTACTTTGACGTCGCGACGGTCCACATCTACTTTCAGACCGAGACGGTGCCGTACATCATCAACGAGACGCGCGCCGCACTGGCCGCCTACGGATTGCGCAAGCCCATCTGGGTCAACGAGACGAACGCCTCTCCCGACAGCGACCCGCTGTGGCCGCTGGTGCGGCCCCGCTGGCGGGTGAACCTGGAGGAGCAGGCCGGATTCTTGCTCCAGAGTTTCGCGCTGGGGCTCAGCGCGGGAGCAGGCCGCATCGCCGTCTACAAGTGGATGGACGCCGGGCTGCCGCCCGGGGGCGAGCCGTTCGGCGTCCTGCGGCCGGATGGCTCCCGGCGGCCGGCTTTCGACGCCTACCGGCTGATCACGACGCATTACGCCGGGACCGTCTCGGCCCGCGAGGATCGCCACTCGCTCTACACGGTAGTCACGCTCGACCGGGGCAGTCTCAAGACGCGGGTCCTCTGGGCCCGCACGGCCGCCGGCGCGACGGCTTCGGTGCCCGCGCTGGCTTCGCAGGCGCAGTTGATCGACCAGACGGGCGCGGAGCAAACGGTCGAGCCGGTGGACGGGCAATACACGATCACACTGCCCGGAGCCCGCTGCGCCGACGAGCACGCCGGATGTATCATCGGCGGCACGACCTACCTGCTGGTCGAGGGAACCGGCGGTGCGCCACCGCCGGCCGAGACGGCCACGCCCGCGCCGACCGAGTCGCCGCCAGAGACAGCCGTGCCTGAACCCACGGAGGCGCTGACACCCACCGTCCCCCCAGACACCCCCACCCCGCTTCCCACCGCCACGTCTGCGCCGACTCCCACCCACACGCCGACGCCCACCGCCACTCCCACGCCGTCTCCCACACCTACCTCGACGCCGCTTCCCACCCACACGCCGACACTCGCTCCATCCCCCACCCCCACACTCCCCCCCCCTCACACTCCCACGCCCACGCCCCAGCCAGCGAACGCAGCCCTCCCTGATCCACTCGCCTGGCCGATCCTGGTCGGACTGGCGCTCGCGGCGCTCGTTGTGGCCATCATCAGCAGGAGGTTCAAGCGGCGATGAGGAATAGCGAGTCGGCGAATGTGCAAATCTGCAAATCTGCAAATCTGCAAATCAGCAAGTCGGTAAGCCGGTAGATCGGCAAGTCAGCAAATCGGCAAGTCGGCAGAGGGGCTGAGGGTTCGGGGGGTATTCACAGGAGGGGGGTGAAGGTGGGCAGAGGGAGACGGCTTTTCCTGGTCAACCGCACATTGATCGTGCTGGCGGTTGCCGCTATTCTTGCCGGCCTGTTTTTTGATCAGTGGTACGTCGTGCTGCGGAACGCGATATTGCTCTGATTCGAGTGCGTCGGCCTCGGGTAGGCCTGGAAGAAATGACCAATTAACAATGACCAATTAACAATGACCAATGTCCAATGTCCAATGATCAATGTCCAATGACCAATGTCCAATGTCCAATGAAGAGGTGGCGGGTGGGCAAGGGACAGACGATCGGAGCGGGATGAATACGGGGATACAGGGATTCTGGGCGCGGGTGGCAGGGCACCGGACGATGGTGCAGGTCGTTTCGGCGGTGATGCTCAACTCGTACTTTACGCAGCGTATCACGAAGGGACTGCCCTGCCCGGCGCTGAACTGCTACGCCTGCCCGGCGGCGGCTTTCGCCTGCCCCATCGGGAGCCTGCAACACTTTGTCGGTCGCCGGAAGGTCCCGCTCTACGTCCTGGGGGTCGTCGGGCTGGTCGGTGCGCTCATCGGGCGGGCCAGTTGCGGCTGGTTCTGCCCCTTCGGATGGTTCCAGGAACTGGTGTACAAGGTCCCCACCCCCAAGCTGCGGCTGCCCAATCGTTTCAACTGGACGCGCACCGTCTTCCTGGGGGTGCTCGCAGTCGCGATCCCGTTCGCCACCCGGGTGCCCTGGTTCTGCAAATTCTGCCCGGCGGGCGCGCTGGAGGCGAGCATCCCGATGGCGCTCCTCTCTGCCGACATCCGGGCGATGATCGGCACGCTGTACTGGATCAAGCTCGGTATCCTGGCGGCCTTCCTGGCCTGGATGAGCGTCACCCGGCGGCCCTTCTGCCGCTGGGTCTGCCCGCTGGGGGTGTTGTGGTCCCCCTTCAACCCCGTCAGTTCGCTCCGGTTGCAGGTAGACCAGGAGCGCTGCATTCAGTGCAACCGCTGCCAGGAGGTCTGTCCGGTGGACATCCGCGTGTATGAAAACGCGTCGTCCGGCGCCTGCATCCGGTGCCTGGAATGCGTGCGCGTGTGCCCGGTGGAATGCGTCGCGGTGGGGACGAAACGTGAGACGTGAAACGTGATGCGTGATGCGTGAAACGTGAAACGTGATGCGTGAAACGTGAAACGTGATACGGGATGCGTGAGATGGCAGGCGCTCACGCTCGGTGATTGCGGGGGGATGCCAGGCGGAGGCGTAGGAACGTCCAGGGGGCTCCCAGCCCGGCCCACAGCCCGACGAGCGCGTAGCGGACAACGCGCAGGAGAAAGTAGAGCGGCTCTCCCTCGGCGGGAAAGACGAGAGTGAGGCCAACGTAGAGGGCGAACAGCCCAACCACGCCGACCAGGTAGCGCAGCACGCACTGCCACGGCGGCCCGGCCGTGCTGAAGCGGGCCACCCGCTGGGTCAGCGCCAGGCCTACACCCATCCCCATCAGCACGGCCGTCGGGGTGGCCGTGTTGGCGGTGGGATGGACCAGCAGCAGCGCCAGCGGGACGACGATGGCCAGCACCAATTGCCAGACGAGACCTATCCGCTTCAGCCAGGCCTCGATGCGCGGCCCCAGCGCCACGTAGAGCACCAGCAAGACAGCACCGACGGCCCAGCCACCGAGCACGTCGGTGGGGAAGTGGACTCCCAGGTAGACGCGAGAGAAGCCGATCAGGACCACCAGCACGATGGCGAGGACCCACAGCCAGGTCTTGCGGAACCCGGCGGCGATAGAACCCCACAAGACAACCGCATTCTGTGAGTGGCCACTGGGCAACCCGTACCCCTCCACACCGGCGTCGTGCAGTTGCACGGTCGGGTCAAGCTGGAACGGACGCGGGTGGGCGAACAGGTCCTTGAGCACGGCGTTGAGGTAGGGCGACAGGAGAAAAATAAAGGCCATGCGCGCTCCCACCGCAAAGTCCACACACCAGAAAATCAGCGGGACGAGGATGAGAAAGAACGTCTCCTCACCCAGGAAGGTGACGGCCTTGAAGACCGCGTCGAGCGCCGGTCCGTGCACCAGTTGGATGGTGCGGATGAGGTCGAGCCCCCACTGCCAGATTGGTTCCATGGTATCCCCCCTTTGGAGACTATACTTACTCGAAAGCCAGGTCGGTCATCGGGTCCCCATCCGGCGTCAGCAGAGCCGCACCGAAGAACCAGATCGGCCACTCCGACAAAGAGGGCCGAGTGTCGACGACGAGCGTGTTCTCTCCAGCGTGCAGATGGATCACGGAGGTCCGGCGTGGGCGGCGGGAGAAGGGGTGCACGTCCTCCTCTCCTCGCACCGGCATCCGGTCCACCTTTCGCCCGTTCAGGTACAGTCTGGCCGGGCCGCCGGACCGGAACCAGATCACCGCATCTCGCTCGTCCGGGCTGACGACGGTCGTGGTCACGTAGCCCGCCAGCGGCTCGCCGGCCTGTAGCTCCTTCCGATATTCTCTCCAGAAGAGAACCGCATGGGGTTCATTCACGTTCTTCAAGCCCGCTGACGTCTGGACGCAGGCTTTCCAGTCCAACGCGCCGTCGACGCGCCCTGCGTCGTCCAGCACCTGCGCCAGCGCGATCGGCTCCTGCTCCCGATTGTAGACGAGGGCGCGCCAGGCGGTGATCGTCGGGAACAGGGGTTTACTCCGGTGCGCGTAGGTCAGCGTCTCCCCCCGCCAGGTGATGCGGACGTCCACTTCCCAGCGCATCGTCCGCACCTGCCTGTCGAAGGCAAAGGGTGTATCCAGGATGAGCGACCCGGTCGTGCCGTCGACTTTGGTGGTATGCTGCTCCGGCCGGCCCTCCCGGAACAGGGTAAAGGTCGCTTCGAGGTCGTAGGGCTCGCCCGCGAGCGCCGGCGCTCCGACGATGACGCGCCCCAACTGCCGGGAAGATTCTTCCGGGGTGACGTACTCGATGATGCGCGCAAACGGCCCGCCCAGGCGAGCGACGGCGTCGGCGCGCCCGGGAGCATCCAGGCGCAACACGGCGTCCACGTCCCCCGCCTCGGGCGGACACCAGTCGCCGAGCAGACGGATGACGTCAGAGAGGATCACCTCGTGGTTGCGCGCCTGGCCCAGGGCCGAGATCCCGCGTTCCGCGACGGCGATGATCGTCAGCGGCTGGCGCTTGTCACGCACCGGCACGGGGATGGCCGTGGTCAACATCTCGGGATTGTACGTCCAGCCGGTGGTTTCCGCCCCATCGATCGTCACCCGGTCGGGCCGCCGGCTACCCTCCAGGCGGACCTCGTACCGGCGATGATCGGGCAGCGCATCACACCGCCCCTCGACCGGTGCGACGTGAACCACCCAGGTGTTCTCGTCCTCCATCCGCGTCGTGATCCCGGTCCATTCATATTGCCCATCCTTGTACGCTTCCGTGATGCCATCGTCCTCGTACAGGCGAAACACGCCGCCGGCACCGGGAAAGATGGAGAGGACCAAGCGATCGCGCGGGAGCGCGCCCGTCGTCCCCGGGGCGAGGCCGGACGGAGGCGTGGCCTCGAACGGCGGCGCGAGCGGCAGGATCGCGCCCGCTTTCACCAGCATCGGCACGCGGTTCAAGTCGCCGACGAGGCGCACCCACCGGGGACCGGCAAAGGTCTCCCGGGTGGTGTATTCGATCCACGTGCCCTCGGGCACCCACACGTTGGCGGCCGCCATCCCGGTCGCGGGATCTGCCGGGTGCACGATGGGGGCGGCGATCATCTGGTCGCCGAAAAAGTACTGGTACCGGGCCGCGTAGGCTGCGTCCTCCTCGGGGTACTCGTAGGCCATGGGGCGGCAGAGGGAGATGCCCGTGTCGGACGCAAGGCGGGCCATGGTGTAGATGTACGGCACAAGCTGGTATCGCCAATGGAAGGCGTCCCTGGCGGCCTGATATACGTCCTCGGGATATTTCCAGGGCCGCCGCTCGGTGCGCGGGTCCTTGGTGGCGTGCAGGCGCAGGCAGGGGCTCAGCGCGCCGAACTGCACCCAGCGGGCGTACAGCTCGGGCTCGGTCGCGCCGCCCATGTGCCCACCGATGTCGTGGCTCCACCAGCCGTAGGCGACGTTGGACGCAGTGGCGGTGAAATAGGGCTGGAACTGGAGCGCCGGCCAGCCGACGTAGGTGTCACCGGAGAAGCCGATGTAGTAGCGGTGGTTGCCCAGCCCACCCCAGCGGCTGTACAGCATGGGCCGCTCCCCGCGCCGGGTCGAGTCGCGAAAGTGCAGGTGGTTGAGCCAGCATAACGGGTCGAGGCCCTTCATCTCAGACGTCTCGCCCTGCTGCCAGTCCACCCACCAGAAATCCACCCCATCGTCCTCCAGCGGGTGGTGGAGCAACTCGAAATAGTTCTGGACAAAGTCCTTGTCGGTGATGCGGAAGGGGATCGGTTCACGCGTGGCGGGATCCACTTCCATCGCCTCGGCAAAGCGAGGGTAGACGTCCTCAAACGGCTGCACCCCCTCGGCAGGGTGGAGGTTGAGCGTCGTGCGCAATCCCCTGTCGTGGACCCATCTGAGGAAGGCGGGCGGGTCAGGGAACAACTCGCGGTTCCAGGTATAGCCGGTCCAGCCATGGGGGGTGTGCCAGTCCATATCAATGACCAGCACGTCCAGCGGCAGGCCGTGGCGCTCGAAACCACGGACCAGGTTCTTCAGGTCCTGAGCGCTGTAGGCCCAGTAGCGCGACCACCACGCACCCAACACGAAGCGGGGGATCAGGGGTATGGGGCCGCCAAAGCGGGTATAGTCAGCCAGGGCGCGCTTGTAGTCGTGGCCGTAGCCGAAAAAGTACCAGTCCTGCACCTCGTGATCGGGACGGGGAGCGACCCAGCCGTCGCCGGAGTCGCACACGACCGAGCGGCTGTCGTCGAACATGGCCCATCCCGCGCGGGAGAGGATGCCCTCGTCCAAGGCCGCATCGCCCGCGCATTCGTCGAGCGTGCGCCGCGTGCCGCGCAGGTTGGACGGATTGGGCGTCCCCGGGGCCCAGGTCTGGGGCTCGCCATTGAGCACAAAGGCGATCGACAGGTTATCGGCGGTGAACCTGGCACTGTCCCCATGGTAGCGCAACGCCAGTGCACCGGTGTCTATCGTGAGGACACCCCCAGCAACCTGCGTCGTGAAGAGAGGCGCGGGGGCATAGCGCGTCGGGAAGGCGTACGTGCCGCGATCCTCGAACTCGCCCGTCTCCGACCACTCCAGGCGGATCAGGCGCGGGGTCAGGACCGTGAACCGGGCATGGCCACTGACGACGGCGCTGTCGGGGTTAGCGACGGGTTGGCCTCGAAAGCGGATGCGCTCGAAAAGGTCGGGCAAAGGTCTCATCGCCGCTGGGGTTCGTTGGTCACTTACCAACGTTGATGCACCTGCTCCTTGATGTATTTTTCGTAAATCGCCCTCACGCCCGCCATCTGCTCATCCGTCAATGCGGGCAGATCCGACACTCTCACGTTGGATTCGACATGTCGGACCTTGGATGCACCGGGAATCACGCAACTGACCGCGTCAAACATCAGGACCCACCTGAGGGCATAGGCGGGAAGGTTCTCGGAATCCGGGAACAGTTGCTTGAGCTCCTCGACCGCCACAAGCCCCGCCTGAAAGTCGATGCCGGAGAACGTCTCGCCCTTGTCAAAGGACTTGCCGTCCCGGTTATAGTTCCTGTGATCCTGGCTGCCAAACGTCGTCGTGGCGTCGAACTTGCCGGTGAGCAAGCCGCTGGCGAGGGGCACGCGCACGATCACACCCACGTTTTTGCCCTTTGCCAGAGAGAGAAAAAGCTCAGAGGGCCTGTGACGGAACATGTTGAATATGATCTGAACGGTACTGACGTTCGGGTACTCGATGGCCTTGATCGCTTCTTCGATTTTTTCCACGCTGACGCCCAGGTTGCGAATCTTGCCCTGCTGCTTCAACCGGTCGAACAACGCGAAAATCTCGGGCCGGTAGTACACGTCGGTTGGCGGGCAATGGAGCTGGATGAGATCGAGCGTCTCGAGCCCGGTGTTCCTCAGGCTGTCATGGACGAATTTCTCCAGGGCCTCAGGCGTGTAGCCCTCGGCCACGTGGGGGCTGATCTTTCTGCCGCACTTGGTGGCGATGAACACCTGCTCTTTTCGCGATCTCACCACGCGAGCGACGGCCGCCTCGCTGAGGCCGCTGCTGTACACGTCGGCGGTGTCGATAAAGTTGACGCCCAGATCAATCGCACGATTCAGAGTCTCCTCGGCGTTGCGATCACTAAAGGGATCTCCCCACCTCCCGCCGACCTGCCACGTGCCGAGGGAGACCTCGGAAACCTCGAACCCCGTCTTGCCGAGCGTTCTGTATTTCATGGATCAACCACCTCTCTCGAGTTCGGATTGCAAATCACCCACCCGGGCACGAACTGCCCCTGGCTCCGCGCCTCACGGACGCCGGACGGCCCGACTGAGCTCGCCGAAGTCTGTGGTCCGGCGGGAGCGTTCAAGTAGTAAAAAGCCGTCCTCACTGGCACACGTCGTCATATATGCGTTGATATTTCCGCACTGCGCGATCCCAGGGGAAAAGATCCAGCATCCCGAACCCGTTGGTGATCAGATCTGCATAGCCGGTCTCGTCGTTCGTGTACAGATCGATCGCGTCCCGAAAAGCCCGCACGGCTTGTTCAACCATGGCGTCGAAAAGGGGCGTACCCACGCGATCCGCGACCCGGTCGCCACCAGGCCAATATGCGCAAGCGACGATGGTCCTCCAGCCCGCCTCGACCTCAGCACGGGGTAGATCGGGTTCGCGGAAGAGAAAACCTGAAGGGGGAGCATTGCGGGGGTGGAACTGCTCCGCCAGGCGACGAACCGATTTGCTGGTGGTTCCAGAAGTGACCGGCGCTACCTGCTGGACGAGCCCACCGGTGGCACGGGCAACCACAGGGGTACCCACGGCATATCCCTCCGTCGCACCGCCAAAGGGCTCGTAAAGGGAGCACATGACGATAAAGGAGCATCCCCGCTGCAGTTCCTTGTAGCCCTGGGCCATTCTGAACGGGAAGACCTTGACCTCCCCGGGCCTGTCGTTGGCCAGTTTTCGGAGGAAACCCAGACCATCAAGCCCCTCGTCGCCGGGTATCGGCGTGAAAACGTATCGGGCCTTTCCTTTCGGGATGTGCCGGATGGCGGCCGCGGCCACGTCGTATCCTTTCTGACGTGGGTCATCACGACCGAACATCAAAAAGATGGGGCCATCGAAATGGGAGAGATCAAGGCTGCCCCAGGCCTCCCGGGGCGTGTACTCCTGGAGCACCGCGAGAAGCGCCTCACGACGTCCCTGTTTCTCGGCCAGGATATGACTGAAATCTCCCCTCCTCGCCGCATCGATAGCACCGGAGGGAAAGTCCAACTGGCTGAACAGCCCGTTGTTCACGCCGACGACGGTTCTCTCCTTGAACAGGCCCTGGAGATGTGGGACGTAGACGGCAGTGTGGAGCGGGTCGCTGACCAACTCGGCGGCAAAGTTCTCGGAGACGGTGCACAGGGGACCATCGAGGAGCGGTATCACCCTGGTAAGGACCGTCGGCCCCGCCAGGCGTCGCTCAGAGATCTGGCCCAGATCCGCATCGGACAGCGGTTTGTCGTACGGGTTGTGGAGGGTCAGGACACATGCCGCTGACGAGATGCGAGGCTCCTCCCGCACCGTCAGAGCGACGCAAGCTGCCTCCCAGTCCTGGAGGCTGAGGACGAGGTTCTCAGTCTGGCCGAGCTCGACGAGGGCTTTGGGCACTGCGGCGCAGAAGAACAAGGCATCTTGAAGCAACTGGCCTGGATCAGAGGGGTCCAGGTACGGATTGCACGGGGCCTCTGGAGCCGGAGGGTTCCCACAATCGCACGGCGCGTTGAAGAAATCGGCCGAATCGAGAAGAAAGGTCCTGAATCCATCCTCGTCCAGGTGCTGGAAGATCTCGACCTCGTGATGCCGGTCGCCGAACCGGACGCCGAACGTGTGACCGGTGGAATGGATCTGCGCAAAGAGTTTGGGTCTGCAACGGGTGATGTCCCGGAAGAAAGGGGTCACCGTGAAGCATCGACCCCGCTCCGCTTGAGCCATGCGCCTGGGTAACTCTCGCATCACGGCTGCCAGCCCACCCAGCGGGGCGAACTCGTTCTCAAACGTCACGAAGACGACGGTCCTCGTAGCGCCATCTGGCATGGCTTTCCGTGGCAGACGCACGCTCCCCGCCCTTTCTTCCCGGCACCCCGGGCGAACCAGCGCTTACACCGGCGGCCTATCTAACTGCGCAAGCTCGCATTGCGAGCAGTTGAAACCGCCTCCTTTGAAGGCGAGGATATCAGCCTGCGCAGGAGGACAAACTGGTAGTAGCTCGCCAGGAAGACCAGCAAAAAGATACCAATGATCAGCCAGGCGTAGAACCACACGCCCATCTGCTTTCCCAACACAAAGGGCACGACCAACGCCGGCACTATGACAGTCATGCTGGTGAGGAACGGGCCTGCCCAGGCGGTCAGCGTCTCCCGGTGGTCATTCACATAGAGCTCCCACTCGCGCTCACATAGCCCCACGTGCCTGCTGGTCCGGAAGAACGTACCAATTCGCTTGACCCTGTAATCTTCAGCACAGATATAGACGTCGTAGGCCAACGCGACGAACGGAAGCGCGTACAACAGCCAGTAGAAATCATCCAACAGGGACACGGGTGTCCCCGGCGTCACAGGGGTGCGAAGGACCACCACGCCGAAGAGAGCGACGACGAACGCCAGCTTTTGCAGGACAAGACTCGCCCGTCGCTGCTTGTGATGTAACGCTTCCTCGCGCAGACGGTGGAGAAATTCGGCGTCGGCCTGTGACCGGGCCCGGCGCTCATCGCCCCGCCCGCCGAGCTGGGCGAGCACCTCGGCGGCGGCTGCACGCAGATCCCGCTGGCCAAACTTGCGGGCGGCCCGGAGCGACTCCACCGCCCGGGCATCCCCGATCTGTCCCAGCGCCCGGGCAACGGCCTGGCGCGCCTCCCTGTATCCCTCGTCGCCGAGGGCGACGACGAGCGGCTCGACGGCTGGCGGCCCGATCCTACCCAAGGCCTCGACAGCCCCCTGGGAGACGTGGACGTCCGTGTTGGTGAGCAGGGCGATGAGGGGCTGGATGGCCCACACGGCGGTCGTCTCCTTGAGGACCTCGACCGCCTCCCGCGCGTGTCCTATCTCGACCAGCGACTGCAAGGCGGCCGTGCAGACGGCCACATCCCCGTGAGCAACCAGCGTCTCGATCAGCTCGCTGACATCACCTCTGGATTTCAGCACCTCGACATCGGGTGGGCCAGATGTTCCGTGCAAGAGCGACATTGCATACTCCTCCGCGCGCGGCATCGACCGCGCCGACGTAGAAGAGATTGATTGGTCTTGTGTGGATCACCCGCACGAACTGCCCCACCCTGGCTGTCCAACCTGCCAATCGATCGGTTTCCGAAACTGCAGGTACAGTATAGCACAATATGAGCGGGAGAACAAGGCTCCCGGACGCAGAGATTCTTCGCTGGCTATGGCCCCATCTGGGCGACGACGGCGACGACGGCGCCGCCGGCGAGGATCTGCAAACCCCAATCGCCAGCGCCCAGGGCCGGACCACCCGTGGCGCAGAAGGGCTGCCCCGGCGCGATGAAGGCGTCCCATCGCTGCACCTCCCCCCCACCCCGCCGCAGCGCGACCGTCGCGTTCAGCGCCCGAGTGGTCGCGACCGCGATCTCGACGCTATCCCCGGAGGGCGCGAGTCGCACCGCGGCCTCCTCATCCGCCCAGTTGTAGCCTCCGATACCGCTCACCGGATACCAGCGCTCCGTCCAGGCCACGCTCGCGCCGGGCTGGAGCGTCCAATAGTCCCAGAAGGTGGGCGTCAGCCCGCCCCACAGCTCAAAGTAGCGACTGCCGTCGTCGGTCCACAGGCCAGAGGAAAGGTCGCCCATGCAAAAGATCTTGACCCCCGTGGCGACGGTGTGTGGGAAGACGCGCACAATGCCCTGGTCGCTCCCCAGGTCGTAGGCGCCGGCGAAGCCGGCCTGCGCCGGGTGGGCAAAGACACCCAGGTACCGGTGCCACTCGGCGTAACGGCTGAAATCCCGCCCGCCGTGCACGGGCCACGTCATCTGACCGCCCGGGCCAGGGAGACCGCCATCGCCGGTGGCGTGGACGGTCACCGCGTCATCGGGCAGGATAAAGATCAGATCGGACGAGGGCGCGTTACCGCCAGAGAGGGCCAGCATCGCGTTGGCCCAGAACTGGTAACGCTGCGGTTCGCCGGTCGGGTTGGTGATGCGCGGGGCAACCGCAAAATAGTTGTGTTCGGCGTCGAGCCACACCGTCACCTCGACCGTCATGCCGGTACGGTCCTCGGCGTCCCACACGCGCACCCCGTTCCAGAGCAGTTGGTATTGCCAGGGCCGATACTCGTTCAGCCCGTGCTCTTCCGTGGGGAAGGCCCACTCCATCCCACCGGTGGCCAGCCACCAACCCCGGTATCCCCAGCGGGTGGGCTTGACCACCGGATTGGCGTAGAACAGTTGGCGGCCGGTCGTGCGGTCGGTCCAGCGCAGGATGCGCCCGCCCAGTTCCGGGACGACGACCAGTTGGACGTAGCTGTTCTGGATAAAGACGGCGCGGTAGGTGCGGGGCGCGGGGACGGTGACCGCGTCAAAGTCGAGACGCGGGTAGGGATAGATGGGATCGTCGGGGTTGGTGGGGACGAGGGCGTCGTGCCAACCGTAGGTATCGAGCGTGATGTCCTGCTCCCAGACGGCAGGGGCGGAAAGCAGCAGGGGCGTCGGGTCGGGGGACGTGGGAGGGAGGGGAGGGAGGGAAGGGAGGGAAGGGGTGGAAGGGGTGGAAGGGATAGGCAGGGGGCTGGTCGCCGGAAGCGGCGTACTGGTTGGCGGCAGGCGGGACGGGGTCGGGAGAGGGGTCAGCGTGGCGGCGGCGACGTGGGCGACGGCGGGCGGTTCGGCCGTGCCCAGCCGGACGGTTGGGGAAGCAAGAGTGGCTGGGCTGCACGCGGCGACGAGCGCGAACAGCGCGACGTTCAGCACCAAGCAGCGCCCACGCCGCGCGATCTGGGGTTTGGGTTTCGGGATTCGGGACTTCACTTTGTACTGCCGCGCAAGGCCAGGATATGGCGATCCCTGGCGAGCACAAGACCCGCGCGCTGCTATGACGCGGTCGGTCCAGTAACCGGCTTGAGCGCTACCTCGACTTCATCCAGCAACTCTGCGATGGAGAAGGGCTTGGGGAGGAAACTCACCGCCCCCAGGGCGATGAGTCGCCTGCGCTCCTCCTGGACATTCGCCGCGTGTGCCGAGATGGCGACGATGGGGATGGTCTGCGTCACAGCGTCGCGCTTCAGATGGGTCACGGCTTCGTATCCGTCCATCCCCGGCAAGCGCAGATCCAAGAGGATCAGGTCGGGCCGGTGACGCCGGGCCAGCGCCAACGCCTCGTAGCCATCAGCAGCCACGAGAGGGGTAAAGCCAACCTGGCGCATCGCCGCCGAGAGCAGGCCGACCGTATCCGGATCATCGTCGACGATGAGAACCCGGCCCTGCCAGGTCAGCGCCTTCTCGACGCTGCGCAGCAGGTCCTCGCTGGCCACGGGCTTGGTCAGGTAATCCACGATACCCAGCTTCCAGGCGATCCCATCGTCGGGCACAACGGTCATCACGATGACGGGGACGTCGGCCGTGGCCACGTTTTCCTTCAGGGCACGGAGCACATCGAGCCCGTCCACATCGGGGAGAATCAGGTCCAGAATGACGAGGTCGGGCTTTGTCTCCTCGACGACGGCGACGACGGAGGGTCCACTCCCCAGGACAGAGACCCGATAGCCGCTGTCCTCGAGTTGCCGCTTGACGAGTTTGGCGATGTCCGGTTCGTCTTCCACGACCAGGATCGTCCGCGTGCGGGCCATCAGCCGCGGTATCACCCGGTACCCCTCCCCTTCCATATGCACGGGCACGGGCAGAATCAGGGTGAACGTGCTTCCCTTGCCCTGTTCGCTCTCGACCCACAACCGCCCGCCATGCATCTCCACAAACATGCGGGCGATGGAAAGGCCCAGGCCACTCCCACTGGCCTCACGGACCATGGGATGATCGGCCCGGTAGAATCGCTCGAATATTCGCCCCAGGTCCTCGGGAGATATGCCAATGCCGCTGTCTCGCACGTCGACACGCACAGCACCTTCGACCAGGTAGGCCAGCACCTCGATGTCCCCATTGCCGGGGGTATAGCGGATGGCATTTCCAACCAGGTTGGTGAGCACCTGATTGAGCCGGTTTCGATCGCCCATGAGATCAGGCAACCCTGCGACCACCTCGTAGGTGAGGGTCTGATCCTTGGTCCGAGCCTCACACGCCAGCGCATTGACGACATCGGAGATCACGTCGCCGATCTGCACGGGCTGGGGCACAAAGCGGACCCGGCCGGTATCCACCCGCGAGATGTCCAGCAGGTCGTTGATCAAAGCAGTCAGCCGATCCGCGTTGTTCTTGATGATCGCCAGGAATCGCTCCTGCTCTTCGTTGATGGGGCCAACAGCTCCCGTGAACAGGAGATCTGTATATCCCTTGATGGCCGTCATGGGCGTGCGGAGCTCGTGGGAGACATTGGACACGAACTCGTTCTTGGTCCGATCCGCCTCTACTTCCTTGGTAATGTCCCGAAGGACAGTCACCACCCCGAGGAAATCGTCGCGCTGGGTCATGACAGGGGACAGGTGGGCGTGGATAATACGGCTGTCAATCTCCAAGGTCATCTTGCAGACCTTGTGCACCCCCGCAACCGGCGCCCCCAGAAATGCCTCCATCGCATCCACGGCCTCTTCCCTACCTTGCTCTTCGAAGACAGAAAAGGGGACCTGAAAGTCGTGGCCGATCAAATCCTCGGCAGATTTATCCAGGATACGTTCTGCCGCCGGATTCACGACGATTGTCCGCCCCCTGGCATCGTTCACGACGACGCCGTCGACGATGGACGTGAGGATGGCCTGGGCTTTGGTGGCCTCTTCCTGCTGATGCCGGAGCATCTGGCCCAGCTCCAGCGCCTGCTCGGTCGTGAGGCGGCAGACCTCGGCGTTGCCGATCGCGATGTCGATCTGGGCGATGACGGCGCGAAAGAGCCGGACGTGGCTGGGACCAAAAGCCCCCTGGCGAGAGCTGGCCACAGCCAGGAGGCCCATGAACTCCCCATTGCCGACCAGCGGAGCGGCCATCAAGGAACGCATATTCGAGCTGGCCAGCAGCTCTACCCACGCTTCTATCTGCTCTGTCTGCAGGTCGTTCACGACGAGCAGCGAGTCAGCCTGTCCCAACCTCCACGCTGAGGGGAGCACGTCAAGAGGAACTCCTTCACTGTCCCAGTTGACCGCCGTCTCCGGCACGACCTGTCTGACTTTACCATCTATGAGAAGGACCGCCCCCATCTCCGCAGCGATCACCGTCACGACCGCGTCCATCGTCCGGTGGAGCACCCGGTCCAGGTCCAGACTCGCGGTCAGCTCCCGCGTGATCTCGCAGAGCATCTCCAACCGAGATTTCTCGGCGGCCAATTGCTCGACCTGAGCGGCGAAATGACGGGCCAGCGCTGAACCCAGCGCATTGACGCGACCATCGACCTGCCTCAGATCCGCGCGTGCCGGCAACAGGTCCCGGATGGACTGTGAGAGACCTTCGGCGATAGTGAGCAACTCGGCGGGAGTTGCTCCACGCTCGCTCATCTCCCGAGCGGCCCATCGCCCGGCCCATTCGATCAGCGCCTCGTCAGGGCCGGCCAAGAGGTCGTCAAAAAGAGAGCGGCAACCGGAGAGACGTTCTTCTGAAGGAAGGTCACCGTAGGCCGGCAAGTCTTGGACCAGCGCTAGCCACCGTGCTTCGACGTCTCCTCTATGCTGGGACAACCACGTACCAAAATTCCAGCGCATATTACTCCCTGGGGATCCAGCCAGTGCATCCACGGCCTGCACACAGTCCCATTCTATACCGAATGGAAGGGCAACGGGTTACAGCTTTGTTACGGTTGGGTGACGGGTCTTTCCCCACTTCTGGGGCGGCGCAGCAACCGCTTGTAGCGCTGGCGCAACTGTTGGGGCGTCAGACGCTTGCCGCTCTCAAAGTAGGCCACGGCTACCCGACCGATCGCCCACGTGCCCAACCCGGTCACGGCGGCGCCGACCAACCATCCCGGCCCCGGCACGAGCTTGCCCAGTTGGGCCGCCAGGTAGCGCAGCGCGACCCCACCCGCGATGGTGGTCAGCAACTCGCGCGCGTGGCGCACGCTGAGCGATTCGCCATATATGGCAGCGATGCGGAGCACCAGGCGCACCTGCGAGGCCAGCAGCAGTGGGATGTCGAGCCCGGGGATCGGCTCGGCGGCGATGATGGCATTGAGCATGGCCGCGCTGCTGATGAGGCGGCGGCTGAGCTGACGGCGGTAGGCCGGCAGCGCCCGGCCGAGCGCAACCGCCATCCACGGGTGAACCTCGACAACCGCCGGGATGAGTTGTTCGGCCACCCCAGCCCCGGTCTTGGCCGAGATGGGGATCACGGCCGTCCCCAGTTTTCGCTCGACGTCATCGAGCACATCGGAGACGTCGCGCTTGATGAGGTCGATCTTGTTCAGCGCGACGACGAGCGGCACCCGCGCTGCCTGCAGAGACGTGTACAGATCGTGGTCCGACTGATGCAACCCCGCCGCTCCATCCAGCACGAGCACCGCCACGTCGGCCTCCTCGGCGGCGGACCGGGCAAGGGAGGCCCGGTCGACGCCGCCCACCTCCCCAAAGCCCGGCGTATCGACCAGCAGAAACGGGCCGACGTCCTCCGTCACAAGCCCCTTGGTCGTGCCAGGCACGGCCTTGACGGCCGAGACCTTGCGCCCCTTGATCAGATTAAACAGAGTGGACTTGCCCGAGTTGACCGGCCCGACGATGGCGAGGCGGGCGTGCGCTTCCTCTTCAACCTGGAGCGAGAGCCTGTCCCAATCCAACGCCTGAAACAGGTTGCGGATATCGGCCAGGCGGGTTGGCAGTGAGGTCATCTGGAATATCACCTCGTAGTGTGGACGATGGGGGAGTTTAGCATGGAAGGCCCAATAAGGCAACCGGCAACAGGATCTGATGATCCCTTTCGAGCGAGATGAAGAACAACACTCAAAAGGGTGACTACCTGGGCTTCCATCCCAGCGTAACCAGGTAACCGAGTAGAAGCAGAAAGGTGGTGGCAAAGAAAACCGGCTCAAAGCCGACCCGGTCAATGATGACCCCGGCGAGAATGGGGAGAAAACTGACGAACCCCAACGCGGTGTTCACCAGACCGACGTAGCTGGCTCGTTCCTGGTCGGGCGCGATGTCCAGCAGCAGGGCCATCAGGCTGATGCCACGCCCACTGTTGGCGCTACCGGCGAGCAGGAACACGCCGGTGAAGAGATAGGCCGGCAGCAGCCCATACCGCTCCACCGTGAACCCGGCCGACCGCATGAGCCAGGGCAGCGTCGCCGCCAGCAAGGGTGCCAGGACCGTGAGCAAGCTGGCGGCCTTGACCATAAAGTAGGTGCCGCGCGCCCGTTCCGCCCTCTGCCACAGCGGGTTGGACAAGATATTGGCGAGCGTCATCGCCGAAAGGTAGAACCCCACCATCGACACCGGCGCGCCAAGGATGTCCAGCGCAAAGACGGTGTAGAAGGGTTCAGCGACGCGCATCATGTTCAGCAATATCCGTGCCACCAGGTAGCGCTTGAATTCTGGATCCTGCTTGAGCAGCACCGGGGCACGCGCCAGTTGGGCCTTGAGGGAGTGAGGCGATTGCCCTTCGGGGCCAGGCGTCTCTTTGACCCGGGAAAAGGACAGGACAGCCACGAGAAACGAGAGGCAGGAGAGGCCAAGGAGCAAGGCAAAATTGACGGGGAACGTCAAACCCTGGGTCGGATCCAGCAAATCGCGCACGAGGAAACCGGCGCCAAAGACAATCGCCCCACCCCAAAAGCCACGGGCGGCGAAGAAAGAAGCTCGCCGGGCGGGTGAAACGATCTTGCCGATGGCATCCATGCGCGCCAACGCGCCGGTGCCAGCGGCCAGACGCGAGAGGGTAAACAGCACGAAGAAGAGGACCAGAAGAAGCCGGGGATAGGAAAGCCCCAGTGCGCAGATCAGGGCGCCCAATGCCCCGTATATGAGCACCCGGACGGTTTCCAGCGCGACAACGGTGGGCACCTTGCGCGGTTTCGGCTGGATCCAACTGGCCACCAGAAACTGGGGCAGGAACCATCCGCCAAACCGGATGGCAGGCAGCAGACCGACCAACGCGTTGGACCCTCCCAGCGTGCGGATGAACACAGAGAGCACCATGCTGGGATGGGTGAGGCTCATTCCGACTCGAGTGCACACACCATTGACGATGCCGAGGAAGTAGTTACGCTGGCTCGTCGGTTGGTTCAGTGCAAGGCGAATATCTCGAAGCAAAGGACGTCTCTCACGATGGAAGGGGGATCGTCAGGGCGTGTCGACTAGCGCACCCTTTCGTAGTGGAACTCGAGCCGGTTCAAGGCCATGAGGAACGCGCCAATGGCGAATGCGCTGGCCAGACTGCCGTACACCCACAAAGGTAGAGAATCCAGGACGAATCCACCCACCAATGGGCCGGTGATCTGGGCAAAGCTATCCAACGAGGCAGACATGCCCATCGCTCTCCCCTGTTCCCACGGCCTGACCGCCCGGCTCAGGAAGCCGGTGAGTATGCCTCGGGAACAAGAGGCGGCAAAACTGACCGCACACAGGATCGCCGCAAACTGGACCTGGTTTTTCACGTAACCCAGCAAGAAGAACACGACCACAAAAACCCCCAGGCCAATCAGCGAGGTTTTCCGATCGCCCAACCGGTTCCGCAGCGGGACAAAGACCACGAAGCGAATAAACACGCGGACGACGCCGGCCATCATCAAGAGCCGTCCCATTTGCCCGGCGTCCAGGCCCAGCTTTAGATTCGCGAACAGGGAAATGCACGAGATGTAAATCATGAACGACAGGGTGTGGAACCCCCACTGGATCAGGAGAAAACGGGCGGTTCGATTCTTCCATATGCTTTCCCGTGCAAACCGGCCATTTGCCGGACGGTCGCTGGCACGGCGCTCTCCTGCCGATTCAGAGGACGATCCTGGTCCTGAGCGGTGCTTGACGAGCGGATTAGACTCCTCCAGGAAAGCAACCGTCAACGCGATGGTCAAGCAGGTTAGAGAAGCAGCCACAAGCCCAGGGGCGAGGAGGCCCCACTGCGAGAGCAACCCCCCAAGGCCAGGTCCAACCAGCGATGCCAGCACGTGAGCGACGCCGACGTTGGTCATCTGCTCACTGCGCTTGTCCGGAGGGACCACGTCCCCGATGATCGCCTTGGCGATGGGGAAATTTCCGCCAAAGATCCCGTCTACCATCCGCGACACAAACAGCATGGCCATGTTGTTGGAAAAGGCCAGCATGAGGAACGCGGCCAACGTTCCCAACTGTGAGATCAGCAACATGGGTTTGCGGCCCCTGGTATCGCTCAACGAGCCCCAAATCGGCCCGGAAAAGAAGCCGAACAGCGCGTTGGTCGACAAGAGCAGCCCGATCTGCCAGGCGGGGACATTGAACTCCTGGCTGAAAAACGGCAGGAAGGGGATCAGGATGGAGAATCCCAGAATGTCGATGAACACGGCGATCCATAAGGGGGTCAATTGGGGATAGGCGATTCTCAGTATCTGTTTTTTCGTCTGCATTGTCAGATTGTAGCCGTCGAGACGACACGATTCGGTTGTGGTTCAGGCCAAACCCTATTATTCTATCACGTTTTCCGTGGGAAGCGAGCGAAGTTATCTGAGGGGATATACGGCCTTGACAGGATCGGCAGGATTAAGACGGATCGGATTCGTCCAGCGCTCAAGACGTCCGTATTGTCGGCCCCCTGCTCCTCACGCCGGGGAGGCGAAGAAACCGACCGCCAGGAGTCCGGGCCCACCGTGGACGACGATGGCGGGGGGCAGCAAGTAGATCGGGACCTCTGACAGCCCCAACCCGGCAGCAAAGTCGGCCGCGAGGGCCTGGGCCTGCGCCTCGGCGTCGGCGTGCATGACGCACAGATAGGCTTCGTCGGTGGGGGGACACTGCTCGAACACCAGTTCCCGCAGCCGGGCCAGTGCTCGTCGCGCGGTCCGCTGCTGCTCGAACGGCTGCACCTGCCCATCCCTCAGCATGAGAATTGGCTTGACCTGCAGCAGCCCGCCCAGCAGCGCACTCGCGCCGCCGATGCGCCCGCCCTTGTGCAGATATTCCAGTGTGTCGACCAGGAAATAGGCCCGCTGGCAGACGATCAGATCGTGCACGCGGGCGACGATGGTGTCGGCGTCCACGCCCTCACGCGCCCACCGGGCGGCCAGGAGGACCATCGTCGCCAGTGGACCCGCAGTGGTGCGGGTATCGACTATCCGGATGTCGGCATCGGGGAAATCCTGCCTGGCGACGGTGGCGGACCGGACGGTGCCGCTCAGATCGGCGGAGGGATGCAGGCAGATGACGGTATCGGCCTCCGCCAACAACCGCTCAAAGATGGGGCGATAGAGCGCCGGCGGCGGCGCGGCGGTCTTGGGCAGGGTTGGCGAGGCGCGCAGTTTCTCGAGGAAGGCAGGCGTGTCCAGTTCCGTGTCATCCCGGTACGACTTCTCGCCAAAGATGATGATCTGCGGCAGGATCGGGATGTCGTACTCCTCGGCCAGGTGACGGGGGAGGCTGGACGTGGTGTCGGTGACAATCTTGATCATCGGGGCCTCCTGCTGTGAAATCGGTGTGCCTAATCTAGCAGCGTGCTTTCCATGATCAAAACACCGAACGCACGAAAAGGATGCACCTTCGAAGAACACGTCACCAAGGTGCCTGGCACCTCCCAGCCGGGTTTCGAAAGACTGCAATCTGGCTCTTGGCGAAAATCACGCAATTCCTGACAAGCTGAGGTGCCAGGCACCTTTGACCTCTGCGCAGCGTGGCGATTGTGAGTTCACCGAATGCTCACCGAAGCTTCACCGTGTCGTCACTGACACCGGCGTGATATAGTGGTACAATAGCGCGACACGTGGCCCACCGCGGCCAAATGGGGCGTGGCTGTATCACTCAAACCAAGTGGAGGTGATGCCAGATGGCCAAGAAGACACCAAAGGCCAAGAAGAAGCCCAAAACTAAGGAGCCCAAGGACAAGAAGGAGCCTAAGGGCAAGAAGGAACCCAAGGGCAAGAAGAAGCCCAAGGTCGAGAAAGCACCCAAGGCTGAGAAGGAGCCTGAGAAAATCGAATAGGGGTTCTCGTTAAGAACCCAAACTGAGCAGGGAACCCAAGCTAGAAAGGGAGATAGGAAATGCCCAAGACGTATTGCCCGGCGTGCGACGCCCTCATCAGCGCAGACAATCCACGCGAAGGCGCCGAGATCAAGTGTCCCGAATGCGGTGAGGAGCTGGAGATCATCAGCACCGATCCCTTCGAGGTGGATTTCCCCCTCGACGAGGAGGACTCGGAAGACGAATGGGAAGAAGACGAAGAATAGAACAGGAACCCTGATCTCTGGACTGCACGTGGTAGAGAGGACAGATTGAGCCGTAAGCGCCTCGCCGAACTATGGGCGAGGCGCTTTTTGGTGCCTTTGGGGGGCACGGCACCTCAATCCTTGTCTCCAATGAATCTACTCACGGCCGCGATTTTTCTACCTAAAACGCCCCCCTATTCCGTCTCGCTGCCACTGGCGTATAGTGCCTGATATACCCGGTAGTTCAGAGACACGTGCCCCAGATACTCCCGCGTCTCCCCAAACCCGATCCAACGGAGCAGATCGTCCCGGTCTGAGACGAGTGGGCTGGCCTGCCAACCGTCCACGCTGCCCGCACCGCCATTGTAAGCGGCGATGGCCAATTCCAGGTCCCCGTCAAAATAGTCGAGCAGGAAGCGCAAGAACCAGGCCCCCATGCGAATGCTGGCCTGCAGGGTGAAAGCGTCGCCTGGCGGGATGTCCTCCCCCACCTGGTCCGCGATCCAGTCCTGGGTGGAGGGCATGACCTGCATCAGGCCCCGGGCTCCGACGTAGGAGAGCGCGTCTGGATCGAACCGGCTCTCCTGTCGCATGATGGCCCAGATGAGCAGCGGGTCCACGTCGAACTCGGCCGCCGCTGCCTGCACCGTCGCCGAATAGGGCCTGGGGTAGCTCAACTGCCAGAAGGCCAGGGGGGCTCGCGGGTGATCTTCTACATACGCTTCGGCGATGGGCTGAGCCTCGACCACGTGGCCCCTGGAGGCCAGCGCCTCCGCCATCGCCAGGTCGACCTCCGGCGCACGCCGAAATCGAGCGGTCAGCACGAGTTCCATGTGCGCCAGGTCCCGGCGCCCGAGTGACTCTAACACGACTGCCTTGTCCAGAATCTCGCCACCTGCCGCGGCCAAGGGTGGGGCCGTGGGCAGTTCTAGCTCACCGCCGGCGGCCCGCAGCGCCAGCCAGTTCAGACCGAACCGGTCGAGCAGGGCCTGGACCTCAGCCTGGGCCTCTGTGTCCCGCACTCTTCGGGCCAGGACGTGGAGGCGATAGGCCGCATCGTCGGCGAGATAGATGCGCGTTCTCGCCAGGCGGGCATAGATGGGCAACGTCTCCGTCAGCCGCCCCTGTTCCTCCAGCATGGCCGTGGCGGACCACCAGGCCACCGGATAGGGAGAGTCCAGGTAAAGCGCCAGGGCTTTGTCCGGGTCTTGCTCCTCCAGCAACTCGGCCTGGGCCAGCCTGCTGTCGGCGGTGTCCACAGCCTGGTACAGGGACAGCGCGTCATCAGGACGGCCGAGTTGCACCAGGACGCGGGCGAGACCCACCTGAGCCGTGCCATCGTCCGGCGTCTCCTCCAGCCAGCCCTGATAGGCCGCCTGTGCCTCCTCGTAGCGACCCAGTCCGGCCAGGGCCTGCGCGCGCAAGGGCAGTGCTTGGGGATCATCGGTCGCTTGCAGCGTCTCCAGCGCGTCGCTGTAGTAGGTGGCCGCATTCAGGTCCTCGGCGACCGCCAGCGGATCCTGCCCAGTACGCCGCATCCCGGCGAAAGCATCCGGTCGCTCATCCAGGATATGGAGGTACCCGGCGTAGGCGCCGTCGCCGTCCACCTGCTCTTCCAGGTAACGCGCCAGTTCCAGGCGCAGAGCGACCGTGTCGTGCAGGGCCAACGCGGCTCGATACTCATCTTCCGCCTGTGGCGCTTCGATGCCCGCATAGTACCGTGCGATGGCGACGTGTGCCTGGTAGGCGGCTGGACTCTGGGGCCGGAAAGCCGCGACCGCCTGCAGCGTGCGCAGTGCTTCCAATTCTGGCATCGCGACCTCAGCAGCCCACAGCCGGGCATACTCCTCGATCTGCGGCAGTCTGTCGGCCAGCCGGTCGTACAGCACCGCCGCCCGCTCCGGGCTGGCGCTCTGCGCCTCGCGGTAGAGGGCCTGGGGCGAGCGCAGATAGTCCCGGAAGCTCCACAGAAGGATCACTCCTGCCAACGGTCCCAGGAGGGCAAGGGCCAGGGCTACGTGCCTGAATCCGAGTCGACGATGCATGCTCCCTACCTCCTCCGATTCCGCTACTACCTGCTACTCCGCTCCCAGGCTGAAGGCATGCAGCCGTCGATCGGTGGAACCGACGTACAGCTTCCCATCGGACACGGTAGGTCCGGCCGCGATAGCGCCCCCGGTGCGGTAGCTCCACACCAGCGCCCCCGTCTCGCGGTCCAGGCCGTAGAGATAGCCATCGTCACAGCCAGCGAAGACGAGAGGACCCCACACCAGCGGCGAAGAGCGGATGACGTCCTCGGCCTGGTACTGCCAGACGAGACGGCCGTCCTGGGCACGCAGCGCGTACAGCCGGCCGTCGTTTGCGCCCACGTACACGAGGCCATCGGCGACGGCGGGCGACGACTCGATGCCGTATTCTGCCTCGAAGGCCCAACGCAACTGGCCGGTGGCGGCGTCCAACGCGTAGAGCTTGCGATCGACGGAGCCCACGTAGACGATTCCCGCAGCGATGGCCGGGGTGGTCACAATATCCCCGCCTGTCCGGTAGCGCCATTTAAGCTCCCCGCTCGTGACGTCGAGGGCGTAGAGATAGTTGTCGGCTGAGCCGACAAAAGCGAGGGGTCCAGCCAGGGACGCGCCGGCCTCGACCGGGCCGCCGGTCTCGTATTGCCACTGCCGATCGCCGCGCCCGGCCCCCAGCGCGTAGAAGGAGCCATCGTGGGAACCCACGTAGACGATACCATCACTGATCACGGGAGAAGCGGTCACCCAGCCATCCGTCTGGTAGCGCCAGCGCAGCTCGCCCTGGACGGCATCCAGCGCGTAGATGGCGCCGTCCCAGGAGCCAAAGTAGACCGCGCGCTCGAACACAACCGGCGACGAGGTGATATTGTCGGCCGTCTCGTAATGCCACAGGGACTCGCCTGTAGCGGCATGGACGGCGTGCAGCACGTTGTCGTCAGCCCCCACGTACACGACCTGGTCGCTCACTGTTGGCGATCCCCTGACATAGTCGCCCGCACGGTAGGACCAGGCAAAGGAGATCGAAACCTCGGGTGCAGGCCTGGCGCCCTCGCAACCGGCCAGCAAAGCCACCATCACGCAGATCAGAATCTTTATCTTCATTGGACCTTTCTACTCGCCCCGGTTACTACACCGGACTGGCCGGGGTCGCGAAACGTTTGGTCATTGCCTGTCGCATTGTGGAGCGGTCATCCCAGTATAGCGGATTGTGGCGGGAAGTCAACAAAACAGCCAGACGGGGGAGGAGACGTGGCCACCGCCCAATCAAGACCTGACAGGTTTCCAAAGATGTCATTTTGAGCCGGATTCGGCCCGATCGAGGGGTGATTAACGACGAAAGGTAGACTGTGAAACCTGCAGGTCTGGAAGATCCTCCCTCTCTTGACGACATCGAGCAAGCTCCAGGCAGCAGACCGCCAGGCCGGGTACGCGAGCGGAGGAATGTCCCAGCCAAGCAGCCGACCTGTCGCGGCGCATTGACTTTCCCGCAAATCGGGCGTATAATATGCACAGCGTCTGACAATACAATCAAAATCGCCTCGCGGCTCTGACTAGCCCGAGGCGGTGTCCAGGCGGTGGGATTGGCCTGGCACCGCAGATTCTATCACACAGCCCGTCCACCGTCAAGGCTCACCGTGAGCCAACTGAACGGTGTGGCGGGCGTTTGCTTAGGGAGGGCACAGAGCGGGAGCCATCAATAGGGACAAACACCCAGAGACCCGCCAGAGCGAAACTCAAGAGTAAAGCGTACTTGCACAGAACCAAACACTATCCATCTGATCATCCCAAGGAGCGTTTTGGATGGGAGAAATCGCCGTCTGACAGAGCAAGGGCACCAAACAAGCAGGGAGACCAAAAATGAAAGACCGAAATATCCTCCATTATGTTCTGACTTTTGTAACTCTGCTGAACCTATTGCTGCCTACTACCTTAAGCAGCGCCCGAGGGACAGTCCAACCTGCTGCATCTCAAGCTTCATCTTCGACCGCAAGTGGTCCGGCGAATTCCCCATGGCCTATGCATCAACATGATGCGCAGCGTACGAGCCGCAGCCCTTATGTCGGGCCGAGTCAGCCGTACTTGAAGTGGCACTACTCTATTTCTCCAAGCAGTGGTTCTTCCCCTTCCATAGCGCCCGACGGTACAATCTACGTCGGCGGCATTGATGAGCAGTTTCACGCGATTAGGCCGGATGGCACCTCGAAATGGATGTATGGAGTTCCAAGTAGAATCGGTGGCTCTCCCGCAATCGCCGACGATGGCACAGTCTATATCGGGCATGAGGATTATTCGACCGGGACTCTTATGGCCTTCGACCCCGATGGCAGCCTGGAGTGGAGTTATCCGGCCCGGGGAGTGCGGTCATCACCGGCTATTGCACCCGATGGCACTATCTACGTTGGTGCATCCAATGCACGACTCTATGCCATCAATCCTGATGGCTCCTTGAAATGGGAATATCAACCAGGCTTCAAAGAATCCTATTCGTCGCCTGCGATTGGATCAGATGGAACGGTTTACGTAGCCGGATGCAAGGAACGGAATATCCATGCGGTCAATCCCGATGGAACGACCAAGTGGACTTATCCGATTGGCACCACGGGCGATACAATATCGTCGCCGACCATAGACAGTGACGGCACAGTCTATATCGGTGGTAGTGACAACAAGCTATATGCTCTGAATCCGGATGGCACCCTCAAATGGTCTTACCCTGCAGGGGATCTGCATAATCAGCAACAGTCCGCCGCTATAGGACCGAGTGGTACTGTCTATGTCATCACTACCGAGGGCACGCTTTATGCTTTCACCCCTGCTGGAGACGTAAAGTGGACCTACTCCGGTGGTGTCGGAGAGATCGTAACAACACCCACAGTTGATGCCGATGGAACCATCTACTTTGGCGCAAGAAATGGGAAAGTTTATGCTATAAACCCAGACGGCTCTGAGAAATGGACCTTCCAGACCCCTGCTGATGGACTGGGATCTTCCATCGCTATCAACTCTGACGGCACTCTTTATGTGAGTGGCGATGGAGGGGTTTATGCAATTGGAGAGAGCGGCTCGCCAGGGCCCAGCTTCTCAATTGTCCATCTGCCGCTTGTCCTCAATAACTACATGCAACCCACGGTCGAAGAGACACAGCCGGACGAGAACGGTGAAGTAGACGTTGAACTGCCTAGCGGAGAGACGGCCGTTTTCCAGCTCGTCGATGAGGGTGGAGAGGTTGTCACCGATACGTACGTCACTTCTGTGGCCGACAACTGGGGTGTGACGCTGGTAGTGGTGGATACTAAGGCGCGCTATCTACCGCGCATCGTCTCCGTACCGGCGATCTCACTTACCACCCGATCTCGGGTCGAGGCCTTGCAGAACGGCGCCCCCTATGAGGTCCCGTTGCATCCCCCCACAGTAGGCGGCGTCTTTGTCGAAGAAAACCCAGATGTGAAGCTGGAGCATTTGCGCACCCTGCCCGCCAACTCGGATGTCTGGGAGAACGAACACACCACTTACCAGCTTTTCTTTGAGACAGCACCCTGGTGCGTGGCATTCGTCGTCGGCGTAGCGGCGGATTTAGCAGAGGGTGCCCGCGACGCGCTCTTCGAGTTCTTTTTGATTGAAACCGTCCCGAATCTTTGGGAGGTTGTCACAGACTACCTTCACGTCCACCCGGCACAGCAACACTTGATACTCAAGAACGAGCAACGGGGTGTTGCAATTGCTCTGGACGGAGGTATCAACACTACTGGTGCCATTCGGGGACAGGTAGTAGACGCTTTCACCAACGTGGGTATAGAAGGAGCCACAGTGCGGCTGGCGTCGGATCACAGCTACACTATGACCACGCTCTACAATGGTTGGTACCAACTGGAAGGTGTGCCTACCGGCGCGCAGACCATCGCGGTCCAGAAGAGCGGCTACGACGGCGGGGCCTGGGTGGCGTCCAGCGAGACGGTGACGGTGACGACTAACCTGACGGCGCTGTCGCCAGAGGTAGAGATGGATTCCGATAGCATGTGGCACGAGATCGTCGTCAATGGCGACTTTGAGACCGGCACGGCGTATCCCTGGAGTGGGTACCGAGGCGTATTCAACCTCCGGCGTGGTCCTTTCGTCGTTGACGAGCGTCCTCGTTTTTCGCCGCCGTGGCCTGTTGCCAGCAACTACTCGTTCAAGCTGGGCGGGGTCTCTGGGACAGCCACGGTGAACGAGGAGTTCACGTCAGAGAAAATGTTCATGCCGGCGGGGACAGTGTCGGCTACCCTAAGCTATCAGTATCGCATCGAAACCACGGGCGGGAGCGGGCCCGATGGCTACTTCTACGTAGACATCTGCCGGTATGAACTGCTCAAGAGCATATGCACTGGCGACTTTTTGGGTGGGCCGTCGATCAAGGTATACACCAGTGCCGATCAGACCAACAACACTTGGGTAGAGGAAACGATAGACCTATTCAGTATTTCGGAACCAGATTGGGACAACTTGCCGCGCATCTTCTGGTTGCGTTTCAGGTCCATCCCGTGGTCACAGGATCCCGTGACGACCTGGTACGTGGACGATGTGAGCGTGCAGGTGAGAGAGGGGTTGGACACCAGTGAGATGGTCTCCATCCCCGCCGGCGAGTTCCAGATGGGCTGCGACGACAGTAACCCGGACGAGTACTGCTACAGCCGCGAGCAACCCCTCCACACCGTCTACCTGGACGCTTACACCATAGATAAGTACGAGGTGACCAACGCCCAGTACGCCCAGTGCGTGGCAGCCGGGGCCTGCGATCCGCCATCAAATTACGGTTCCTACACCCGCTCATCCTACTACGACAACCCGGCCTACGCTGACTACCCCGTGATTTGGGTTTCGTGGTACGACGCCAACGACTACTGCACCTGGGCGCGCAAGCGCTTGCCTACCGAGGCGGAGTGGGAGAAGGCTGCCCGCGGCGACAGCGACACGCGCATGTACCCCTGGGGGAACGAGAGCCCCGACTGCTCGCGGCTGAACTACTGGCATTATAACGGCAGTTCCTACGAGTACTGCGTGGGCGACACCAGCCAGGTGGGCAGCTATCCCAGCGGCGCCGGTCCCTACGGGGCGATGGACATGAGCGGCAACGTCTGGGAATGGGTCAACGACTGGTATCAGAGCGACTACTATGACAGTCCGCCTTATAGCAACCCGCCCGGCCCGGCGAGCGGGACCAACAAGGTGTTGCGCGGCGGCTCGTTCTACAACAGTTGGAACCGCGTCCGCGCGGCCTACCGCGACTACTTCAGCCCGGACTCCCGTTACGAAGGCTTCGGGTTTCGGTGTGCTGGTGCTGCGCCAGGACCGTGAGTTTCTGGGCTTCTGAGGGGCGAGGTTAAGGGGGCTTTACCTTGTAGGCGGGCACCTCCCCCACGCCCCAGCGCATCATCCGGCCCGGTCCGCCGTATCAGGCCCTCTTCGGGTTCACGTCGAGCCAGGTCCGGTGCCGACAGGGCTCAGTTGTGTTTCCGCCACGTGCGCGTGGGATGCAGGTCGTCCAGATAGGGCAGCGCTGTATAGATGTCAAAGATGCGCCTCAGCTCCACGACGGGCTCAGAGTGCTCGTCCACCCTCAGGTCGAGGTACGGATATTCCTGGTCTCTGACCACCCGCAGCGCAGCCGATACCTTGCCGCGCCTGTCTCCGCCAGCGGCCTGACCGGCCTCGAGTGCGATGACGAGCCGTTCACCCAGCGAGCCTCGCGCTGCCTCAAACGTTTCAGCCATCGCCAGGATCGTTTCGTCGCTGACCAGGAGGTTCCCGGCTACCACGTACCCGCTTCCCTCACGATGTCCTCTCCAGGGTTGAACCTGGCTTCCCGTGAAGGCCGCAACGGTGCCGTGGGCGTCCACGATGCTGAGCTGTCGCTTTTCCCTGTCCGCATCAACCCTGAGCAATTGCTCCAACGCCTGGGCTGCCGACAGGCCCTGTGCCAGAAGGCTCAGCCCGTCAATGCCCAGGTAGGGATTCGAGTATGCCTGAGTCGCGATGGCCCCCACCCGCGCCCTGGCGAAAGGGTTGATCGCTCCCACAGCAGGGATGGCGGTGGAGACGGCAACACCCAGGTCACCGGTCTGCGGACAGCGGGCGACGATTGAAAAGGTGGTCAGGTTTTTCATCTCAATAACCGCCTACTTCACCTTGGTAACGGAACATCTCGGCCACCGCGGCAGGGTCCATGCCCTCAAAGATGCTGTTGCAAGTGGCGATCATGTACCCTCCGCCGGGGGCTCCCTGCTCGATGCAGCGATCGACTTCCCCGCGCACTACTTCCAGGTCAGAATCGCACAACACGCGCATGTCCACGTTGCCCACCAGAACGAGGTCCTGGCCGAACGCGCGCTTGATCCGGGCCAGGTCCATGCCTGCCGCTGGCTCCAGCCCGTGGAAGCCGGCGAAACCCGCCTCAATCGCCATGGGCAACAGCGGTTCGACGTTGCCATCGCTGTGCCACACGACCGGCACGTCCAGCGCGTCGACAATCCGGCGGTGGCAGGGCAGGATGAACTTGCGCCACATCCGGGGAGAGATCATCGGGCCTCCACGGTGGCCGGCATCGTCCCCCAGGACAAGCACTTCTGCCCCCAGACTGGCCGCCTTCTGAAACATGGCAATACACCATTCGGTGCGCGCTTCCAGTAGCCGATGCACGAACGCAGGATCGTCGACGAGGCAGAGGAAAAAGCGCTCAAAGCCCATCGCCATGAACCCAGCCGTGAAAGGGCCGATGTGGGAGCCATAGATGAGACCGTGACCCGGATAGGACTCCTGGACCTGTCGGATGCAGTCACCGTCCCAGAGCTGTTCGACGTAGGCCAGGGACGGACTGTATTTCTCGAGATCCGCCGTGGTGTCTATCACGCCATCCACGTAGGTGCCGTCCCGCCAAACCCGGCCCCACTCGTCCACGCCATTCCTCCAGGCGTTGCTCAGTGGGGGATTCAGCGTGGGCATCATCACGCAGTCCTGCCCCAGGTTCACATAGGCGCTGACCGGATCGTGCTGCCCCAGTTCATCCAGCAGCGCGTCGATCCAGATCTCGAACCTGGGCACCCGATCTGGCTCCTGGTGCTGGAGCGCTGCAAACACACGTTCGCGAGGTTTCACGTGGATATGCCCCTATTGTTCCCAGCCGATTTCATCGAACCATCGCCCAGCCTGCAGGTGATGTTCTATCGCCCGGCGCACGAATGGGATCGTGTTACCCGGGAGCGCATCGAGCGGACACCAGCGCAGGTCATCGCACTCGGCTCGCGGGAACGGCTCACCCGTCCACCGGGTCGCGCTCAGAAAAAAGTCTATGCCTTCGCCTGTGGGAGAGTTATAGTGGGCGACGCCAACGACCGTCAAGTCGACCAGATCGATCTCGACCCCGATCTCTTCTCGACATTCGCGGATGGCTGTCTGTTTAACAGACTCACCGCCCTCGAGGTGTCCCCCGACCGGGCCATAGCTCCCGTCTTCGAACCCGGTGTTCGATCGTCTTTGCAGGAGGACGGAGCCGGAACGCAGCAGGAAGGTGTGAGCAACGACCGGTAGTTTGACCCTTTTCATCAGACCGTCAGAATATCTGCGTGTGGATGAGCGGCGTACGTCAGAAGGCGCCCATGGGGCGAGCCACCTTCCCGAAAGCTTGCACGAGCGATCCCACAGGCATTTCGGCACTTCTTGGCAGCATTTCCGGCATTGCCGATCTATGAGTGAGCTTTCGGGAAGGTTTGCCCCCGGATTGAAATGCACGCGCACCGGTGGCGCGCGTTTCGGCCGCCGGGGTCAGTGGAGTGGGGGTTTCTCCTGTTCAGCCTGCCCCCTGAACTGGCTCATATACAAGTTGTGATAGAACCCGCGCTGGGCCAGCAGTTCGTCGTGGGTGCCGCGCTCGACGATGCGGCCGTCGTCTATGACGAGGAGATCGTCAGCGTCGCGGATGGTGCTCAACCGGTGCGCGATGACGAAACTGGTGCGCCCTTCCATCAGCCGCAGCAGGGCCTCCTGGATATGAACCTCGGTGCGGGTATCGACGCTGCTGGTGGCCTCGTCCAGGATCAAGATGCCGGGGTCGGCGAGCACCGCGCGGGCGATGGCCAGCAACTGCCGCTGCCCCTGGCTCAGGTTGCTGCCGCGTTCCGAAAGCTGCGTGTCGTACCCCTGGGGCAACCGGCGGATGAACTGGTCGGCGTTCGCCAGCCTGGCGGCGGCGATGACCTCCTCGCCGGTGGCGTCGAGCCGGCCGTAACGGATGTTCTCCATCACCGATTCCGAGAAGAGGAATGTGTCCTGCAGCACGATCCCCAGTTGGCGGCGCAGGCTCGCCTTCTGCACCTGGCGGATGTCCTGCCCATCGACGTAGATCGCGCCCCCGTCGATGTCGTAAAAGCGCGTGAGCAGGTTAACCATGGTCGTCTTGCCCGCGCCCGTCGGGCCGACCAGGGCAACGGTCTGCCCCGGCTCCGCCCGCAGGCTCATGTCCTTGATGACGGGCACGCCCGGCACGTAGCCAAAGTCGACGTGGTCGAAGACGACCTCCCCGTGGATGTCCTCCAACGGGGGGGCATCCGGCGCGTCCTGCAGTTCCGGCACCTCGTCGATGACCTCAAAGACCCGCTCGGCCCCGGCCAGTGCGGACTGGACCTGGTTGTAGAGGTTCCCAAACTGGCGCAGTGGCGCGGCGAACTTGCGCGAATAGTTGTAGAAGGCAGCGATGGTGCCGACCGTGGCCCAGCCCTGGAGCGTCATCCAGCCCCCCAGCCCGGCGAGCACGGCGATGTTGGCGTTGCTCAGAATCCCCATCAGCGGCGGGACCAGCATCGCGTACGTCTGGGCGTTGATGCCGACTTGACGCACGATCTCGTTCGCCGCGTCAAAGTCCGCCAGCGCGCTGGCCTCGTGCCCGAACGCCATGATGACCCGCTGCCCGCTGAACATCTCCTCCAACTGCCCGTTCAAGTGGCCGATACGCGTCTGATACTCGCGGAAGCCCCTGCGGGTGCGTTTCCCCACAAAGGCCACCAGCCACATCATCAACGGGAAGACGATCATCGAGCCCAGCGCCAGCCAAAAGTTGATCGCAAACATCATCACCAGGACACCGACCAGCGTGAGCAACCCGGCAAACAGGTCGGTCACGTTCTGAGAAAGCACGCGGCTGATGGCGTCCATGTCGTTGGTCAGGCGGCTCATCAACTCACCGTGCGGATGCCGGTCGAAGAAGCCGAGCGAGAGCGTCTGCACATGCTCGAAGAGATCGCGGCGCAGACTGCGCATCGCCTTTTGGGAGACCCTGGCCATGACCACGCCCTGGCCGACCTTTGCCAGCCACGCGCCCAGGTACGCGCCCAACATGATCAAGGTGATGCGCAGGAGCCCCGTCAAATCGCCAGCAGCGATGAATCGGTCGATGGCGAGCCCCATCAAGAACGGTGCCAGCAAGTCCAGGACTGCAGTCACCACCACCAGGATGAACGCGCCTGCCAGCGCCCACCTGTAGGGCCGCAATGTGGCGAGCAGCCGGCGCAAAACACCGCGCACGTCGCGGGCTTTTTCGATGGTCGCGCCCCTGTGCCTTCCACCGGGGCCAGGCATACCGGTTGGTTGTTGTGCTCGTTGTGTGGCCACTAGGTGATTCTCCCTGCAAAAGGTTGAACTATGGACATGTGGCGCATTCTGCTCTCACGCAGCACGAAACACGCTTCACGCACCACCATTCCCCAATTGTGACTCATAGATCTCTCGATAGATCGGACTGGTCCCCATCAGCTCCGCGTGCGTCCCTGCGGCGGCAATCTGTCCCCGATCCAGCACCACAATCTTGTCCGCGTTGAGCACCGTGCTGATGCGCTGCGCGATGACAAAGCTGGTCCGATCTGCCATCAATTCCTCCAACGCGGCCTGGATCTGGGCCTCCGTCGCCACGTCGACGGCGCTGGTGCTATCGTCCAGGATAAGGACCTTGGGCCGCACCAGCAGCGCGCGGGCGATGGCGATGCGCTGCTTCTGGCCGCCCGACAGGTTCACCCCCCTCTGCCCGACGGCAGTGTCGTAGCCGTCCGGGAAAGCGATGATAAAGTCGTGGGCCTGGGCAGCTTGAGCCGCGGCGATGACCTCTTCCTCCGTCGCGTCGGGGCGACCGTAGCGGATGTTGTCGCGCACCGTGCCGCTGAACAGCACCGCCTCTTGCAGCGCGATGCCCACCTGTGCACGCAGCGCCTCCAGCGGGATGTCGCGCACATCCACGCCGTCCAGCGTCACCCGGCCCCGCTCCGCGTCATAGAAGCGGGGAATCAGGTGAATGAGGCTGGATTTGCCCGAGCCGGTCGCGCCCAAGATCGCCACGGTCTTTCCTGGCTCTGCCACCAGGTTGATGTCCTCGAGCACCGACTCGTGACAACCCTGATTGTAACTAAAACAGACGTCCTCGAAAACCACGCGCCCGGCCACGCCGGACAACGCCTGCGCCTGTGGATGGTTCTGCACGTCGGCGGTGCTGTCCAACACCTCCCAGATGCGTCCAGCGGAGACATCGGCGGCAGAGAGCGGTCCGATCATGCCCCCCAGCATCATCAGTGGGAAGAGAGAGAACAGCATATAGTTAACGTAACGGTTGCGCAATCAGAAGGCAGATGTTTCATGAGGGCTCAAATTTGAACAGGTGCAAAGCCAACTGAACAGCTACCAAGCCAGACAGACAAATGACAGTCCCAGCAAATGGGCCCTCTTCAG
>Ga0307378_10000642_pt1 | contig 60848 bp, 31 predicted proteins | sample UN1MG_FD_202238 | JGI IMG/M metagenome (GOLD analysis project Ga0307378, IMG submission 202238) | Soil microbial communities from Risofladan, Vaasa, Finland - UN-1 | ecosystem: Environmental > Terrestrial > Soil > Coastal area > Acid sulfate soil | place: Finland: Risofladan, Vaasa | collected... | reverse complement strand
GGGCAATACCAAGTGACTGGTCCCACTCGTCGGGCGTCTTGTTGCGGGTCTGGGTCAAACGGCCGGCTGCTGTGCTCAGATAGACCTGTTGGCCGTATGTAAGCTCGCTATAGGAGGTTGTTTTGTTGCTGAAATCCAGCATCCCCGAGCTCCGCACCGTACAATAGGTATCGTCGAGAATCGCCTCTACGAAACCGATCGCGGGGACCAACGAATCGTCATCCGCATCGGCTTTGCTGACCGTGCTCGGCGAGCTTATGCAGACGGCATCCCCGGAGACTACCCCGGCCTCGTATTGATACTTGGCCGCGTCGCCCGAACCACCGGAGCCGGGATCGCCAGAATGGTAGGGGACCTCGATCAGCGTGTTCACAATGTCATCACCCGATATGTCCGCGCCGTCCCGAAGAAACACGATCGCTATGCTCTTGCTCGCGGGGACCGCTGGCGGATCGGAACAGAGCGCCCTCGAGGACGCCTCGTCCCCCTCTGAGTAGGTGACTTGGCCGGACGAGTCAACAGTGATTCTAATGGCCTTTGTGTAGCCCGGATTGTCAAAAGTTGCAGATGAGAAATCCTGCGTTCCGCCGTTGTATTCGACGAGCTTGCCGGCGATCTCTGCGTTGCCTTTGGCGATGGTGACAGCCTGTGACTGAGGCGATGTGGCGCTCACCCAGAACTGCCTCGCGACCTTGTGGACGTGCTCGATCGGGTCGCGATACTGCTCCAGCATGTGCTTGTTGTTGGCTGTGCCGCGGCCCCAGTATGACCAGGTAAGGTTATCCGAGGCGTCGCTCGCGCAGTGGAGAGCGTTGCCGTTGAGTGGGTTTACATAGACGCAACCAGAGCCGGGTGCGGTGTTTGTGAACGACACGGTGTAGCTGCCGTGGACTTCTCCTGTGCACGAGATGGAATACTCCGCGTCAGGGACCTCGTTCAGTGAGTAAGTGTAGCTGCCCGGAGTGATCGAGTGTTGCTCTTCCTCGATCTCTGCCGGTTCGGTTCTCTCGTCCACGAAATCGATGAATTCGGGGCTGTCTGGGTATGCCATTGCTTATATTCTCCTTATCGATGAACTGGAGTGATGTGCCGCTGTCAAGATTGTGCCTTTATGAAGTGGCTCTCGAAGTAGTCCCGCGTTTCGGGAGACATGATGAATGCATGGGTATAGAACTTGAAATCCGCACCAGGCATGGCGCCCAGACTCCCTCTCGATGCGCCCGTGGTCTCTCGGCCCGACATTCTCGATCCGGTCAGTGATGCCCTGACGGGAGTTAGCGACAGCGTCAGGACGACCGGGCCCGCAGTAACAGCACCCTCTGGGACCGCCAGCTTGAGCACAACCTGCTCCGGACTGTTCGTGACTAATGGCCCGAGGTGGATGTCCGAATCGGAGGAGACCTCGTCCCACTCCTCATCGCCAGCCTTCTTGAAAAGTAAGTAACCGTTCTCGATGAGCTCCTTGCCCTGACCGTTCGTCACCGGAGACTCGGCTCGGAGCAAGGCGTCATCGAGGTCAAGGTCGATGGAGCTGTCCTTGCCCCAGATCAGGCTGAGTGGGACCTCAGACGGCGCCCCGCGTGCATACCACGGGAACGACACAACGTTCAAAGGACCTGCGCCGCCCTGGGTGAATAGCGAGAACGAGGGCCACTTCAAAGACCCCCACGAGTGCATCGTGAAGTAATAAGTCTCATCGAGCTCGTAACCATACCTGTCCGCGGCCGAGACACGAACCCCAATCCGTTCGCCGTCCGCAAAGAACTCTCTCGGAAGATAGAATATCGTCGTGCGCTGCCTAAACCGACCGGTCAGCGTTCTACCAGTCAACGATGCCCCAGTGTGCGCGATCCTGGGCATGATCTGCGCCTGAAACCTACGCCCCGCCGGGCCGCTCTGGACGATGCCACCCTTGATGATGACGTCGAACCGGCCAGTGCCCGGATCGACAGAAAACGCCAGCGAATCGGCACGAAGCGCCCCGAAGTGCAGCTCATCGTTATAGTCATCATCAACGATGTCGAGGCGTATCAGGCTGCCTGAAACGTCCGCCGCTCCCTTTGGTGGGCAAACGCAGACGAGATGTGGACAGAATTGGCTTTCGTCAGTCATCCGGTCGCTATCCTGTTAAGAGAGCTCAGAGTGGGCAACGTTCGTGAAGTAAAGCCTCAGCGAGATGGGCCCGGTCGCGTTCACCTGGTCGTTGTTCTTAACCTTGACATAGAGCCTCTCCGCAGGCGTCGTGTCGCTGTTGAACGCGAGCCGGCCACCGGCGTAGAACTCGTCGTCAAGCAGCTTCTGGTCAACGTTCGCTGCTTGATACACCTCGTTGATGCTGCCCTGGGCACCATCCTCCTTGTCCAAGATGTGCAGGTCAAAATCAGTGCTGCCACACGCCGCCTCAACCTGGAGCAGCCGAACGTGCCCGAAACCGTCGAGTATCGTCTCCACGGAACCCGTTCCACCCGCTGCGACGCTTGTAAGTGTCTCCGTCTGCCTGTAAACTGTCTTTTCCATTTGTCTCCCTCCTCTGCGGGATGCCCGCTCGATTGTTGTTATAGGTCGTTGTTGCGTATGTTGAGGAACCTGATCCCACCCGCACCCCATGAGCCTCGCGGCTCGAATCCCGGGCAGTCGAGGCGGGCGCACCAGTGTCCCTTGTAAAAGGCCTTCTTCAGCTTGCACGCGAATGGCCCCTGCTGCCTGCACCCAGCGAGCGCGAATGAGGGCCCCCGACCACGCACATCTGCCCGCAAAAGGTGTCCAGGGCCTCTGAAGCTCGCGCCAGGCTCATACCGGGACCACCTCGACCCCCCGGGCGCGCCACCCGTGCCCTGGCCATCGCAGTGCGGAAACAACGATGAAAAGCGCCCGTCAGTGCCTACCGCGCCGCAGAAGCCATCTCGCCGGCCGCAGGATGTGCCCGTCCAGCTGCGGCAGACGGGGACCGAGTTGGCGCAGGTAACGTAGTGCCCGCTGTCGTCTTTGACGGTCGTCCCATCGACAAAGGTTACCCCATCGTCGGACGTGTATCTCATGAGCGCCTCGACCGTGATTGGCTCGACGCCGTCCGGGCCCTCGCGATGGCCCAGCACGACGGTAACCGGGATGAAGGCGAAGTAGCGAGCCCGCTCGAGGGCTACCTCATAGACCCCAGTCGGCCCACCAGCACCGCCAAAGCGGAATGAGAAGGTCGAGATAAGAGCGCCGTCAGGGAGATCAGGCGCGAGTATTATGTGCCCATCTGGCGCCGCGGGCCATTGCGGAATGTAGCCGTCGAATGCTATCTCGGGCTCGAAGGTGCATTCCTCGCCGTTGCACGCAAGCCTTATCCACATCTCGTCGTAAATCCTCTTGTGGCCGCCACCGCCGGTCGTCTCTGTGTGGAAAGCCACTCGGCCCACTAAAGTGTAAACGAGAAGCTTCTCGCGGCCAGCCTGCACGACACGAGGCGCTCGGTATTCCGTCCGCTCGAGGTGCGTTGGCCAGGTCGGTGCGGTCTCATCATAAGTAGCTTTCAGGTCATCGCTCAGAATCACCTTGCCCTCTTCAGACCACATCTCGCCATCAGCAGAGCCGTTGACTACAATACTAGCCTGAAACTGATCATCCCCACTCGATAACGTCATCCATTGCACCGAGCCGATATGCTGTGAGTTGCCGTGAACGGGAACGCCGGTCGAGCAGGAGAGATCGGCCACTGCAACGCCTGTAGCCCCTTCTGTGGCGTACATCTGCTTCAGCATTGCTTCGGAGGGCATGGTGGGTATCATCACGGCAGGGGTCCCCTTTCGGAGTCTTATCGAGCTGTTGGATGCGACCCAAACACGCGACACCCGGAAGCTGTCCTGCGATGGTTTTGCCATATCATCGAGCGTCTCTTGAGACTGCCCCAGCCAGATGCATCGCCCGTGCGACGCCGCGTGCGGCGAGAGCTCGAAGGGTGGGTCTGGACGGGGCTCGCAATAGGCATGAAACTCAGGGCTGAAGGGTAGGAAAGAGGCCGGCGCCTCGCACGTTCCATAAGTGTTCTTGCACGCCCCATAAGCCGCGTAGATGGACTGGCCGGCCGCAGGCCAGTCGCCCGTGGCAAGTGCCCTGCAAGTCCTAACGGAGTGCTGGCATGGGTCGTCGGAAGGGTCGGCGAGGCAGGGATACTCCCCGAATGTGTAGGGACACGAGGCGAAGTTCCGCCAGTCTCTACACGTTTCATAGGTGTTCTCACAGGTGCCTCCCGGAGTCGCCTCGCACGGTTTCTCGCCGTTCGTATTGCGGCATTTGGCGTGCGCTTTGCACAGACCTTGTCCCCAGATGAGGTGACACCCGAACGCCTCCTTGTGGCCCGGAAACTTGGGGTCGTGGGGGACCGCGAAGAGCTTTGGCCGACTCCCATTTTCAAGCACTAGGAGCCTACCAAGCCAGCCGTTGTATGGCGGCTCGAACTCACCACTATCCAGGCATAGTCGGAACATAACAACCGGTTCCGCATCTTCTTGCACTATCATGCCACCCTTGACCGGAAGCCCACCAGCAACCTTTGTCGCACCCTCGACGCCCGGGCGCTCAAAGATGACCACGCGCTCGCCTTCGGGCGCTGAGCCATCAACTAGCTCCCCGTCCGACGTTACGAAAACGCGGTCGGAGACTCTAGCCACCACCCTTGATGCGACATGCCGTGGGTCGCCGAATCGTCCTGATTGGGGCATTGTCAGAACCTCACCTTAAGCCGAGTCGTCGAGAGACCTTTACCGTCCGGCTTGGACGAAGAGACAACATGACACTCCTTGACCACGCCGGGAACCGATGGCCGTGCCGGCAGCTCGCTGCCGCAGTCTGCTGGCGCAAGAAGGGGCGTTCCCGCCGGGACTAGCAGCTCGCCCGGGACCTCGTAGGTGTCCTCCACGCCGGCCCTGCTAACGTTCTCGTATGCCCTGGCCGCAACCTGGTCTGCGTTATCCCAATCGACCAGGTTGCCATCTGATCGCTTGAGCCTGGGCTCAGGTGTTGTCTCTCCCTCAGCCTCGCCAACCTGAGAGAAGACGCGCATTCTCCTCAGAACGATTGGATGGGACGGGACGCTCGACGCCGGGAGATTGTGCGACTCGGTGCTGCTCCTCAGCGTCCCGCCCACAAGCCTCAACAGGTGCGTCGTCCTGCGGTAGGTGTTCGCATCAACCTGCTCGTGCCGAACGATCTCCTGGTCAACGATGCACTCGGGGTCCACCCCGTCCGGAGCCGCTGCCTTGCCATCGTAGTCAGGGGTGCTCCCACCCTTTCCGATGAGACTCGTCCTGATCACCGAATCGGACGGGATGTCCGTCGGCAGCTTTGCGTCTGCGAGCTTGCGCCATCTCAAGGTGCAATCAGCGCAGCCAGACGTGTAGTAACATGTCTTGTCATTTGCCCCCATCCGACCCGGGCAATTGCGTCGCGAGCCGGTGTATTCAGGGCAGGTCGCAAGCCTTCCGAACTCGTCGCAGGGAAGGCCAAGCCGACACCTCCCCGATGCCCCATCAAAATGGTCGCACACGTTCTGCCCAAGCGAACATCCACCTCCTTGCGGTGAGCCGGGCGATGTCTGTGTCAGCCAAAAATCACACTCCGCCGTGTCGCTGAAGACGGCCGCTCGCTTTTCGGTAACCTGCTCGTTCAAGGTGCCCAGGGCAGCGTCATAAGAGAACCGGCGTATCTGGTATTCAACCGGGTCAAGCCACACGCAAACCAAACCGCTGTCCTCGTCCGAGTCCGAACCAGAACCTCGCACCCAAGCCTTGCCTGAGACCACCGTGTAGCTGGCCAGCTCCCTGGGTGTCTCAACATCCCAGCTCGTCCGTTCATAGATGTGGAGCGTCTCCTCGCATCTGACCATCTGACCGTGCTCCGCGTCCACGCTCGGCCTGGGCTGATACCAGCCGCAGCAGACCGCCGTCCCCTTCCCATTGCAGCGGATACCCAGGTTGCAGCATGCAGAAGTGTCCGACCAGTTGACGCAAGGGCTCGTCCGATACACCCTCTCCTGCGAGAAAAGCTGCCGTTGACGGTTACCGATCACGTCTTTCAGCCAAAGCTCATTAACGATATGAATCTCGCTCTCGCCTCGTTCGATGCGCTCGTCAAACTCGTAACCACCGTAGCATTGACAGCGTGAGAGCAACGATCGCAGGAGGCCTGACCTGATCTCGATGTCCGCCTTCGAGAGTGCTGAACCCAGGGTGAACGCAGACGTCCAAGTCTTGCCCTCGAACTTGTCTGGCCTGAACTTGCCCAGACCCCCTTGGAGATTGAGACAGGCGCCCTCAGGCAGCGTCGGGCTTATCGCCACACGCACCGCCAGGAGGCCGTTTGAAACGGTCGGGGCATCATCCGCAAAGTTCGCCACCAGGGACATGTCCATCACGAATAGCACCCCATCCTTAACCCAGAGCACAGGCCTTTGAACCCGAAAGAGCGACAGTATAGCCTCAATAAAGCTCACCTCCGGCCGACAGACAACCTGCCGAACCCAGTGAGGGGCCACCGCCGCAACGAGGTCGTCAAGTCCCGCGAGCTTGGCCAATTCGCGAGCGATCTCTTGCGAAGACCAGCCGCGCCGCCCGAGCTGATCGCCGATCTGTATGTGGATATCGAACTTGGGCGTCAGGTTTCGGGTGTTCATCACATATTGTGAGTATTCGGCCTCTGACATTGTTACGAATATCTGCTCCCGCGCAGGTGCAAGTCGCGACAGTGCATAAAGCTCATCATGCCCGCCAAGTGTCATCACACGGCGGTTTCCGGTCTTGACTGCCGTAAGGGCGCCGACCACGACGCTCGCCTCCTGGCCTGACAAGAGCTTGAGGACCAGGTTGTCCCCAATGCTTATCTCGGATGATAGCGTTGGTAGATCGACCTCCACCAACTGCCCAACGTCTCCCGCAGGGCCGATCTCAAGTCGAGATACTGCCTCAACGCCTCGGTCAGCGAATATCAACTCGGTCATGCTATTGGATACCTTCTTGTGGTTTCACAGGCCATCTCCTACGGTTACGCTGGGTAGCTGAGCCGCGGATACAATTGCTCGTCGCGAACCAAGTGCTGCCCAGAGTTTTCTTGCACCATCTCCTCAAGCGCTGCGACACGCCTGCTCAGCTCAAGCTGTTCCCTCTTCTGCCTCATAGCTTTGCGCCGCCTCGCGCGGTCGTCCCCGCGGGAGCTTTTGGGCAGGCCGTCCAGCGCACCAGCGCTCTCGGCACGTCGGCTTGTGCCTTTCCCCGTTAGCTCACTTGCTTGCACTTCCGGCTTGTTCCTCAATGCTGTTGTGTCCTGGAAGGCACTTGTATTACCTGGGGAGCCACTGCTTCCGCCCTCGCTCACTGGAGGCAAGACCTCACCGTCGGCAGCGACGAGCGTTGGCAGGAATGGCGTCACGTTACCCTCTTCTCCTCCAGCAGGGGAGAATATCTCTTCGCTGGAATCGGCGCTCTTTGGCTCAACGCCGCCATCTCCCGAGGCAGTTGATATGTTCTGGGCAATGTTGACGTCGGCGTAACCACTCGACTCCGGCGAGGCATTGTCGAAAACGTCCTGGGCAATTCGCTCTATCATGTCCTCGTGCGGTCCCGGTGGGAGGCCTTCTCGACGCAGATTGGCTTCGAGCAACGCCTGAGGAGCATCATGAATTGGGTGCCCAGTCGCTCCAGGGCTGTCAGCAATGGTCTGTTGCGAGCCCCTTGAATGATATGGCCCCTCGCTATCAAGCGGCTGTTTTACCTCCCGCTCAGTGACTCGCACGTTCCTTTCGGCCGCGTCCGGCGCCTGAGCGGCCACGTCCTCCAAGAGAACCAACAAAGCGACTGCCTCGAGATCAACTGGCTTCATGCTCAAGCCCCCAACGTGTCGCCCGTCCCAACTCCGTCCTCGCACGCAGCCTCCCAAAGACTGTGTCAAACATCTCTCGCGCCTCGCTCCCGTTTGCCTGGCTTTCCTCCGGGGCGTCTGGGACACAGAGGTAGCAGGGAGCCTCGGCGTGCTTCGGCCTCAGAATCCGCCCGCTGAAGAGCGGCGCGACGAGAAGTTTCGTGTGATAGATGTGCCGACAAGCTTCGACGCTGAGCTTGATGCCGCGCGAGCTACAATGCTGATAGACAGCCCAGAGGTAGTCATCCATACTGGAGCGCCTCGCCAAGACGTCTGCGCCGAGGCAGGCCGAACGTCTCTCATCATCCCACAGGAATATCCTCTCCCGCTGGGTCAATTTGCGCCCCCGCTTCCCTCTCGCCGTCACCAAAAGCTGCGACAATCTCACCATCTCCGCGGTCTCTTGCGTGCTGAGGGGTCTGACGTCGTGCGGGAACTCGCGGCCCTCAGTGTGCCTGCCAATTTTTCTCGCCGCCGGCCTTGTAGCGATCGCGCTGTTCAGCCGCTCGAGCAAAACGCATGGCTTGTTTCGTCTTGCCCTGAAGAGATGGTATAGTTCATCCTGATCAAACTGGGACATGACCCTTGCTGGGGTGAAGCCAAACTCAACGAACATGGATAGGATCTGCCATTTCGTGTGCTCAATAGCCTGCAATAAGTTCACTCAATCTCTCCTCAAGAGCAGATGCTTCGGTTTGCGGCACATAACCCAACGCAAGAGAGTCGAATTTCGTGCTCGATTCTGGTGCGCCGTCGTTCTTTTCGGGATTCTGCCTTGCCTGATTTCAGGCATCGCAGCGGGACAATTGCCCCTGAATGCTCCATACACGACGATAGATGACACGCTCGTCAGCGTCCGATTGACCGCCAGCGAGAGGCAGTTACGAGTGGCCGCCCCTCCGGCGGCACGCGCATTGTCAATTCGTGATGCCAGCGGCGGAAGCTCCACTACCGATGGCCAGCGGATGATCGCCGTGTCCGTCGAGCCCACCGGCTCGTCTCTTGTCATAAACGGCGCGGTACTTCACCCCGGGCCCATAGCGATTGAGTCTCCTGACGGTCTCATCCTCGTCAACGGCCGCCGCTACCGGGGCCGAATCGAGGTCAAAACGGTGGGCGGAGCGCTTCAGACTGCAAACGTCCTTCCGCTTCGGTCATACCTGGCGAGCGTGGTCGGAGCGGAGATGCCGAGCGATGCTCCTTTTCAGGCGCTCGAGGCGCAGAGCGTTGTTTCCAGAAGCTACATTCTGCACAGGATGGTTGGTGTGAACGGTTCTGACCCGTGCATCTCCGATTCCGTCCTGTCTCAAGTTTACAGGGGGGTATCAACCGAGAGCGCGGCGACTATCAAGGCCGTTCGCGAGACGGCTGGACTCGTCCTAACTTTCAATCACGAGCCAATCGATGCCTGTTTCTCAGCTTCCAGTGGCGGCTGGACGGCCTCAGCGAGGGATGTCTGGAACGATTTCGTGCCATATTTGATTGGCAAGAAGGATCAATTCAGCGAGAGCGGCGAGTATGGCAACTGGCAGCTTACGATCACGCCCGCTGAGTGCGAACGGATACTCCTTGGGGCCGGCTGGGATGTCGGCAGACCAGAGCAGATACTTGTCATTAGGGAGGATACGTCTGGCAGGGCGTCTCGAGTTGCGATATTGGGGAGTGGGGGAGATGCTCTGTTCAGAGGGACGGACTTCAGATTGCTTGTGGGGGCTGCGCGGCTGAGAAGCACCATGTTTGACGTTGAGAGGACCGCGAGCAGCTTCACGTTCCACGGCAAGGGCTTTGGACATGGAGTCGGACTTTCGCAGCAGGGAGCGTGCAACATGGCCCGACAGAACTATTCGTTTGAACAGATACTTGCCTTCTACTACACGGGCGTCAAGCTCGAGCGATATCCGCCTGATTGGCTCCATAGCCAGTCAACGCTAGGGGACTGATCCGCAGTGCATAAACCCATTAGGATTGTCATGGCTAGCGGCGCGACGGGGGGGCATTTCTACCCCTGCCTGGCCATCGCCGATGCCATACGGAGCACGCATCCTAACGCACGCTTCCTCTTCATCGGGCCGAAAGGCAAGACCGATGAGAAGCTCATCCACGAACATGGGTTCGAGTCTGCGACCATAACCGCCTCGGGGGTCCCTCGTGCCAGGGGTGCTCTTCGTCCCTGGCGGGTTCTCAAAGCTGCATCGTTGGCCCCGGTGGCTGAGGCGCTGCGACTTTTGAGACAGTTCCGGCCACACGTCGCATTCGGCGCTGGAGGGTATGTCTCAGGGCCGGTCATCGTGGCGGCGTGGCTCAAAAGGATACCCAGGGCGATACTTGAGGCGAATGCCGTCCCAGGCCTTGCCAATCGGCTGGCGGCTCGGCTCGCGAGTTCCATCTTCATCGGCTTTGACCCAGCGGCTAAATACTTCAACAGAGGCAAGGTCATATTGACCGGCAATCCAGTCAGGCCGGGCAGTGAGGCCGAAGGACACAAGATCAGGCTGGACCTCGGCTTCGAAGAGGGCAAACTTCTGATCGTTGTCGTAGGGGGCAGCCTTGGGTCGCGCGTCCTGAACGAAGTCACGCTCCAAACGTTGCCCCAGATATCTGGACGCTCGGCAGCCTCAAGACTTCAGGTTCTGCACTGTGTCGGCAAGAGGTTCTGGGACCAATTCGCTGAGGCCGCCATGCGTGTGGCCCGCGGCCTCAATTTCAAATATGTCCCTGTGCCGGTCGTGCCGGAACTTCACAACCTCTTTTACGTCTCTGATTTGGTGGTCTGCCGGGGCGGTGCGATGACGTTGTCGGAGGTCGCGGCAGCTGGCGTGCTACCGGTCATTATCCCGTGGTCAGGGGCTGCTAACAACGAACAGTTGGCCAACGCGCAGTTCTTCGAGCGAAACGGCGCAGCGGTCCTCATCGAGGAGAAAAATCTTGACGAGCAACAGCTTTACAGTATCTTGGCGGACACCATCGACAATGACGCTGAAGTTAAGAAAATGAGAGATAGCTGCAGGAGAATTGGCAGACCTGCCGCAGCAGAACTCATTGCGTCTGCCCTGGTGGATTTAGGACAGCGGGTCTTAGTCTGACCTCGGATGGAGAAATGACTAATGATTGTATCTCACATGCCAATAATAGTGCTTCGGGAAGAGCGATCGCCGGCATGAAACAGGTCGGGCCGCTGAACATGCCATCAGGGCGGCAGACAGCGTGAACCGGGGCAGGAACTTCAAACTGCTCCTTGCGGCTATTCTCGTCGTTGGGTTCACCCTGCGTGTGGCATATTTCATCTGGGCGCCTCGGGACTACGCCGCAGCTTATTCTGACTACGATGACATCGCGCAGAACTTGGCTGCTGGCAAAGGCTTCAGCCTGGATAAGACCATAACAGGCCGCAGCCCCGCTGAGCCTTCGGGAGAGGTTCAGACCGTGCCCGTCGTCTCCAGAACTCCTGCCTACCCATTTTTCTTGGCCGCAATCTACAAGCTTTTTGGCCGGAGGCTGAGGCTGGTCTATCTGATACAGACTGTAATTGATATGCTTTCCGCACTTCTATTTTATTTTCTCACACTGAGAGTCGCCAGCTCGGCGCGGGTGGCACTAGTTGCTGTGTTCATTTACGCTCTTTACGTGCCTTTCATATCCCAAGTCGCAGTCGTGCTGAATGAAACACTGTTTAACTTCCTGCTGCTTGTATTCGCGTTCGTCGCCATCCACGCCGTCGATAAACCCTCCACCCGAAGCTTTCTCGCCGCCGGGGCAGCTCTGGGACTTACCGCTTTGTGCCGCCCAACGACCTTCTTCTTTCCAGCTGTATTTTTGGGCGCAGTTCTTCTGAAATATCGGAGGCGTCTAGGCCCGCTCATCGTGCCATCTGTCGCGTTCGTGGTCGGGTTCGTCGTGCTGATTGGGCCCTGGGTGGTGCGCAACTACGTGGTGCTTGACTACGTCGGTTTCGTTGGAAGCCTTGCAGGCGAGCAGGTTTACGGCGCCCTAAACCAATGGCGAAACTCGGACACTCCTTTGCCCGTGATCCCTGAACAGATGCAGGCTAGACTCGCTGACAAGAGCGACGTCGAACGCAACAGAATCCTCATGCGGGAGGCGCTCAAGGAGATACTTCGAGACCCGCTCGATTTCGCCAGGAGCGCTCTTCGTAGAACATTACTATTTTGGACTGGAATAGGCATTGGCGGGGCGAGTTTCTTTTACTTCCCCTCGAATAGGGCTGGAGCAGAGACTTGCGTTTTCGCTTCGGTCGTCAACATTGTGCTAATCGCCTTCTCCGTCCTTGCGTTCGTCAGATTCCGCGGGGCTTGGACGCGCTATTCACTGATTCCTCTGCTTCTGCTGGGCTACTTCTACGTTGTTCACTTGCCTACTTATGGTCCTATGCGATACAGTATGCCTGTGATACCATTCCTGATGATGTTTGCTTCTTTGGGAATGGTGAACTTGCTCGGAAAGGCGAGGACAGCTCCTTCCTGAACAGGCCTTTCCACTCAAGTTTAGGTTGCGGGGAAGAAGCCCTGAGGGCGCTCGAGCAAGGCGTGCTTAGGACCAATCCCCTAATGAGTGGGCGTTTTTGGCCGATTAGTTAAGATGGCGTGAAAACCGTCGAGCGGATTGCTATGGGGCGTTTCTGTATATTAGACGATAGCAGGCAAAATCCGAAGCGATCTCGTGATTGGCGAGGCTATGTGCACGAAACGGGATAAGAACTGTGCGGGTATCCAATTGACATAACTGTCATTTTTCGTCATATTCTGGGTGTTAGATGGCATTTGAGTGTGCTGATTTTTTGACATCGAGAAGCTCTTTGTTTTGAGAAGGAGGAATCTAGTGAAAAGCTCAAGGTTCGTAATAATGTTTCTGCTGTCTGTCGCTATACTGATCGGCGGACAGGCGGCCTTTGCAGATGCTATTTCCCCGCCTAGTCGGGGAGGAGCGCCCACGGACCCGTACTCTACGTGCAATAGCCTTGTGGTGCTTTCCGCGACCGACATTCAGCAGATGAAAGAGGCAGAGCGAGCCATTATCGCCTCTGGCGGCATCGTGAGGTTTCGGTTCCCGCCCCATATCTTCTATGCGTGGATTCCGGACGGGCAGGCGGAGGGCCTCGCCGGGCGGATGCACGTCGATTCGATCTACTCGGGGTATCTACAGCCGACCGCAGTAAGTAACTATGGCCGAGGCGCTGTGAGCGCGGTCCGTAGCTGGAATGAGGTGTTTGTGAAACAAACTGCCGGGGTCAACGTTCAGCTGCCGGAGGAGCCCGCACCAGCGCCCAACGATACGCTCGAGGTCCCGCCCGAGGGCTGGCTCTTGCAGTATCGCGGCAATAAGATGGTCTCAGGCCCCGCGGGCCGCGGACCTAACGACACGTCGGAGTTCATGCTTGGCAACGTCGCGATCACGATAATCCTCCCGGAGTCTGATGGCTCGACGGACACCGAGACCGAGGACTGGACTAGCCAGGACACGGTCAACGGCATCTCCGACAGGCCGCAAAAGGTGAAGGATGAGGTGCTGAACGCCCTTAACTGGTGGATCCTGCGTGAATCAGAACAGCGCTACGCTGCACCCCTGTTGTCTTTCACGCTTGACTCGTCCTCGCCCAGAATCAGAGTGACCGGCTACGAACCAATAGGGCGTTCCTCTGACGATGAGCCGCTCTGGGTCTCTGATATATTCACCAAAATGGGCTATACCACCGGCACTGCCTGGCAGAAGGTGAGGCAGTTCGACCTCGACCAGATATCCGACCTGGGAGCCGATTGGGCGGTTACGGTCTTCGTTTGCGACAGCCTCAACGACGCCGACGGAGAGTTTGCGAACGGCGCGTTCGCATATTCCTACCTTGGTGGCCCGTGGCTTACAATGACTTATGACAATGAGAACTACACCATTCACTACATGGATGCGGTCTGTGCCCATGAGTTGGGCCACAGCTTCTACACCCTCGATGAATATCCTCCGACGGGCGGCACTCCAGCGGATTGCCATGACCATTCAGGATACCTGAACTACGAGAACCTGAACAGCTTATACGACCCTGGCATGACGGCGACTTGCGACGCCAACTATTACTGCATCATGAGGGGCGGCACACGTGCATTCACGCAGGGCGATCTATGCCCATATTCTGCGGGCCATGTCGCCTGGGCAGATGACGACAGCGACACCATCTACGACATACTCGATTTCTGTCCACACGCCGAGCTCGATCCCCCCGACGAGGACCCCACCTCAGACACAAGACCAACCTTCACGGGGAAGGCCTGGATAGACCTCTCAACTGATGTCTTGCCCAACAATAACCCCAAGGACTCAGGCAACGACCTAACGATAAACGTCATTACTAATGTCGAGTACCGTTATCAGAATCTCGCTGGTGGGCTGCCGTCCGGTTGGCTAGAGTGCGTGCCGGACGACGGCGCTTTCGATGGTCTCGAGGAGCCGTATCACTTCACCGTGGGCCACGACCTCGATGATGGAACTTACCTGTTTGAGGTCCGGGCTGCCAATCTTGGTGGGCATGTTCAGGGCGAGCTGGATTGTGCGATCGACGCAGATGCCCGCCAGACTCTGACAATAACCACGGGTCCTATCGGTGGGCAGGCTGACGAGAAGCCTCCCGAGTGCCATACACCTTATCCTCCCTGCTTTGGCCTCTCTGATTCGGGGCCGTGCTATCTGGATTCACCCACGATTCAGCCAACGCCGGACTGGGCGACCTCTAGAACCGTTATCATAGGCTGCACGTTTACAGATAAGAGCTGGGTGGATGTCTCAAGTGTGCAATACCGCATCGATGCCAATGGGGACTATGACTACAACGACTGGGGTTACGATGCGAATGGCAATTTCTGGACAGAGGATTGGACCGATTGGGACGTCGAAATGCCGCCCAAGAGCGACTCCCGTAACCTGAGAGTCTATGCCACAGTAACCTACCAGACTGATGGCGCTTACCTCCACTTCGAGTGGCGAGGAGCGGACATCAGCATGGATTTCATCGACAGCAATGGCGATACCTATGCAGGTAGGCTCAACCGAAAAGGGATGATGGACGACTGGATCGTCAGGATCGATAGCGATTCTCCTCACGTCCTCAGCGCGAGCGCCGCGGACACGTCCGGCGGAGGCGTCGGGATTCAGGAGGGTGATACGGTTACGTTGAGGTTTGACGAGGAGACCAGTGGTCTTTGGATCAACGAGACCAACATCGACACAATCCTCTACATAGTCGATGAGTCGATCCCTGTACAGCATACTTGGGGCAACTGCGAGGGCCTAGTAAAGGATATCGAGTGGTCCCAGACCAAGTGGCCGAACGACACGTTGATCATCACCCTGATGGAGCAGGAGCGTTGCCCAGGCCGTATCTGGAAGCCCAGCGTAGCCGTCGGGGACCTACTCTGCATCAGGCCGTCTCCGACTGGCGAATATATCGAGGACATTGCGCAAAACCGATGCACCGATTGTCTCTACATAGACGGCGACTTCGGAGATAGCGGCGGACCCATTGTTTCCAACCTCCTTGCAAACGGCATCAACCCGCTCCAGATAGGTGTCGGGACGCCACAGGTCGAGATAACCGCTGACGCCTCTGACAGCACGACTGGCAATTCCGACGTCATGCGGGTCGAGCTCTTTGTCAATCTCGCTGGTCAGAGTGAGACAGGGACCGTTATGAATATGACTCCGTCCTATCCTCCTGGCGCCGTTGATGTTGAGGCGTCATACATACTACCAACCACGTCGTGGGCGTCGGGAACCTACACAATCTACGTTCACGCTAAGGACACATCCGGCTTCTGGGGCGACTTCACAACTGTGAAGATATACGTCGGCCAAGAGTCTATCGGCTGCCTCTATCCGCCTGAGTTTGATGGGATTGCGCACGCGACCGACCTGCGAGAGTGCGGCAAGGTCCGACTCGACTGGGACGAGGCGGAGGACATCAACCAGCCGGTAGTGTACAACATCTATCAGTCTCGTGTCTCGTCGCTTTACGATTTCGCCAACCCAACTTACACCGAGGAGAATCTCTTCATTGAGATTACTGCTCTGGACGATAACGTCCCGTATTACTACGTCGTTAGGGCCGAAGATAGCTGCGGAAATGAAGAGAGGAACTTCGTCGAACTCTATGTCTATCCCTCCGACGGCGAGGCGCCTCACTTTGAAGGCCTCAGCACTCTGGAGAGCACAGGCTGTGGGAGTCTGGAGCTGACATGGACGCCCGCCAGCGACAACATCTATGGATGTTCTTCGGAGCCTATCCTCTACAACATATATGTCAGCTTTAGAAAGCGCGGCCAGGATTTCAGGTTGCCGATGTACCAAACCACCGCCCCTGATGGTGTGATCCTCACCGATCTACAGCACAACGCAGAGTACTACGTCGTTGTTAGGGCGCAGGACAGCGCGGCTGACTACTATGGCCAGATCACTGACTTCGACCAGACCGTGCCGGGCGTCGACTACGACATTCTAGTCGATAGCGATGCGGAGTGGCGGGACAACGTCCTCGTCGGTTCCGAGGTGTATCCCAACATCCACCGCGGCTACTCGTTCATGATAATCGAGAACACCAAGACAACGCTAACCATCACGCCGGGCTACGACCTTACGATCGGCGATGGGACAGTAGGCTCGATCTACTGGGTGAGGGGCAAGGGCAATGAAGATACTAACGTGCAAGAGCTCAGCGCCACGGCTGATTACATCATCAGCAACGACACCGAGGACTGGTGGTTGGAGAACGTCTATCCCGCGTCCGGGGCCACCATTTACAACGTGGACCACCTGGAGTTCGACATTATTGACGACTGCTTCGGTGTTAACAAGGACTCGATCCAGCTCGTGCTCGAGTTCAACGTTACTGACAAGTCCCTCATCTCTGACGTCTGGGGCGGCTATCACGTCGAGTATTACCCGGAGGCGAGATATACATATTCCGCCGATGTCCCGTATTTCGCGGGCGAGATCGAGGTGAGCGTAACGGCGTTTGAGAATGCCACTTATGCAGAGCTCAAAGAGGTAAAATACACGTTCACGGCATTGTATAGACCAGATTTCGAAGAATAAGGATTATTGACTATGTGTATGAAAGAACAAATAGCGAAGAGACAAAGGAGATAACACCATGAAACTGGGCAGCGCAAGGAGATTAAACGTCGCTGTGTTTATCCTCGTGGCCGCCATGGTGGCGATACCGCTCTTGGCATCTGCGGACGCCATCTGGAAGAAGTTCGGTGGAAACGAGTCGCAAAACGGCAGAACCTCCGAGATTGCTTGCGAGACGGGTGATAAGTATTGGAGCTTTTTCACAGGTAACTTTAACTTTTGTTCGCCAGCGATTGCTGCAAACGGCGAGGTCTGTTTCGGTTCGCGAAACGGGTACTTCTTCGCGCTATCCCCTGATGGCGCTCTCGATTGGCAGTTCGATGCCGTCGCAAGGGTCGATTCATCGCCAGCGATCGACAGCTTCGGCAACATCTACTTCGGCGCCGGTAACGGCCTCGTTTACTGCATAACTGGCCCGACGATCGTTGCGACCGAGGGCACGCTTAACTGGACCTATGACGCCGAGGATAGGGTCTATTCGTCGCCGACGCTTGACAATGACGAGTACTCAGTTTTTTTCGGGACTGATGACGGCAGGCTCGTCTCGATTTTCTCGCAGAACTTCCCTGCTACCCAAGGAACACTTGAGTGGAGCCTCCTACTCGGAGACCGCATATTCGCATCACCAGCCTATCGATACTATGACCTCGCGCCGACCGGCTCCCCCGCCGGCGACATAGCGATGATCTATATCGGTGCTGAGTTGGGTCTTTCGGATGGTGTCGTCTATGGCATTGAGGTCTCGACAGACATCGCAACTAGCACGCTGGCCAGCATCCGGTCGGTTTATCCCGGCATTGGCGATGACCCAATCGGCCCAGTTGATAGCTCAGTAGCGGTCTCTGACGATGGCAACTTCATCTATTTCGGAAGCAAGGACGGCAACCTCTACTGCCTCTCCTCGTCCGGCTATTTGCAGTGGTCCTACGAGACCAGCGGCATGGTCGACTCATCGCCCGGCATTCTCGCAACCGGCGATATCGTCGTGGGATCGAGAGACGGCGCAGTCTATTGCGTTGACCCAACGGGAGACCTGCGGTGGTCCTTCGAGACGGGCGGCCCCATCGAATCCTCCCCGGCCATCGACGGCAACGACAACGTGATCATAGGCTCCAGGGACCATTCCCTTTACTCGATCTCGCCGGCTGGGGCCCAGAACTGGCGATACATGTCGAACTACCATGTCTGGTCGTCCCCAGTCATCGGCAAGCAGCCTAGTGGCTTTGGGGGCCTGGACCCACAGGTTACGACAGCGACCATCTACTTCACTGGCGCCGATATGAACCTTTACGCCATCAGGGAGGACAGGGGTAGTCCCCACTTCCTGAGCCGCTCGCCTGATGATGGCGATAGCGGCGTCAGCAAGCGGCTGGCAGAAGTCATCTTTGAGATCGTGGACAGCCAGACCGATGTCAACAGAGAGTCCATCATCATGCTCTTCAGAGGACAACACGTCTATCCCTCTTTCGAGCGAATAGAAGCTGAAGACTACCGAGGCTGGAAGGGCACATACTACTGCGGCGACGACATCTTATTGTACGGCGAAGAGATTACGGTAAGTATCTACGCCTGCGATACGGCTTGGGAGCCTAACTGCATAGATGAAACATACTCCTTCACCATCGAGCTACCTACGAGGCGGCCTGAACTTGCGCCTCGAGACCTCAAGCTCGATGTGAATCACGCGCGCGCGGTTGAGGTAAAGTAAGGCCCTCATTCCGATTCATGCGTTCATCCCTCATGGCCGCCGGGCATCTCCTGGCGGCCATTTTGTTTGCGGTTACCGCAAACGAGCCACTGGCGAACTTCTTCATCGGCTCAATGTTTTGGAGTCCCGGCATTACTTGGCCTTGACCTGCCAGGACGCGCGCACTATCGTGGCCGTGGTAGGTTACAACAGATGAGGCTTTGATGGAGCAGAAACGGGACATGACTGGTTGGCTTTTAGTCTTTCTGGCGGCGGTATTCGCTGCGCTCCTTGTGTCGCGAGCTGACAGAGTCGGAGTCGCCTCCCTCTATGGTCGCTTTGTATCCCTTGAAGGGCCCAAAGCGGGCTTCTGCTGTCGTCGCGATGAGTGGCTGGCCGGTCCGGGCTTTGCGCCCACCAACACGCGCCCTGGCAAAGCCAGGCTCGAGCTCTTCAACCAGTTCGCGGTTCGGCCCAGTTTCGATAGCACCCCAGATCATCTCCTGAGAGCCGTGCCCGGAATCGGCAGCCGCATCGCCTCGGCGCTCATCGCGAAGCGGCGGGGCGGGCGAGTCTCTCCCCAAGAGCTGCTGTCCATACCTGGCGTCGGCCACAAACGGCTGAAGTCCCTCAAGAGGGCATTTACGTTTGGGCCGCCTAAAGCCCCACCCGAGCCCATAATCCTCAACCTGTGATGGATGTACTCGAAGGCCTGAACCCTCGCCAAGTTGAGGCGGTGCTCGAGACCGAAGGGCCGGTCCTTGTGCTTGCCGGCGCCGGAAGCGGCAAGACGAGGGCCATCGTCCACCGAATCGCATACCTCTTGGACGGGGGCATCTCACCCAGACGCATCCTTGCCGTTACGTTTACTAACAAGGCCGCTGGCGAGATGAAGTCCCGCACGGTGAAAATGGTGGGTCAGGCCGCTGAAGCCGTCTGGCTCTGCACGTTTCACTCGTTCTGTGCAAGGATTCTCAGGGCGCACATCGAGGAACTGAAGCCCATCGCCGGTCGGCAGGCATACCGGCGGGGCTTCTCGATCTACGATGACGACGATAGGAAGAAGCTGCTATCGGAGTGCCTCAAGGAGATTGGGGTCAAACCGAGGGCGGATGACATCAAGATGGCCCGCAGATGGGTCTCGTTCGCCAAACTCAGGGGCCTTGAGCCTGACGAGATCGAGTCGCGGCTTGCCAAAGATGGTCAGGCAAGGTTCGCCCACGTTTACGAGCGATACTTAATACGAACAGCCGCCTCCAACGCGGTCGATTTCGACGACCTCCTCGCCCTAACCCTCAGATTATTCGACGAGAACAAAGAGGTCCTTTCACTCTACCAGGACAGGTTCGAGTACTGTATGGTCGATGAGTTCCAGGACACCAACCGGGTGCAGTATGAACTGCTGAAACGGGTCGCGGGGAAACACAGAAACCTATTCGTGGTGGGAGATGACGACCAGTCCATATACGCCTTCCGAGGCGCTGACGTGAGAAACATCCTCGATTTCGAGCGGGACTTCCCAGGTGCGAAGGTGATACATCTCGACCAAAACTATCGCTCCACAAAGAGCATCCTGGCAACCGCCTCTTCACTCATCTCCAAGAACGTCGCCCGGAAGCAAAAGGACCTCTTCACTGAGAACGTTGCGGGTGAAAGTGTTGAGCTATGCACCTGCGGGACGGAGGAGGCGGAGGGGGAGTTCATCTGCGAAAAGATACAGGGCATCGCCCGGACGAGCGGAGTCAATCCCTGCACTATTGCTGTTTTCTATCGCACAAATGCGCAGTCCAGGGCCGTCGAGGATGCACTCTTGAGATATGAGATACCCTACACCGTCGTTCGTGGCCTCCGGTTCTACCAGCGGAAGGAGGTCAAGGATGTCGTCGCATATCTAAAAGCATCCGTCAATCCTGACGACGACCTAGCCATCGCGCGGGTCATCAAGGTGCCGCCGCGCGGGATCGGCAAGACCTCAATGGAGATGATTGAGGGCAGAGCGCACGCGTCCGGTTGCTCACTCTTCGGCGCTATTGCCGAGCTACTTGCCCGCCGTAGCCTTGGCGGAGGCGGGAAGGATTCCGATGCTGTCAGGCCTGCGCTCCGCAGTCGGCTGGCCTCCTTTCATGCGCTCATTACTTCGCTCAAGACGTCTGCCGAGACCATGCACCCGTCTGGGTTCATTGATCATATTCTTCAGGAGACCGGCTACCTGGACTACTTGCAGGATAGTGACGAGGACGGCGAGCACGCACGGACGGAGAACGTTCGGGAGCTATCGACCGCCGCCAAGGCGTTTGCCAAGAAGCGTCCAGTCGCTACCGTGGAGGATTTCGTGCAGCACGTCTCACTCATGAGCGAACTCGACCAATTCGACGAGCACGAGCAGCCAGTCTCCCTCCTAACGCTTCACAGTGCCAAGGGCCTCGAGTTTGACTTCGTATTCTTGATCGGCGTTGAGAACGGTCTCTTGCCCCACTACTCAGCAAGGACCAGAGAACAGATCGAGGAGGAGCGGCGCCTTCTATATGTAGGGATTACCAGGGCGAAACAGCGCCTCGTTCTGACCAGAGCGTTTCGCCGACTGATCTTCGGTCGCACCGTCATCAACCCGGAATCTCCGTTCGTATGCGAGATACAGCCAGACCTCATCACGCGAACAGCCTACTATGGCAAGGACCTGCTCTAGGGATCACCCAAGATTCGTCCATAAGGAGATTGGCCCACAGAGACCGCAGCCATTGCACGCCTCAAGCCGCTGCTCGAAGCAGTCGAAATACGGGCGAGTGCGGGCGCACCGTAGCGCCGCACAGAGCTCCTCGGCGAGGGAGGTGACCCAGACAGTTGCATCCTCGCTGACTGAGATTGGGACCAGGTTGCCCGTCCTCGCAAGATAAATGTTCATACTGATGTCGGCCGCGGAAAGCCCATACAGCCTCGAGGCGGCCAGGACATAGGCCATCATCTGTGCGCGGTATCGGACCTCGATCCCGGATGGGTCCATGTCAGTCTTGTAATCGACAATGAATGTGCGTCCAGCTTGGTCCTCGTACAAAAGGTCTATCTTCCCCCGAAGAAGAGCGCCAGCAATGCGCAAGACGAATGGCACTTCTCTCCGTACTCGCCTGGCTCTGCGCAGCGCCTCGCCAAGTCCCGAAGCACGGAGGGTTGTAAGGGTATCTTGGAGGGCGTCGCGCAGCGATTGACATCCTACTGCGCTGGCAACCGAGTCTGCGAGCGCTGCATCCGCGCTGTCGCACGCGAGGTCCATTAGTTCAAAGAGCTTGTGGACGGCGGCTCCAAACTCCAGCCCGTGAGCTGGAGAGCTCTCTTGGCTAGCGGTTTGAGCATCGCTGATCTCCTCCGCAAGCGCTGAGCCAAAGACGTGCTCCAACAGATAGCGTCTGGGACAAGCGCTATATATATCTAGGTCAGTTGGCGAGACCTCGGGCTGAAACTCCAGCGGACCGAGTGGGTGGACATAGCGGACAAGAGACAGAGGAGGACAGCTCTCGCAAGAGCTGCCTCGCTCGATTTCTGAGACCGCGGCCTCGGCCTCAACGATGAACCCGCGCGGGTCGTGATTCAAAGCAGGCTCGCTTGGGAGCTGGGTCTTGCTTGTGAACAAGGTAACAGGAGAGCCCAGGTCCGGCGCGTCAATCGTTGTGGCTGCATCGCCGGTGGCCGGCAAGTCCACGCCGAGTCGCTTGATGATTCTCCAACCGAGCGTATCGGAGGGCTTGCCCTCTGGTGTGCCGCTCAGCAGCAAATGGTCTCTGGCGCGGGTGCATGCAACATACCAGAGCCTCGTCTGCTCCTCGGCGGCAGCCTGCTTCAGCCGTGCTCCTATCGCCTCCCGAAGTCGTGTGTTGACATGCTTCCCCCCGATGCGGGCGCCCGGCACCCTGATCCCAAGTCCCAAGTGAGCATCGACATACACTCCATCGCTCGCCCCCCAGTAGGGTTTAGCGAAGACGTCTGCCACGATTACGATCGGGAACTCGAGGCCCTTCGCAGCATGAATTGTCATGATCTTCACGCCCTCCCCAACGTCAGGATAGGTCTGTGCCTGACCCTCCCGTGTCCCCTCCGCTGTGAGCCTATCCAGCAGACGAACGACTGACCCAAGCGACCGGTAGCCCCTTGCGGCCCAGCGGGCAACAAGGTCCTCAACCTTCTCGATGTTGGCCAAGCACTGGCCGCCGTCCGGCTGGGCGGAATACGCCGCCAGTGCGCCAGTTCGGCGCAGTAGGAATCTGATGACGCCGGCTGGGCTCTCGGGGCCACAGCGGCGGACTGCCTCATCCAATAACTGGTTGGCGAGGACCAAAGCCTCATGGTCTAGTGGGTCTATGACGGGCGGTATGCAGCCAGCGGCCTCGTCCGGCCCCTTATTATATAGAGACCGGAGCTTGCCCCAAAATGTCCTGTCCCATTCAGCTCGAGCAGGCAGTGCTGACAGCCAGAGAAGCGCATCATCGCTGACCGCGAAGAATGGGCTCCGAAGCAGCCCAGCCAGAGCCACGTCGTCGGCTGCGTTATGCAAGAACTTCAAGAAACAAGAGATGTCCTTGACCTCTTGCCGCTCGTAGAAACCAACCCCAGACGAGATGCAAAACGCGACCCCGGCTCGCCTCAACGCATCCTCGTAAGCGGGAAGATACGTCCGCCTGTGGATGAGCAGGGCAATGTCGTCGTAGCGGCATGGCCTCAGCTCTTGGCTTGCCTGGTCGAAGACCAGTTTGCCAAAGGAATTGCCAGCGGCGACCATCGAGGCGATCCGGCGGGCTAGCATCTCCGCCTCCGCCCCGACTCTATCTTTTCTGGCGCCCTCGGAGGCTGAAAAAAGCAGCTCGATCGTGCCAGTATGGCCGTTGGAGGGGACGCTGCGGGCGGGCAGCATGGACGGGCTGCTCTGCCCTTGTCGGGTGTCGTTTCCCTCGAAGACGACGTTGATGAAGTCTATCAGATCGGGCAGTGAGCGGAAGTTCTCTCGCATCTGCACCTCCTCGCCCTCGGCGCCCACGATCTCCAGAGCATTCTCACCGAAGCTCTCCAGGTCTGCCCCTCTGAAGCCGTATATCGATTGCCTCGCGTCGCCCACCACAAACAACTTGCCCCCTCTGATTGTCCCGTCACCAGTGCTCGCAAGCAGCCGAGCCAGCTCCCACTGAGACTTGTTGGTGTCCTGAAACTCATCGATCATCAGCGTCGAGAACTCGGCCCTGAGCCGGTCAAGGATGGCCCCGTCTGGCTCCGACAAGAGCTTCACAAGCGACGTCTGCAAGTCGTCAAAATCGAGGATGGAAAGCGCCCGTTTTCGGTTTAGATAGATCGATTGAGCCCTGAGCGCAGCCTTGGCGAGCAGTTTAAGCCGATTGGCCTCGACAAGTGGGTCGTAATCGTCGTGTTTTGACCGTTTGTCAGCTGGGCTCAGCCCCGATCCGTCCACGACCTCTTGGATTCTCTCCGTAAGCTGCTGCTCTGGTGTGTTTGCGTAGAGCTCCAGTCGAGGACGAAGCGTCTCGATTCGCTGGATGATTGGCATGAGCCATTTGACAACCTTCTTGTGCGGATAGACCGTAAACAGTGAGGAATCGGCGCCGAGAACCCCCGGTTGGCCAGCCTCCAGCGATAGCGACTCAACCGCGTCTCGCTGCCACAAATAGCTCTGAGTCGCATCGATAATGCCGAACTCAGGATCAATCCCCGCCTCGAGCGGGAACCGCTGGAGAACCGAGGCGCAGAATGAGTGGATTGTGCCGATGTTCGAGTGTCGCATTGCATCCCGGGCTTGGCGCCAATCAGCGGCAAGTTGACCCGGGACGGCTGCTGTGTCCAGGGCATTTTTGAGGAGAAGCCGAATCCTTGTCCGCATCTCGGCCGCGGCCTTTTCAGTAAACGTTATGGCCACTATGGAGGACAGGTTCTCCGCGAGAGACTTGCGGGTCTTGCGCTGAAGCGACGACTTGAACGATTCGATGAACCTCGCAACGAGCACAGTTGTTTTGCCGGACCCTGCTACCGCGCGAAGCACGACATTACCGCGAGAGAAGGTCGCATCCCTCTGGCTTGCCGTTAGTCTTTGGATGAGCTGAGTATATTGATTGCTCACAACAAGGTGGTTCCCATCCTATAGCGCACTTGACCCCAGACGGGGTCTTCTACATACTGTCCTAAAATCGCACCAGGAGCACAAGCGGTCGTTGTCGTTTTTGGGACGGGGTGGGAATGACCCAGCCAGAATCGACCTAAGAACTCCAGAAACCACGAGAGGCAACTCCCGCACTGCTGCTTCAAGCTCATCCTTCTTTGAATAGTCTCTCATCCTCACCCCCTCCGTTTCCGAGAGGACGTAATAAGCTGCTGTCGCGTCGCATCGAAGTGCCTGGCCAATTGCTGCAACGTAGATGGGCAGCTGGAGCGAAGTTCCCTCCCTTATCTCCTTCGGTCCGGGGATGGTCCCTGTCTTGTAATCTAGCACCCGGTATATCCGCTGCCCCCCATCCGTCCGCATGTCCACGCGGTCAATGACCCCGTTGACCGCAACCATCTCCTCGCTTCCGTCAACCTCACACCGCAATAGCAGTGGCTCAGGCGAGAGAACTTCACCGGACCGGCCATGCCCCGTGACGGGGCCGAAAGAGGCCTCGAGAAGCGTGGGCTCGAAGCTGCTCTCATCGGCTGCCTCGCTCTCGATGAAGGCGTCGAGTAATCCCTGTTGCCCTAGCAGCAAGGAAGATACTCTCTCAGTTGGGGCGCCAGGAGGAACCCACAGTGGGATATGCTCCGTGGCGATCGCCCGGACCCGACTGCGAGCAGCGTCCCGGTTCTGCAACGTTACCCTCTCGATTGTCCCGTCAGGGCGCCTGCGGCCCCGGTAGAATGAGCACAACACCTTGTGGAGCAGCGTCCCAAGGTCCTTGGCCGCGATGTCGGCATCAAATTCATCCTCTGGTTTCAGCTTCAGAATTCTGCTGGCGAAGAACTTGAATGGGCACGTCAAGTAGTCATCAAGAGCCGCGCGGGAGACGTAGAACACACGGCGGCCGTGCGCCTGGGAGAGCTTCTCGTCCGTCAGGAGCTCGCGAATCTGGCCTCGCCACTGTTGGGAGATTACACCGTTCAATTCCGGCCCATCTCCAACCTGCGGAAGCGCTGACTGGACCCGTCTGATGATCCCGCGCGGGGTCGCATACGCTCCGGACGGGTCGGAAGAATCCTGTCCAAGTACCGTCAGGGCCTCAGGCAGGAGCTCTTTTGGGTGCTGCGATGGATTGCCACGCGCCAAAGAGCCGAGGGCGGCCTGCAGCTCTGTTGAGGCGTATGCACGGCCTCTGGGCATCTCGACATCCTGCCACCTCTGGGGCGCAATGCCGGCTGCGTCCTGTATCTCGAGAAGGGCTGTTGCGGGCAGGGAAGGCTTTTCATCGACGCTGCTAGGATAGGAAAACCACACCCGGCCGGACGCGCTCATAAGTAGAGCGTGCACGAGAAACTTGCTCTCGGCGACTTTCTCGTCAATGGCAGGGAGACCCAGCCGGGCTCTCGCCTCCTTCGGGAGGAAAACGTCCGCCCTGGTCGGTCCCGGGAAGCCCGTTTCGGTCAGGCCGCCGCAGAAGAGATAGTCGCAATCGGCGAGCCATGCTTCCTTGATCGGCAAGAGCCGGACACCTTTTGACTCCCTTGAGGTCGAGACGTAGGCATGTTTCAGCCCCATGAGAAGACCGGAATAGAGCATCCGAGGCGAGGCTTCTGACGTTCCCGCCGCCGAAAGGCCCAAGCAGACCTCCTCGATCGTCTTCACGAGCTGCGAAAGGGCTTTAAGTTCAGCCTGAAGCGAGCTGGTATCTCGCGCCTCGTGAAACGCAATCACCGTTCGGTCAAAGACCCGCAGTTCGGAGATCAGACCGAGGCAAGCGATTCTGAAAGCTTCGGGTGTACAAGGCCTCCCGAATCTCAGGTCTAGGGCCTCGAGAACCTGGACCAAAAACCCAGTCTGCTTGTCAGACTTCCTAAGTTGCTTGTCCCCTGCGCCAATCGCCTCTTCACGATTGCGAGATCGCTCAACCTGCCGGCGCAATGCAGCGAACCCCACACGGTAGCTATTCACACCCGCCTGGCCGCCGCCCTGTATCTTCGCCTCTTTTGTGCGGGCGTCGATGTATTCTACATCGATTCCACGTTGCCTCTCGCCATCAGCGCGCTTCAAGATGCCTTCAGGCCGCAGATAGGGGCTTCTTAGGAACTCGAGAACATCGCTGCGCCGAAACCCCTGTTGAACCATCTCGATGGTGGAAAGAACCGACCGCACACTCGCGGAGTGGGACGCTTGAAGCCTCTCTGGGCCCGCCACGGGGATGCCATACTGTCCAAAGACCGTCCGGAGGTCATGCTCCCGTTCGCTCAACTGCGGGAAGGTAACTACGATGCGCTCTGGCTCGCATCTTTCGTCAACGACCAGTCTCTTGATGGCTCTGGCCATTCCCTGAAACTCGTCTCTAGGGTCGTGCGCCTCAATGATCAAGAGCCCGGCTGGGTGCTCCCGCCAGGTCTGCGCTCCAGCCTCCGATACTTGCCCGCTCGTGCGGTCAGCATAGACGCTGTTCGCGATCGTGCGCCTTGCCTCATTCTTGGTCTCTTGCCCTGGGAGCGGCTCAATCCTCACGTCCACGTGCCCGGAGAGCGATTGAAGCCTGGCGAGAGTCCGCCGGGGCAGCTCGAAAACCTCATCTGACCCACGTGTGTCAATGTCGAGGCCCACCCACGTCTCTGGCAACACCTTGATGAGGCTCACGACCAGTTCTTCCTCCAGTGGCGAGAAACTGAAGAACCCATCAATGATCAACAGCTTGACCGCGAGCAGCCTTCTCATAAGGCCAACATGCCTCGCTCGGAGGCCATTGCATACCAGAGCGCCAGCGTGGCCCGGGGCTATTAGCCCATTGCTCTGCAATGTGTCCCGATACCGACTGTATAGCAGCAGCGCATCGTCCAGATGCTTCCATTCAATCATGTCCTTTTCGCCAATCGCTCGCCGGATGTCCGTCGCGTCCATGAGTGAATGCCTCTCAAACGTGTTGAAGAGCCTTCCGAGCGCAGCGCACATACCGCGACTTGTGGCAGACTCCCCGAGGGAGAAGAACGCTCCCTCATTCCTGGTGTTCTCGAGAAGCCCCATGAGCAACGATTCAAGCACGGCAACACCTGCAAGAGACCTCGGGTCCTGCATCGCGGAGAACAGGTCCTTGAAAAGACTGCCAAACGTCGTAAGCGGCCATGAGAAGAACCCGGGCAAGTCCTCCAGCATCGCCCTCTCTATCTGCTTGGCGTAGGAGAAACATGGGACGAGGTAAAGCAGAGTATCGGCGCTATCATGCTTGAGATGGCGTTTCAACTCAGACCAGAATATCTCTTTTTTGCCAGAACCGAGCGGCCCCGGAAAGATTCTTAGTAGCGGCATTTCTGACGTAGGATAGGTCTTGCGCCAATCAGGTTCAACCGCTTCGTGGCCGGGTCCGTCTGCACAATAGGTGCGGGCGTTAAACAAGTGTGTTGGTTTGAGCCCCTATCACTGGACGGTCCGCTGATTGTCTTCTTCGTGCAGGCGCAAGAACTCAACTGGCGCGCCAAGCGCGTCCCCACTCGCCACACCCAACATGCAGCCGAAACATCTTTTCAGGCGGGGGACATGTGTTCTCATCATGTGGCTTCGGCCACCCAATCCGGAAACCTATCCATCTCGCTTGACTGCCCGGATCGAGTAGTTTGTCTGGGTCATGTTGATCCATCGTGAGGCAGGCAAATCTCTGATGGCCGAAAGAGCCGCGTCCAGCTGGTGTCTCAATCCCTCCCTGATGCTCTCGTTCCGCAGCCCAGAAAGCCGCTCGACGGCCATCTTGTGGATACCGTCCGCATATTCAACATCGAGGCGCCTCTCGTAGTAGTCTGTCCGAATATCAGCAAAGCCGATCCCTTTCAACCACGTGGACACCAATTCAGCCTTGTAGTCCCTCGGTCTATCCTTCCAGCGCCTCGCCAGCACACTCGTCATCTGCGCCCAAAACACAAACTCCTGCATCAGAGATAGCACGCCGACCTTATTCACCGCTGGCGGCTCGATATCGACGATGAGCAGCTCGCCGCCGGGACGAAGCCAATTATAGATGTTGGCTAGGATGGGGAACTGCATCGAGGGCGCAAAGCAATCGATCTCGCCGATTAGGTAGTCGGCCAGTGCGAAATCGAATGAATCGGGCGGGGAAAGCCCACTATTGCTCAGATCGCCGAGAATGACATTGCCTTTGGTGTTAGGAAACTGTGCGAGCGCCTCGCGTGCAGGTTTTGCCTTCCTCTCATCTCCTGGGGCAGCCACGAGCACAATCTCCGAGGGCTCCTTCTCCAGCAAAGCTCTCGCGCTCGTCCTGCCGGTGCCTGCATCAAGCACTCTCTTGTCCTGAAGGCTGATTGGCCGCAGCACCTCTCTGAGCAAGTCGAGTTTCTCGGAGAGAACCAGTGGTCCCATATTCATCCCTTGACCGCGACGAATCCACCTCTTTGGCGTCAGCGTCCTCGAGATACCTCCTGCTCCTGTCTGGCTAGTTCATATAGCCGGAGCACGTTAGCCGTGCTGGACTCCTCCTTCACAAAGCACCTCTCTGGGGCCTGGCGGAAAGAAGTCAAGGTTCAGCTCCGAAATCCCCGATCCATCTGACAAACGGGTAGGCCTCGCTCGTCAGATTGTAAAGCTTGCGGTCTCCCGTGAAGAAATCGCATCCAAGTTGGCGGGCCAGATCAATATAAGAAAAGTCGTAAATGGAGCATTGACAAGCAATGGCATCAGACAACATCAGGTTGAATCGGTCGGGATGTTGTGAAACCAGACGAACACCTGATGCCAATAGGTGATGGAGGTCTCTCAGAGCGTCTTCTGGGCTCATCCTTGAGCTAGCGGCGGCGCTACGAAGAACGTTTACAACTTCATAAAGCCACAATACAGGGGCTACAAGTTCTATCGAACCACCAATCGCGCCCGAGAGAAGCCCGAGAACGGCCTCGGCATGATCTTCATCACGGAATTCCCATTTCAACGCGATGCAGGCATCAATCACAATCGCCCGTGGCACTAGCGCCTGCCCTCTTCCACAAGCTCCTTCACGGAACCCTCTAGCGGGGGCATTTCCATTCTGCGTCGCTTGAAATACTCGAGTATCTCCTTCTTTTTCTCCTCAGAGAGAACCGTTTGAGAGCTTTCCCCCGTCTCATCGGGAAAGATCACCAAGATGTCAACCGGACCCTGGAGGCCCCAAATGTCTGACAATTCCACCTTGCCATTCTCATAAACGCCCTTAACTGCTTTCATTTGCATTGCTCCTTTCAAACTAATCTGGACTGGTCCGTCTCTGGATGACCCGTCTTCGGCGCCAACTTGAAGTCAACCCGATAATACATCAGATCAATGTCCGGAGTCATCTTCAGGGCATAGAGGAGATTGGCGGTTCTTTTGAGGTTGTCATGGCTTTCTCCTACCCTAGCGATTCAGTCTCCCACCCCCTCTACGGCACCTCGATGCTGTCCAGAATCGTCTTCACGATGTCGTCGGAGGTCTTCTCCTGCGCCTCGGCCTCATACGTAAGGATGATCCGGTGCCTCAGGATGTCCGGCGCTATCGACTTGATGTCGTCAGGGATAACGTAGCCCCGATGCCTCAAGAAGGCGTGCGCCTTGGCCGCCATCGTGATGTAGATCGAGGCGCGGGGCGAGGCGCCGTATTCGATCAGCGATGTGAGATCGTGCAGGCCGTATCGGCCAGGAAAGCGCGTTGCGAAGACTATTTCTACGATGTAGTCCTTCAGCTTGTCTTCCATGTATATCTCGTTGACGAGCTTTCGCGCCTCGAGTATCTGCCTGGGCTCAACCACCGGCCTCACGCTGGGCTTCTCGCCCGTCGTCATCAGGTCCACTATTGCCCGCTCCTCCTGTTTGCTGGGGTACGTGATAAGCACCTTCAGCATGAACCTATCCACCTGCGCCTCGGGCAGCGGATACGTGCCCTCCTGCTCGATCGGGTTCTGTGTGGCGAGCACCAAGAACGGCTCCTCCAGCAGATATGTCTCCTTGCTGATCGTTACCTGTCGCTCCTGCATCGCCTCCAATAGCGCACTCTGGACCTTCGCTGGAGCACGGTTGATCTCGTCGGCCAATATGATATTGGAAAAGATCGGGCCTTTATGAGGCGCAAACTCGCCGCTCTTCTGGTTATAGACCATCGTGCCGATAAGGTCGGCCGGCAGAAGGTCTGGCGTGAACTGGATCCTCTGAAACCCGGCGCTTATCGTCCCCGCAAGCGATTTCACCGACAGCGTCTTGGCCAGGCCGGGCACGCCCTCTAAAAGAATGTGCCCGTCAGCCAGAAGCCCAATCAAAAGCCGATTTATGATCAGCTCCTGCCCGACAATTACCTTCCGAATCTCGCCCAAAATGTCGTCAACGAAAGCGCTCTCTTGCTTTACTCGCTCGTGCAGCTCCTTTATCAGAACGTCCATCGCTATGCTCCTTCTGTATGAGTTTTGGACAACTGTTTGTAGCTATAACAATTGACTCTGACGTACCGGGCAACCGCGGACCCCACCGCTGGTATCCGAGGCGAATAAGCCCCGATAGGGATACTGAGGAGAGGAGCGCTCTCGTTCGGCGATCAGTCGGTGATAGTGAACGGGAATAGGCTCGGCTCGCCTATGAACTCAATCTGGCCCGGCGGGGCCAGCGCGGCGGCGAACAGATAGCCTCCGGGGCTTTTCGGCACCGTTATCTGGAGGACCTCGGTCGGCCCGAAATCAAACCCGCTCGGCAGAACCACATTAGAGATCCAGGGGTATCTCCCAATCGCGAGGCCGCCGCTGGTGAGCGACATTATCGCACCGTCGGGCAGAACGAACGCGACGTAGGCGTCAACCGAGACATCTGGACCCGGATTATGCGCCTCGATGAACCCGACAAGGGCATCGCCCGGGGCAAACTGGCTGGAGTTGAGCGAGCACTCGATCTGTGGGTTCTGATCGAACGTCAACAGGTAGTGGTAGCCCATATCAACTATTCCGGTGTCTGGGACGCCATCTGTCCTCGTCGTGAACTTGTCGAGGCCCAGGGTCTCAGCTGTGTCACTCCCCGCATCAATGCAAGGGCTGTCGGCAGCCTGCCCCGCCTCCCGGCAGGATAGATAATAGTCCCCGAGCGGCCCTGTGGCGAAGAGCGGGTCCTCCGAGATGTTGCCCTCGCCCCCGCCGGTCCAGCCCCGAATGCAGGAATAGGTTATCGCTGCATCACAGTCAAAAAGCTCGGGGCCCTCCGGCGCCTCGTTGCCCCAGACGATGCAGTTGGTGATCGTCCCGTAGCAGTAGCAGAGCCCGCCGCCGCAGCCCGCCGCCGAGTTGGCGCTAATTGTGCAGTTGGTGATCGTCCCGTCGCAATAGATCAGCCCGCCGCCGGCCCACTTCGCAGTGTTGCCGCTGATCGTGCAGTTGCTGATCGTCCCGTCGCAGTCGTAAAGCCCGCCGCCGGCGTAGTCCGCCTCGTTGCCCCAGACGATGCAGTTGGTGATCGTCCCGTCGCAATATTCGAGCCCGCCGGCCGGGTTGCCGCTGATCGTGCAGTTGCTGATCGTCCCGTCGCAGTCGTAAAGCCCGCCGGCGTACGCGCCGCTGTTGGCGCTGATCGTGCAGTTGCTGATCGGGCCGTTGCACGCGGTAAGCCCGCCGTACGAGTTGCCGCTGATCGTGCAGTTGCTGATCTCGGCACGAGTGTAAGCCGGATCGGGCCACGTGTCCCCACCTAGAATTCCGCCGCCGTAGCCGGAAGCGCTATTGCCTCTGGTGATCGTGAACCCGGAGAGCACGCACGTCTCATCCTCCGTGCCCGCAAATGTAACCACGCTGCTGGCCCAGCGACCGTCAATGATCGTCGAGGCGACGACCTGTTCATCCTGGGGGTCGAGGGAACGCAGGGCTATGTTCTTGCCATCAAAACGGACGTTCTCATAGTAGGTCCCGGGATCCACGACTATTGTGTCGCCATCCACGGCTGCATCAATGGCATCCTGAATGCGCGTGAAATCGCCCGTCCCATCCCAGTTGACGTGATACTCAGCGGCATATACACCAAAGGCTGATAAAGAAAGAAGCAACCAACACATCCAAACAGGGCCAAACAACCCCTTCATCTTTCCCTCCCAATATGCAATATGCTTAAATTTGCACGTTTCGACTATCCCAGAATACCGTGCGCACCGTCGGGGTTCAATACTCGTTTTTGGAGTGCGGCGGCTTGACGCCGCTCTGACTCGCCGCGGCTTGACGCGGCGTTGCCGATGATTGATCGCCTCTCATTGTCGGCATCGGCTCTTGTAAGGTAAGAACATCAATCCATTGTAATGCGGTGTCGAGCCACCGCAAGAGAAAGCGGCGTCAAGCCGCCGCACTCCAAAATGTCATCGCTCTCGTTGACGGTTTCGCGGCCAGGGTTACATTGACATCAAGGCGGGCTTGAAGGCCGCTCACCGGACAACGTAGAACGGGAAGGGAACGCTCTCCCGTCCGGCGTCGTTGATGGCGACTATCGAAAGCAGGTAATCGCCCGCCGGATACCCCGGCGTGAGGACCATGCTCCCAGTGTAGCGCATGTCCCCGGCCACCTCGTCGTCGCCCTGACCGTCGTCATGCAAAGCTAAAACGCTGCCGCCCATGAAGCGAAGCTCCACCCGATCGATGCTCGAACTGTCCAGGAAATCATCGACGTCGGCGATGCAGACCAGGCTTCCGCCGCCCTCTTGTGTGATTGAAGTAGTGTCGAAGCCAGCCCTGATGATGACAGAGCTCATCGGATCGCCCGAGGCGCCCATCCCGGGATACACGCCCCAAAGGACGGCATTGGCTGAGAGCGCTGGGGGACCATCGATCCTCATGTAGGGCCAGACGTTGCTCGAGGCGCTCTGGGCATCTTCCGCCATGATCTCGAAGACGTAAACCCCAGCCGGGGCTGAATCTACATAGAACTGGTTGCCGTAAAGACCGTCGCCGTCGCCGTTGTCGTTGTGCTGACCGTCATCGAAGAGCGCGAGCGAGCTGATCTGCCCCTGCTCAAACGTGCTCACAAATGCGAGAACTGAGGTTATGTCTGAGGCGCCGTCGGCGTCATAGACCTCCGCCTGAACCGCTACGTAACCAGACTCTCCAGGGGAAAGGTGCTCGCCCACAAAGCCCGCACACTTGACCACCGGCGCGTTGTTTCTTACCCCTCGACCTTTGAGAGCGACCTTGCAGAACTCCTCATTGGGGTCTGGATCGTTCGTCTCGACGGTCATCGTGCCCGAGACAAGGCCGCTACTAATTGGCTTGAACCTGATGTTCACAAACAGGTTCTCGCCAGCCGGAATCGTTCGCGGAAACGAAGGCGTAGTAACGTAGAAGCTGGGCTTGTCGCAGGTCAATTGGTTGACAAGCAGCGGCAGCGCACCGATGTTGCTCACCCGAAGCACCCAGTCTCTGGTGCATCCGAGATTGACATCGCCAAAGTCGTAGCTCTCAGCGGAGAGGTCTAGGTCCTGCTCGGCCACAAGAGGGCTATAAACTGTCAGGAGCTTGTAGGTGATGAAGTACTCCTGCGCCGCAGTGCGCTGCTTTGTAACCCACGTGTCGTAAACAACTGCAAGATGACCCGCTTCGGGATTGGTGTAGTTGTATCCGCAGCCCATGATAGCATGCTGGTCATAGGCACCGGGGTCCATCTTGGTTATGGCAAAGACGGACGGGTCCCCCTCGTCGATCTTGTCCTTGTATATGCTGTAGTCCCGCTCGTCCTGGTAGATATAGCAATGAAAGCCCTTGTAGCCGTGCGCTTGAGCTACCCTCACGATCGCTCCCGCAAGCTGTTCGGTATAGACGCCATAGTCTTCCGTAATGCCACCTGATTCGGGGACGCCGCAGATGTCCGCAACCATATCCGCGAGCGTCCGCGGGATGTAGGGCGTGAAGGTCCCCGGCCCCTGCCAGACGAATGATTCCGCCTCGTAATGCAGATCGCGATAGCCCGCGTTGCCATAGTAACCGAGCACCATCGTGCCGGACGTGGGGCCGCACCCACGATACCAAGTGTAGCCCTCCGCCTCGGGAAGGACGTTGTAGTCGTTCTCTGACTTCACAGCCTTGCCCGATAACGCAGCGTCCCACATCCTTGCGAACGTCCCAGAAACCAAGCGCAGCCGCGCGCCAAAATCGTCCGAGAACTGCTGAATGGCGTTCAGCTCAACGAGTCTCCCACGCGAAAGATCGACCATATCCGATGGCGCCTCGAGAGCGATCTCAAAGTAGTCGAAACCGCCAACATAAACAGGAAGCCACGACCCGCCCGCATCGACCGACTTAAGCGCCTCGTGAGGCAAAAAGCCCCTGGCAACGCCGAGGTCCACCGGCGAACGTCCATTCGAGTACTCAATCAGTGGCGGGAAGTCGCGAGTGCCGCCGACCATAATGTAGCCGAGCGATACACCTCGCTTCTGAACGCTGAACTCGAGGGCGCTTGCCTCGAACTCGAGGTCATAGTAGGTGCGTTCAGGGACAACCGCGGCGCCGTCCCACTCGGGGTATTGCACCTGCCCAATAGCCCTGTAAGTTGAGGCGGCCTGCAAGGCCTCTTGCGGCGTGATTGGGAGGCCTTGGGAGTAGCCAATTGATAGGAATACAGCTAATGAAAGTCCGAGAAAGCAGAGAACAAAACAAATCTTTCGCGGTAAAAATCCCATATATTTCTCCTTATTCCTCAAATGAGGCTCTTGTCTAATCATCGACCGGTCCAAACCAGAAAACAACACGTCGTAATATGCGCTCGAGCTGCCGTGCGAGTCAAATGCCCCAGACCGCCGACTCTAGCTGCGCTGTCCGCGGTCGCGGTGAAGCCAGCAGCGTTGAGGGAACATTGCTGCTGAGAGAGGCTATACCGTTGCTTTTGACCTTTTGTGCAGATCGCTCTTCAGGCAATTTACAAACTGTCGGCGACCGCCTAAGATGCCGCAAGACAAGCAATCGCTGTCTTAAGGAAAGAGAGAATGGCAAGCGGGTTACAGACGCAAGAGAATAGCACCAAGGAGGAAAGACGCGAGGCGCTGAGGGCCATCGCGTCTTTCTTTTGGCTATATAGGCGATATACGATCTGGGGTATAGTCGCTCTCCTCGTCGTTGACGCGGCGCAGCTGATCACGCCGCTGATCATCCGGAGCCTCGTTGACCGCATAACTGGTGGCACGGTTCGCCTGTCAGACGTTCCCTTGTTCGCCCTCGCTATATTGGCCGTTGGCCTTGTAGTTGCTGGGTGTCGGTTCGCTTGGTTTTTGCTCTTGATCGTTACTTCTGAGCGCATCGCTCGGCGGATTCGGGGCGAGTTCTTCACGCATCTTCTGTCGCTGTCGCAGCGGTTTTTCCACGTCAACAGAACAGGCGACCTGATGGCTCGCATCTCGAACGATACTGAGGCGGTGAGAATGGCCTGCGGGCTGGGGATCATCACGATAGTGGACGGATTTCTCTTCGCGGCCGCGGCGATCGCTCTAATGGTGCATCTGAACGCGAGCCTAGCGCTCTACGCCCTGATCCCGCTACCGGTGTTGACGGCTGTCGTGGTGAAGTTCGGTCGGCTGGTCCACTCGCGCTTTCAAGCGGTTCAGGCGCGGGTCTCGGACATGATGGAGAAGATTAGGGACGCGTTCGCTGGCATACGTGTAGTCAAGACCTTCTGCCAAGAGGCGGGTGAACTGGAGCGCGTGAGGGATGTCAGCCGGGATTACCTGAAGGATAACATGCGGCTGGTGAAGGTCTGGGGGGCGTTTTTCCCTCTTATCTGGCTTCTCGCCGGCCTATCAACCGCCATCGTATTCTACAAAGGCGGCAAGGGCGTCATCCTCGGCGAGATGTCTGTGGGAACCTTCTTGGCCTTCTCAATTTATTTGGAGACATTAACCTGGCCGATGATCGCACTTGGGCATCTGATAAACCTGCTCCAACGCGGCACTGCGTCAATGGTGCGCATCAACCGGATTATGAACGTCAAGCCAAAGATAATTGATGTGCCCGACCCCGTGGAGCCCGCAAGTTTTTCGGGGCTGGTCGAGGTCAAGAGTCTTACCTTTGCCTATGATGCCAACCTTCCAAATGTGCTCAAGGATGTAACCTTCCGGGTCGAGCCGGGCAAGACGCTGGCGATTGTCGGACGGACTGGCTCCGGCAAGAGCACCGTTGTCCGCCTTCTGTTGCGCGAATTCGATCCTCCGCCTGGCTCGCTTCTGATCGACGGCATCGATGTCCGAGAGATGAGGATGCAGACTTTGCGGAGCCTCTTCGGCTACGTGCCTCAAGATTCGTTTCTGTTCTCGGAGACCGTCAGGGAGAATATCGCCTTCAGCAACGAGGAGCTTGGCGAGGGGTCCGTCAAGGAGTTCGCGAGGATGTCGGCCATTGACAGGGACATAGCAGAGTTCCCGAAGGGATATGACACGATCGTTGGCGAGCGAGGCGTGATGCTGTCAGGTGGGCAGAAGCAGCGCGTCGCGATAGCTCGAGCGTTGGTCAAGAACCCTTATATCCTGCTGCTCGATGATTGCCTCTCCGCCGTTGATGCTCAGACCGAGGCGCAGATACTTGACAGCCTAAAGGAGTCCATTCGCGGCGTCACGACAATAATCGTCTCGCACCGGCTGTCGGCGGTGCAGCTTGCTGACGAGATCGTGGTCTTGGATGAGGGCGAGGTGAAACAGCGCGGCACGCACGCCCAACTGCTCAAGGAAGGCGGCATATACGCGGCGCTTTTTGCAAAACAACAGATTGAGCAAAGGCTTGAGAGAGATGTGTAGCAAATACATGGTGGGCGCTTGGCGGCAAGCCCGGGGCACGCGAGCCGACCAGTGCTGTCGCAGGCAGAAGGGATTCAGGAGAAAGGGGAGGTTGCCCTAAAAAGTAAATGCAAAACGATTACTTCCCTGAGGATGCTCTAGATAGGCCCTATGACTGGCGGCTTATGAAGCGACTGCTGTCGCACGCCAAGCCATACTGGCCGATCATCGCGCTTTGTGTGTTTCTGGTCATTCTGAGTGCGACATGCGACGTCTCTCTCCCATATCTGACGAGGCTCGCTATTGACCGGTATGTGGCTGTCGCAAGCAAGATGATAACGATCGATGACGACTCGCTTCGAGCACGTATCTACGAGCGGTACAAAGACCTGTTAGTCCCGGTCTCAAGGACGCAGTTCCTCATAGATACGAGACACACAGAAGGTCTGCTCGCTGCCGACCTGAAGCTTCTCAGGGACAGTAACTTGATGGGCGACAAGCGCATCTACGTCATTCTTCGGGCTGAGTATCCGAGCGACAAGTGGGAGAAAATCGCGCTGGTATGTCGTGCGAGCGGGTTTGCAGAGTTTGACCGCGGTTTCCACGCCGAGGTTGGCAAGCTGAACAGGCTGCCCGTCCATGACCTGATTGCGCTTCGCGGAAAGGACCTGGGCGGGCTTGAGACGCTCGGCATCATTTTTCTCTCGATACTTCTGCTTAATTTCGTCATTTCCTATGCGCATGTTTATCTCATGCAGTTCGCCAGCCAGCGAGTCCTCTTCGATCTCAGGGTCTCGCTGTTTGACCACATCCAGAGGCTCCCGCTCTCGTTCTTCGACAAGTCCCCAGTCGGACGCCTAGTCACTCGGACGACCAACGACTTCTCTGCGCTCCAAGAGATGTTGGGTGAGATACTGATCATGATAATCAAGGACGTCTTGATGGTTGTCACGATTGCCGGGGTCATGCTTTACATGAATGTGAGGTTCGCCCTAGTCGCATTTGCCATCTTGCCGCTTGTCATATACGTCTCGGTCATCTTCCGGAGAAAAGCAAGAAGCGCCTACCGCAAGATCAGGGTCAAGATCGCCAAGATGAACGCCTTGTTCGCGGAGTTCCTCTCCGGAATGAGCGTGATCCGGGCGTTCTGTCAGGAGGAGCGAATCAACGGAAAGTTTCGTGACATAAACGATGAGGTCTTCTCTTGGCGGAAGAAACAGCTCAAGATCGTCGCCATCTTCAGGCCGAGCGTCTGGATTCTGAACAGCCTCGCGGTTGCGGCTATCGTCTGGTACGGCGCCGGCCGCGTTATTCAAAACGAGGTTAGCCTCGGCATTTTAGTCGCATTTATCAGCTACATAGGCATGTTTTTCAGACCTATTCACGACTTGACGCAGAAGTTCAATATCATTCAGGCGGCGATGGCCGCGTCTGAGCGTATTTTCCAGCTTCTGGACAGAGAGGAGGAGCCCAGTGTCGCAGAGCTCCCCCAGCTCGCGAGTCCAAGGGACACAAGCGTCGAGTTTAGAAACGTTTGGTTTGCCTATAACGGAGAAAACTGGGTTCTGAAGGACGTCTCGTTCAAGGTCAGGCCCGGCGAGACCGTGGCGATTGTTGGCGCAACCGGCGCCGGCAAGACGACGATGACCAGCCTGCTGTCGCGGCTGTATCCGCTTCGCAGGGGCAAGATACTTATCGATGGAACAGATGTCGCGCAGCTCCCTCTCGAGGACCTCAGAAGAATGATTGGCATCGTTCAGCAGGATGTCTTTCTCTTCTCTACCACAGTCGGTGGTAATATCAGGCTCAACGAGCCAAATATCGACGATGCTACCGTCCTGAGATGCGCCAGAATCGCCCGTGCGGAGCGACTTATCGAGCGCCTACCGAAAGGACTCGACGAGCCGGTCGTCGAACGAGGCGCAACCCTTTCGGCCGGCGAGAAGCAGCTGCTTGTCTTCGCCCGCGTCATGGCGTTTGATCCTAAGATACTGGTGTTGGATGAGGCGACATCTAACATCGACCCGGAGACCGAGTCGCTCATCCAAGAGGCGCTGGCAAACCTGACCAAGGGCCGAACATGCCTCATCGTCGCCCATCGCCTCAGCACGATAGAGCATGCTGACCGCATCCTCGTTCTGCACAAGGGGCGCTTGCGCGAGGAGGGTACACATCGCGAGCTGCTCGAGAAGGGCGGCATCTACTACGACCTGTATAGGTTGCAGTATGTGTAGCGCTCTGCGCATCGTCAGTGTATGCCAACTGACGCCATAACTTCATATCTCTCAGAGGTCCAACGGCAGCTCGGGATTGATCAAGCAGGCGAGCATTCTTACCGACCGGCGTTGAAAGCACTGATTGAATCCTTTGACACCACGATCGTAGCTACCAACGAGCCCAAACGTGTCAGATGCGGCGCTCCTGATTTCATCATCACGAGGGCTCAAACGCCTTTGGGCTACGTCGAAGCGAAAGACGTTCGGGAGAATCTGGACCGGGCTGAGCGAACCGAGCAGATAAGGCGCTACCTCGACAGTCTGGGCAATCTGATCTTGACCGATTATCTCGAATTCCGCTGGTATCTGAACGGGGAAACTCGCATGGCCGGTCGGCTTGCTCGTGTCACGCCCACGGGGAAGCTGCAAAGGGACCCCCAAGGTGCCGAGGCTGTCTCTAGACTCGTCAAGGGGTTTCTGTCAGCTAAAATCCCTTCAATCGGCAGCTACAAGGAGCTTGCGGCTCGCATGGCCGCAATCGCTAGACTGCTTCGGGAGATCATCGTAAAAACCTTTGAGGATGAGGACAAGGGCGGGTCACTTCACACTCAGCTGCAAGCATTCAAAAGGGTTCTGCTTCACAACCTCCAACCTGACGGGTTTGCCGACATGTATGCCCAGACCATCGCCTACGGTCTGCTTGCCGCGCTTTTCAATCACGATCGGTCGAAGCACGGCGATTTCAATCGTCGAACGGCCGCCTACGACATCCCCAAGACTAATCCCTTTCTCATCGAGATGTTTGACTACTTCGCTGGCCCTCTACTTGACGACCGACTCACTTGGGCGGTCGATCACCTCGCGGCACTTCTCAATACGGTTGACATTGGGGCCTTAAAGCAGGACTTCCAGAAGCTCACCGGAAAACAAGACCCAGTGTACCATTTGTACGAGACGTTCCTTGCCGCCTACGACCCTACTTTGCGGCAGAAAACAGGAGTCTATTACACGCCTGAGCCTGTCGTCTCCTACATTGTTCGGAGCGTCGATCATATCCTGAAGGAGGATTTCGGCCTTGCTGACGGCCTGGCGGACACCACCAAGATAAAGCTTCAGGACGGCCGCGAATGTCACAAGGTCTTGATACTTGACCCCGCCTGCGGCACGGGCACTTTCCTACATGGTGTTATCGACCGAATCCACGAGCACCTCGTCAACAAGGGTCAGGCCGGGCTTTGGCCGGGCTACGTCTCTGAACACCTGTTGCCGCGACTCTTCGGCTTCGAGCTGCTCATGGCGCCCTACACCGTGGCGCACATGAAGCTCGGCCTTCAGCTTCAGCGGACCGGCTACGACTTCAAGTCCGGCGAGCGCCTGCGAATATACCTCACCAACACACTTGAGAAAGCGAAGACATCTACCGAACCGGAGTTGTTTGCCAATCTTATCGCCAAGGAAGCGAATGCCGCCAGCGAGGTCAAGGCCGACAAACCGGTCATGGTGATCATCGGCAATCCACCGTATTTCGGGCATTCAGAGAACAATGGCGAGTGGATAACGGGGCTTATTGAGGACTACAAAGAAGTTGACGGAGAGAAACTTCGTCTTGGTCAGCCGAAATGGCTCCAAAATGACTACGTCAAGTTCATCAGGTTTGCGCAGGACAAGATCATGCGGACTGGATACGGAATTCTGGCCATGATTACGGACCACAGCTACATCGACAGCGGCACATTCGTCGGAATGCGGGCGAGCCTCCAAGCGTCATTTGACAAGATCTACGTTCTCGATCTTCACGGCAACGCCAAGAAGAACCGAAACAGGACTGATTTCGACCAGAATATCTTCGACATAACACAAGGCGTCTGCATCCTGATCGCAGTGAAGAGCCATGAGTCAGCTCAATCTAAATATGTCGGCACCTATGGCGACACCAGAGGCCCAATAGAGGTTAAAGAGAGGTTTCTCGAGGGCAAATCGGTGAGCAACATACGATGGAGGACTGATCCATCTCAATGCAAGCCTCCATTCTACCTGTTCGTCTCCTCGGACTGGTCGCACTTGGAGGAATACGAGGCGCAGATGAGCGTGCGAGATGTTCTGCCTGGAGCTTATGCTGATGAAAAGGCCAGAAGAGTCGGGACTGGATTTGTGTCCACCCACGACGAATTTGCGATCAGTTTTTCCGTTTCAGAGATGAGGGACAAAATCCGATCCTTCTTGTCAACCTCCTCAGAATCCGAGGCCAGGAGCATGTTCAGGCTCTGTTCTCAAAACCAGTGGAATTACCGAAGGGCCAAGGATGGCTTGGCTGGCACCAATTGGGAAAGCCAAATCCGCAAAGTGCTATATCGTCCCTTTGATTGGAGGTTCACAGTTTGGAATCGGAACGTCTGTGTTCATCGCAGGGTAAGAGTGCACAATCACCTTCGCGAGGATAACATCCTTCTCTGTGTGGGACGGGCAGGCAACGTTATAGGCTTCGACGAGTGGGACCTTGCGTTCGTCTCTGCCTTTCCAGTGGACATCAACTGCTTCTACCGAGGCGGGTGCGCCGCGCTCCCGCTCTATCTCTATCCCGATGGCCCCCTTCCCAGCAGCTTGTTTGAACATCAAGAAGGGAGGCGACCCAACTTCTCCAAGGAATTTGTCTTGAAATTGTGCAAGGCCTTGAAGACCGCCTACCATCCGGATAATGCAAAGGCAGCGCAAGACGGCATCACGGCCGCGTCAGTCTTTTACTGCATTTATGCGTTTCTCTATTCTCGCGGGTACCGCGAGCACTATTCTCGATTTCTTATGATTGACTTCCCACACGTGCCCATCCCGCCAAATGTGCAAGTGTTTCACGAACTGGCGGCGCTAGGCGAAGAACTTGTTGGTCTGCACATTATGACCAAGTTCGCACCGATTCGGACGTGCTATCCCATTGTCGGCGACAATTGCGTGGAGAAAGTGCGATATACCGAGCCCGGTCAGGGGGCAGAGACAGGCCGAGTCTGGATCAACAGGACGCAGTTTTTTGAGAACGTCCCGCCCGAGGTCTGGAGCTTCCATGTGGGTGGCTATCAGGTCTGCCACAAATGGCTCAAGGACCGCAAAGGACGCCTTCTCACCTTTGACGACCTGACGCATTATCAGCACATCGTATCCGCACTCGAAAGAACGATAGAGTTGATGTCAGAGATCGACAGCACGGTCGGCCGGCATGGCGGCTGGCCGATAAAGTAGTCTTAAGAACCTCAATCGCTAGCGTATAGAATAGCTCGCAAGATCGCCCTGACCCGCGCGCCTGCGCTAGCTGCTTTGCGACCGTGCTGACGAGGCCAATCGGAGCCTGCACATTGTGCTGCTACTTCGGAATGTCAGGCATGGGGAAGCGCGCGAAACCCATCGAGAGCTTCGGCGAGCGCGTCCTGGCCTTGGAGGCCGTGAATATCCAGCCACAGGCCGGGATATTGCTGAACGAGGCGAACTCTCCCGCAGGCGTCAGCACGGCCAGCCAGAAGTAGTTGCCAGGCTCGATTCCGGGCAAGGTAAGCGAGAATAGCTCAATAGGTCCAACTGTCTCGCCCTCTCGCAGCGGAATGCCTCTCGTGAATGGGTCTGGCATCTTTGACAACGATGGATAGAACAGTGTATCGCCAGTCGGCAAAGTTATCCCCACGTAGAGATCGACCGATTTGGCAAGGCCCGGATTCTCTATCGTTCTTGACAGCGACATAAGATCGCCTTCTCTGAATGTTGAGCCATTGAGCGAGAGGCTGAGCCGTGGTGGCCCATCGATCGTGAACGACTCGGTCGCCGAGTCGCCCATTTGTGTGAGCGTGCCCTCCTGGCAGAAGAGCGCCATGAAGGAGCATTGGCCCGGATCGAGCTTCGGAACGATCACGTCGATGATGGTTGTTCTGCCGAGCCTGTATCCGGGATAGAGCTGTATTGAAGGAATGAACGGACCCGGTATGGTCGAGAAGCTCGGGCAGTAAAGGTGCCAATCCCCCGGCAAGAACACGGAGACATAGAGGTCCGCAGTCGTGCTTGGGCCTGCATATTCCGCCTCGACCTGGGCTAGGAATCTGTCGCCCTCTTTGAACGAGGCGGCGTTGAGCACGATCGTGGCCTGGGGCTGTGCGTCCTGCTCGAAACCCGAACCCGTGAGGCTGATGTTACAGCTGAGCGTGTTGGTGTCGTTTGAGGTTATCGTCAGCCACCCGTCGCGCCGTCCAACCTCCTGCGGTGAGAACTCAACGTCAAGTTGATACGTGCCCCCTGACTGAATCGTGATCGGCGTTGTGTCGCTGCACGAGAAGTCGCCAGAGGTCTTGATCTCACTGATGACAAGCGTGCTTCCGCCAGAGTTCCCAATTCTTAGAACCCAGACCTTGTCCTGCCCTATGGCCGCCTCGCCGAAGTCGTGAGACATGTCGGCCGGCGAGATGACCGGTATTGAGGACTGGTAATCCGTATGGCACAGTGGGATGTCCGCCGGCGTGCCTCGGTTGCCGAGCGAGTCGGTGCCTGTGGCACTGAATTCGTAAATGCCGAACCCGTGCGAAGGCACAAATGTGAACGCCCCGGAGGCGCTGCTCGAGGACGCGTAGGATTTCCACGTCTCGCCCTTGGTCTCTGATTCAGACTGGAACCTGTAATAAAGCGTAACCTGGGAGACGCCAGACAGCGCATCGTGCGCCTCGAATTCTAGCGGGATGGGTGAAGTTGTAGTCGCCTCCGGACAGGAGAGGGAGACCTCAGGCGGCGTTGTGTCGAAGATGGTCTCGTCGATGCCTCCGCTGCCAACTTCTGTTTTGTTGCCTGCCCGGTCCTCGCCCACGATGCAGAAGCGATATTGACCGTCTCCACTGGCCGGTGAGAAGGACATGGTGCCGCCCGCAGACGTGCTCGTCTCACTGGACTTACTCCACGAGCCGCCGTTCAGTCGATAGTATAGGGTTACCTGTTCAATGCCAGACAAAGAATCAGTCGCGTTGTATGTTATGCTGATCGGCGAGCTTTTTGTAACAGATGGTGTGTTACAGTTTGTCTGCGGCGCAGTTCTGTCGAGGGTAGTGCTTGCCTCATGGACAGTTGGTGCGCTCTCGCAATTGCCCGCCGCGTCCTGTGCCTGAACGGCGAAGTGGTATGTGCCCTCGCCCTGCGAGAAGGCATAGTCAAAAGAGCCAGAGGATTGCCCATTGATGATATCGACCGCGGCCAACGGAGCTCCCTCGAACGCCGCCCAAAGCGTAACCTTACGCACCCCGGAGTGCTCGTCTGATGCCTCGAAGTCTATCTCGCCTGTCGTGGTTCGCGTGTAGCGCTCCGATGAGCAACTTGCCTCTGGCAGCGTTGCATCATAGACCGTGGAGCATTCCAGCTGGTCGGACATCGACTCGCTGTTGCCTGCCCGGTCAATCGCCCTCGCTCGAAACTCATAACTGCCCTGCCCCCCGCTAAGCGTGAGCGTGATTGAGGCGTGGGTTGCCTGAGTTGGGGCGCCGGCCGCAGCCCAAGCCTCGCCCGGGCGCCTCATGAACAGCTGCTGCGATTCTATGCCCGAGAGATTGTCGGATGAGCGGATATCGACCGTAACCTCGGCCGTTCTTACAAAGGGTGGGCAAGTGCTCATCGACGTCGGTGACAGCAGGTCAAGTATGAACGATGCCTTGGTCTCGCCCGTGAAACCGCTCGTGTTGCCGGCGATGTCAGTCGAGACGGCTGTAAGGTCGTAATGCCCCTCCTGAGGCTCGACGTTCAGGACAACGTAGCCCTCTGCGCCATATCCCTTAGCGGCGGACTGAAGCTCCCAGTCTTCGTCCTGCATCCTGAGCCAAAAATCTATGGGCCCAGGCCCGGACCCCAGCTGACCGTCGTCGCACTGGTAATCGACGCGCACCGCAGCTTGGTTGCAGAACGGCGCGACCGAGAGGAGGCATACGGGAGCTGTTGTGTCAAACACGGTGGTGCAGTCGGCGATGCCAGGCCCGAATTCCATGTTGCCGCACTCGTCCTCAGCCAGCGTATAGAACTCGTAACGCCCGTCCCCAAGCGGCGGCGAGAATGAGATGCTTTCCTTCGTGCCACCATCCGAAGCCCCTGAATCCGCCCACGATGTCCAGTTTGCGCTGTCGAAATAGCGATACCACAGCGCTACCCTTTGGAGCTGGCATGTGCCTGTCGTGGCCACATAAGATATCTCGATTGGCGACTCGGGATGACAGGGTTGGCAAGACGCCTCAGAATCTGGACGCTTGTTATCAATCAGCGTCTGAGAATCGGCCTCAGTCTTCATCGGCTCGCTATTGCCGGCCTCATCGATCGCGATGCTGAAGAACTCGTATGTGCCGTTTCCGTGCTCGGAGTCGAACGTGAACGTCGCACGAGTGCTGCATTCCTGCGACAGATTCGAGAACTCCCAGTCCTGCTCTCCGAAGCGGTAGTAGAGCTCGACCTTCACGACGCCAGTCCCGATAGTCCCGTCTGTGGCGGAGCATGTTATCTGGATAGGCAGCTGGTTCGCAAACCTCGGAGCAACTGCTCTAGAAGTTGGAGCATCGAGATCGAACTGAACCGAGACTGTGTTGTCAGTAGTAGGTTGCTCCTGGTTTCCTGCGCGGTCAGTTCCAACGCACACGAACCTATACGTTCCCTGCCGGTCAGAGTCGTCGAATGTGAATGCGAATATGCCCTCGGTTGTGGTTGTAGTAAGGCCAGTTGGCTCGAGGTCCTCGTCTCCAAAGCCGTAAAGCAGCTTAGCGGAGCTCAGTCCGCTCAGTGCATCAGAAGAGGTGAAGCTCAGCTCGAGAGTGCCTGAACTCGCCACGGAGCCCCCGCTAAGCGTCGATACCGGACGCGTCATGTCGAAGATGCTCTGCACTGCTCGTGGCGTATCGATCTGCTCGGTGTTGCCGCAGCGGTCTCGGCCTATGCTGCACAACTCGTATATCCCCTCGCCGCGTGGTGTATCGAATTGCAGCGTCCCAGAATCGCCGTCAACCCGCTGCGCTGAGTCGGTCCAGTTGGGCTGCCAACTGCTGCCTGGGAGTCTGAACCGGTAGTAAAGCGCGATCGCGACCGGCTCGGTTGTGGCGTCTGCCGCCTGCATTCCGACCTCGACCGGTGAGTGCGACGGATAGGGCTCTGCCTGACAGCTCGATTCTGGCGGGGTTGTGTCGAACGTAACCTCGATCTGCGCTCCGCTGGTGGATTCCAAATTTCCGGCGGCGTCTTCAGCCTGGGAGTAGAACTGATACCACCCCTCACCGTCAGGCGGCTCGAACTGGATGACGCCCTCGGTGCCCGTGGCTCCCACGTCCGCCTCCTCCCAGTCAGAGACCGCAGAGCTGAAGAACAGGTGGACTGCAACGATGCCGGAGCCGCAGCCCGGGTCGGAGGCCACGAAGCTGATTAGGATGGTCGAGCCTGAGGCGCACTCAGGCCCCTCGAGCGAGGAGACCGGCTGGGCTGAATCGAGAACAGTTTGAGTGTCAGCAGCCTCTTTTTGCTCAACGTTGCCGGCTTCGTCCTCTGCGATCGACTTAAACTGATACCACCCCTCACCTTGCTCCGTTTCAAATGTAAAATCACCCTCAGCGTCGGCGCCTGACAGGCCCGAATCGGTCCACGGGACGTCCCAGCTCTCTCCACAGCTCTGGCTGAACCTATAAAACAGCGAAACTTCTAGAAGGCCATCGGTCTCCAAGACCTCATAATGCAGTTGAAGCGGCCCTTGATTGACGGTAGTTGGGCCTGCGAGTGTTGAAGAGGGTGCGGCAGTGTCGTATTCCGTGCTGGTCTTCACCTCGAACGAACCCGCCGTGGAGTTTCCAGCCTTATCGATGACGAGCGCGGAGAACTCGAACACTCCGTCTCCCTGCTCAGGCGTGAAGGCGAACGTTCCCGCCGTCTGGCTTGAATCGAGGCCTGACGCCCGCCAATCTCCGCCATCAAAGCGGTAATATAGCTCGATGGAGCGAAGGCCGCTGCCGGCCTGACCGTCATCGACCTCGAAATCTACGTTGATGGGCGAGCTGTTTGAGAGTTCCGGCGAGGAGAGTTGATAGGATGCAGGAGTGTGATCGTTCATGCACCAGGCGTCCGCACTGCTTGGCTCAGGCTCGACGCTGCCGGCGTTATTCTCAGCAATCGTGTAGAACTCGTATCTACCCTCACCTTGGTCAGCTGTGAAGTCAAAGCTCCCGAACGGTGTGTAGCGACTCTGGCCAGAATCCGTCCAATCCGGTGCCCAGCTGGAGCCTCCGTCCGAACTGAACCGGTAGAACAGCGACACGCTCGCAATGCCGCTCTCTCGGCCTGTGGCCTCGTAGCCGACCTCTATCACGGACGATGTGCTGAAGTTGGAGCAGAATGCGAATGATGCCGGCATCTGGTCGTCGAAAACCAGCTCGGCTTCTGGCTCATAATAGATCGGTTCGGCGTTGCCGGCCGAGTCCTTCGATATGGCGAAGAATTGGTAAGTGCCGCTGCCCTCGCTGGGCGAGAACGACACGGTGCCAAAAGTCCCCTCGGTCTCGAGACCTGTTGGCGTCCAATCTCCCTCCTCGAAGCGATACCAGAAGAGAACGGATGCCACGCCCGAACCGATCGTGCCGTCCGTTGCCGTGAACTCGAGGCGCAACGGGAGCTCACTTGCGTATTCCATGCACGATACGGTCGCGGCCGGCGCGATGGTGTCCAAGATGACGGTCTGGTCTGCTGCCTGGCCCTTATCCTCCTGGTTGCCAGCGTTGTCCGCTGCGAGTGTCATCAACTCATAGAGTCCGTCCCCATCCTCAGCGCCGAACATGAGAGACCCGCCCGTGGCCTCGGAGAAGACGCCGCTTGAGCCCCAGTCCGGTTCAAACGTCCCGCCGTTATCATCGGAGTAGCGGAACCAAAGCTCGACCTTGTCAATGCCAGACAGGTCCTCGTCGGTTGTAAAGACCGAACTGATCGACGCGGCCGACGCGTAATCCGGCGAGAATAGATACGATTTCGGTAACGTTGCATCGTAGATGGTTTGGCAGTCGGCCTGCTCCGGCGGGTCCTCGACGTTGTCTGCGGCGTCAACGCTTATTGTGTAGAACTGATATATGCCCTCGCCGTAGAAGCTCTCCGCGACGAAGTCAAAGGTCCCCTCCTGAGTGTAGGCTCTGTAACCGCTGTCAGTGTAGTCAGTCCAATCCGAGCCGTCCTGCTGCGCATAGCGATAATAGAGCTGAACCTCCTTGATGCCGCTCGAATCACGCGCCTCGAACGAGACGGGTATGGTGTCGCTGTTCGCGTATTCAGGCGACGAGGCGCTCGATGTAGGCTTCTCCGTGACATAATGTGTGGTGCAGTCGGCGGTCTGCGAGGCCTCCTCGATGTTCCCAGCATCGTCCGTTGCGATCGTGTAGAACTCGTATATCCCCTCGCCCAATTCGGGCTGATAGGAGAAGGCGCCGGCGGGCTCCGATGACGAGGTCCCGCTCGCTGTCCAGTCCGGGTGCCACGTCTGTCCCTGGTCATAAGAGAATCTGAACCAGAGGTCAATTGAGACAACCCCCGATCCCTCGCCGTCGTCGGAGGAGAAGTTCACGTCGAATCCCTGGCCGGCAGACTCTGGCGAGCTGCACTCGGACGCTGGCGCAGACCTGTCAGAGAGCACCGTCGCATCGGGCTCTTCGGGCACGGACTCGGTGTTGCCAGCGATGTCCGTTGCGATTGTGTAGAACTCATATATCCCATCGCCGTCGCCGAACGAGAAGACGAATGTTCCCGCCTCGTCGCTGCCTGCCTCGTCCGCGTCCACCCACTCGCCCCCTGCATACCGATAATAGAGTCTCGTCTGAGCAAGCCCGCTCGACTCGTCGCTCGCGCAGAAGGCGACCTCCACGGAGCTCGCTTTGGTAATGCTGGGGCAGCTACAGCTTGAGCTCGGGTCCTGCGTATCAAGAGCCGTCGTCGTCTCGGCGGACTTCGTCCCCTCCGCGTTCCCAGCTCTATCCGTTGCGATCGTGTAGAACTGGTAGGTTCCGTCGCCCTCGGCCGGCTCAAAGTTGAAGCTCCCCGAGGTGCTATACTCGCGAAGCCCGCTCGACGTCCATTCGCCATCCCCGAACCTGTAATAAAGGTCGCAGAATGAGATGCCGCTTAGTGTGTCCGAGGCGGTGAAACTGACCGCTATCTGATCGCCGTTGGAGTAGTCAGGCGACGAACATGAGGAGCTGGGCAACGTTGCGTCGTAGATGGCATTGCAGTCGGCGCTCTGCGGAGGCGTCTCCTCATTTGAGGCGGCGTCAACTGCGATGGTGTAGAAGTTGAACGTGCCCTCCCCGTCTGGGGCGTTGAACTCAAAGCTGCCGGCCGTGCCATCTGTCTCGAGGCCCGAGTCGGTGGCATCTCCTCCGTCAAAACTGTAAAAGAGCTTGGTTGATGCCATTCCACTGCCGCCGTCATGCGCCTCGAACTGGATGACGATGGGGAGTGAGCTGGCGAATTGGCCGCATGAGCAAGCCGAGGTTGGCTTGGTTGTGTCATAGACACAAGATGCGTCCGGAGCCTCCTTCGTCGCCTCGTCATTGCCTGCCGCATCCGTGGACAGTGTGTAGAAGTAATATGTCCCCTCGCCGTGCGAGAACGTGAACTCAAAGGCCCCTGACGTGCCTGTCTCCTCCAGACCGGTATCGGTCCAGCTGCCGCTGTTGAATTTGTAGTAGAGCTTTGTGTTTGCCACGCTGCTTGTCTCGTCCTGAGATGAGAAAGAGATCGAGATGGGGCTGTGGTTGACGTCCGAATCACACGAGCAGCCAGAGACCGGGGCCGTCTCGTCATAGACAGTAACCGCATCGGGCTCATCCGGAGGGAGCTCGACATTGCCGGCCTTGTCCGTGGCGATCGTGTAGAAGGCGTACGTGCCCTCGCCCTCGGGTGGGGTGAAGGATGACGCAGAGAGCACGAAGCATTTGAACTCCTCTGCCATCGGGACCGAGAGCGGTTCGCCATCGTAAAAGCCCTTTAAGACTGGCTCCCCGAAGTAATCCTCAACGTCCACTAGCCGGAAATAGTCGCCGGCACTCAGAATCGAGGAGACGTCAACGTCAACACTGTCGGACGCCTCCCAGTTGTAGATCGCGATGTGAGCCCGCTTGATCTTGTATCTGTTCGATAGGACAACGGTCTTGTTCTGGGACGGCTTCTGTGCCTCAACTATCTGGCTGTTGGTATCCCATCCTGTCAGACTACGCCATTCTTCGAGGCTGTAAGATGTATTCCCATCGCTGCGGCAGTAAAGGACTCTAAAATCATCCGTGGCACCAACGTAATAGGTATTCTCATCCCACTCGAACGTGCTGTATTCGGGCGACTCGTCCTGATATTCGTCGAAAAACAGCCGGTAAGTCCCGGACGAGATGAAAGTATTGCCTCTCACTATGGAGCCATATTCGTGTCGTCTGAACCAGGCTGGGCTGCCGCCGGAAGCTACATAATTGTCCGTGATTGTCATCGTGTCCGTCGGCCCATACCACCCTGGCATGAAAGGATATGTCTTAGGCTCATAGAAGTAGTTGGATGAGACGACATTATCGCGGAGCGTGATGTTCCCCCCGCCTCCGAGCAGGAAGTATCTACTGTTGCCGAACGATATGTTGTTGGTGACTCTGAAGCCGCTCAATTCAGTCCCACCCTCGCAGTAGGCGTGCAACGAGAACTTGTTGTTGTTGAACAATATGTTGTTGGTGATGGTCTTCAGCCCGTAATTAGGGGAATCGTTCTGTGTATAGATGGCGTGCCCGTGCGGGTCCTCGTGATTGGGTGCTATCCCCCAGATCAAGTTCCCATAAAATATGTGGCCGGAACCAACCCTCCAGCCACCAATGCCGTTATACCCGTTAGGAGGGTCGTGGATGATGCAGTTCACGAGGCGAACGTCGTCGCCGTCGTATATGTCGATTCCGCCGGATGTGCCGGAGCTGGTGAGCTCAACGCCTATCCAGTATGTGGAATCTCCTCGCAGGGAGACCTCATCCAGAAGCGTAGCTCGCTCGCCGCAGAAAGGCATAACGATGACCGGATGATCGGGCGTGCCATCCTGAGCCGACGACTGTGATAAAGCCCCTGAATACTCACCCGCGCGCAGCCACACTATGGTTCCGGCCGCGAGCTCAGCATCCGTTACCACGCTCTCGAGGCTCTTCGGGTCGTCTATCGTCCCCGTAGCGTCCGGTGTGCCGTCCAGAGAAACGAAGACCTCGTGCAGAGGCGGAGGAAGGAAGCAGAAGCTGTCCCCATACCACGTTACGCCAGAATCCTCATACTCCCCACCGTTGAAGCTGTAATAGAGTCTCGTCTGCGCAACGCCGCTTTCATCGTCCGACGCGAAAGCCTCCACATCAATTGGGATCGAGGTCGCATACTCCGGCGCCTCGCAATACGACTCAGGCCTGGTGTTGTCCGTCTCTCTGTACTCGGTCGATGAGTCGGGCGCATTTGGCGCGTCCTCCTCGTTGCCAGCGTTGTCGGTCGCAAGCGTGTAGAAGTCGAACGTGCCATCCCCGTCAGGCGGCGAGAACGAGAACGACCCCGAGGTCCCGCTCTCCTCGAGGTCAGAATACGAGTAATCTCCACCGTCTTTGCGGTAGTAGAGCTTGGTTGTTGAGACGCCGCTGAGCGAATCGGACGCCGTGAACGTGATGGTGATCGGACTTGAGTAGGCATACTCTGGCGAGGAGCAAGATGATTCGGGTCTGGTAGAGTCGTAGATGGTCGTGTCGTCCGCAGAGCCCGGCGCATCCTCCTCGTTGCCGGCGTTGTCGGTCGCAAGCGTGTAGAACCTGTACGTGCCCTCGCCCTCGGTTGCCGAGAATGAGAACGAGCCCGACGTCCCGCTCTTCGTCTGGCCAGAATACGAATAGCTGCCAGAATCGTGGCTGTAGAAAAGCGCCGTCGAGCCGATGCCCGAGCCGGTGTCGGATGCGGTGAAGGAGACGGTTATGGGCAGCGACGTGGCGTACGTTGGCGAGGAAGCGGCAGACGAGGGCTTTGTTCCATCGTATATAGTGGTGTCGTCCGCAGAGCCCGGCGCGCCCTCCTCGTTGCCAGCGTTGTCGTAGGCTATCGTGTAGAACGAGTAGGTTCCTTCGCCATCGGGAGGGACGAAGGAGAACGAGCCAGAACTGGCGCTAGCCTGGTGCCCGGAGAACGTGAAGCTGCCTCCGCTATAGCTGTAGTAGAGCTTCGTGTTGGCCAGGCCGCTTCCGCCATCCGATGCGGTGTAGGTTACGGCTATCGGCGACGTGCCATAGGTGGGTGACGAACAGGATGAGACGGGCGCTTGCGAGTCGTAGATAGTCGTGTCGTCGGCGGAGCCCGGCGGGTCCTCGGCGTTGCCGGCGTTGTCAATGGCGATAGTGTAGAAGTCATAGGTCCCCTGTCCATCGGGGAATGAGAAGGAGAACGAGCCAGATGTGCCCGACTCCGACTCTCCGGAGTAGCTGTAGCTGCCGCCATCAAACCTGTAATAGAGCTTGGTCTCGTAGATGCCGCATCCTTCGCCGTCGGATGACGTGAACGTGATCGACGCTGGCTGCGAGGTCGAGTAGCTCGGACTTGAGCAGCTCGAGGAGGGTTTCGTGTCGTCAACGAACGGCCCATCAGAAGTTCCTGAGGCGGGCAACCTGTCGCTCTTGCCGTTTCCGTCTTCAAAGTAGAAGTAGAACGAATGATCGCCAGCAGAAAGCGACGATGCCTCGTATTCGTAGTCGCCGTCCGCCGCCTGGCCGGAGGCCAACGTCATCGTTTGCGGAGAGCCGTCGATATAGACGTCCGCGGTCGCCGGTGGCTCCGAATCTGCATGATAATAGTGCACAGAATACGTAAAGGTATCGGTTGACTGCCCATATTCTGGCGAGACCGACCCGTCGCTCAGTTCAGGCCCGGAGCTACTGCCGTCCTGAACCTCGGCGCTGCCTCTTTCGGGCAGGTAATTGTGCTTGGTGACTGTTACGAACATCGTCCCCGTTGATGTCGGCGGCGGAGAGAGCGTCACGTGGGCCAAGCCGCTCGAATCGGTCTCGGCCGTCTCAAAGACCTCGTCCTCCTTGTAAAGACATACTAGCGCGGACTGAACCGGCCCGCTGCTCTCAACGTGAACATCAAACTCTGTCTGCCCCACCGTTAGCGTGCTGTCGTAGCTTGCGCTCATGGACGATGGCGTATCTGTCCAGACGGGCGTTGTCGGCGATCCCAAAAGGTTCAATTCGTAAAGGACCCAGCGGTAATACTTGCTCGAGCTATAGCTGCCCTTTGCGTAGCTTGCAAAAACCTGCTTCGAGTCTGAAAGCGCAGCGCCTAGCTCGAAAGTCCCGCTGTCAAAAATCGCGGAGTAGAACTCCTGGTCGAACGCGTCGGAAGGCCCGTAACCGGGATAACCAGAGCTGAACCATCCATACCGGCTGTTCCCGATGAACGCGACGCCGCCGCCGCTTGGAGAGAGAACGAACCGCTCGCCCATGCAGTCGTAGTCTATCGCTGCCGCCCAACAGCCGATCGTATATAAAACTGAGTAACGAGGCCCGTTGGCAAGCCCGGACATGTCGTCTCGGTAAAGGTATTCACGGGTCCCTGTGTATTTCGCGCTCATCACCGAGTAGTTAGCATGACCCACGTTGTTGATCAGGTTGTAGCCGGAGTTCATGGCGTTGACGATGTTAGTCTTGCCGGATGTGCCGTCGCGGTCGTAAAGCCTCGTGATCGTGTAGTCGCCTGGGATGCCCACGTAGTTCTCCAGCTCGTCCTTACAGTCCCCGCCAGAGGTCGCTCCATCGAGCTCGCAGGCGAACATCAGCAGCTTCTTCTGATAGTCGGTAGGCATCTGCGTTGAGCCAACACCCTCATAGACCAGCGTTTTCTCGACAACTACCTCCGCCTCGCTGGTCGTATCAAACGGCAACCTGCCGACCAGAAGGTCAGCATACATGTCTATGTTGTCAGCGTTGACCTCGCCCCAAAGCGAGTCGCCGTCGTCGTTCCACGTGCCGTCCAGGTCAGCATAGTAGTAATCGCAATAAAGATAGTCATCGTAGGTGTAACCGTCGCCTTCCACGTCAAAGGCGTAGGCCGCCCTCGCCGGCACAACGCTTGTGTCGCCGCCAAGTATCACCCATCCCAGGCCCTTGTTGCTGTAGTAATCCTTGAGGAAGTTCCTGATCTTCTCCTGTGTGTCCGTCCCGCCGTAGGAGCTGCTGATCGCTGAGACCGTATGAATCTCCGTCCTGTAGCCCTTCTTGATCATCCAGTCCGCCAGCGGCTCCATCTGGGACGTGTAGGAACTCCCCGTGATGATCACGCAGTCAACCGTGTCGAACGTTCCCAAGACGCTGGGGGAAAGTCTTGGCGGGCTGATGGAGCCCTTGTTGACAACTAGCTTTGAAATCCTCTCTCGACTTGACCTCTCGAGAACATCACTTCGCCTCGTCACGGCAAGCGCCTGAGGCGGGGCCGGCGCGAGGTCCAGCCTTAGCGATACTGATGTGAAGAATGTGAGCGTCTGTGAGACCGGTTTGTACTCGAACGGTGTAACTAAAAGACCTACGATCTTGTAGCCCGCAAGGGAGCCCGACTTCGTCTGCTCAACAGCGTTTGCCGGATACGGTGCGTCAGAGCTGTAGATCGACGGGTCTGGGGCCACGAATCCCGCAGCGCCGCCACTGTCCGTCGGGACGGGAGGCTGCATAGGATATACGGTGTATTGCCCATCAAGAACAAGTCTTGAGACGGCGCATACCTCAACATGATCGACGCTCTTGTCAAACGGGATGGACACATAGACGCTCTTTTGAGGCAGCGCCGGTGCGCCCACATCCGAGGCGATATAACACCCGCGGAGCCTTATCTGGTCGTAATCGTCCTTAGGGGTTATAGATAACTGATCAACGGGGAAATCAAGGACAATGTTTATGCTTTCTGCGAAAGCTTGTGGCGCCAGGGCCATTGTGCCCAGCATCCACAGCACCACAATGATCCAACGCATCCGAAGTGCAGGCATACCTTCCCTCCTTATGTCAAGCTCCTCCTCCCAGTGGATTTGACAACGGCTTTACTCATCGAACTGAAGCCAGAGATCTTTAGGCCAACCGATGGTGGGTCAGTTGTTGACCCACATCAGACAGACGGATAGAAGGCTAATCTAAAGAATCTCCGCCGTATTGGCACGTCACAAGTGGATCAGTTCTGATCCACAGTGATTCTATCTCTGGGTGCTGGAAATGCTGGCATTACCGGGCGTATCGCCTCTTTATTCTTAGATTAAGAGAGGGTGTGGCAGAAAGTCGCACAATGTGGCACGAATAGTGCTAAATTATTCGGCGGTGCCGGATATAATCTACCAGTGAACATTAAACACAGCGAATTTTGCGGAGGACGAAATGACAAGAACTGCTCTACTCATGGCTTTCTGCATCATCTGGCTTCTTGGAGCCAGCGGACTTATAGGGACCGCCAGCGCGGCACCTCTTGAGCTTTACGTCTCGCCTAGCGGCTCTATACCTGACGCATTCCCGTCGCTGACCGACGCGCTCCAGTTTGCTCGTGATCAAGAGGCCGACCTAACGGTGATATATCTTGAGCCTGGTGTCTACTACTCTCACTTTGAGACCTTCCCGATTGAGATTGAGAAAACCGTCTACCTTTGCGGCATCCGGGACACCTCGAAATGGTACCAGATCCCCCAGTTCAGCTCTAATGTGGAGACCACCTTTTGGGTGGACGATGGCGCCAAGTTGGTGTTGTCCAACATATACATCTCTCCCATCTCTCCCTACTATGGCAGCAGGGGGATCGACGCGGGGACCGGCAGCGAGGTGATCGCGATGGGCTGCGTATTCTATAAGACAGCTGGCTCGTACCTTGGCTCTTGCCACTACGGCGGTGCAAGCTCTTATGCCCGGTTCGTGATGTGCGATTTCTCCTATAATCTCGCCGTACGGAGCTCTGCCGGGATCAGGATGGTCGTGGACGGGCCGTCCAGGAGCCCTCACCTAGTAGTGACCGATTCCACTTTTCGGGGCAACATGTCCGACTTCTCGCCATGCTTATCTTGGCTAGATCTGAATCCCAGAATGCCGGGCGAGGCGGTCGTCGCTGACTGCATATTCGAGGGGAACTCCGGCGGCGTGGGGGCTTGGACTCCCTATATCGAGGGGTTCGGTATCATCGGCGCGAGCTCGACCACGGGGCGTTCCACCGCAGGTTACTGGGCCTACACCGTCCGCAACTGCCTGTTTATCAAGAACCCGTCCCACTATGGCGGTGCCATTGGCGTCTGGGGAGGCAGCTCCTCCGTGGAGAACACGACGCTGATCCAGGACCGGCTGGAAGACACAAACGAGTGGTGGGGCTACATTGGCACCGGGAGGTCGATTCTCTGGGGCGAGGACAATATGACCGACTGGGGCGCGGCATACTCCTGCGTCCAGGGGGGCCATGAGGGCCGCGGTAACATTGATGAAAACCCCCTCTTCACGTTTTTACCAGGGAATACGGACGAGCACCTGCGGTATTTCCTGAGCAGCACGGCCGCCGGGCAGGGAAAGGACAGCCCGTGCATCGACGCTGGCGGTGTGTCTGTGGAAGAAGCGGGTATGCAGTTCTACACCACGCGAACCGATTTCGCGCCCGACACAGGGACAGTTGATATGGGCTTCCATTACCGCATCGCGCCTCGTTTGGTCATGGACGTTGAGCCGGTAGGTGGTTGTTACTCTGTCTTGCTTTCTTGCGGCGCCTCGCGGTATTCGGACGCGGAAGTGGACGCATACCTTGCGGCAGTATCGCCTGAAGGTGAGCTCTACACATTCTCCGACGGCGCTTGGCAGCCCGGCATCCGCCCCCTTGCGGAGGGATTGCACCTTTTTAGAGGGTATTGGCACGGCCCGTTCTATCTGACTGACATACCGGCCTCTGCCATTGGCTGGAGGCTCTACGCGGCCCTGTGTAAGCCCGGGACCCTCGACTACGCCTGCGAGCCAGCTATTTATGAGGTTCAAACGCCTAAGTGAGGTATTGCTAGTTCGTTCACCGACCGGCTTAGCATCGATTATTGCGGTCTTGATTTAGAAGGCGAATCCTCGTGCCTGGAACCTTGACATGGCGCCGACTGGTGGCAAGATTGCCCGCATAAACTAACTTGCATCGTTCAGTTCTTCTGGGTGACCGGTATGGCAAATGAACCTAAAGTGTTGCTGATTACGGCAAAGACTGTCCGTCCTAAGTATCAGTGTATGCCTCTTATCGGCGTGGCATACATCGCTTCCTATTTGCGGGAGCGAGGGATAGACGTTGATATTCTGGACGCGACAGCGCTGGACGTGAGTTACGAGGGCGTCGTTGAATACGTGTCCTTTTACGACTTTGATTTCGTGGGCATCACTGCTATCGCAGCGACGTGCCAAAGCGCCCTTCGCCATCTCCGGGAGATCAAAGAGGCGCATCCAAAGATAGTCACGGTTATTGGCGGGCCTCACGCAACAGCCCTCCATGAGCAGCTCACCAGGGAGAACGATTTCGTCGATTACTGCGTTAGAGGCGAGGGTGAGATCACCGCCTATGAGCTGATCGACACGGTGTGGAAAGGCGGTGATGTGTCGAAGGTCAAGGGCGTTACGTTCAAGAGGGACGGCCAGGTCATAACAACGCCGCCCAGGCCTTATATCGAGGACCTCGACACCCTGCCGTATCCCGCCCTAGACCTGATGCCTCTGCACGAGTATTACTTTGAGATGAGAGGGTTGGCGACAAGGAAGGACCTGATCCTGCCGTTCTGCTCAGGCCGAGGTTGCTACAGCAACTGTGGTTTCTGCGCCTCGAAGATGATGTGGGGCGGGCCGAGGCTGCGAGCGGTTGACAAGGTGATCGAGGAGCTCGTGTGGATGCGGGAGAAGTATGACATGAAGGTCCTGTTCTCGTATGACGACATTATGAGCGCCAACCGCAAGTGGCTCATTGAGTTCTGCCAGAAGTTCATCGAGGCGGGCCTGAACGACATTCGCTGGTCGTGTGACGCTAGAGCAGACACTTTGACCGACGAGATGCTGATGTGGCTGAAGAAGGCCAACTGCGCATACGTGCTGCTGGGCCTGGAGTTCGGCACGCAGAGGCTTTTGGACATGGCCAACAAGAAGCTCAAACTCTCAAAGGTCAAAGAGGCAACTAAGATGATAAGAAAACACGGCATCAACTCCTGCGGTTCCTTCATAATAGGCTATCCGACGGAGACGAAGGAGGATATCCTCCGGACGGGGCGGTTCGCCAGAAGCCTCAACCTCGATGCTGTGCTGACGAATCTCGCGGTCCCCTATCCCGGCACAAAGATGTATGACTTCTGTGTCGAGCACGACCTGTTAATTGGAAACCTCGACGATGAGGCCTACGGTTCGCCACTGATCCCAATGGTAAAGCTGGAAGGGATAACTCCGGAGGAGACAGTCAAATTGCTCGGCAAGGTTCACCGGATTATCAAGTTCTCACCGCAATACGTGGCCAACAAGATTCGGAACCGGCTGAACACGTGAGGCTCTGCTAGGGGCGAGACGGCGGCTGGCGCTGGCGAAGGGATTTCTTGGTTGTCGCCCATTTCAATCCGCAGGTTGCACCTGCGGCTACTCAAATTATGCCCCGTCAGGGCATTCAGGCATGGCCGTCAAATTGCATCGAGGCCGATTCTCAGATTGTCGAGGCTTTGTAGCCCATAACCCCTAATCCAAGCCCAGAATGCGAGCATCAAAACGCCCACATCGAGCGATTACGAAAACTCCTCTCTGCGTGTGTGTTGATTTCTTGCCACGACCCTTGCAGTGCGCTTTCGGCAGGGAAGCAAGCTAACGGCTTACCGGAGGCAGGTGTAGAAAAAGCTCCCACAGTTGTTTGAGATTCTGCAACAAATGTTCGAGTCCGGAGTCGCTTTCGTCGGGCACATTCTATTTATGCGCTGTTGTTGGATTGCCGACCGGTAGGCCGATTACAGGTGCCGAACGAGTAGGGGATAGATTTATTATTCTTCTGGCACACTTTGTGCTTTAATATGTTCACGGGATGAGCGAACTTTAGGGACTAATTTATGATTACAGATAACGATTGTATGCAAAAGACGCTGGAGCGGTGTGTCTCATGCACAGGGATCGGGCTTCACAGCGGCGAGAAGGTTCGTATGAACCTGTGTCCTGCACCTGCCGACACAGGCATCGTGTTTCGCCGCGTTGACCTCGGTGGGAGGTCAGTCGCAGCCTGTCTGGGGAATGTCGCGGACGTTTTCTACGCGACGTCTCTGAAGGATGGCGATGTCGAGGTCCAGACGGTTGAGCATCTGCTTGCGGCGTTTACGGCGATGGGCATTGACAATGCCTTTGTCGAGATCGATGCGAAAGAAGTGCCAATTCTCGATGGGAGCGCCGCACCATTGGTGTTTTTAATCAAAGAGGCGGGCATCCGGACACTGAACAGGCCGCGCCGCTGTATCGTGATCAAGGAGCCCATCCGGGTGGAGACGGACGGCAAGTGGCTGTCGGTTTTGCCGTGCGATCATCTTCAGATTTCCTATACTGTTGATTTTGAGCACCCGGTCATCGCCAAGCAGTCATGCTCATTCGCCATAACTCGGGACGAGTTTATTAAGGAGCTCGCGCCGGCCAGAACGTTCGGTTTCCTGACCGAGATCCGACAGCTCATGAAGATGGGCCTTGCGCAGGGCGGCTGCCTGGACAACGCGATCGTGGTCAACGACCACCGTATCCTGAATCCCTACCTGAGGTTCAAGGACGAGTTCGTGAGGCACAAGGCGCTCGACTTGCTCGGCGACTTGGCCCTGTTGGGCGCGCCCGTCTTCGGCCACGTAGTGGCTTACAAGGCGGGTCATTCCCTTCACACGGCGCTAGTCGGGGCGATCCTCGAGGATGAGGAGAACTGGTACGAGGCAGAGCTCTCGAGGGCCACGCTCAAGGCCGTCGCTGCTCAGAATGCAAATGGGAAGGCGTATCTTTCGATATAGGTAACCCAACAACAAGTCGGGGGCGGCTTT
>Ga0307378_10000641_pt1 | contig 60871 bp, 47 predicted proteins | sample UN1MG_FD_202238 | JGI IMG/M metagenome (GOLD analysis project Ga0307378, IMG submission 202238) | Soil microbial communities from Risofladan, Vaasa, Finland - UN-1 | ecosystem: Environmental > Terrestrial > Soil > Coastal area > Acid sulfate soil | place: Finland: Risofladan, Vaasa | collected... | reverse complement strand
AAAAGCCGCCGCCAGAACCGTCGATGATTTCTGGGACGCAATCGCCAAAACCCTCGATGCCTTCACGCCAACCGAATGCCAGAACTACTTCGCAGCCGCTGGATACGATCCGGATTAAGTCGAATCCGCTCTAGATCAAGAGCCACGTCCCAGATCACAGCGATCTGAGACGATCTTGGTCTAGAGGTCCTCGATGCCCGACAGCGACTTCAGCGCGTCGGCGTCGCGAACCAGGAAGCGGTGCGGATCGGGCAGCTCGATCACACCCGATTTTCGGAGCCGCGTAACCGTCCGGCTCACCGTCTCGATCGTCAGTCCCAGATAGTCGCCGATATCCTGGCGCGACATCGGCAGGATGATTTCGTCCGAATCGGAGGGCGCGGCTGCCCGCTTCTGCATCATCAACAGGAATGTGGCGAGGCGTTCCTGCGCCGTCTTGCGGCCCAGCAACAGCATCTGGTCCTGCGCCGAAGCGAGCTCGTTCGAGGCGGTGCTCAAAACCTGGCGTTCGAATGCGGGGAACCGCTCCAACATTCGCTCGAATTCCAGTCGTGGAAACTTGCAAAGCTCGGCCGCGGTCACCGCCTCGCAGGAATACGCGTACTTGCTGAGCAACGCGAGCCCCAGGAAGTCGCCGGGAAACAGGAAGCCGGTGATCTGGGTGCGGCCGTCGACCAGAAGCTTGAACAGCTTGACGACCCCCAGCTTGACATTAAACAGCGAATTGGCCGGGTCGCCTTCGAAGAACACGCACTGGCCAGGCGCAAACCGAACGTCGGATTGAATCGCTGCCATCGCCGGCAGCTCGCCGGCGCTGAGCGCGGCGCATATCGATTGCTCGCGCGCGCCGCAGGCCTGGCAGCCGCCGCTCCCATGGCGCGAGACGGCCGGGGCAAGCGCGCCGATTGCATCGTCGCTTCGGGTTTTTCCGCTCGTGGTCAATTCCGCCCCTTCAACAATCGAGACCCAACCTATCGTGCGGCCTCGGGCACATCAACTATCGCCACAGGGACCGCCAGCCGTCGATGCATTGACTTGCATTATCGCAGCTGGTGGCCTGGCGAACCAAGTTTGGCATGGAGCGACAGGCCAGGCGGCAAGCGTGCCGGGCGGACTGATTTTCTGCAAGACGACCGGGGATCGAGGCAGCGCCCGGCGCTGCGGGCGCTATTTTCGGCTCAAACCGAACTTTGCGAGTATGGTCTCGCGCTTGGTTTCGCGCTCGAGTTCGCGCCGGGCGCCCAGACCCCACGGTGCAGGTGCGGTGGCGACGATCTTGCGGAACAGCCCGTTAAAGGCAGCCTGGGGATTGGCGCCGAAGATCGGATCGTCATTCTCGTTGAAGGCCCGATCGATGGCCGCCCAGTCCTCGGCCGTTAGCTTCTCGCGCGCCGCCGGCAGGACGGTCGTCTCCTCCAGCCGAATGTGCTCCCGCTGAAAAGCGACGTAAGCCTGCGCCGCCTGGTCGAAAGCATCAAACCCATGACGGGGATCGGCCTGCCAAGCCGCCAGAAGCTTGTCCAATGCGGCCGTCATGCGCGCACAGTCCTCGTGCTGCTGCTGAAGCACGCAAACAACCTCGCCCATCATGGGATCGCGCTCCACCAGCGCGGGAAAAAGGAAATCGTCTTCTTTGGGGTGATGGAAGCGGTCGGGAAATTCCTTCAGGTAGCGCATGATCAGCGCGAACAGACTGTAAGGCGGCTCCAACACCTGATCTCGAACTTCCTTCAATATCTGATCGAAACAATGGACCACCGCGGCGATTGCCCGATGCTCGTTGCGGATGATCTCGAAGGCGCTGTTTCGTGTGGCGGCCTTCACGGGGATCGACCCTTCATTGCCTGCCGGGCTGGCGAGACCGGCGATCGCTACGGGGACTTAATAATGTAGGGCTAGGCTCGATCGGCCCCATTGATCGATGTCAACCCGGAGGCCCGACCGTCGGTGGTCAGGACCACCCCAGCAATCGGCCGTCCCGCCGCAGGATCAGCGCCTGCGTGCCGGCGAAGGTCTTCAACATCCGCTGCCCGTCGTCGGCCGTCATCGCGAACATGGCCGTCGAAAGTGCGTCGGCGAGGGAGGCCGTGGGCGCGCGGACGGAAATGCTGCGATGGCGACGGGCCGGGCGGCCAGTGCGCGGATCGAGGATATGGCCGAACCGTCCAGCGCCATCAAACTGCGTGCCGTCATCGCCGGAGGTCGCAAGCGCGGCGTTGGTAATCTCGGTGGTGGCGAGTATCTCATCGCGCCGACCGGGCCGTGCGATCCCCGCCCGCCAGCGGCGGCCGCTGGCATGCCGGCCGAGCGCCCGGATTTCGCCCAGATCGATCAAGGTATCGCGGATGCCGGCGGCCCGCATGACGTCGGCGACCCGGTCGGCAATGTAGCCTTGGGCGATCCCGTTCAGCGTGAGTGCCATGCCGGGACGCAAAACGACGCGGGCAGGATCGAACGAAATCTTCGCAAACCCGATGCGCTTCAGGACCGCCACGATCTCGGCCCGGCCGGGGCCCGATCGGTCGTCCGGCCGGGACGCGAAGTGATCGGCATAAAGACGCCATAACGGCTGCAGCGTGGGATCGAAGGCGCCGGCCGAAGCGACGTGAACCCGCCTTGCGATGGACAGCAACGCCAACAGATCGGCCGGAGGATCGGCAAGCACGCCGGTGCTGTTTAGCGCAGTCAGCGCGCTGTCCGGCCGGTAGAGGCTGAAGAGGCGCTCCAGCCGGCCAATCTCGGCAAGGCACTCCCCCACGATCCGGTGCGCCGCATTCCGGTCCCGGTGCACGGCCGTGATGGTCGCCGCCGCGCCCAGGACCACGCCGCGCCATTTGTAACCGGCCGAAGGCGGGGCTGCATCCGGCAACAGCAAAGCGCCCAAGGCAGTGCCGCCCGCGGCGAGCCCGGCCGCGCAGCCGGCTATCCCCAGCGCCCGGCGCCGACTGATCGGCCGGGCTCGCCGCGATGTATCGATGTTGCTAGTGGTTTCCATGATCCTTGCCGCCATTGCTGTGATGTGCTTCGCCGGACGTCATCGGCATCGTCGGCTTCTTGTCCGCATTCGCCGCCTTGGGCGCGGCGGCATGAGGCTTGTGCGATGCGCCTTTGCCATGTCCTGCGCCAGCGCCGTCCCCACCGCCGTCCCTTGCGCCATAGCTGGGCGCGGTCCCGGCCTCGCCGAGGATGTAATTGCGAGGGATCTTGTCGAAAGCGACCACATGCCCGCCGAACTTGGCCGCGAAAACCATTGCCGCCTCGGCGCCCTTGAACGGCACCGCCTCGGCCGCGCCCATGCCGCCGTGCTTCTTGCTGCCGATCACATAGACCGCCTTCTTCGCATCGATCCAGCTTTCCGGCCCCGGTCGCTCCCAGGGTGTGCTGGTCATGTCGTTCACATAGATCGCGGCGATGCGTTTTACTTCCTCCGGCAACATGGTGAAGGCGATCGCGTCGCGGACCGAGCTGAACCAGACCGGCGTCCTGCGCCCGACCAGATGGATCTGCCCCTTAGGTCCTTTGTGGTCGGCCACGATCATGCGGCAGTAATGCCCGGTTGCATCGCGCGTGAGCTTGGCGGGGTCGGGCGCCGCGGCGATCTCCGCCTCGCCGCATCCCGCAAGAACCAGCGCGGCGCCCGCGAAGGCGAGCATTGTCACAAGGATTGTCGGGCGTGATCGTCTCATAGCGACCTCCGCTGAAATGCCAGTGCGGCGAGACCCAGGGGCGCCACAATCCAGACGACGAGCGCGCCGAGCATGACCGGCGGCGCGATCCGCACTGTTTCGCTGAGACCGGCGAGCCCAGCAAACGTGCTGACGTCGCCGAAGCTTGCGAGGTTGAAGAAGCGATAAATGTCGGCGGGGTTGAGCATCAGCAGCCAAGGCAGGCTTGCCGAGCCGATCGTCTGGTTCGTATCGGCGGCAAGGATGCCGAGCAGCGCCATGTCGAAAACGATCACGAAAAAGAGCCAGAGCCCGATGCCGAGCCCGCCGGCGACCGCGCGCTCGCGCGCTATGGCGCTGACCAGGGTGCCGATCGCCGCGAAAGCCGCCGCCAGCAGGATCGAGGATCCGACCATAGCAAGGTAAGGCGCCCAGCCGCCGCCGCTTTCCTGGGCCAGGCCGACGACGAGCCCCGTGGCGCCGTAACCTACGATGGTGGCGAAGGCCAGGATCGCGGTATGGCCGAGGAACTTGCCGAGCACGATCTGCCAACGCGCGACGGGATAGGAGAGCAACAACAGGAGCGTGCCGCGCTCGGCTTCACCGGCGATGCCGTCGAAGGTCAGGATCAGCGCGATCAGCGGCAGCAGAAAGATCGACAGGCTCGACAGGCTGACCACGGTGACCGCAAGCGCACTTGCCTTCACGGTGCCGGCCGGCGTGCTGCCGAGAAAGGCCAGCGTGAGCGCAAGCGCGGCCAGAACAAGGGTGGTGGCCAGCACCCAGCGGTTCCGCACGCCCTCGCGGATCTCACGGCCGGCGATCGTGATGACGGCGTTCATGGCGTGGTCTCTCCCTCGCGATCGCCATCGTCACCATCTGCGTCGCGGTCGCCTGGGTTGCGGTAGTGCGCGTAGATGTCCTCCAGATGCGGCGGGCGAACCTCGACCGTGTCGACCGCCTCGAGCTCGCCAACGCGCCGCAGGATCGCGATATGTTTGTCCGCCGCGCAGGACAGCTCGACGCTTTGGCCATTGACGGGGCGGACGTCGGCCATATCGCCAACCGCCTTCGCCAGCGCCGCGTGCGCGTCGGGGCCCGCTCTTACGCGGATGCGCACCGGCAAAGCGCTCGCCCGCCGCAGCTCGTCGATGGTTCCGCACGCCACCACCCGGCCTTCGCGAAGGAAGGCGATGCGGTCGGCGGCCTCCTCGAAATCGACCAGCGCGTGGGAGGACAGCAGGATCGTGGCGCCGGCCCGCCGGCGCTCCTCGAGCAAGCTGCGGAACTGCCGGCGCGCGTCCGGATCGAGGCCGCTCGTCGGCTCGTCTAGCACCAGCAGCTTCGGCTCGCCCAGCAGCATCTGGGCCAGGCCCAGCCGCTGGCGCATGCCCTTGGAATAGGTTCTCACCTGGCGCCGCACCGCGTCGCCCAGCCCCACCTGATCGAGCAGATCCGTGCATTGGCCGAGCGGCACGCGTTTGAGGCGCGCGTAGTAACGCAGCAGCTCGATGCCCGTCAGATTCCCCGCGAATGTGACGTTCTCGGGAAGGAAGCCGATCGCGCTTCGAAGACCCACCGCGCGCTTGCTTTGCGGCGGCGCGCCAAAGACGCTGACGGCGCCGCTGCTCGGCCGGACGAGGCCGAGAATGATTTTGAAAAGCGTCGTCTTCCCGGCGCCGTTATGCCCCGCGAGTGCAATGAACTCGCCTGGCTCGATCGTCAGGTTGACATTTTCCAGCGCCGTAACGCCGCCGAAATGCTTGGCGATTTTCTCCAGCCTGACGGGCGCGTCGCTCATCGCAGTTCTCCCACGAACACCGGCAGTTTCGGCCGCGGCGGCGCCATCAGCGGGGCGCTATCTACCACCCCCCCCGGATAGAGCGCCGGAAAGCGCGACTGCGCCCAGCGCAGCATCGTGGCGGCCGGGCTGTTCAGCAGGATCTTCGCCGAGGGATGCGCCCAGACTATACGGTCGACCATGCTGTTGGGCCGGTAAGCGGCATCGGCGATGCCGTCGCTGTTGAGATCGAACCCGCTGTTGTCGCTCCAGTAATTGCCCCGCCCGCCGCGCGACCAGTCGAGCGCGCGCGTGCCGACATACTTCACCTGATGCCGGTTGCCGATGAAGGCGTTGCCCGAAATATCGTTGCGCTCCGAGCCGGCGGTGAAATGGATACCGATCCGACAACCGGAAAAGACGTTGCCCCGGTATCGGTTGCGATTGGCGTTATAGATAAAGACGCATTTCTCCGGCCCGCCGGTGACGATGTTGCCCTCGACGGTCGACCGGTTGGCGTAATTGAACAGAAACCCATGCTCGCGGTCGTTCTGCGAGAGGTTCCCAGTCACCGTGAGGCGGTGCGAGAACATGATCGCGTAGCCGATCGCGTTGTTGCGCGAAATGTTGCCCGCGATCACCGAGCGGTTGGTGTACATGTAGTGGATCGCAATGCGAAGGTTGCGCAGGCGGTTGCCTCGAAAGACATTGTTTGCGCTGGTATCGGTGAAGATGCCGTCACGGCCGTAGCGGATATCGTTGCCGATCAACTGCGAGCCGGGCGTGCGCCAGAGCTGGATGCCGTTGCCGCGGTCGTTCTCGCGCAGGTCGCGGCGGCCGATGATCACATTGTGACGAACCATCGCGTTCTTTGGCCCGAGCAGGTAGACGCCGAAGAGATTGCCGGTCAGCCGGTTCCGCTCGACGAGCGCGTCATGCGCGCTCTCGGTCAGAAAGATACCCGCATCCATCTTGTTGAGGCTCGCACCCGAGCCCCGCACGATCAAACCGCGGACCGTGACGTTGGGTGCGGTGACGGTAATCACGTTGCCGGTGCCGCCGCCGTCGATGACGGCACCCGGCGCGCCATCGAGCACCATCGGGCGGTCTATGACGACCGGTCCGGCGTGGACACCGGCTTTCAGCCGCACCAGGTCGCCGGGCTTTGCGGCTGCGAGCGTCGCCGCGAGCCTCCCGCCGCCCGGTTCGACCTCGATCGTCGCCGCGCGCGCGCCGCCCATGCAGGCGGTCCCGGCCGCCCAGGCAAAAGCCAGGGCGGCGAGGACCGAAGGCAGAGTGACGCAGCGCGGCGACATGATCGCAGGGTCCTTTCTCGGCCGGACGTGCTAGGCGCTACGCGGCTCGACCAACATCCGGCCGCGCATCTCCATATGGAGCGCGTGACAGAACCACTGGCAATAGAACCAGTGCACGCCGGGCCGGTCGGCCGTGAAGGTGACCGAAGCCGTCGCTTGTGGGCCGATCTCGAAGGCGATGCCGTAATTCGCCACCGTGAGGCCGTGGGTGAGGTCCTCAACGTCATCCTGGTTGGTGACGATCAGCGTGACTTCGTCACCCTGTTTCACGGTGAACTTTTCCATCCCGAAGTTGGGCGCCTGCGAGGTCATGTAGACCCGCACCTTGTTGCCCTTGCGAACGACCTTATTATCTTCCTCGATGTCCACGCCGTCCTCCTTGGCCCACTTCACGGCCTCCTGGAAGATCGGATCGGTGCGCTCGTAGGTGTTGCGCGGGTTGACCTTCGAGCGGTGCACGATGATGCAGTCATGCGGCTCGGCGAAGGTCGGACCATCATGGACAACGCGCATCTTGGAGCCGGAGAGATCGATCAACTGCTCGTTCTCCGGCTTCAGCGGGCCGACGTTGATGTAGCGATCCTTGGAGAACTTGTTGAGCGAGACCAGCCATTTGCCGTCCGCCTCCTTGGTTTCGCCCATCGAGGTGTGGTTGTGGCCAGGCTGGTAATGGACATCGACCTTGTCGACGACCGGGTTCACCTTTTTGCCCTTATAGGCTTCGAGTGCCTTCTTGATGTCCCACTTGGCCACCTGGCTGTCGAGGAACAGCGTGGTATAGGCAAAGCCCTTGTTGTCGAACGCCGTGTGCAGCGGCCCCAGTCCAAGCTTGGGCTCGGCGACGACCACTTGCCGCGGCTTGATCTTGTTGTCGAACAGGGCATCGAGCTTGGTCACATCGAGCACGGTGACCGTCGGCGACAGCTTGCCCGCGACCATGACGTGGCGCCCGTCCGGCGCGGTGTTGATGCCGTGCGGGCTCTTGCCGACGGGGATGTAGCGCGTGTACGGCGAGCCCTTGCGGCCGTCGAGCACTGGCACGCCTTTCATCATTCGCGCCTTGCCCGCCTTCACGGCGTCCTCGATGCGCTTGATGTTGAAGACCACGACCCAGTCCATCTCGGCCTTGGTCATCTCCGCCAGCGTCACACCCTCTTCGGAGTTGTAGCAGGTCGAGAAGGCGTATTTGCCCTGGTAGTCGGCATCGACATTGTCGAGGTTGCCGTCGACGATCACCTGCCAGGCCACGGTCATCTTCTCGCCGTCGATGGCGGAGAAGACAGCGTGGTATTTCTTGGGCTCGTCGAGGATCTTGCCGTCGTTGGGCAGCGGCACCCGGTGCTCGCCATTGGCGAAGACATAGCCGGTCTTGGGGTATTTCTGCGGCCGCATGCCGTGGATGTCGGACGCATTCGGGATTTCGACCATCTTGTCGACCTTCATCACATCGCAGCGGATGCGGGCGACGCGTGTGTTGGCCTTGTCGTTGATCCAGATATACCGGCCGTCATACGTGCCGTCGGTGAAGGACATATGCGGGTGGTGGGCATCGCCGTTCATGAAGACCCCGCCCTTGTCCTTCAAATACTCCTTGGTCTCCGGCAGCATGCCGTCGCGCATGATCTTGCGCGATTCGTTGGTCTGGCCCCAACCGGTGGCACTGCAGCGGTTGAAGACTGGGATGCGCATCAGCTCGCGCATCGACGGCACGCCCAGGATGCGCACCTCACCGCACTGGCCGCTCGACCAGATACCGTAATATTCGTCGAGCTGACCTGGTGCCACGGCTCCCGCACCGGCCGCGGCAGCGGCCGCCGTGGACGCGCCCCCAAGCGTGGGCCCGGTGAGCGCACCAACCCCGGTCGCCGCGCCGATGCCGGCGAGCACGGCCACTTTTGCCGTGCCGCCGATCACGCCGCGTCGGCTGACGCCCTCTTCTTCGCAATCTAGCTGGTCTTTGTTGTCGGTAGACATTCGTTTCACTCCTTCATCGAAACCGTTGACGTCATGAGTTCATGAGGTGCCGCGCAGGCTCAATCACACCGGCGCGGCGCCGCATTCTTTCAGTCTGCCGGCGGCGTTCGCCGCGACGACAGCCGCAATCGCTTCGGGATTGGAACTTCGGGCCTGGCGGCGCTCGCGGCGTTGGCGGCGCTCGACCATGACCGGGCATAGATGATCGTCGTAGTAGACCTGCTGGCAGTGCAGGCAGTAGAGGCATTCATTCGGGTTGATCTGGCCCGTCGGATGAATGGCCTGAACCATGCACTGCTTGGCGCAGGTCTGGCAGGGCGAGCCGCATTCCTTGTAGCGCCGCAGCCACTCGAACATGCGCAGGCGACCGGGCAGCGCCAGCACCGCGCCCAAGGGGCAGAGATAGCGGCAGAAGAAGCGCTCGACAAACAGACCCGCCACCAGAAGTGCGACGGCGAAGGCCACGTACCACCACTCGCGCATGAAGTGGAGAATGATCGCGGTCTTGAAGGGCTCGATCTCGGACGCCTGCTCGGCCACCGTCAGCGAGTAGAGCGAGAGGCCCAATAGCCCCATGAAAATGATGTATTTGAGCGGCCAGAGGCGCTCATGCAGGCCCCAGGGCAGCTCGTACTGTGGGACCTTGAGGGCCTTGGCGGCGCGGTTGAGCAGCTCCTGCAGCGCGCCGAAAGGACACAGCCAGCCGCAATAGGGCCCACGTCCCCAGAAGGGCAGCGATCCGGCCACCGAGCACCACAGGATGAAGATCATCGGCTCGGTCAGGAAATACTCCCACTTGAATCCGGTAAGCAGCGCATTGGAGAAGGTCAGCACGTTCACCACCGAGAGCTGGGCTTGGGCGTAAAACCCCAGATAAAGTGTGGTGAATGTAAGAAAGCCGAGCCGGATCCAATCGAGCCGCCTGGCGTTCAGCACCACCCGGTTCTGGAAGAAGAAGATCGCGGTGAGGATGCCGAGCGCGACGAGCAGGATCGCGATATCGACCGTCTTGCGCTGCCACAACCGTTTCCAGAGCGGCGTTCCGGCAGGTTCGGCCGACGGACCTGCGCCCTGCAATTTCGGCCCGGTCTTCGCGGTGTCGGCAGCGGGCGCGAGAAAGTATTTACGCGGCGGTGTGTAGCCGAGATCGAATGTGAGAAACGCCTTTTCGAGCGGCGCTACCTCGCGCGCGACCAAAAGCTGGATCCGCCAGGGCCGGTCGGCCCGGAAGCCGCTATTCGCGGCGATGCGGAAGAGCGCGACCTCGCGGAAACGCGGCGCGTCCTCGGCCAGCACGTCGGCAAGGCGCTTGTGCGCCTTGTCGCGGAAACGCACGCTGATGTCGCGCTGGATGAGCTGGATGCGGTCGAAGATGCCGCCCCGCACATAGCCCGATCCCTTGAAGGAATAGAGCCCGTTGCCCGCGAGCAGGATCGCCTGCTCGGCCGGCTTCAGGCGTTTCAGCAAATTGTTGTACTCGGCCTCGCCCAGCAGGCTGCGCCCGACGGACGGGATCGAAACCAGGGCCACGTAAAGCTCGATGAACGTGTCGTTCGGCTTGGCCTCGTCAGGCGGCACCATGGCGTTGCCGTGGCCGGCCTTGGCATAGGCCGCATTCACGTCGCTTACCTTGAGGCGCAGGCGGCGGACCGAGCCATCGCCCAACAGCGTCAGCCAGTCTTGCCTGGTGGTTTGAGCAGGGTCGATCTTGAGCGGCGGCGCCGCAGCGGACGTATCTTTCTGGCCGGAGAGCATTCGCGCCACCTTCACGGCGGAACGGATGATCGTGTCGTCGATCACCATGATGGTGACCGTGGCGCCGCTGACAATATCGACATTGCGATTATTACCGGCGGTCGCGCGCGCCAATTCATAGGCGTCTTTGCCGACATAGCCCTGGATGAAGGCATGGACCTTCGCTTCGGGAATTCCGACCAGCACAATCGGCTCGGCATGCCGGACCATCTTGATGCCCGTGATCACGCGCTTGGCGTCGATCCCGATCAGGATCTCGATCGGCTTACCCGAATAGCCGGTCGCGTTGACCCAATCGGCATTCAGGAAAACATGGCCGACCGGGTTATCGCCCGCGTCCAGCAGCGGGACTACGGCCGGATTGCCGCGCGGTTTGCCGAATGACCGCGCCTGGGGATGAAATGTTTTGGCCTGTTCCTTTGCCAGGAACGCTTCGAGTGCGGAGGCCGCGTATGCGTTCGGCCCGGGCAGGGCCGACAAGGCGGCCGCCATGAGCACCAAAATGACCATGCGCGCGTAGCCTGGTACTGCAATCCCTACAGTCACTGATCGACCGCTCACTGACATGATGTCCACTGGTTGCCGCATGGCGACGCCACGTTGGGGGGGCTGCTGATGAGACCGTTTGCGAATTTCGAGACGCAGAATAAGGACGCGGCGCGCGCGGCCTATGATCTATGTCAAGCATCGCGGCGCGTGGGCCGGTTTCGCAATGGGCGGCGTGGCGGGCACCGACGCGTTAGCGTCCGCATCCACGCGACGGCTTTGACATCCATGGATGCTCTTGCAGGACAATGCGCCAATTGCGCGCTGAAGCGATGAACAGGTGGCAGACCGTGACCGCTGCTGTCTGGGCCGCTCAGCTCAAACGTTCAACTGCGAGCTGCCTTCGTTAAGCTGACAGCGACGAATTGCATGCGCGGAGCGGGGTACGCCGCAACAGGGCGCTGTGGTTTATCGACGCCTTGCGGCCTATTTGACCGAGCTGCGGCGCGAGACCCACCCGAAATAGACCGCCAGAACCACCGCGATCACGGCGGCGGCGGCCACGGCGAAGATCCAGCTCTTGAGCATGAAACGCCCGATCGCGAACAGGATCAGGGCGGCCGCGATGATTATTAGGATACGATTGAACCAGGTCATGCGGATCTCGCCGGTGCGCGTTGAGGCGGCTTGGTCAGGCTCCGTTGGCGCGAGGCCGGATCGCCAGGAACCCTCCCCACCTTGTGCCCTGATCCGGCGCTTGGCAAGAGAGGTCTCGGCCGTGACGTGCCGGCACAAAGGTCGGGCGTCAACCCGGTTGCCGGCGCGGCCCGCGACGGGCCCGATCGTACCGGTGGCGACCGGGTCAGTCCTTATCGTGCCTGTCGCCGCGGCGCGCCAAATGCTACCGGTAGGCCGGTTCGGGCAGGGAGAAGCGCGATGGAAGCGGTTTATTACACTGGTGCTGCGATCATTCTTTATCTGGTCGCCGACCGCGCGATCGACGCGGCCGAGCGCCTGGCCGGCCGGCGCTTCGAGTACCGCACGATTTATTTCTTCGTTCTCTTGAGCGGGCTCGCCGTCGGCGCCTTTTACATCATCCGCGCGCTGCTGCGTTAAGCCGGCGCCTCGCCCGCCGCAACGGCACTTGACGTAAATCAACGCGGCCTCGCCAGCGCCGTGCCAGCTTCCCGTTGCCGCCAGTAGATACATAGCTGGCGGAACAGTTGGGGAGAGGCAAATGGCCGCCGAAAATCAAGAAGAAGTACAGGACATCGCAGAGCGAACGCCGGTCATGCAGCGCGTGCTCGATAATCCGTTCCTGCTGCTGTTTCTGGGGGTAGCGGTGCCGACGGTGCTCTACCTCATGTGGGGCGTGATGGAAATCGCCCAGATACCCATCGCGAAATAGGGGGATACGTCATGGCGCTGACACCGCCGGAAAACCGGCTCTGGTGGAAGGAGCCGCTGCACGGCATGGAGATCATCTGGATATCCATCGCCTTCCTGTGGGGGCTGGTGATGTTCGGCATGATGATCTACTGGCACGCCGCCGGGGATCAGAATTTGTCGAACGAGGCCTACCGGATCGATAAGACCGTTTTCGTCAAGCGCACCGAGGCGATGGTGGCCAAATACAAAGTGCGCGAAGTCGGCGATACCGGCGTTCCGGTCGTGCGGCCGCCGGCCGGCAGCGAAGTCTACATGCTCGGCCGGCAGTTCGAGTGGTGGCCGGTGCTGGAGCTTCAGAAGGGCAAGAGCTATCGGCTGCACTTGTCGGCGGCCGACGTGCAGCACGGCTTCTCCCTGCAGCCGGAGAACATCAACCTGCAGATCCATCCCGGCTACGAGATGGTCGTCACCATCACGCCGACGCGCAGCGGCACGTTTGGAGTGGTCTGCAACGAGTATTGCGGACTGGGCCACCACCAGATGACCGGGCGCGTCATCGTGGTGGACAAGTAAGGGGGATAGAACGATGGCAATAGCTGGGACCGCAGCGGCCCCCGCCGCAGTAGGCGCAGTATGGAAATACAGAACCTGCCTTGAAACCGGTCTGCGCATCGATGTGGCAGCGCAGCGCCTGATCAAGGCGAACGCCTTCGTCGGCGTGCTGTTTCTGGCGGTCGGCGGGCTTTTCGGGCTGCTCGTCGCGCTCACCCGATGGCAGACGGTGCACCTGCTCGACAGCGAGCTTTTCTACCTGGTGCTCACCGCGCACGGCGCGGACGTGCTGCTGTTCTGGATCGTCTTCTTCGAGATGGCATTGCTCTACTTTGCCTCGGCAGTGCTTCTGAACAGCCGCCTCGCCACGCCGAAGATCGCCTGGCTGGGCTTCTGGCTGATGGTGATCGGCGCCGTGGTGACCAATGTCGCGGTGCTTCAGGGCGACAGCTCGGTGATGTTCACCTCCTACGTCCCGCTGAAGGCTGCGCCGCACTTCTATCTCGGGCTGATCATGTTCGCGGTCGGCGTGCTGATCGGCTGCTTCGTGTTCTTCGGCACCTTGGTGATCGCCAAGGAGGAGGGCACATATGATGGCTCGATCCCGCTGGTCACCTTCGGCGCCATGACCGCCGCGATCATCGCCGTCTTCACGGTCGCCTCGGGCGCGATCATTCTGATCCCGACCTTCCTGTGGTCGGTCGGGCTGATCTCCGAGATCGATCCGTTGGTCTACAAGGTGGTCTGGTGGGGCATGGGACACTCCTCCCAGCAGATCAACATGGCGGCGATGGTGTCCGTCTGGTACGCGATTGCGGCAATGACCGTGGGCGCAAAGCCGCTGTCGGAAAAAGTCAGCCGCACCGCCTTCCTGCTCTACATCCTCTTCCTGCAACTCGCCTCGGCGCACCACCTTCTGGTCGAGCCGGGCGTGAGTTCGGAATGGAAGATCTTCAACACCAGCTATGCCCTGTACCTCGCCGTGCTCGGCAGCCTGATCCACGGCATGAGCATCCCGGGCGCGATCGAGGCCGCGCAGCGCCGCAATGGCTTCGTCAAGGGCGCATTCGAATGGCTGCGCAAGGCGCCGTGGGGCAATCCGGCCTTCTCCAGCATGTTCATGTCGCTGGTTTTCTTCGGCTTCCTGGGCGGCATCTCGGGCGTGGTGATGGGCACCGAGCAGATCAACATCCTGGTGCACAACACTCTTTATGTTCCGGGACACTTCCACGGCACCGTGGTCGCCGGGACAACGTTGGCCTTCATGGGCATGACCTATGCGGTGGTTCCCCTTATCTGGCAGCGTGAGATCGTTTGGAAGGGCCTCGCCAAATGGCAGCCCTACATGTTCGGCTTCGGCGCTGCGGGCATAGCGATCTTCATGATGGGAGCCGGTATTGTCGGTGTGGCGCGCCGCCACTGGGATATCAACTTCGCCGATGCGACGTTGAAATTCGAGTACGCGCCGATCGCCCATCTGATGCTGGCACTGAACGGCCTTGCCGCAATACTCGCGGCGATCGGCGGGATCTCGTTCATCTTGATTGTCGTGATGTCGATCTTCTTCGGCAAGAAGCGCGACGCTGCGGCGGTGAAGGCGAACCCAACGGTAGTTTCCGGCACCCCGGTCGCGCAGACCGGCAGTGAAGCCACGCTCAAGCTTCCCGGCACCATTGTGCTGGTGTCGGTCTTCTTCGTCACCTTCGTCCTTTATTACTTCGTCAACTGGAAGTTCCTGTCCGACGTCTGGCCGCTGCGGTAGCGGGATCGGGCCGGGCGGCACCCTAGCCGCCCGGCCACCGTTTCTCCGTCAGTACAGGCGCAGCAAGACAGGTCCGGCAGGCCCGGGGATGCCATGACCCAGACCCTTCGCAACATCGCATGCCTCTTCAAGTTGCGCATCGGCATGGCGATCACCCTGAGCGCGTTGGCAGGTCTCGCAGTGAGCCCGGGCCCGGCGCCGTCGGCCTGGAAAGTGGCCGTGCTGGCGCTCGCGGTGATGCTGTCCTCGGCGAGCGCGGGCGCGCTCAACCAGTATTTCGAACGCGACCTCGACGCCCGCATGAAGCGGACCCGCGATCGCCCCTTTGTCACCGGCGCCTTTCAGGCCAGCCCCCTGTGGCTCACGGCAATCGTGCTGATCCTGGCCGGCGCGGTCGCGGCGGCGGCGTTCGCAACCAACCTCGCAGCAGCCTTTCACGTCTTCATGGGCGCCTTCATCTACGGTGTCGTTTACACGGTCTGGCTGAAGCGCCGGACCTGGTGGAACATCGTGGTCGGCGGGCTCGCCGGCAGCTTTGCGGTGCTCGCTGGCGCCTCGGCGGTCGACCCGGGCCTTGCTCCGGCCCCGCTGATCCTGGCGGCCGTGCTGTTCCTGTGGACGCCGCCGCATTTTTGGAGCCTGGCGGCGGCACTGCACGAAGAGTACGCCGAAGCGGGCGTGCCGATGTTGCCGGTGGTGGTCGGGCTGGAGAAGGCGTCGTGGATCATTCTGGCGCACACGCTGGTGCTGGTCGCGCTCTCGATTGCGCCGGTGTTTTTCGGCCTCGGCTGGATCTACGGCGCCGGCGCCGCGATCGGCGGCTTCCTGTTTATTCGCGCCAGCATCGCCTATGTGCGCCAGCCTACCCGCAAGCGCGCGATGGCCAACTTCAAGGCCTCGCTGATCCAGCTCGGCCTGCTGCAGCTCGCCGCGATCGCCGACCATCTGGTGGCGGTATGAGCCAGCGCTGGCCATTCGCGCTCTGCTGCATCGCCGCTTGGGCGCTCGGGGCCCCGATGCAGGCTGTGGCGGACGAGCCGCCGATCATCGCCGACGAGAAGAAGGCGCTGGCGTTCAGTCAGGCCGCCCTCGGCCGCAAGTTGCGCGATGGACGCTTCGTTGGCATTGACGGCCGCAATATCCAGCTCGCCCGGTTCCGGGGCAAGCCGCTGGTGGTCAACCTGATCTATACCGGCTGCAATCAATCCTGCCCGGTCGTCATCGGAACGTTGCACCGAAATCTTGAGATCGCCCAGGATGCGTTGGGGGCCGACAGTTTCGCGGTCATCACGGTCGGTTTCGATACCCGCCACGACACGCCCGAACGCATGCGCGCCTTCGCCCGCTCCCGCGGGGCTGTCCTGCCCAACTGGCGCTTCCTTTCGACCGACCATGCGACCGTCAACCGCTTGGCAGCCGATACCGGGTTCGTCTTCCGAGCTTCGGCCGGCGGCTTTTCGCATGTGACGCAAACCACGATCGTCGATGCGCAGGGCCGGGTCTATCGCCAGATTTACGGCGGCGGTTTTGAGCCGCCGGCGCTGGTCGAGCCGCTGAAGGAACTCGTCTACGGCCGCCGAGGCGATCTCGTCTCGATCTCCGGCTTCGTCAACCGCATCCGCCTCTTCTGTACCGTCTATAGCCCCGCCGCCGACCGCTACCGGTTCGACTATGGTATCTTCATCGCGCTGATTATCGGACTGGCCAGCCTCACCGGCATGGCAATTGTCCTGGTCCGCGCCGGCCTGCGCGCCCACGCTTTGCGGCGCACCGGGTGAAACGAACCGAAGGCCCCATGCCGACCCGACACGCCATAGTGGCGCCCGCGCCATGAACGGGCTGCGCCGCGCCTTGCGGGCGGGCTTCTCACCGTTCGAGGCCGGGCTCGACCGCTTGGTCGGACCGGCCTGGAATCCACTCAACCACCTGGGCGCACTGGGCTTTTTCTTCTACTGGATCGTCGCGGTCAGCGGCATCTATCTCTACATTTTCTTCGATACCGGAACGACTTCGGCATACCTGTCCGTCGAGTATATGACCAACAAACAGTGGTATGCGGCCGGCGTGATGCGCAGCCTGCACCGCTATGCGTCGGACGCGCTGGTGCTGTTCATGGTCATCCACATGGCGCGCGAGTTTTCGCTCGACCGCTATCGGGGCGCGCGCTGGTTCACCTGGGTGACCGGTGTTCCGATCATCTGGCTGGTTTTCGCCGCCGGCATCACCGGCTACTGGATGGTCTGGGACAAGCTCGCGCATTACGTGGCGCTGATCACCACCCAGTGGTTCGACTGGCTGCCGATCTTTTCGGAGTCGATCGCGCGCAATTTCATCAACCCCGATTTCATCGACAACCGGTTCTTCACCCTGTTGGTTTTCATGCACATCATACTGCCGCTGATCCTGCTGGCGGTGCTGTGGGTCCATCTGCAGCGGGTGAGCCGGCCGAGGATCAACCCGCCGCGCGGCCTGGCGATCGGCGTCTTCGCGATGTTCCTCGCCCTGTCCTTCATCCAACCCGCGGTGAGCCAGGGTCCGGCCGATCTCGCCAAAGTGCCAGGTACGCTGAAGCTCGACTGGTTCTATCTCGCCTTCTATCCGCTCTTCGACATCTGGTCCTCGGGAACGCTGTGGGGGCTGGCGGGTGTGCTCACGATTCTGATCATCGCGCTGCCGTTCATGCCGCCAATGAAGCGCCTCGCCGTGGCGAAGGTCGATCTGGAGAACTGCAACGGCTGCACGCGCTGTCTTGACGACTGTCCCTTTGCCGCCATCACCATGGCGCCGCGCAGCGATGGCCGCCACTACGCGCGCGAGGCGGTGGTCGATCCAAGTCTGTGCGTGTCCTGCGGCATCTGCGCCGGCGCCTGCCCGACCGCCACGCCCTTCCGCGATCGTTCCAAGGAACTGGTGTCGGGGATCGAGTTGCCGAACCTGCCGATCGCGGGTTTGCGCGAGCGCGTCGAGGCGCTGTCGGCCAAGCTCGGGGGCGAGGCCCGGGTCATCGTGTTCGGCTGTGATCAGGGAACCAGGGCAGACAGTGTCGCGGGCGACGGCGTGGCGACCATCAGCCTGCCGTGTATCGGCATGCTGCCGCCGGCGTTCATCGACTACATTCTGAGCCGGCGCCTGGCCGAAGGCGTGGTGCTGTCCGGCTGCGGCGAGGGCGAGTGCTATTTCCGTTTTGGCATCGAATGGACCGAGGCGCGGCTGGCCGGCGAGCGCAATCCGCGCCTGCGCAAGCGCGTACCGCGCGAGCGCATAGCAAGGGTTTGGGCCGGGCGCGGCGGCAATCGGACGCTCAGCCGGGCACTCGCGACGTTCCGCGCCGGCTTGCCACCCTTCGCCGACAATGCTCCGTCAACCGAGGAAGGCCCGCCGGAAGCGCCGCGTGTTTATGAAAAGGCGAAAAGCGATGCTTAAGCTCCGCCAGGCCCTGGGGCTGGCCGCCGTGCTTGCGGTCTTCGCGGCGCTACTTGGCTATTTCACCTACCGTCCAAGCTACGTGCATTTCACCGACGACCAGGCCCTGATCAAGATCAGTTTCACCCTTGGCGGCAAGCGGCTCGGCAAATGCATCCGGCGGACCCGGGCCCAGCTTCAAAAACTGCCGCCGCACATGCGCAAGGTGCTTATCTGTCCGCGCGAGCGCCACCCGGTCCATGTAGAGGTTTTGGTCGACAACCAGCCGCGCTACCAGGCCACAGTGAACGCCGCCGGACTTTCCAAGGACGGATCGTCCAAGTTCTATCATGGGCTGGTTGTCGCTCCCGGGAAGCATCTGATCGTGGCGCGCCTGGTCGACAGTGGGCGCAAGACCGGCTTCGACTTCGAGATCGAGAAGGCGTTCGAGCTGACGGCGCGCCAACACCTCATCATCGACTTCCAGCGCGACCGTGGCGGCTTCATATTCCGGTGAAGCCGGCGGGCGCTCTGCTCAAGGATCATGCCCAAGGATAATGCCCAAGGATAATGCCCAAGGATAATGCTATGGCGCTGATTGAATGGAAGCAGGAATTCTCCGTCGGGATCGACGACGTCGATCACGAGCATCAGGAGATGGTCGCGCTGATCAACGAACTCTACGGCGAGCTCAAAGCCGGCCAGGCTTCAAAGGAGAAGGTTTCGGGCTTCCTGGGCGAAATCCACGCCAAGATCGCCGCCCATTTCGCGCTCGAGGAACACATCATGCAGCAGGCGCGCTATGACCGTGCTGCAGGGCACAAGGCAGATCACGACCTGCTGCTCGACGATATCGGCGACATCATGGAGCGTTTCGAGGCCGACCGATATTTCAAATACGAGGACGTCTTGAGCGAGCACCTGCGCGACTGGTTCACGGTCCATTTCCGCACCCACGACTCGCGGCTGCACAAGATGGTGAGCGCCTGAGATGTTGCCGGGCGCGTGGTGCCGAGCGGCGACTTCAGAGCACTATCCGATCAAGTTGCGCCTGTCCTTCCTGAAAACTCTATCTGGGCGCTTCTCGGCACGGTTGGCGCCATGAAGATCGCAGTCGCAGGGGAAGTCCGCTGTCGCGGGCAAGGAATGTCCGGCATATCGTCGCCGGGTATGTGAAAGGTATTCTGCACTGCGCCAGCTTTTGCCGGATCGGCGAAATTGTAGCCCGCCGGCAGCCAATACCGAACCCACTCTACCGTACGGATAGAAACGATTGATCAGGCGGCCAGTCGCTCGTATCTGTGATGCAGGCCACCGACCTGCGGGAAAGAAACGATCTTCCCAGTTTCGGGTGGCTGCACCGGCCGTTCGTTGGGAGCGTCTTGGTCCAGAGACAGATGGGTGCGGGACCGGTGGTAGTAGTCGAAGTACAACGCGAGGATTCGATGCAGATGCCTTTCGTTCAGAACAATCACGTGATCGAGGCACTCTCTCCTGATCGATCCGATCACCCTTTCAACGAACGGGTTCTGCCACGGTGAGCGCCTCCTCGATAGCCATCGCCGCGATCCTGGCCGGAGAGCGGCGGCGGCATCCTCCGACGGTCTTGTGCCTGTCTTCCTGGACCGGTGTCGGTCGGAATGCTAGGCTGATTTTCCCATTGCGTCCCTGCGCCGGCTTGGTCGCTTGCGACCATCCGCGGCTCACGCATCAGGAGGGCTGCCCGATGATCACTGCAATCGTCCGCTACCACCTGCCGCCGTCGATCAACCACGACGCCTGCCTCGCGCACTTTGAGAAGATTTCGCCCGGTTTCAAAACCGCAAAGGGGCTCATCAGCAAACACTTCATCTGGAGCGAGCGCGGCGTTGCCGGCGGCGTCTATCAGTGGGAGACGCTTAAGGACGCCAAAGCCTTCTATGGCGGGCCGTGGCTGAAGGGGATCGTTGAGCGCTACGGTGAGGAGCCGGAGATCGAGTTCTTCACGGTATTCTGCGTCACCGACAATGAGAAAGGCAGCGTCCGGGTTCTGGAAAAGCCAAAGCATTCCGATTCCGGGAAATCTCGGCGCCAGATGTCGGGCTCCAGGAGCGCGAGCCCGGCGTCTTAGCGAGCGGTTACCAAGAACGCAAGGCCGTGGGGGCTCCGGGTGGCATCGCAAGAGGAACGCGACGGTCGCCTGGACAAACACGTCAGCCTTCGCCCAGCGGCGATTTCGGCCGCCATGAGCGCGACAAGCCGATGACGGTCAATGCGACGAGCCCGCCCGCACCCTGAAGCGGCGGCGCCGGCGCGAGTTCATCCACCAACAAGTTCACGCCATGGAAACGATGGCAGTGCTGGTTCAATATCGGCCCGATTTCCGGATTGGGTCATTTCTGGACATGAGCCGCCGCCAGCGGCATGTCCGCTTAGCGCCCTAGGGTCTGTACTCAATTAGATATAACTCATTGAAATACAACGGCTCTGGATTCTCTTGCCGCAGGGCAAAAGTGAGTCAGGTCAGCGGGTTACGTCTAATTGAGTCCAGACCCTAAAGCAGACATCATTTGGCGCCGCCGTGGTGTCCGCTTGTAGCTGAGGGTGTTGAAGAAGTCGGGACCATCAAATTTTGTGCAACTATTGTTTGTGTGAGCCGCGCTTGCAGCAATGTTGATTCGAAAAAGTCCCGAATCTTGAATCATTGTTTCAAAAATCCTGACCTCCGCGACTTCTTTAACAGCCTCAGCGATAAGCGGACCTTTCTCGCATGGGATCGGCGCGATGATGCGCGCAAGAGACCAACGCCTTGCCTTACGAACGACCCTGAACCAAGCTCAACCCGGTCAGAGGACCTCACCTTGGAATTCCGGTTTAAGGGATAAATGACCATGTTCAAAGTCACGGCAATCTACGCGGGGCTGCTCGCCCTGATGATGGTTTTTCTGGCCGCCCAGGTGGTGCGCCTTCGCGGCAAGCACCGGGTCACCCTGCAGGACGGCGGCATTCCGGAAATGGCGCTCGGCATCCGGGTGTTCGCCAACTTTGCCGAATACGTGCCCATGGCCTTGGTATTGATGATGCTGGCCGAGGGCGCGGGCACCCCGTCATGGGCGCTTCATGGCCTCGGCGTGGCGTTGATCGTGGGCCGCGTCGCCCATGCGCTCGGCTTGCGCCACGACCGGGGGACAACCCCGGGACGGTTCGTGGGAATGAACCTGACCTGGGGCGTGATCATTTTCGCAGGTCTCGCGGCGGTGTACTGGTCTTACGCCTGATAGCTTCGATCATTTCCACTTGTTGCCCGGCACAGGCCGCATCCCGTCCAAAGTTGATGCGATGGTGGCCAACATCGGCCACGTGTCATCGTGGCAATATGCTGTAACGTGCGGTTCAAAAGCGATGCCTCAGCCCACCAATCAGACGGCAGCAACGGGTCAACTCCGGACATGAGCCGACACCAGCCGCAGGTCTGCTTTGCACCCAAGAGCGGACATCGAGCTCAGCTCGCCGGATGTCGGCTTGTAGCCAAAAGGCGACATGCCGGCTGCGAGGCGGTCTACCTTTCCGAACAAGTTCATGTGACCGGAGTGCGGTGCTGGGCGATGACATCCAAAAAACTGGGCATCGGAATTTCTTCCCCCAGCGCAATTTTGTCGTTCGACGTTGACAGCCGGGCCGGGCGGGACCGTTAAGTCTTTTGATTTTGGACATCCCGAACGGCCTCTATCCGGTTCGCTCTTTTCGCGCGACGCTGAAAAAGGTCGCGGCAACCAGGGTGACCGCGCCCAAAACGATCAAATGGACAGCGGAATCCTGGTTGATGAAGGAGGACGCGCTCGATAGCGACTGCACCAGGGCCGCGCCCATCAAGACGGACAGGACCGAGCCGCGGCCGCCCGCAATTCTGGTGCCGCCGAGCACGACGGCGGTGATGCTCATCAGGGTGTAATCGATGCCGGTGGCGGGCGAACCGATGCCGACCTGGCCGGCCAAGATCAGCCCGGCGATGCCGGTCAGCAGCCCCGACGCGGCGAAAGCCAACAGGATATGCCGGTTGGTGCTGATGCCGACCCGTATGGCGGCGAGAGGGTTCGAGCCCACCGCGCGCAGCCGCCGACCCAACGCGGTGCGGAACAGGCCGAACTCGAACACCGTGACGATGACCGCGATCGCGAGGAAGCAGGCGGGAATTGCCGCCAATCCCCACTGGGACACGTCCGAGATGTAATCCGTGATCGCACCGCCGGCTTGCGGCCGCAACGCCAGCGACATGCCTTGCAGGCCAATGAAGGTGGCCAGCGTCACTACGATCGCCGGGATGTTGAGCCAGGTCACCAGCCAGCCCTGGAACAGGCCGAATCCGGTTGCGATGGCCAGAATCAGCACGGCCCCCCAGAGCGAGTCTCCCGGCTCCCCGCCGTCGGGCATTAGGAACGACGCGAGCACGACGACGAACCCGGCCAAGGCGCCGACCGAAAGGTCGATCCGGCCGACCAGGATCGTGCCCAGCTGGGCGATCGAGATGAACGCCAGGATCGAAAGGAAGGTCAGCATGGTATTGATGTTGAACGCAGAGAGGAAATGCTCGCTGATCGCCACGGTGCCGAGCACGACGATCGTGGTCAGCACGGTCAACACCGCCGCCGGGAAGTGGTCCGCGGCCATGATGCGCCGCCAGCGTGGTTCGCTGTCCTTGCGGGCCGCCGCCGGGCCGCCGGAGCGCGCCACCGTCGCCGTCAGGTTCGCTTCGGTGATGGCCTCGTCGGTGAGGGTCTCGCCCGCAAGCTCTTTCACGATATGGCCGCGCGCGAACACGGCGACCCGGTCACACAACCCTTCGAGCTCGATGCCGTCGGACGACGACACGACGACCGCGACGCCGCTATCGGCGAGCTCGCGCAGGCGCGCGTAGATCTCGGTGCGCGCACCGACGTCGACACCCTTGGTGGGCTCGTCGATCAGGATGACCTTGGGCTCGCCGGCAAGTTCGCGCCCGATCAGCGTCTTTTGCTGGTTGCCGCCCGAGAGTTCCGCGGCCGTCGTGTCGTCGTCCTCCTTTACGCGGTGGCCAGAATAAACGCCGAGCCGATCGATCACCTGCTTGGTCAAGGCCCGGTCACGCTTTCTGTCGATGACACCGCGCGTGGAAATGCGGTCGAGCGCGCCAATGCCGATGTTCTCGCGCAACCTCAAGGACATGAACAGTCCTTCTTCGTGGCGGTCGTCGGTGACGAAACCGATCCCGGCGTACCGGGCCGCCGCCGTGGTGTCCCCGGTGAAGGCCTTGCCCTTGATGCGCACCGATCCGGCGGTGCGCCGTTCCAGACCGGCGATCGTGCGCAGGAATTCGCGCTGTCCCTCGCCTTCGACGCCGGTTACGCCGACGATCTCGCCGGCGCGCGCGGTAAAGCTGGCGTTCGAGAAGCCGGTCCCGGCGAGCCCATCGACCTCCAGGAGCACCTCGCCCCTGCTTTGCGATTTGTCCGGAAAGACCTGTCCGAGCGGCCGGCCCGCGATCATGGTGATGATCTCGTCGGTCGTGATCCGCGCCGCAGGGCGGCTGGCGATCGCCTTGCCGTCGCGCAACACGGTGATGTGGTCGGCGAGTTCCTCGATCTCGCGCAGCCGGTGCGAGACATAGACGATCCCGACGCCCTCGTCGCGCAGCTGGTTGATGAGCTGGAACAGCTTGTCGATATCGGCCTGCTGGAATGGCTCGGTCGGCTCGTCGAGGAACAGAACCTTGGGCTTGGACGCCAGCGCCCCGGCGAGCTCGATAATGTGATGCTGTGGCAGCGTCAGGTCGCGCACCCGCGTGTCGAGCGACATGGCGTGCTGCTCGGAAGCCACCGTCGCGAGGAGTCGCTCGGCCTCTGCCCGGCCGTCCGACCCCGTCAACTCCGGCGCGGCGAGCTGGAGGTTTTCCAGCACCGTCATTTCTTTCGCCACCGCTGGGTTCTGGAAGGTTACCGCCAGGCCGGCACGGCGCAGTTTCTTGGCGTTGGGCCGCTTTATTTCCTTGCCGCTGATGCGAATGACCACGAAGTCGGCCGGAACCGCGCCGGCGGCGATGCCGATGAGCGTCGATTTCCCGGCGCCATTCTCGCCGACGACGGCGTGGACCTCGCCGCGCCGGACATTGAGGTTGACGGCCTTGAGCGCCTCCACGGGTCCGTAGGACTTGGTGGCGCCATTGATTCCCATGATGGGAGCCGCCATGAATTGGCGTTTGGCGACGCTCATGGGGTGATGTCCAATCGCTTCTTTAGTCGGCGGTAGGCGGTACTGAAGCGAATCCTGACTTCAGGCGAGATGACGATAATCTTCGACAGTCCCGTCGCCGCCATGGTTCGACTAACGGTCGTGCGAATCCGAAACTCGACGTCGGGCGAGGTGACCCAAAATTTGAACCGGATGAATTCGAAGCGAATGCGCCGGCCCGCTTCGACGACGCCGACGCTGGCGATGATGATGACCGCCTGGACGATGTTCTGGGCGGAGGTCTCGAACCCGACCGCCAGCACGAGCTGGCCGAGATAGGTCAGGAACAGCGCGCCGACGATGGTCGCGGCGACGCTGCCCCGCAAGCCCCCGCCGATGGGGTTGCCGCCGACCACGACCGCCGCGACCGTCGCCAGCAGGTAGGGCAAACCGCTGAACACGGTCGGCGACAGCACATAGCCCGCCAGCAGCACGCCCGCTGCGGCGTAACAGAAGCCGGCGAGCGTGTAGGTCGCGACGCGATAACCGTCGAGCGGAATGCCGACGGCGATGGCGGCGTCAGGATTGACGCTGGTCGCGATGAAGCGCCGCCCGACTGTCGTTTTCTCGAGAAGGAAGATCGCGATCGCGGCAACGACGATCACGACGTAGACGGTCAGCGGGACCTCGAGGACCTTGCCGACGCCGAACTTGTTGAGCGGCGGCGGCACCTGCTGGGAGAACCCGCGGGTGACGTACATCGTGATCCCCAGCATCAGCGAGTTCATGCCGATGGTGGTGACCAGCGAGTTGACCCGCAGCTTCGCGACCAAAATGCCGTTCAGCGCGCCAACGCCGAGCCCCATCGCCAGGGCGAGCGCCACGTAGGCCAGGGTCGCGCCGACTCCGGCCTGCGCGGTCGGCAGGGCCGAGACGATCACCGCCGAAAACGACATGATCCCCGCGACGGAAAGATCGAGCCCGCGCTGCTGGATTACCAAATGCTGGCCGATCGACGCGATCGCGAGGACCGCGAAGAACGGCAGCATCAGCTGCAGCGCCCCCGCGGACACTGTGCTTGGCGCAATCAGGCCGCCGGCGACGAACAGGACAACCGTGGCAATCACCGCGATCCAAAGCCGGGAAAGCGGCTTTTTCCGCCCCTTGTACTCGCGCTTCGTCCACGATCGCCGCCGGCGCCGCCGTTCCGATTGCGGTTCAGCCGCCTCGCCGGTGTTGTCGGCCATTAACCGAAACGTACTGGACTATTTCGACAGGATCTTCCGCATCTTCGCCCCGGAGAGCATCGACGACGGAATCGCGGTCGACGGCAGGCTCTTGTCACACTTCACTTTGAGCTTGGGATTGGACGAGGTGCTGTCCTCGGAGAACGGCAGGTCGATCAGGCTCGGCTCCGTATTGTTCATGCCGTTCACCGCGGCGACGCCCTTGCGGAGCGCCAGGCGCACAAGCCAGGTATGCGCGCTGACCGTCGCCAGCTTGAAGGTCGGGTTGGACTTGTGAAGGTCCTGCCACAGGCAGCTCAGCTCGTTGAGGTCTTGGCCGGCCCATGCCGGGATCGGGCGGCCGGCCGCCACGAAGGCTCGGATCGGACCTGTCGTCTCGGCCATGATGCCGTCCATCTTCGGATACTTGGAGATCGCGGCGGCGGTTACCTTCTGGGCCAAGGCCGGATCCCAATTGGTAGCGACCGGGCCTTCCAGCACCTTGATGCCCGGGTGTTTGGCGAATACTTGGCGCCAGCCAACGGCCTGGGACAAGCTCATGGGATTGCCGGCGGTGCCGCCGTGGACGATGACGTTGCCTTTGCCGCCCAGGGTCTTGACCATCCACTCGGCGCTCATCCTGCCGACGCCGATCTGCGTTTCGGTCACCCGGGTCAAATAGTCCCTGCCGATTTTTCCGAAGCGCGCGTCGCCGGTGGAGTACGGAACCACCGCGATGCCGGCCTTGGTCGCCTGGCGCATCACCTTGAGCTGCGCCACGCCGGTGTCGGCGAAGACGACGATGACGTCGAATTTCTGGGCGATCAGCCCGCGAATGTCGGCGATCTGCTTTTCAGCCTTGAACTCGCCGTCGGTGTAGCGGACTTCCGTTATGTTCGGGCACTTTGCGGCTTCTTCTTCGAACTCCGCGCGGGCAATCTTGCGCCAGTAGTTGCCGCCCCAGCCGTCGGAATACGCGACCTTGATCTTCTTGGTCCCGCAATATTTCTTGATGCTCTCCATGTCCTCGATGCCGCCTTTCTTATTTGGCGCCAAGTCAAGTTTGGAGAACTTGTCCGCGGCCGAAGCCGGCGCCGCGAGCGACACTTGCCAGGCGAACGCCACTGCGGCCGCGCCCAGGACGAGATTCAACTTTGGTGACATCCATCCCTCCCGTTTATGTCGTTGGTATCATTTCAAAAAAGTTTTCTATTGGACCGGTATACCGGCTACAACGACTCGGGCACTATAGTCTGACGGGTATTGGTTTTCCAATCGGCGTTTCGAAGTCACAGGGGGGCGGCGTTCGATGAAGCTCAGCAACGAAAGAATCCTCACCACCCATGCTGGCAGCATACCGCGCGGCGAGCCCCTCGGCTCGATGCTGATCGACGAGGAGGAGGGCAAAAGGGTCGATCGCAAGAAAATCGATGCACTCACGGACGAGCGTGTTGCCTACGTCATGGAAAAAGAGGTCGAAGTCGGCGTCGACATTGCGAATGACGGCGAGCAGGGCCGGGTCGGTTTTCAGACTTACGTGCCGCAGCGCATGGACGGCTTCGGCGGTGAATCGAGCCGGCCGCTCGGCAAGGAATTCGTTGAGTTTCCGAAATTCACCGAGCGGATGATGCAGCGCATCCCGAAAACCGGGAAGGTGTTCGACGCCCCGGAGGCGATCTCCGAAATCCGCTATCATGGTGAAAGCGAGCTGCAGAAGGAAATTGCAAGGTCGAAGCAACAGGCGGAGAAAACCAACTCGCACGTTGCCGAGTGGTTCATGAACGCGCCGTCGCCCGGCATCATCGCGTGTACGATGCTGAATGCCTATTACGATTCCGATCAGGCCTATCTCGACGCGATCGTGCGCGAGATATCGAAGGAATACAAAGCCGTCGTCGATGCCGGCTTCGTCCTGCAGATCGACGCGCCCGATCTCGCCATGGAACGGGTGCTGCTGTATCAGGATTTGACCGACGCCGAGTTCGCGGAAAAGGTGCAAGAACATGTCGATGCGCTCAACGCGGCGCTCGAAGGCATTCCGCCGGACCGCGTGCGGTTGCATGTGTGCTGGGGCAACTGGGAAGGACCGCACTGCTACGACGTGCCGATGGAAGTGGTGCTGCCGCCGCTCTATCAGGCGAATGTCGGTGCGCTCGGCCTCGAGTTCGCCAACCCGCGCCGCCAGCACGAGACCGCGGCGCTCAAGGCGAACAAACCGCCCGCGGACATGGCCATCATCCCCGGCGTGATCGATTCCAAGAGCAATTTTGTCGAGCACCCCGAAGTGGTCGCCCAGCGCATCGAGGCGGTGGTTGACGCGCTCGGCGACAAGGAACGCGTGATCGCCGGCGTCGATTGCGGCTTTGGCACCTTCGTCGGCTGGGAATGGGTAGCCGAGGACGTGGTGTGGGCCAAGCTCAAGTCGCTCAGCGAAGGCGCCGCCATCGCATCGAAGCGATTGTGGGGGTAATCGGCCCATAGCCGCCGGTCCAACGTTGGGGCAGGTTCAAGCCACGCAGCTCCAACTCAGCAAATGGTCCTGTCAGACTAAATCCGCTTGTCCCGGCCGGCGGAGTTTCCCTACCCTTCTGGACGACCAATCCGTTCCGGTAAATGCAAAGCCGCGGACGACCTCGCCTTCGTCGCCAGCTGTCACCCTGCCTTTGAGAAGGCCCGGCTGGACCTGACCGTCAGGCCGCTCGCCCACCTGCTCGACAGGATCACTGGGAGGGGGGCGTTACCCGAGCGGGCCATCGCCCTCTGGTATGCCGTCGGTACCGACCGTTGTCGGTCTCCGGCGCTTCGAGACTCACAGGAGTCCGCTGTGACTTCGCCCCATCTCCTTTCCTCATCGGAGCCCGAACGCGAATCCTGAGTCAATATGCGCGGGCTGAGCGTCGGACGGTTGGAGCCCGTCGACATCGAACTCATCAGTTCGACGCGTTAATCCGGTCTCTTTTGAGCATCCAGCCGCCGGTACATACCAATGATACATTCTCGACCTCACCGGTGGGTCGGCCGCTAGGAACCCTGCGGATTTCCGGTGCTTTCGCCCCTTCTGTCCCTGGGCGCCATTTTTGAGCCCGCGGTGTCGGCAGACAGGCCAGCTTCAAGCTGAGCGCCGATGCTATTCTGCGGGATGGTGCCTATTCTGCGGGATCGTCCAAAGCGCGCTTGGCTTTGGCGCCGCCGAATAGCACCAGGCTGATCGCGGTCAGCACCAGCGCCAGCGCGGCACCCTCGATCCAGCCGAGCGGCTCTCCCAGGATCAGCGCGCCGCTCGCCACACCGAGCACCGGCACCATCAGCGAGCCCAGCGAGGCGATGATGGCGGGGAAATGCTCGACGATCTTGAACCACAATGCGTAGCCCGCGATCAGCGCAATGAATGTGACATAGAGCGCCGCCCACAGCGTATCGCCGCGGATCTGGTGCAGCATGAAGGGTTCGGCGGCGAGCGCGATCGCGGTCATCGGCACGCACGAGATCAGAAGCTGCCAGCCGGCCAGCGTGTACATGCCCACGGTCCAGGCGACGCGCTTTACGATGATCGTGCCGATCGCCCAGCCAATCGCCGCCGCCAGCAGATAGGCCGCCCCCAGTGGGCTGGTGCCGATGGCCGCAAAGTCGGAGGACAGCAGCACAAGCACCCCCGCCGCGCCGAGGGCGACCGCCAGCGCCTTGCGCCAGGTCAGGCGCTCTTTCAGGACTAAGACGCTGATCGCCGCCGTCCATATCGGCAGCGTATAGGTAATGATGGCGCCGTGGCCCGCGCCCAGCATCGACAGGCCATAGCCGACGCAGATCTGCCAGATGACCATGTTGAAGATCGCCGCGGCGATCAGCACGCCCCAATGCCGCCACGGCACCCGCCAGCGCTCGCCCGTCGCGAGCGCGATGGCGAGGAGGGCGATGCCGCTGATCGCGCAGGTCACGGCGCGGAACTGCCAGACCGGCACCTCGGTGAAGACCATCCGCATCGCCGGCCAGGATGTGCCCCAGACGAGCCACAGGCCGATCAACAGCAAGATGCCGTAATGTGCGGTCCTACCGCCGGCAGGTGGTTGCCCGGTCGTGCTCATTGCGAAAATGTCGAGGTGTGATCCGTATCGGCCGCAGCCGCGTGAAGGCGCGCCATCTTATGTGGGTGGACACGCCGCTGGCCACACTGATTTCGCGTACCGGCCATGCTGTGCCGGGCGGGGGACAGGTCCTCACGGCGTCAGCACCAGCTTGCCCATGATCTCGCGGGCGTCGAGCATCTCATGCGCCCGGCGGGCTTGGCCGAGCGGCAAGGCGGCATGCACCGGCGCCGCGACCGCGCCTCCGGCCAGCAGCTCGAGGACCGCCGCCATGATCGGCTCCAGCGCTGCGGGATCGTCGTCGTAGCAGTGGAGCGAGAAGCAGCGCACGGCCGGGCTTTTGCCAAGATGGCCGCGCATCGCGGCGAACAGCTCCTGCTCCGGCAGGCCGGCCAGCGCGTTGAAGGAAACAATCGTGCCGAGCGGCGCCAGCGCATCGAGGTTGCGCGCGAAATCGGCGCCGACAAGTTGGTCGAGGAACAGCGAGACGCCGGCGCCGCCGGTGAGCTCGGCCAGGCGCGCCACCACGTCCTGGCTTCCATAGTCGATCGTGTGATCGGCGCCGTTCGCTGCGGCGAAGGCGCATTTCTCGGCCGAGCTGGCCCCGGCGATGACGGCGATGCCTGCCGCCTTGGCAAGCTGGATCACCGCCGTGCCGACACCGCCGGCGGCCCCGTTCACATAAACGCTCTGAGGGCGCGGGCCGCCGGCCACTTCGTGCAACATCGCCCAGGCAACGACGAAGTTGGGAATGCTGACGGCCGCCTCGAAACTCACGCCCTCGGGTAACGCCACGATGCGATGGAGCCCGTAGGCGCCAAGCTCGGTGTAGCAGCCCTGCTCATAGCCCCAGACCAGGACGGGTTGTCCGACTGCGTACCCGGTGACGCCGGGGCCCAGCGCCTCGATGCGGCCGCTCATCTCGTTGCCGGGGATCACCGGCAGCGGGGGCATCCAGCGGTATTTGCCGCTGCGCATCAGAAAGTCGGGCTTGGCGATACCGACCGCCTCCATGCGCACCAGCACTTCGCCGTCCTGCGCCACTGGATCGGGCAGCTCGACATGATCGAGCACCTCCGGCCCGCCGGTCCTCGACATTTGGATTGCCTTCATGCATCCCCTCAATTTTTTTCCTGCGACGGACCCGCAGGAGCGGCCCTTGGAAATTGCTGGCCGCATCTGATCTTATCGAACGATACTTGCGGCGGGGGTACAACGAAACAGCGACGAGCCAATGCGAGGCCGCGCGCAATCTCGGGAGGGACGTCATGATCCGGCTGTACGGCACGATGGCCTCGGTCAACGCCTATAAGGTGCGTATCCTGCTCTCGATCCTGAAGCTCGACTGGGAGCTGGTCGAAATCGACATGTATGGCGGCGAGCACAAACGCGAGCCCTATCTCAGCCTCAACCGCTTCGGCCAGATGCCGGCGATGCAGGACGGCGATTTCGTGGTCGCCGATTCGCATGCCTGTCTGGTTTATCTGGCGCGGGAGTATGGCGGCGAGGCCTGGCTGCCCAGCGACGCCGAGGGCGCGGCCAAGGTCGCCGAGTGGTTGTCCAAATCGGCCAGCGAAATCCATCAGGGCCCGTGGATGGCGCGCGCCAAGCTGCGCCGGCCCGACGCGATCACGCTGTCGGACGACGAAATCCATGCGCGCTGCGACCATATCCTCGGGTTGATGGAGGGTCATCTGGCCGGGCGCGACTGGCTCGCCGGCGACCATGCCACGATCGCCGATATTTCCTGCTTCGCGCCGATCCACTTCCTGCCGGAAAGCGGCTATGCCACCGACAAATGGGCGGCGGTGACGGCATGGCTCGCCCGCGTCCGTGCGATCCCCGGCGCCATCGATCCGGATGGCAATCCATTTGCGTGAGCGCGGCGGTCGCGGAAGCACACTCGGGCCAATCGTCAGATCAAGAAAATGTGCGATTTCAATAATGGATTGGGCTGCTACGATTGGTGTCACTATGGCGGGGAGCTGTTCCCATGCTTCAGGAAAGGGAGAGACACGTGAACATAATCAAGACACTGGCTTCAGCCGGGATACTGGCCATGATGACCGCACCGGTCCTTGCGGCGGACCAACGCCCCATGGGCTTTTTCGTCACAAGCGTCGGAGTTGGAAACGGCGCCAACCTTGGCGGCCTTGCCGGCGCCGATGCCCATTGCAAAAAGCTCGCTGAGGGAGCCGGATCGACGGGGCGTACCTGGCGGGCATACCTCAGCACCCAGGTTGAAAAAGGGCGGGGCATTTCCGCGCGCGACCGGATCGGTTCGGGGCCCTGGTACAACGCCCGCGGCGAGCTGATTGCGGCCAATCTCGACCAGCTTCACCTGAGCCCGAATATCACCAAGCGCACGGCCCTGGACGAGAAGGGCAACCTCATCAAGGGCCGCGGCGACAAGCCCAACCAGCACGATATCCTGACCGGCTCCAAGGACGATGGCACCGCCTATTTCCCGTGGGAGAAGGGTGACCATACCTGCAGCAACTGGACGAGCTCCGATAAGGGCAGCGCCCAGGTCGGCCACCACGATCGCCATGGCGGCGGTAACACCTCATGGACGTCGGCGCATGCGTCCAGAGGGTGCAGCCAGAAGAACCTCCAAGGCACCGGTGGCAACGGATATCTCTACTGTTTTGCCGCTGAATAGGTGACACCGAATACTAGGTGACGCAGAAATAGGTGGGGACGGTCTTGGCCGTCCCCACCGTCACCTTGCATCATGTAATCAGGTCGCTGAAATCCGCCGCGACTGGCGCCGCCTGACCTCATCCGCTCTCAACCGGCCACCGTCTATCGGCACCCGCTCGGGGTGAACCGGCGACCGGGCGCGTGACCAGACGCGGCCGCAGACGTCAGACGATTGCCGGCCCGATGGTTCTTGCCTATCCTGTTGCGCGACTACGTCACGCCTCAATTTGCGTGACGGGCAAGAAACAAACAAAACTGACGCGCCAATAACGGGAGGATCGATATGAACGCCAGAATGTCACGACGCCTGTTCGCCGGGGCGCTCGCCGCCGGCGTCACGCTTGGCACCGTCGCTTCGGCGAATGCGGCCGAGCGGCTGATCTTCGCCACCCAGCAGTCGGGCACGATGTATTACACGCTCGCCACCGGCTTCTCGAAAATGCTGACCGGCAAGCTCGGCCGCAAGGTCGCGGTCCAGCCTTATTCAGGATCCTCTGTCTATTTGCCGCTGATCAATTCCGGCGAGGCGACGCTCGCCTTTTCGTCGAGCCTCGATGCTTATGCCGGCTATAACGGCACCGACCGCAAGGCGCTCAAGAACATGCGCGCCGTTGCCCGCATCTGGCCGCTCAAGGTCGCGCTGATGGCGCGCGACAAGGCCGGCATCAAGACGATCGCCGACCTCAAGGGCAAGCGCGTGGTCATCGACTTCAAGGGCCAGAAGGCGATGGGCATGGTGATCCGCGCAATGATGGCGACCGGCGGCTTGACCGAAAAGGATGTGAAGGGCGTTACCGTCGGCAGCGTGGTTTCGGGCAACAAGGCGCTGATCGAAGGTAATGTCGACGTCACCTTCATCGCGGTCGGTATCCCGTTGGTGAAGCGCGCGCACGCCGCGATCCCGGGCGGGGTGAATTACGTTGACCTTGCCGGCGGCAACGTCTCGCCAGCCTTCCTCGCCTCCAAGGCCGGCGGCGTCTATCCGGCCAAGCTCGCACCCGCCAAGCGCATGCCGGAGGTGACGAAGGAAATCACCATCGCGGCCTTCGATATCTTCCTGCTGACCAGCGCCAAGACGTCCGATGCCGACGTGAAGGCGGTGCTGGCGGCGGTCTCCGACAATTTCGTCGGCCTGCAGAAGGACTATCCGCCGCTGCGCCGCGGCCGCGCCGACAAGTTCGCGGCGGCGACCAATACGCTGCCCTACCACAAGGCGGCCATCGCCTATTACAAGGCCAAGGGCATGTGGACGCCCGCCAACGACGCCGCGGAAAAGACGTTCAAGTAATCGCTCGTCGACACGGCCAGAGCGATGGGGGAGCTTCGCCCTTCGAGACGCTGCGCGGCTGCGCGGCTCCTCGGGGTGAAGCTCCTTCTTTTTGAGTTTCGCAAAGCCCGCCCTCATCCTGAGAAGGCGCGCCAGCGCCATCTCGAAGGATGAAGGCGGCCGCTGCCGCGGTTCGCGATATCTGCCTGGCGCTGATCCCGCTGCTCGGGATTGGCTGGTTGATGGACCTGCCGCTCCATTTCGGCTGGGCGGTGCAGACGATCGAGTATGTGTTCGTCGCCGCCGGGCTCGCCGTGGCCGGCGGCACGCTTGCCAAGCCTTACCGCAAGAGCGCCGGCGCGCTGGAACTGGTCCTGGCGCTGCTTGGCTTGGCAGCGTGGTGGTGGGCGGCCTGGAACTATGACGACTGGCTGCTCGATGCCGCCAACCGGGGGCCGGAGAAGTGGATCCCCGGCACCGTCGGCATCCTCCTCATGGTCGAGGGCATGCGCCGCAATTGCGGGCTCTCTATCACGCTCTTGGTCATTGTGTTTTTGGTTTACGGGGTCGTCGGCCATTGGCTGCCGGGCGCGCTGGAGGCAACCGAGAGCCCGCCGCGCCGCTATGTTCTCTATCTCTATTCCGACGCCAATGCCGTGCCGGGCATCGTCATGCGGGTGGGCGCGACGATCGTCCTTGCCTTCATCCTGATGGGCAAGGTGATGGAGCTCTCCGGTGCCTCGCGTTTCTTCACCGATGGAGCGCTCGCCGCCATGGGCGCGCGCCGCGGCGGGCCGGCCAAGGTGGCGATCGTCTCATCGTCGGTCTTCGGTACGGTGAACGGCACCACCGTCGGCAACATCATGAGTACCGGCATCGTCACCATTCCGCTGATGAAGCGCACGGGCTTTCCGCCGCACTATGCGGGCGCGATCGAGGCGGTGGCGTCGAATGGCGGCCAGCTTGCGCCGCCGGTGATGGGCACCACCGCGTTCCTGATCGCCGAGTTCCTGCAGATCGACTACGCCGAGGTGGCGCTGGCGGCGATCGCGCCGGCCGTCATCTACTACATCGTTCTGTTCATCCAGGTCGACCGCTTCGCGACCAAGAGCGGGCTCACTGGGATCGCGCGCGCCGAGCTGCCGAAGGGGCGGGACGTGCTGGCCGCAGGCTGGATATTTCTTTTCCCGCTGGCGCTACTGATGACGCTGCTCTTCTATTACGGCTACAACGCCGCCAAATCAGCGCTCTACGCGGCAGCGTTGATGTTCGTTCTGGGCGCCCTGCGCGACCGCTCGATCCTGCGCCTCGGCGCGCTGCGCGAGATTGTCGTCGGCGGCGGGGGCAATCTGACCCCGCTGTTGCTGGTCTGCGGCGGGGCGGGGATCGTGATCGGCGTGCTCAACGTCTCGGGCCTCGGCCTGCAGCTCGTCATTGTGCTGGAGCAGGTGGCAAGCCAGGCGGGCTTCCTGGTCATGCTGCTGGCGACCGCGCTCATCGCCATCATCCTCGGCATGGGCATGCCGACCTCGGCGGTCTATGTCGTGCTGTCCGTCGTGCTGGCCCCGGCACTGGTCAATCTGGGCGTCGCGCCGATGCCGGCGCATCTCTTCATCTTCTATTTCGGTCTGCTCTCGATGCTGACGCCGCCGGTCGCGGTGGCGTCCTTCGTGGCCGCCGGGCTCGCCGGCAGCAATATGTGGCGCACCGGGGTCACCGGCCTGAAGCTTGCCGCCGCGGCTTATCTGCTGCCGTTCCTGTTCGTTTACAACCCGGCGCTGATCGGCCAGGGCAGCGCGCTTGCCGTCGCCATTGCCGTCACCACCGCGATCGTCTCGGGCGGCGTGCTGGCGCACGCGGTCGAGGGCGTGGGGCGCGAGGGCTGGGCCGGGCTGGCGACCGGCGCCGCGCTCTTCGCCGCCGCGATCGGCATCGGCGGCGCGACCGTCTGGCTGGGCGCGGAGAACCCCGCCGCGCTTATTCCGGCCCTGCTCGCGCTCGCTGGCTGGGTCGTCTACAACTCCCGCACGCAAACAAAGCAGAAAGCGAGATCATGATCGTTATCGATGTCCACACGCACATGTACAGCGAGGAATGGTTCGAGCTGATCAAGGCCAAAGGCGCGCCGCGCTACGAGGTCAGGCCGTCAAAGGACTACCCGGCCCCCCTCGGCATCTACGCCGATGGCGCACCCTTCGCGACGCCGCAGCCGGCGCATTTCGACTACGAGATGCGCATCGCCGATATGGACAAAGCGGGCGTCGATCTTGCCATCGTCTCGCTGACCGCGCCCAACTGTTACTGGGGCGATGCCGAAACCAGCCTGAAGGCGGCCCGCCTCGTGAACGAGGACATGGCGGCGGCGCAGACCACTTGGCCCGACCGCATTCGCTGGTTCTGCTCGATCCCCTGGGAGCATGAGGACCTGGCGCTTCGCGAGCTCGAGCGCGCCACCGCCGATGGCGCGGTCGGCGTGATGGTGCTGGCGAATATCGCCGGCCGCTCGCTCACCTCCGAGCATTTCGAGCCGATCTGGCGGGCGATCAACGCCAACGGTCTGCCGGTCCTGATCCACCCGACCGCGCCGCCGGGGACCGACCAGCTCGACATTCACGACTATAATCTGATCGCTCAGGTCGGCTTCATGTTCGACACCTCGCTCGCGGTCGCCCGGATGCTCTATGACGGCTTCCTTGAGACCTATCCCAGGATCAGGCTGATCGCCTCGCATGCCGGCGCCTTCCTGCCCTACATCGTGGGCCGGATGGACATCTGCTATGAGAACATGGTGGCGGTGCGCGAGAAGGTCTCGGAGCTGCCGAGCGTGCTGTTGCGCGAGATCTACTACGACAGCGTCACCTTCCGGCTCGATGCGCTGGAGATGTGCATCGGCGTCGGCGGGGCCGACAAGGTCATGTACGGCTCCGACTATCCCCACAATATCGGCGATATGCGGGGCTGCCTCTCGCGGGTCGACGCACTGCCCTTCGCGCAACGCAAGGCGGTGCGCGGGACCAACGCGCAGAACCTCTTCAATCTTTAGAAGGGCGCGCGCCCGGGTATCGCGGCAGGCAAATCCACCGGCGCCGGAAGTCGCGCCTGCCTGAGCGAATAGACCACGGGTCTACCGTCGGACCGGCCATCCGGTGGCGCGATGCGCGACTGTGTTTTCGGCTTGGCCGGGCAGGTCAGCGAGTAGGGAAAGCCCTTGGCCGGATCGCAGTGATAGAACCAGGTAGGCAGCACCAGCGCGAACCATGGCACCAGCAGCAGGATCAAGAGCCGGACAATATCGACCATCCAGAACGGCGTGACGCCCTTGAATATGGTGCCCGTTTTGACGTCGGGCAGCACGCCGGCGAGCACGAAGACGTTGAGCCCCACGGGCGGCGTGATCAGGCTGATCTCGGTCACGATCACCGCGATGATGCCGAACCAGATCTTCTTCTCGTCCACCGTCATGCCGAGTTCGAGGCCGAGTACGATCGGCACAAAGACCGGGATCGTCAGCAGCAGCATCGAGAGGCTCTCAAGCACGCAGCCGAGGATGATGTAGACGATGAGGATCATCGCCAACACCGTATAGGGGGAGAAGCCCTGTCCGCTGACGATCGCGCTCAGGCCTTCGGGCAGGCCGGCGCGGTTGACGAATTCGGCGAAGATCACCGCGCCGATCAGGATCGTGAACAGCACCGCCGAGGTGCGCGCGGTGTCGATCAGGATCTCGACCAGCATATCCCAGTTGAGCTTTCGCGTGCCGAGCGCGATGAGGAAGGCCCCGGTGGCGCCCGCGCCCGCCGCTTCGCCGGGCGTGAAGGCCTTTGAATAGATGCCGCCGATCACGATGGCGAAGAGCAGCAGCGTCGCCCAGACGCCGGTCAGAGCGCGCCAGCGTTGTGGCCAGGGCGTGCGTTCGCCGCGCGGCCCGGATTCCGGACGCCGGATCACCACATACTGGACCGCGAGCAGATAGAGCATCACGCCGATGAAACCGGGAATGAACCCGGCCGCGAACAGATCGCGCACCGAGGTTTCGGTGAGGAAGCCGTAGATGATCAGGATCACGCTGGGCGGGATCAGGATACCGAGCGTGCCGCCCGCCGCGATCGAAGCGGTGGCGAGGCTGTCGGCGTAGCCGTAGCGCCGCATCGACGGCATCGCCACCTTCGACATGGTCGCAGCGGTGGCGAGGCTGGACCCGCAAATCGCGCTGAAGGCGCCGCAAGCCAGGATCGTCGCCATGGCAAGCCCACCCCGGCGGTGACCCAGGAACGCGTTGCTGGCGTTGTAGAGCTCGTTGCTGAGCCCGGCCCTCGCAACGAAATTGCCCATCAGGATGAACAGCGGCACCACCGCGAGGCTGTCATTCTGAACCGTGCCGGTGAAGATCTGCGCGGCGCGGTCGACGGCGGCAGGGTAGCCGACGAGAACCGTGTAACCGGTGAAACCAACAAGCGCCAGGGCGAAGGCGATGGGCACACGCAGCCCCAGCACCAGCGCCAACATCACCGCAAAGCCAATGAGCGATTCGAGCATGGTCCGGCGCGGTTAGCCGATCACGGCGCCGCCGCCAAGATCCGTGGCGGGCGGCCGTCCTGCGGCGTAGAGATAAGCGTTGATCAAGAGCCCAACCATGGTCAGCGCCGACATCACCGACATGAAGGCGAAAATCGGCCACAGATGCCAGTTCATGAACTGGGTGAGGTCGTTGAAGTCCCACTTTTCATGGGCCTGGATCGCAATCTGCCAGCACATGAACCCGAAGATGCCGGCGGCGAAAAGGTTGATCAGGGCCTGGCGCGGCCGGGTCCAGGACTTCGGGATCCAGCAGTCGAGGAGATCGACGCAGATATGCTGCTCCAGGCGGGTCACCACGGGCAGCACGGCGTAGACCATTGCCGCCAGCATCAACCGCGTGGCGTCAGTGGTGAACGGGAAGGGCTGGTTCAGAATCTCACGCGAGATCACATCGCCGAAGGACAGCGCCATCAGCGTGAACAGCACCACGGCGGCGCTCCTGTCGAGGAACCGGGTCACCCATCGGATGACGCCGGATTGTGCGGAAGCACCGCCGGATTTGCCGCTTTCGTTCAAGGGACCGCCATTCAAGGGCCGTTCAAGTATTCGCGGCGGTCACTTCTTTTTCATCATCATCGCGTCCTCCGATCTGGCGAAGGCACGCATGTCAGCCAACGCCGCGGTGCCGTCGACACCCTTTTTGGACGCGGCCGCGATCCACGCGTTTTCGATGCGCGAGACGATGTTGAAGTACTCGGCGGTCATTTTATCGTCGGCGGTCCGGATGGTGTTGCCCTTGGCTTTGCGGCCGTGCGCCAGGCCGGCCCGGTCGGCGGCGTCCCAGTGCTTGCCGGAGACGCGCGACAAATTCACGCCCGAACAGCCCCACACCGCCTTCTGCTCGGCGGCCGACAGGCCCTTGAGTTTGGCTGGGTTCATCAGGAAGGCAAAGGCGCCGTAATACATGCCGCCCGGTACGATGAGCGTGTGCGGGGCCACCTCGGAGAGCTTGAAGCTCTTCTTGACCTCGATCGGCATGATGATGCCGTCGGCCACGCCCTGGGCCAGCGTCTGGTAGACCTTGGGTGCCGGCACGCCGACGCCCTTGCCGCCGAGTGCCTTGATCACCGCGGTGCCGACGCCGCCCGGCACGCGGATCTTCATGCCCGCGATATCGCCCCAGCTCTTGATGGGCTTGCGCGTATGCAGCACGCCGGGACCATGGGTGGTCAGGCCAAGCACCACGACGCCGCGATGCTCATTCGCCTTTTTCAGGTGCTTTTGATAGACCTTCCAGTAGGCGACCGATCCGGCCGTGGCGCTCATGTTGAGGCCGGGCATCTCGGCGACCTGCTGCAAGGGAAAACGGCCGGGGCTGTAGCCGTGGAAGATCCAGCCGGCGTCGGCCGATCCTTTGCGCACCCGGTCGGTCACCTGCTTGGGGTGGCCCTTGTGATACTCGATGCGGTACTTGACGCTGCCGCCGGTCGCCTTGGTGATGCAGTTGCCCCACCAGGGCCAAACCTTTGAGTTGATGTGGTGCGAGGGCGGGGCCCAGCTCACGATGTTAATGGTGCCAGCCGCCTGGGCCGGGCCGGCGGCGAGCAAGGCCAGCGCCGATGCCGTACCTAGAAGTCCTATGAGTTTCATTGGGGTGCCTCCACTGCTGAGTTTGTTGTCGTGTCTGTTCGTCCCATCGAACGGGCCATCATCGCGACCGGCGCCGGGCCAACATTCAACGCCCATTGTCAATTGGTTTCAGATGAAACTATTATTTGATGGACCCTAGAGCGGCCGGACGGCATTGTCCAGAGACGGGCGGGCGGTCCGTCCGCGCGCTGTCGGTAGCACATTTCCGCGCCAATGAAACAAGGATCTCGGCGAATGGCCAAACCTCCCCCGCTTTCATTCAGCCATTTCGGCATCTTTGTGCACGATCTTGCGAAGATGCAAGATTTTTACACGCGCGTGCTCGGGTTTCCGATCACCGATCGCGGGGAGTTGAATGGCCGAAAACTGATCTTTCTGAGCCGCGATCCGATCGAGCATCATCAGATCGTGCTGTGCGAGGGCCGGCCCGCCGATCTGGGCTTCAATATCGTCAATCAGATATCGCTGCGGGCGCGGACGTTGAGCGATCTGAGAACGCTCCACGCGACGCTTGAGACCGAGAAAGTCGCCGAATTGGTGGCGATCACCCATGGCATCGCCTGGTCGATCTATTTCCACGACCCGGAAGGCAACCGCATCGAGCTCTTCGTCGACTCGCCTTGGTATGTCGACCAGCCGCATCGCGAGCTGATCGACCTCAAGCGCTCCGATGACGAGATCCTGGCGGAGACCGAGGCGAGCATCAAGGATGATCCTTCGTTCCGGCCGCTCGCCGACTGGCGGCGCGAGTTCAAGGAAACGATGCTCGACTGAGCAGTCAGCCGGCCGCCGCCCCTACCGGCAGCCGCACGCCCTATCGGCAGCCGCACGCCCTATCGGCAGCCGCACGCCCTATCGGCAGCCGCACGCCCTATCGGCAGCCGCACGCCCTATCGGCAGCCGCACGCCCTATCGGCAGCCGTAGGGATAGTTCTCCCAATGGAGGCAGACCGAGCGGCATACTTGGACGTTGCGGCAGCCGGTCGTATAGCCGCAGCGGCGCTCGGTGTGGCATTCGCGTTGCCTCTGGTCGCAGCGGCGTCGGCAGCGCGGGGCTCTTCCTTGGGCGAGTTCGAATAGTCCGGCGCGTTCGGCCTGGGTCGCAAGATCGCCGGCCTCGCCGGCCAACGTCGGTGACGCCGCAAATGTCATGGCGGCAATCGTCAGCGCCAGGGCCAGCGTCAGATTTTTCAACGCAGACATGATCCTGTTCCGCCTCAACCTTTGTTCCCTAAATTGGTAAGGAAATATTACCAAAGGTCAAATAAGAACAAAACAAGAATTTTATAGCTAACGCCGCTCGCTATTCCACTGCTTTCTATCCTGGCGCTTGCTCGCGCAGTGCCTGGGCAAGCGCGCGGGTATTGAGCCCGGCGCCGGACAGCGACCAGCCGCCATCGACCGGCATCACGATGCCGCTGACATAGCTGGCCAGCGGCGAGGAGAGGAACATGGCCGCGTTGGCGATGTCCTGGGTGGTGCCGAGCCGCGCCAGGGGCACGGCCTCGGCGGCGCGCGCCATGGCCTCGGGGGTTGGCGCAAGGCGCTCCATGCCTTCGGTGTCCTCGATCGGGCCTGGCACGATCGAGTTGACGCGGATGCCGTCGCGTCCCCATTCCATCGCCAGCACGCGGGTCAGCATGTCGACGCCCGCCTTGGCGGCGCAGACATGGAGCTGCAGCTCCATCGGCACATAGGATTGCGGGGCGGAGATATTGATGATGCTGGCACCGGGTGCATTCAGATGCTGGTGGCCGAAGCGCAGCACGTGGAAGCTGCCGAGCACGTCGATATCCATGACGGCCTTGAAGCCGTTTGAGGAGAGCCCGAGTGCGGGGGCGGGGAAGTTGCCGGCGGCGCCCGATATCAGCACGTCGAACTTGCCGAGCGCGGAGGCCGCGTCCGCCAGCGCGTTCGCGACCGCTTCGGCGTCGCGCACATCGGCGGAAAAGCCGGCGGCCTCTTGGCCGTAGCCCTTCAGCTTTTCGACCGCGGCGTGGACTTTCTCCTGGTTGCGGCTCAGCACCGCGACCTTAGCACCGTGGCGCGCAAATCCCTCGGCGACACCCAGATTGATGCCCGACGTGCCGCCGGCAACGAAGACGGTCTTGCCGCTGAAATCGAAGTATTTGGCCATGACGCGCTGCTCCCTGTCTTTTCCGTTCAGTTTCCGGGAAAGAGCGTCAGGGGGGCAGGGATGTCAACCAGGAGCACGCGGCCGGTTGGCGCGATCAGCGCTCCCGGAAGCCCGATTGCAGGGTCGTGTAGATCGGCTTCAGGAGATAGGACAGCACCGATTTGGAGCCGGTGATCACCTCGGACTGCACCGTCATGCCGGGGGTGATCGGATTGGCCTTGGGATTGTAGCCGGCATAGACCCGATCGAGCTTGATGATGCCTTTGTAATAGGGCCGGCCGTTGTCGTCCTGGAAGGTGGTGGCGGACAATGAGATCAGCGTGCCGCGCACCGCGCCATAGCGGGCGAAGTCATAGGTGTCGATCTTGATCTTGGCGCGTTGGCCGACCTGCACATGGCCGATATCGCGAGTGGTGATGCGCGATTCGACGATCAGGTTCCGGTCGACCGGCACGACCTCCATGATCGGCTGGCCCGGCTGGATCACGCCGCCTTCGGTGTTGATCTTGAGGCCTTTAACGTAACCGTTCACGGGCGCGCGGACTTCCAGCCGCGCCACCCGGTCTTGCAGGCGCTTCAGCTTCTCGCGCGTCTGGGCGAGCTCGGCGGTGATCTTGCCGCGCTCGGCGAGCGCCTCCTTGCGCAGGCGTTGATCGAGCTCCTCAAGCTTCTGGCCCGCTTCCTTGAGCTCTGCGTGGGCCTTGCGATTGCGCGCCCGCACGGCGTTGAGTTCGCCCGAGGTGCGCTCCAGATCGCGTTTGATCTCAAGGTAATCGGCGCGTGAGGTGACACCTTGGTTGAGCAGGCGCCGGCGCATCTGGAAAGATTCCATGACAATCGCAAGCTGGCGCACCAAGCTCGTTTCGGTCCTTGACAGGATCACTAGCTCCGCTTCGCGCTGACGGATCTGCGATTCGATCACGACGCGTTGGCTCATGCGTTCACGGCGCTGCTGGGCCAGCAAAGCGAGCTGATCGGCCACCAGATGACTGTAGCGGGCGAGCTTGCCCGTCAGCTCCAGCGGCTTCCAGCCCTTGCCGCCCGCGAAGGCTTCGAGGCGGTCGGCCTGCAGGCTGAGAATGGTCTCCTTGGCCTGCTCCTGATCGAGCTCGGCCATTGCGGCGGCACGGTCGAAGCGGATCAGCACCTGGCCCTTCTTCACCAGGGCGCCGTCCTGCACCAGGATCTCGCGAACGATGCCGCCTTCCAGATGCTGGATCACCTGCACCCGGCCGGTCGGCAGGATCTGTCCGGAACCGACCGCGACCTCGTCGACCTTCGTTATCGAGGCCCAGGCAATTGCGCAGGCGACGAGACCGCTCACCGTATACATCGCGGTACGCAGCAGGCGCGGCGTTCCGGCTTCCTCCAGCGTCGCGGACTGGGCGAGGAAGCGCATCTGCATTTCGCGGATGGCGCGGGCGCGCTCCGATGCAGCTGGCGCGGCGGTCTCTGACGCGCTTCGATCCGGTCGGACCTGACGCGGCTTTTGTTCCCGCGATTCGAGAATAACGTTCCTGACCGCGGCCAGTGCCCGCGTGTCCGCTGCTGCGGGCGGCGGCTCTTGAGCCTTGGGCTCGGTATCGGCTCCGGTTGCGGCAGGTTTTGGTGCAGCAGGAGCTGGCACGGCGAGTGTTGGCGCGGGCGGCTCGGCCGGCGGCGCGGCAACGGCGGCCGCCGGGGTCTTGTCGTTTGGCGCGCCGGCACGCGCAGGCGCGGTCGGCTTGGCCGGCGGCGCGGCAACGGCGGCCGCCGGGGTCTTGTCGTTTGGCACGCCGGCACGCGCAGGCGCGGTCGGCTTGGCCGGCGGCGCGGCAACGGCGGCCGCCGGGGTCTTGTCGTTTGGCACGCCGGCACGCGCAGGCGCGGTCGGCTTGGCCGGCGGCGCGGCAACGGCGACCGCCGGGGTCTTGTCGTTTGGCGCGCCAGCAGGCGCGGCCGGTTTCGCAGGTTGACCGGCTGGCGCACGGACAGGCCCGGCCGACAGTACCGGCGCTGTCTGTTTTGCGGGCGCTTGCTCCCGTGGTGCCAGCGGGTTCGTCGCTGGCGTCGACTGCGCTTGTTGCTTGGGCGTGGGCGTGGCTTGTGCGGGTGCTGCTTTTTGCGCCGCGGCCTGCGGGGGGGCGGCAGCGGGCGCGGCCGCTGGCGGCCTGGGTGCTGATAGTGCCGGCGCGGTTGCTACTGGTTCCGCGGTCGGCGCGGGCGCAGCGGGCGCGAGTGTCGGAGGCGCCGCTCGACCGGCTGGCGCGCCGGCAATGCTGCCGGCTTCGGCGGCCAGACGCTCTTGCATCTCGCTGACCGAAGGGTTGGGTGCCGCGCCGGGCTTCTGATCGTCCGGGCCGCTCACAATGAACCTGCCGGGAGTTGCCGGAACACATCCTCGGGCGTGCTGTCGGCGACCATCGCGCCGCCGTCGAGCACGATAAGGCGGTCACAGACGCGCATGTGGCTTGGCCGGTGCGTCACCAGAAGCACTGTTGTATGTCCCCGCAACTCCTCGAGTTGCCGGATGAATGCAGTATCGCCCCGGTCGTCGAGTGCGTTGGCCGGTTCGTCGAACAGCAAGATCGGCGCGTTCTTGAGGTAGGCGCGCGCCAGTGAAAGCCGTTGAATAAGCCCCGACGGCATCGCCTGCGCCGAGTGATCGCCGATCCAGGTTTCGAAGCCCTCCGGCAAGGCATCGACGTCTGCCTGCAAGTTGGCCTGGCGGGCGGCGCGACGCAGATCCTCGTCAGACGCGGCGGGGTCTGCGAAACGCAGGTTCTGAGCGATCGTGCCGTGGAAGAGCTGCGTCGTCTGGGGCACGTAGCCGATCGTGTTGCGCAGCTCGATCGGATCGACCTGGCGGATATCGAGCCCGTCGATCATGATCCCGCCTGCCTGCGGCCGATAAAGACCGAGAACCAACTTCAGGATCGACGATTTGCCCGATCCGTTGGCGCCCACGATACCGACGATCTGGCCGGGCTGAATATCGAAGGCGACGCCGATCAGCGCCGGTTCGACGTCGGCTCCGTAACGCAGGCTGACCCGGTTGAAGGTAATGCGGCCGATGAACTCCTTATGGGTCCTGGAAGCCGAGTTCGGCTGGCGCTCGGCGGGAATGCGCATCAGGTTGTTGATAGAGCGAATGCCGGAGCGCACCTGCTCAAGCTTGGTTAGTGTGAGAAAACCTGCATTGAGCGGCGACAATACGCGCCAGATCAGCGCCATGGTCGCGATCAGCGCCCCCACCGTCATATCTCCGGCGAGGACGCGAATAATGCCGAAAGCCAGTGTGGCGATGCCGGCGCTCAACATCAGCACGTGAGCGACGGTCTGAAGCAGGCCCGCTCGCTGTCCCATCTTGAAGCCGCTGATCGCGGCCTTCGAGGAAATCTCCTCGAAGCGCTCGCTCCATTCCGACTCGGCGCCGTTCGATTTGATGGCCCGCATGTTGGACAGCATCTCAACGAGGAAGCCCTGGCGGCGGGCGACGGCCTGCGACGATGCCTCGACCGAATCGCGAACCATTGGGAACAAGATCCAGCCGATCACGCCGAACAGCATCAGCATCACCACCGGGATCACCGCCAACGGCCCCGCGAGCAACGCGATCACAATCAGAAAGATCGGCACGAAGGGCAGTTCGACATAGACCAGCGCCAGCGGCCCGGTGAAGAAATCGCGGATGGCCTCAAACTGCTTGAGGCGCGCGACCTGGGCGCCAATTGTCGCGCCTTCGGTCTGCACGGTCGGCAGGTGAAGCATGTGGTTGAACGAGCCCACGCCCACGATCATGTCGAGTCGCGCGCCGACATAGGCCAGCATGCGCGCGCGCAGTGTGCGGAAGATGATGTCGAAGCTGAGCACCAACACCATGCCCATCGCCAAATAGATCAGCGTCGAATGCGAGCCTGAGCCGATGACCTTGTCGTAAATGACCATCGTGAAGATAGGGATCGACAGTGCGAGCAGATTGAGCATTAGGCTCATGGCGAGCGTCTGCGTCGCGATCTTGCGAAAGCGCTGGATGATCGTCTTGAACCAGGGCTTGGCCTGTGCCGTGGTTGCGTTGGGCTCGGCATCGGTCCTGGTGATGAAGTAGGCGGTGCCGGCTAGCGATCCATCGGGTTCTGTTCTCACTTCTCCCGACCGGCCGTCGAAGATCCGTACACCGTTTCCGTCGCGGGCGAGCGCAACACTGGCGGCCCCGTTCTCGGGCAGGAACAGGCACGGCATCAACCGCGAATCGATACTGCCCAGCGGAAGGTCCAGCGGCTCGGTGCGATAGTTCAGATTGGCGAGTGTGTTGCGCAACCCAACCAGGTCTAGTGCTTCTGCGTAGTGCGGCATCGCCTCGGCGATATCCCGCGGATTTCCTCGCCAATGCAGCGCCTCGAGCAACGGCATCAGACAGACCGCCAGATCGCTTTCCGCACGGAAGGCGCCCAGCCGGCCCGCATTGAGCGCGGAGAGCAGCGTCTCAGGGCCGCGCTCGCGCAATCCCTGGGCGCCGCTCATTGTGGCTGCAGCCGCGCTCATGCCGAAGCCCTCGCCGCCGCGCCGACCGGGGCCGCGCCATGTTGTGCCGGCGCATTCGGGCGAGTCCGCACGGTCCGGTGAACCAAGACCCCGTCCTTGATTTCATAAAGTTCTTCGGCGAGCTGCAGGAGTGACGGGCGATGGCTCACCAAAATTAGCGTCGTTTGTCCCTTCAGCGTCTCGAGAAGCGCACGCAGCATCGCATCGCCGGAAGCGTCGAGATAGGAATTGGCTTCGTCGAACAGCAGCACTTTCGGATTACGCGCGATGGCATGGGCGATGGCGATGCGCTGGCGAATGCCGCTGGGCAGCGCATCCGCGCCGCTTTCGCCAACCCGGCTCTGGTAGCCGTCGGGGAGGCGGGCGATTACCGAATCGAGGCCGAGTTTGACGGCGACCTCGACAGCGGGCTCGATCGCCTCCTCCCCGCGGAACCCGGTCAGGTTGTCCATGATCGTGCCTTGGAACAGCACGCTCTGCTGAGGCAGGTAAACGATTTGCTCGCGGATACTGTGCGGATCGAACGCGGCTAGGTCGTGGCCATCGATGGATATGCGGCCTTCTGTTGGATTGTAAAGGCGCAGCATGAGCCGCAGCAGCGTCGATTTGCCGATACCGTTTTCGCCGCGGATACCAATCGTCACTCCGGCTGGCACGGTAAGGTCAACACCGCTGAAAACTTCTGGGCCATCGGCGTCATAAGCGAAGTGCACGCCTTCCAGTTTCAGCGCGCCCTTGACGGGCGGCAGGAGCGGCAGATTCGCGGGCGCCTCCACCGGTGTCGCCATCGCTTCCTCGACACGACCGCGAGCGACTTCGACGTTCTGAAACTGTGTCCACAGCCCCATAGCGCGCAAAAGCGGTTGCAGGCTGCGTCCGGCGAGGAGTGAGCTTGCAGCGAGCCCCCCCGTGGTCAGCTCGCCATTGATTACCCAAATACTGCCGATCCCGGCGGTCATCACGATGGTCAGATTGGAGAACAGCGCGCCAAGTGATTGCGCCCGTCCGCTCAGCTTGTTCACCTCGATGCCGCACCCGGCCGAAGATTCCTGTAGCCGTTCGTAGCGGCGCACCATCTGCGCTTCCATGCCGAGTGCCTTGACGGTGTGAATGCCGGTGAGCAGCTCGATGATGAAGTTGTAGCGTCGGTCGTCGACCTCCGAGCGGTTCTCGATTGCGGCGCGTAGTTGGCGCCCGAGCTTCCAGGCGACTAGCGAGAACCCCAACAGGATTGCGACCGGAACCAGTACCAGCGCGCCGGCCAGATACGCAATCAGCCCAAGGAACAGGATCGCGAAGGGCAGATCGACCATCACCAAGATTGACTGGCCGCAATAGAAATCGCGCAGCCGGTCGATCGCGGTCATCCGGTCGAGATGGACGCCTGGCGCGGAACGCTCAAAGGCAACCAGATCGGCCGACAGCAGGCGGCGTGCCATCGAACAGCCAAGCCTGTACTCAAACCGCGCGGCCGCCCAGCCCGTCACATAGGTCCGTCCGAGCCGGAGGAGGGCGTCGAGCACCAGCGACCCGGCAACGAAGACGACAAGCAACAACAGCGTCTCGAGGGAATGGTTTGGCACGATGCGGTCGTAGGTCTGCAGGATCACGATCGGCATCACCAGGGCGAGTAAGTTGAGGGTGAACGACGCAGCCAGGACGTCAAGTCGTGCCCAGGGCAAGCCATCGAGTGGGATCACGCGAAACGGCTCGCCGCCGGCCGTGGGGCCGGCAGTCGTTGGGGCATTCGTCGCTATCGGATTGAGCCGTGGCAGAATCCCTCCTTCTCCCACTCACTAAATGCGGGGGATTTGGCTCAAAACCTAACCATATTGTCTTAATTCGGGCTTAACCACGGACGCATGTGTCAGCCCTGTGATCCTCCAATGACAAATACCAGTAGCGAGTCCATACTCGCGGGGCGATCGCGAAATGCTGGATCCACTCGGAGCGCTTCGACGTCGAAGGGCAATTCCCTCCAATGGGCGATGGCGATCTGGGCCTGAGACCGGGACAACCGAGACAGTTAGACAGCCTAACGGTGTAGCGATGCCGCTGGCCCGCTGTTCGCGTCTCGAATGCTCGGGGCTCCGCCTGAACAATTGCGGCTGTTTGAACCAGGCCCCTGCGCCGTCCGATCCGACATCTTCATAACACTGACCGAAGGTTGTGAGCCGCTAAATGATTTTAAGCTTATGCGGCAGAACCGTTCTGCAGATTCGGGTCGACCGGAGGTCCTCCGAACGACCAACACCGCCCTTGAGTGCAAAACAACCACCATCTCAGAACAACAGAACAGGAGTTTGACAGCAGAATTGGACAGGGCGTCGACGGGGGGCGCGATCCTTTCGTTCCAACTGTTAATACAGCGGATTTACAGTTGAGCCCCCGTATTTTACGATTGAAGGTAATAAATTAAATACGATTTTATCGTGTATGCCAGCGATGCTCGACGCCGGCCGCGGCGAGCACAGCCCGGAAGAACCCTTCTTCTTTTCCGCGCGACCAAGACCCGCCTAACACAACTTGATGAATGCTGGCAGAAATTCTCCCTGCAGCCTCAGATTGCGCATGTGGGGCGGCTAATGGCGGCGTGCTGAAGAAGAAGTTTGCAAAGCGGTCGGGCGGCGAACTCGCATGCGTGGTCACGTTTGGCATTGACCGAGACAGAGTCCCTCCTTCTCCCGCTCAGAAAATCCGGGTGATTGGGCTCAAGTCCTACGCATATTGTCCTAATTGAGGCTTAACCATTGAAGATTGCCGCCAATTTGTGACCCGCCCCACGCATTGGTGCCGCTCGCCAGTTCACATTCGTGGGGCGCTTGTGAAGGGGAAAATCCGCCCGTAGCCCTTCGAGTGCAAAAGGGCGGACCGTAGCATTGGGTGACGAATGTCTGAAGCGCGGGCGACCTCTAGCCGGGCGCGCTGTGCGGTCTGACCGCAGTGTAGTTGGCCAACTGCGGGCATCGTAAATATTCAGTGCGGCCGCCCGAACACCTGCGGCTTGTTAAATCGGACCCCGGCCCACCCAATTCGACATCCTCATAGCGGCGACCGTGGGTTGTATTCCAAAATTGAATTAAATGTTATGTGGCAGAACCGTTCTGTAAATCTGAGCCCGATGGGGTTCCTTCGAAGCACAACTTGATCCCGCCGCCACTGATATCGACGCATTCGATAAGAGCCAGCGGGATGGCATGGAATGACTAGCAGCAGGAGGGATGCAAAAATTTGTGAAATATCCGTGTGCACACTACGAATCCAACGATGAAATGATCACACTAGCGTGCTAGATTTTTTCTCGGTTGACCGCTCAGGCCGGTACCGACGCGCTCGCACTGGCCGCCGTGCAGGTCGAGCTGGTCGTGCCGAGCCGCTTATTTACTGCCGCGTCGCTTTGAGGCGAGCCGCGCTCCGGCGGGTCGCTTGCTTGCCGATGTGCGGTCGTGAAGTTCTCCGCGCAGGGCCTTGGCGACCGCCGCGATGGGGGTCTTCCAGTCGCCCGTCTTCTCCTGGCGGAAGAGCCGCATGGTGGGATACCAGGGGCTGTCCGTACGCTCCAGCATCCAGCGCCAGTCGGGCACGCAAGGTAAGAGCGTCCAGACCGGCGCGCCCAAGGCGCCGGCCAAATGGGCGACAGCGGTATCGACGCTGATCACCAGATCGAGATTGGTGATGGCGGCGGCGGTGTCGGCGAGGTCGGCGAAGCGGTCGCCGAGGCCCACGATGTTCATGCCCGCGGGTGGCTTCGCGGGCTCGGCTTCGGCCGCACGCTTCTGCAGGCCGTAGAACGAGACGCCGCGGATTTTTGCCAGCGGGGCCAGCTCCTTGAGGGCGATCGAGCGATTGCGGTCGTTCACGTGCTGTGGCCGACCCGCCCACACGAGACCGACCTTGAGACCTTTCCCGTCGATCCGTTTCGCCCATTGTTCGATCAGGGCGGGATTGGGGTGGAGATATGGCGTGTCGGCCGGGATCGTCGCCTCGCTGGTCTCGAAGATCGCGGGCAGGCTCATCAGTGAGACAGCGAGATCGTGGCCGCGCGGCAGCGGCCGGCGTCGGGAGGTCTTCTCCAGCAGCCGGTCGACGCCGGGAAAGCCTGATAACAGGCGCAGCATGGCCCGGTCGCAGGCTAGAGTGATGCTGGCATCCTTCGCGCCCGGCAGCGATCTCAGGAGCGGCAGGTAGCGCACGAACTGGATCGTGTCGCCGAGGCCTTGCTCGGCCTCGACCAGCAACGTGCGGCCGGCCAGCGGTTCGCCCCGCCAGCGGGGAATCCCTGTGCGCAACCCGGCCATGCGGACGACGCTCTCGATCTCGGTGCGCGATTCGTAGAGCGGCCAGCCGGCTTCGAACTCGCCGCGGGTGAGATGCGCCATCCCGGTGTTGAAGCGAGCGCTGGCTTTTTCCGGATCGACCGCCATCGCGCGCGCATGTGCGGCGAGCGCTTCCGCGTGGCGGCCGAGCCGGCGCATCACTAGGCCCAGATTATTCCAGCCGCCGCCATGACCGGGGTCGAGCGTGACGGTGCGGCGAAAGCCGGCCGCGGCCTTCTCATGATCGCCCGCGGCCCTGTCGATAGTGGCGAGGTTGTAGTGGGGCTCAGCCCAGTCGGGCTTGGCCGCGATCGCCTTGCCGTAAGCGCTGCGGGCCTTGTCGAGTTGCTCGGCGGCCTGGCGCAAGCAGGCGAGGTTGAAGTGCGCGAGCGCATAGTCGCGCCGACAGCGGACCGCGGTCTCGTAAGATTTTGCCGCCGCTTCGGTGCGGCCGGCCTCGCGCAGCAGGTTGCCGAGATTGTTGTGCGCCTCAGCGTAGCGAGGGTTTTTGGCGATCGCTTCGCCGTAGGCCGCAATCGCCTCCTCGTGCTTGCCCTGCCGGGCGAGCGCGCGGCCCTGCTCGAAGGCGACGCGGGCGGCGAGGGTGGGTAAAACGGGTATTACAGGGAGGGCGGTCATCTCGCTGGCGCTACTCACAGATTCCGGAATGAGCTGGCCAGCCTCCACCTCGGGTCGTCAACATTCGGTTAAGGACACGCCGTTTCGATCGTCGGACGGGGATCACCTGGTCCGACCCTGCGTAACACCAGGCGGGGAAACCGAGTAGACCGGTTGGGGAGGGAGAAGTGCGATATCTCGTGTTTGTCTTTGCGGCCGTGGTCCTTGCGGGCTGCGCCGACACTTACCATCCCATCGTTGACAAAGAGGGCGTCGACCAGTCGGCCTACCAGCGCGACCTGGGTGATTGCCGCGAATACGCGCGGCGCGTCAATCCCACCAGCAGCGCCGCCGAGGGCGGTCTCATCGGCGGCGCGATCGGGGCTGCGGCGGGCGCGGTGGTGGGCGCGCTGACCGTCGGTGTCGGGCGCGGTGCTGCGATCGGGGCCGCTGGCGGCGGGACGGCAGGCCTCCTGCGGGGCGGGCTGCGCGGCCTCGAACGCCAAAAGCGGGTCATACGCCGCTGCATGCACGGCCGCGGCTACCGGGTGCTCGAATAGCGGACGTTCGGCTCGGGCGGCCACCAATTGGTACCCTGACCCCTCGCGCCATGCGCAAGCCGGGCCATGGCCCTCCAATGGCCTGAAGTGTCGTTAATGTCCAGTTGTGGCTACAACCGGACGTCCTGGGCCCGACAACTGTGTCCGTATAGTGCCCAAAAGATGCTATGAGGCCGAAGGACGCGGTCTCAAGCTCCTTCGATTGTTTGAACATCGATCGGAAGGAGCGAGATGCTATGACACGGCCTTCAACGGTTCCCGATTGGTATGCCAGGCTGAAAGCGCGGCCGAGCTACGCGGAAGTGATCGACCCCTACCGGCACGACTACCTCGAGGTTTTGCGCAGCGAGGGCGCCCGGTCGTGGCCGCGGGTGCGGTCAATGCTTGGTGGCGGCTGACTAAACCGTGACGGCCTTTTTGTGCGCGTGCCCGAACTATTGGGGCTCCCTAAATCGCACACCTGGACCGCCGCCGTTTTCATCGATCAACTCGATGCCGGCGGATTCCAATGTCTCAGTGACCGCCAGTATGCTCCGAGCCATTGCTTGAGGTACCCCAGTGGCGGCTTCCATCCTTTGAATTGTTGGCAGGCTGACTCCGGATCTTTCAGCCAGCTCACGTGCCGACCAGCGCAACATTGCTCTCGCTGCCCTAATTTGGTCGGCAATAATCATGATGTAAATAGATTCACATAAGATGCGAAATACATTGACTGACAATGCCACATGATGTATTTTACATCATATAAGATTTAATTTGAAACGAATGAGGCAGGCAAATGGCCTTTGCAGAAGCCAAACGAGACCGAAACAACGGCATCGGCGGTTCCGACGCCGGTCGCATCATGTCAGGCGACTGGATGGAGCTCTGGGAGGAGAAGACCGGTCGGCGGGAACCGGAGGATCTCTCAGATGTGCTCCAGGTCCAGATCGGGATCGCAACCGAGGATCTGAACCTCAGGTGGTTTGAGCGCCAGACCGGGATCGAGGTCCTCTGCGCGGGTTGTGAGGGGCTGGTCCACCGGGAGCACAAATTCATGCGGGGCAATCTCGACGGCTGGGTTCCGGGCGGCATCATCGAGGCGAAACATACCTCAGCCTTCGCCAAAGATGGGGAAATTGTGAGCCGCTACTACCCCCAGGTCCAACACTATCTGGCAGTGGCGGATATCAGCCTTGGGTACCTCTCGGTGATCTTCGGGAACCATCGCTGGGAGTTCTTCGAGCTGGAATCCGACGAAGCCTACCAGGACCTGCTCATCGCCCGGGAGGAGGAGTTCTGGTCATACGTTCAATCCGATACGCCGCCAGTCTCGCCAACAAACGAGATGATCGCTATCGCGCTCGACGACATGCGGGAGGTCAGCATGGCGGGCAATAACCGGTGGGCCGTCCATGCCGATGACTGGCTCTCATGCAAAGAGGCGGCTGAGCGTTTCAACAGTGCGACCAAGGGGCTCAAAGGGCTGGTCGAGCAGGATGTGAAGGTTGCCTTCGGGCATGGCGTCAAGGTGAGCCGGTCGAAGGCTGGGGCGCTGACGGTCAGGGTGGCGGCGTGATGGACGGGGGGCGAGACATGCCCGAGGTTGTTGCCGGTGCCGTGAACGCGGTGATGGGCGAGGTCAAGCGCCTGCTGAAGTCGGAGCGCAACCGGGAGGCCGGGTACAGGTTCGCCTCGATTGATGACTTCCTTGCCGCGGTCAACCCGCTCTGCGCGGAGGCCGGGCTTATCATCCTCCAGGACGAGCTCGATGCCCGGCTCGTGAATGACGGTGGCAATTCCATCGACCGCTCCTGGCTCTGGACCACCTTCACCTTCACGCTGGCGCATAAGTCGGGAGCGATTTACGGGCCGCTCACCCGTTCGGTCATGGTCCCGGCCCGCGGGGCGCAGGCATTTGGGTCGGCACAGTCCTATGCCTTGAAACAATTCATGCGAAGCCTCTTTCAGATCCCTACGGGGGATAAAGAAGATGCGGACTTTGCCATGCCGGCAAGACTTCCCGAGACGGTCAAACGTGGGACGGTCCGGCGAGGCAATGGGAAGGCGGCAACCAAGAACGGGGCGCGCCTCAAAGCTGGTGGGAAGCGGGCAGGGGATGATGCGGGAACCGCGGCGCTGAACCGGTGGTGCCGCCCATAGCCAAACCGGCTGCCAAAGAAACCGGGACCGAGGCGCAGTAAGTCAGGATGCTGCTGCCGCCGCGAATTCCGAAGACCGGCCTTCCATCAAGCAGGTCCAAGCCGCCTCGCTCGGGCATGAGCCGGGATCACCTCGCGTTTATCCGATCGCTCGCCTGTCCGGTCTATCCCGAGGAGGGAGAAATTGAGGCGCATCATCTCCTGCGCGCTGATCGGACGCGAGGGGTAGGCCGCCGGGCCGCCGATCGCTATGCGATCCCACTTTCGGTCAAAGCCCACCGGGAACTCCATATCGCCGGCGGTGAAGAGGCCTGGCTTGCCGAACGCGGGATCGATGGGCGAGCGCTAGCCGCTGCCCTGTGGCGGGTTTCCGGGGATCTCGAGGCCGGAATGCGCATCGTGATGCGCGCCAGTGTGCCTGCATTGTGAGCTGCGCGCCACCAGGGCCAGCGGCAGAGTTGCGGTCATGGGTCAGCCTGGGCGCACACGAAGCGGAGCTCCCGGCAGCCGTCATGTTGAAATCCGAGACCTCACCGATGGGCCCGAGCCACGAATGAGTTGCGTACTATGCGTACCACCGCATGGCTAATTGCCATGAAACTGCTGGTCCTCGTAGCCGGCTTCGTGGTCTTTTTCGTTGCCCAAACCACCGTTATCGAATGGACGCCGGGCTTCGGCCTCGCGTTCACCGCAGGTGGCACCCTGACTGGTCCGCTTGTGCGGGCCGAACTCGGTCGCTGGCATTAACGCACAGCTTGCTGAGCGCTCACTCTAGCTAATGCACAGATTTTCGCCGATTCTGGGCAATTTTGCGGCAAATGGAGAAGCCGCGGAAATCCTATCTGCGCCTGCATTAACCGTTTTTGTAAACAGAATCTTACCGGGTTTTTTGCGAAAATGTTCGCGATCTGCTGCATAGATCATGGCCGTCCGGGCGGGTCACGCAGCAGGGACTATCCAGGATCGAAGGGTGCGCGATAACGCGTATTCGTCGGTCCGGCGGAGAAGTTCAGGATGGCGAACGACGGTACTGAGCGTTCAGGAGCCCTTCCGGGCCCAGACGATCTCGACGATCTCAATCTCCTGATCGCCGAGGTTGACGATGCGCCCGCCGCGGATGAAGAGGCAGGTCAAGCTGCCGACCATACCGTCGGCTCCACTTCCAGATCTCGACCCGAATTTGCGGCCATCCACCTGGGTAGCCGAGAGGTCGTTGATCCGCGCCTCGACGTTGAGGATCTCGACGCGCCGCTGCCGTCTGACGAGCGTTTTCTGCTGATCCCGGAAATACCGCCACTACCCTCAGAGCCGGCTCTCGTCGACACGCTCGTCCCCGATTTGGAAGCGCTCGCAGCGGCGATTGATGAAGGTGTCATCACCCTCGAAACCCAACTGGAATTGGGCCAAGAGATTGAGAATGCGCCTGGTTTTGGCCATTTGCAGGGGTTAGGTGATGAGCAGACCGGCGTCGAATTCGATACCACGGTACCGCTCGGGCCGGGCGCGGGTCGAGCACGCCCCGGATCGGACGACGACGACCCGTTCGACAGCAGCAGCGAATTCGCTCCGACGCCTGTCTCGGTCGACAACGAGGCTGATATGCCTTTTGTCGACGCGGTGGATGCGACCGGCGATGAAGATACGGGGATCGCGCTCACGCTGATCGCGCAGCTGACCGATACCGACGGCTCGGAAACGCTGGAAATCGCCATCGAGGGCGTGCCTGCGGGCGCCGCGCTCTCAGCCGGCATTGATGAAGGCGGCGGCCGCTGGGCGATGCAGCAGGCCGATCTGGTGGGCCTCACCGTCATGCCGCCGGCCGACAGCGACGTCGATTTCGTCCTTACGATTACCGCGACCAGCACTGAGACATCGACGGGAGACACCGCAACCAACTCCAAGAGTTTCACGGTCACCGTGGATCCGGTAGCAGACGACCCGACGCTTGCCGTCACGTCCGACGTGACGGGGAACGAGGACACGGGCATCCCGCTTACGATCAACGCGGCGCTTACCGACACCGACGGCTCCGAGACGCTGGTTGTGACTGTTGCAGGGGTGCCATCAGGCGCAACACTTTCCGCTGGCACCGATCAGGGCGGCGGCGTCTGGACACTCGCGGCGGGCGACATACCGGGCCTCACCATCACCCCGCCGGTGGACAGCGACGTCGACTTCACGCTGACAGTGACGGCATCCGCGATCGAGGCCGATGGCGGCGATACGGCGTCGGTCGTCGACACGATCAACGTGACCGTGGATGCGGTGGCCGATGCGCCGACGCTGAACGTCGCCGATGCGACGGGGAACGAGGATACGGCGATCCCGCTGACGATCACCTCAGCGCTCACCGACACCGATGGTTCGGAGAGCCTGGCGGTCACGGTCGCCGGCGTGCCAGCTGGGGCCAGCCTTTCGGCCGGCAGCGATCAGGGCGGCGGTGTCTGGACGCTGACGCCGGCGCAGCTTGCCGGCCTGACGATCACCCCGCCGGCCGATTCGGACGTCGATTTCACACTGACGGTGACGGCGACCTCGACCGAGGCCGATGGCGGCGATACCGCGACCACGGTCGATACCATCGACGTCACCGTGGATGCGGTGGCCGATGCGCCGACGCTGACGGTCACGAGCGACGTGACGGGGAACGAGGACACCGCGATCCCGCTGACGATCACCTCGGCGCTCACAGATACGGACGGTTCGGAGAGCCTGGCGGTCACGGTTGCCGGCGTGCCCGCTGGCGCGAGCCTGAGTGCCGGCGCCGATCAAGGGGGCGGCGTCTGGACGTTGACCCCGGCGCAGCTTGCCGGCCTCACGATCACGCCGCCGGCCGATTCTGACGTCGATTTCACGCTAACGGTGACGGCGACTTCGACCGAGGCCGATGGCGGCGACACCGCGACCACGGTCGATACCATCGACGTCACCGTGGATGCGGTGGCCGATGCGCCGACGCTGACTGTCGCCGATGTCACGGGCAATGAAGACACGGCGATCGCGCTCACCATCAACCCGGCGCTCACCGACACGGACGGCTCCGAGAGCCTGGCGGTCACGGTCTCAGGCGTGCCCGCAGGGGCGAGCCTGAGCGCTGGCACCGATCAGGGCGGCGGCGTCTGGACCCTGACGCCGGCGCAGCTTGCCGGCCTGACGATCACACCACCGGCCGATTCGGACGTCGACTTCACGCTGACAGTGACGGCGACCTCAACCGAGGCCGATGGCGGCGATACCGCGACCACCGTCGATACCATCGACGTCACCGTGGATGCAGTGGCCGATGCGCCGACGCTGACCGTCGCGGATACAAGCGGCAATGAAGACACCGCGATCCCGATCTCTATATCTTCGGCGCTGACCGACACCGATGGCTCGGAGACGCTGGCCGTCACGGTGTCCGGCGTGCCCGCGGGGGCCAGCCTCAGCGCCGGCACCGATCAGGGCGGCGGTGTCTGGACGCTGACCCCGGCCCAGCTCGCGGGTCTGACGATCACACCGCCCGCCGACAGCGACGTCGACTTTACACTGACGGTGACGTCCACCTCGACCGAGGCCGACGGCGGCGACACCGCGACCACGGTCGATACCATCGACGTCACGGTCGATGCGGTGGCCGATGCGCCGACGCTGACCGTGGCTGACGTGACCGGCGATGAAGACACCGCGATCGCTCTCTCGATCTCTTCGGCGCTGACCGACACCGATGGCTCGGAGAGCCTGGCGGTCACGGTCGCAGGCGTGCCCGCGGGGGCCAGCCTGAGCGCCGGCACCGATCAGGGTGGCGGGGTCTGGACCCTGACCCCGGCGCAGCTCGCGGGCCTCACCGTCACGCCGCCGGCGGACAGCGATGTCGACTTTACACTGACCGTGACGTCCACCTCGACCGAGGCCGATGGTGGCGACACCGCGACCACGGTGGATACCATCGATGTCACCGTCGATCCGGTCGCCGACGCGCCGACGCTCACGGTCGCCGATACGACCGGTAACGAAGACACCGCGATCGCGCTGTCGATAGCGTCGACGCTCACCGACACCGATGGCTCCGAGACACTGGCGGTGACCGTCGCCGGCGTGCCAGCTGGGGCCAGCCTTTCGGCCGGCACCGACCAGGGCGGCGGCGTCTGGACCCTGACGCCCGCGCAGCTCGCCGGCCTGACGATCACGCCGCCCGCCGATTCGGATGTTGATTTCACCCTCACGGTCACGGCGACGTCGACCGACGGCGGCGACACCGCGACCACGGTCGATACGATCGACGTCACGGTCGATGCGGTGGCCGACGCGCCGACGCTCACGGTCGCCGATACGACCGGTAACGAAGACACCGCGATCGCGATCTCTATATCTTCGGCGCTGACCGACACGGACGGCTCGGAATCGCTGGCGATCACGGTCGCGGGCGTGCCCGCAGGCGCGAGCCTTTCGGCCGGCAGCGACCAGGGCGGCGGCGTCTGGACCCTGACCCCGGCGCAGCTTGCCGGCCTGACGATCACGCCGCCGGCGGACAGCGATGTCGACTTCACCCTCACCGTGACCTCGACCTCGACCGAGGCCGATGGCGGCGATACCGCGACCACGGTGGATACCATCGACGTCACCGTCGATGCGGTGGCCGATGCGCCGACGCTGACCGTCGCCGATGTGACCGGTAACGAGGACACGGCGATTGCGCTGTCGATTGCGTCCACGCTGACCGACACGGATGGTTCGGAGAGCCTCGCCGTTACGGTTGCCGGCGTGCCCGCAGGGGCGGCCTTATCCGCCGGCACCGATCAGGGCGGCGGTGTCTGGACGCTGACCCCGGCGCAGCTTGCCGGGCTCACCATCACCCCGCCGGCCGACAGCGACGTCGACTTCACCCTCACCGTGACCTCGACCTCGACCGAGGCCGACGGCGGTGATACCGCGACCACGGTCGATACCATCGATGTGACCGTGACCGGCGTGGCCGATGCGCCGACGCTGACCGTGGCCGATGTCACGGGCAATGAAGACACGGCGATTGCGCTCACCATCAACCCGGCGCTCACAGACACCGATGGTTCCGAGACGCTGGCGGTGACCGTCGCCGGCGTGCCCGCAGGGGCCAGCCTTTCGGCCGGCACCGATCAGGGCGGCGGCGTCTGGACGCTGACGCCGGCGCAGCTTGCCGGCCTCACCATCACCCCGCCGGCCGACAGCGACGTCGACTTCACATTGACAGTGACGGCGACGGCGACCGAGACCGACGGCGGCGATACCGCGACGACCGTAGATACCATCGACGTCACGGTCGATGCGGTGGCCGATGCGCCGACGCTGACCGTGGCTGACGTGACCGGCGATGAAGACACCGCGATCGCTCTCTCGATCTCTTCGGCGCTGACCGACACCGATGGCTCGGAGAGCCTGGCGGTCACGGTCGCAGGCGTGCCCGCGGGGGCCAGCCTGAGCGCCGGCACCGATCAGGGTGGCGGGGTCTGGACCCTGACCCCGGCGCAGCTCGCGGGCCTCACCGTCACGCCGCCGGCGGACAGCGATGTCGACTTTACACTGACCGTGACGTCCACCTCGACCGAGGCCGATGGTGGCGACACCGCGACCACGGTGGATACCATCGATGTCACCGTCGATCCGGTCGCCGACGCGCCGACGCTCACGGTCGCCGATACGACCGGTAACGAAGACACCGCGATCGCGCTGTCGATAGCGTCGACGCTCACCGACACCGATGGCTCCGAGACACTGGCGGTGACCGTCGCCGGCGTGCCAGCTGGGGCCAGCCTTTCGGCCGGCACCGACCAGGGCGGCGGCGTCTGGACCCTGACGCCCGCGCAGCTCGCCGGCCTGACGATCACCCCGCCGGCGGACAGCGACGTCGACTTTACACTGACCGTGACCTCGACCTCGACTGAGGCCGATGGCGGCGATACCGCGACCACCGTCGATACCATCGACGTCACCGTCGATGCGGTGGCCGATGCGCCGACGCTCACCGTGGCTGATGTGACGGGGAACGAGGATACGGCGATCGCCCTTGCGATCAACCCGGCGCTCACCGATACGGATGGTTCGGAGAGCCTGGCGGTGACCGTCGCCGGCGTGCCCGCAGGGGCCACGCTCTCGGCCGGCACCGATCAGGGCGGCGGCGTCTGGACGCTGACCCCGGCCCAGCTCGCCGGCCTCACCATCACCCCGCCCGCCGACAGCGATGTCGACTTTACACTGACGGTGACCGCGACCTCGACCGAGGCCGATGGCGGCGATACCGCGACCACCGTCGATACCATCGACGTCACCGTTGATGCGGTGGCCGACGCGCCGACGCTGACCGTGGCTGATACCTCCGGGCAGGAAGACACGGCGATCGCGCTCAACATCGCCTCAGCGCTCACCGACACCGATGGTTCGGAGAGCCTGGCCGTTACGGTGTCCGGCGTGCCCGCCGGGGCCAGCCTTTCGGCCGGTACCGATCAGGGCGGCGGCGTCTGGACCCTGACCCCGGCGCAGCTTGCAGGTCTCACCATTACGCCGGCGCTCGACGACAAGACCGACTTCACCCTCACCGTGACCTCGACCTCGACCGAGGCCGACGGCGGTGATACCGCGACCACGGTCGATACCATCGATGTGACCGTGACCGGCGTGGCCGATCCGCCGACCCTCACCGTCACCGACGTGACGGGGAACGAGGACACGGCGATTGCCCTCAACATCGCCGCCGCACTGACCGATCCCAGCGAGACGCTTGCGGTTACGGTTGCTGGCGTGCCCGCAGGGGCTAGCCTTTCGGCCGGCAGCGATCAGGGCGGCGGTGTCTGGACCCTGACCCCGGCCCAGCTTGCTGGCCTGACGATCACGCCGCCCGCCGATTCGGACG
>Ga0307378_10000639_pt1 | contig 60915 bp, 62 predicted proteins | sample UN1MG_FD_202238 | JGI IMG/M metagenome (GOLD analysis project Ga0307378, IMG submission 202238) | Soil microbial communities from Risofladan, Vaasa, Finland - UN-1 | ecosystem: Environmental > Terrestrial > Soil > Coastal area > Acid sulfate soil | place: Finland: Risofladan, Vaasa | collected... | reverse complement strand
AAATGAGCTGATGCTAACCCATCACGCTCGGTGAGGCCACTGACCTATTTATTCATGATGGCTTGGCGGTTCTCCGGTCCGTTTATTTTGGACAGCACTGAAGTAAGATGGAATAGTAGTCAGTAGCCCGTAGCCAGGGGATTGAAGAGGTTTGTGGTTTGGGGTTTTGGGTTTGGGGTTTGTGGTTGAAGAGAGAAGGAGGGCGATTTTGGGTAGCGGTGCTCAACAGCAAGTTATTTTGGACCTGGCTGATGGAGGCTTGCGGTTTTTATTTCCCCGTTCTTCGAACCCCAAACCACAAACCTCGGCTCGACTGAGCTCGCCGAAGTCAAACCCTAAACCCCTTACGTATTTTCCGTGTCAGATCTCGTGTTCGGACGGTCGAACACGGGTGGCCGGACGGGCGAACGCGGGTGGCCGGAGGGGCGAACGCAACTGTCCGGGCGTGCAGGCCACGGAGGGGCCGAACTGGGCCATTGTAAGTGGAGCGGGGGAATGAAAGTCGTTTAAAAAATTGGGGCGGGTTTTTCAAAAATCTTGGCGGGGGCGCTCTGTGGCCTGAGATTCAGGCCAGCGAGGATGCCCAATGCCGGGTCCGTCGCTCCTGAAAACCCGGCTGGTCGGCCCGGCCGATGGACTGGCGGAGTCGCGCCACAATTGTGCCACGATCTTTCCTTGATTTGTCACGGCGTCGCCATAATGGTTCCATGGACGGGAGCTAGGGTGGCGGGGAAAGTCGGAACTGAGAGCAGCGCCGCGGCTGTGGCGGGCGTTGCGCCAAGGAGGAGAGGCATGAATGGAAGGACGATGATGGGCGCGGCTCTGATGGTGATGCTGTGCGTCGCGGCGGTTTCCTGCCGGCAAAGGCCGAGCGCGGCGGGCCCGGCGGCGTCGGAACAGATCGTTCCGGCTGCCGCGGTTCCGGCGGCGCTGGACTGCCCCAAGGACCGGGTCAAGGACGTGGGCGGGGTGGAGGTCTCGCGGCTGGGCGCTGCCGCGGTCTCGCTTCCGTCGTCGGCGCCGGCGGCGGCGGCCCTTTTTTTCAAGTCGGGTCTGATGATTGACGAGGACGGCGCGCCCGACGCCTATGGACCGGGCGGGAAGGGGATCTCGGCATTGGCGAACGCGGGCAAGCCGGGCAACTGGTGGGGCGTGGTCACTGATAACGGGCGCGCTGACGGCGAGCCGGTGGTACAGGGTCCTGATGACCCGTATCCGGGCTATTACATCTCGACGACCTCACTGCAGGACAAAACGAAGGACGTGCGCGACCCGGCGCGCTACGTTGACGCCATGGCCGTGCCCTACGTGGCGCTGCCTTCGGGTCTGGGCGCGATGATCGGCGACGTAGCCGCCGTGATCAACACGCGCAGCGGCAAGCTGGCCTACGCCATCTTCGCGGACGTGGGCCCGCGCGACAAGCTGGGCGAGGGCTCGGCCGCGCTGGCGGCGGCGCTGGGCATCAAGGCCGACACCGGCGGGCTCAGGAGCAGCGCGATTATCTACGTGGTCTTCCCCGGCTCCGGCGACAAGACGCCCAGGCCCATCTCCTGGATCAACTCCGAGGGCGCGCGGCTGTTCCAGGAGTGGGGAGGCATGGAGCGGGCGGATGCGTGCTTTCCATGATCCTGTTCAATGGTCCAACGGCCGGCGCTCACGGATACGCCCGGGCCGTGACCTGGAGCGGATGGTCCACGATGTTGAGCATGTCGGGCACGGACGCGGGCGGCGGCTGGTCCGGGACCATGTAGTAGAGGTAGTACTTGTATTTGCCGGCGGCGATGTCGGCCATGGTGTCGAGGAGGAAGCCGGGGCAGCGCTGGCCGGGGTCGGACTCGGGCGGATCGGGCGCGGTGATGTCGTCCACGTAGTAGAGCTTGATGGGCACGGTCTGGAGCCACTGCTCGGGCAGGATCTGGCGGACGACGAGGTTGCCCTGGGGGCCGGTCAACGCATACCACTCGTGGCCGGTGGTGTAGTCCATGTTCTTCTCGTCGGGCGACATCTTGCCGTCGAGGGTGACGCCCTTTTGGTTGACGGGGTCATAGTACTTGGCGCCTTCCATGTCCTTGAGCCAGTCAATGGCGTAGCGCAATTCGAAGGACCGGAGCACGGAGCCGGGGTTGATCGGGGTGTTCACCTGGATGGGGGTCACGAAGTAGTTGGGGTAAAAGAGGTTCTCGGACTGTCCGCCGAGGTTCAGCTTGACCACGGAGAACTGGATGAACGCGGTCATGAGGTGGACCACGCGGACGGGGCCGTCAATCCATGCCCGGATCGAGCCTTTGAGGTCGGACTCGGGGGTGTCAATGGTCATGATCCCGCCGATCAGCACCATCTTGCCGCGGCCCTTGATGCGGTCCACCAGGTTCGGTCCGACCTTGCCGGAGCTGCCCTTGAGCGCCAGCCGGTCGAAATAGGAGTTGCCGCGCTGCTCGGCGAAGTGGTAGCGGTCGGTCTTGACCCAGTCGTGCTTGCCGTCGTACTCGTTTCGGACGTAGTCCACGCTCGAGCGCGGCGGCTCGTCCTTGCACTCGGCGAGATACGCGAAGCCCTTGCCGCTCTTGACCGGGTCGGTCACGGTGAGCTCGGCGGCGCGGGCGGGCGAGCAGGGCAGGGCCGTGCCGTCGGGCGCCTGGCCGCCGGTGTCCCAGGCCATGAACACCAGCTCGTCCGAGCCGTTGCACTTGTTGTCGGAGTCGCCGGGCTTGGCCTCGGGCCCTTCCTTGTAAATGAACATGCCGTCCTGGTTGCGCTCGTCCACCTGGAAGGGGATGGGCTTCAGGGCCCCGTCCTTGTAAGCCAGGAGCGCGAGCTTCTGGATCTGCGCGTCCTTCATCAGGGCGAGTTTGACGGCGGACACCACCACCGGGTCCTCGGCGCGGGTGAGACTCTTCAACTCTCCCCCTCCCGCCAGGGCCATGAAGCCCAGCAGAACAGCAACCGCCGCGAACACCGCCGCGAACACCAACGCCTTCATCAATCCATTCTTTGCCTTCATCCTACTCCTCCCCTTTGATGGCCGGACCAAATTATACCACCAGCCTCCGGCCCTTGACAATCGGCTTTTTAGGGTTATGATATTGAACCAAGACGGGAATTCAAGAACTTGCGCCCCCATTGGCTGGAAAACGCCTGGGGGCGTTTCCTCTATGGGCGTTGAGTAATTCGGAGCGCGGTGAGCATGAACCAAAGTAGTGATACGATTTCAGGGCCATCTGAACCAGGACCGTTTTCATACCTTGGCCTCCGGGCCGGCAAGCGCCAGAAGCTTACCTTATACCTCTTCGGCACCGCATTTTCATAGTCACTCCTCAAAAGAACTGGTCTTTTCCGATTTTGTCGCCCCCGCATTTTCAAGCAAGACGCGGGGGCGTTTGCCAAGCAAGATCGGTTGGTATCTATAGGCAGTGGTTTGAATAGAAGTAATGGGACGAATGATTCACAAAGGGTAACTCAAGAGAGGATGGAGGAAACGATGAAACGGCTAGTGTGGTTGATGGGAATTTTTGCAGTGGTCCTGGCCATGGGCGTGATTTTCAGCTCATGCCAGAAACAGGAGTCTTCCGAGCCGGAGCCGGCCATGGAGCAGCCGGCCATACCCGCGGCCCCGGAACCCGCCCCGGCGCCTGAGCCCGCTCCGGCCCCCGCGCCCGTGGCCCCGATAGAGCCGGCCCCCGCGCCCGCGCCCGTAGCGGTCCCCGCGCCCGCCGCCGGCGGCACTGCCGCCCCCGCTGCCGCTCCTGAAGCAGCCCCGGCGCCTGCTCCTGAAGCAGCCCCGGCCCCAGTGCCCGCTCCTGAAGCGGCACCCGCGGAAGGCTCTACCCAGTCTTACGCTCCACAAGCGGCGCCCGCCATCGAGGTGGCGATGATGACACTGGCCGACGAGCCCAAGCCCGGTGACACCGTGGAGCAGCCCAAGATGTTCGCCGACGAGCCCAAGCCCGGTGACACCGTGGAGCAGCCCAAGATGTTCGCCGACGAGCCCAAGCCCGGCGACACCGTGGAGAAGCCCAAGATGTTCGCCGACGAGCCCAAGCCCGGTGACACCGTGGAGCAGCCGAAGATGATGGCCGACGAGCCCAAGCCCGGCGACACCGTGGAGAAGCCAAAGATGATGGCTGACGAGCCCAAGCCCGGCGACACCGTGGAGCAGCCCAAGATGATGGCTGACGAGCCCAAGCCCGGCGACACCGTGGAGCAGCCCAAGATGTTCGCGGACGATCCCACTCCCAAGCCCGGCGACACCGTGGAGAAGCCCAAGTTCGTCCGGTAACATTTTATAGAAGAAGATGCTTTTTCATGCGGGAGCGACTTCAGCCGTGATTGAGGTCGCTCCCGCGTATGCTGACAATTAGACATGCGCGGCTATTGTTGACGCCGGGCATGGCCTGGGGGTCGCCCCGCCCGCCGCCCTAATGCGGAACAGTTAATGCCGGCGGCGAAAGGCCGCTCTGGCGTGCGGCGGTCCGCGCACTCCCAAGCTCCGGAGCGGTGCGTTTCGCTGCAGGCATTATTTAATTCCGCGGGTCAGGCCGTTGTTGAGGGGTCCCGGATCCTGTGTTAACTTTACGACCAGCGGAGGGACCGAGAAGTGCGGCGTTTCCTGGCGTTATTATTTTGCCTGGCCCTGGTATTGGCGGTGCGGCCTTCTGTATCGTCGGGCCCGGCCAACATCCTGCTGTTGTCGGTGGACACCTTGCGGGCGGACCGGCTCGGTTGCATGGGCTACAATCAGCGCACGTCGCCGAACATTGATCGGCTGGTGAAAAAGGGCACGCTCTTCACCAATGCCTCCACCAACGTGCCGCTCACCAACCCGAGCTTCGCCTCGCTGTTCACCTCGCGCTACCCGCACGAGATCGGCGCCATCAGAAACGGCATCCCGATGGTGGACGGCATCCCCACGCTCGCCCTGATCATGAAGAAGCGCGGCTATCACACGGCCGCGGTCATCTCCAACTGGCCGCTCAAGCGGCATCTGTCCAAGCTCGACCTGGGCTTTGATTATTACGACGACGACTTCCACGAGAAACGCTGGGTCTTCTTCAACAGCGAGCGCGACGCGGAGGAGGTCACGGACCATGCGGTGAAATGGATCGAGGCGGGTCCCCGGGAGCCGTTCTTCGCCTGGGTCCATTACAGCGACCCGCACGCGCCGTACCTCCAGCACAAGGGCTTTAAGTTCGACAGCGGCGGCATGAACAGCTCGAATTACGACAGCGAGGTCGCCTACACCGACCATTCCATCGGCCTTCTGCTCGACAAGCTCGAGTCCACCGGGCTCAGCTCCCGCACGCTCATCATCTTCATCTCCGACCACGGCGAGAGCCTGGGCGAGCACAATTACATCGGGCACGGCCGCGACGTATATCAGCCCTCTCTGCACGTTCCCTTTGCCCTGATCGGTCCGGGGATCGCGGCGGGGAAGAGGGAGGGCGCGGGGATTCAACTGCTCGACCTGGCCCCCACCGTGCTGTCTTACGCCGGGGTCCGGGCCAAGGCGCCGATGGAGGGTCTTGACCTGATGCCGTTCATCCGGGGCGAGGCGGCGTGGCCGGAGCGCACGCTTTATTTCGAGACGTATCCGGGGGCCGCGCCGCAGGTGCCGGGCGCGGAGAAGATGCTGGACAAGCCGATCTGGGTTGGTTCGCGGCATGGGACGGAGAAGCTGCTGTTCTCGGTGCGGTATCAGAAATGGGAGAAGTATGATCTGGCCTCCGACCCGGGTGAGCGGAGTAACCTGGTGAACATCCGGGACGAGAACTTCATCGCGGAGTCCGACGGATTTCTGTCCTGGTTCCAGGGGTGGCAGGACAAGATGGTGGTGGGGGAGATCAACGTGATGACGGAAGAGGACCGGCGGAAGTTCAAGGCGCTGGGCTACGTGGACGGGCCATGAATGCGGCGAGGGTCCGGCGGCGCATGGCCGCGGCGCTCCTGTTGGTGGCCGCCGCCGGGCTGCTTAGCCCGCCGGGCTGCACCACGGGAAAGAAGCGCGCTCCGGGTCCGCTCCGGGTGTGGCTGCTGGCCGAGCCGGAGGCCGAGCCGATGTTCCGGACGCTGGTGGATGAATTCAAGCAAAAGAGCGGGATCGAGGTCGAGCTGGTTCTCAAGGAGGCTTACGAGATCCGGGCCTTGCTCCTCAATCATCCGCGGGACCTGGAGGGCAAGGTTGACTTGATCGAGATTGACCTGTTCGACCTGGAAGACGCCGCGCCGGTCATGGACGACCTGACGCCGGTCATGGTGCAGCTCGAGCAATCGGCCCGGCTGTACAAGGGCTCGTTCCAGGCGGGCGAGTTCGAGGGACGGCAGCTCCTGGTCCCGTGGCGGCTGTCGTGGCCCATAATGCTGGCGTCGAACCAGGTCGGGGCACCCCGGACCTGGGCGGCCCTGGGCCGGATCACGCGGAACAACCCGGGCCAGGTCATGGTCCCCGCCCTGGATGATCGGGAATTTTTCGCTTTCCTCTGCACCCTGGTCTGGTCTTTTGGAGGCGATCCCGCGGAGCCTTATGAGCCCGGGATTTTCGAGGCCTTCCAGTGGCTCCAGAGGGTCTCCAATGTTTTGCATAAGGACTCCGGGGCCACCCGGGCCGCGGAAGTGGCCTCCTTCCCGGCCGCCGACCGGCCGTTGATCTTTTTCGAGTGGCCCCAGGGCCTGCTCCCGTTCATTCTGAACGGCTCCCTGCAAATGGACCTTAAAGCCGCGCCCTGTCCGTGCGGCGGCCGAGGCAACTGCCCATTATTCTCCTTTGGCCGCTACCTGGGCATCCCCAAAAAGGCGCCGCACCCGGAGGACGCGCAAAGGTTCATCCTCCACCTTATCTCTCCCGGCTCGCAGAGGGCCATCATCTTCGGCTCGCCGTGGCTGCCGATCTCCAGCGACGGCTGGGGACAGTTGGGGGCCAGGGACCTGGGCTACCGGGCGTTTTCCGTGAGCGCCAACAATATCAAGGCGCCGCCGCGGCCGCTCTCCAAAATCAAGAAGGCCATGGACGAGGCCGGAAAGATGCTCCTGATCGAGCACTCCACGGCCGATGATGCCATCACCAAGTACCGGAAGATAATGGAACAGGAGTGAGCAAGGCGGCGGGCGCCGCGGGTCCCGGACCCCGGGCCGCGGCCGGGAATGTAGTGCAAAGAGGGCGGTTGATGAATGAGGTGGAAATAGTTCAAGTTGCATCGGGCGGACTGATGTTGGAGGGCCGGTTCCGGCCGCGGGCCGTTAAGCGCGGGGAGTCGGGCGGCGCGGGTGCCGTGATCTGCCATCCTCATCCGCGTTTCGGCGGCAGCATGGACAATAACGTGGTGTGCGCGCTGGAGGATCACCTGGCGTCGCTGGGCGTGGCCACGCTGTGCTTCAACTTCCGGGGCGTGGGCGGGAGCCAGGGCGAGTGGGACGAGATGAGGGGCGAGGTTGACGACGTGTTGGGCGCGCTCACGTGGCTCGCAAAGCGTCCGGAGCTGGACGCGGGCCGGATCGGGCTCGCCGGCTACAGCTTCGGCGGACTGATGGCGGCCTACGCCTGCGCCCGGATCGGGAAAGCGGCCGGCGAGCGCGCGGCCCGCAACAATCACGGCTCCGATTTCCGGGTCAAGGCCCTGGCGCTGGTGAGCCCCATGCCGCCCGCCCGAGGCTGGGAGGCGGAGAAGGAACTCATGCCGATGTATGCCAAGCCGCCGCCCGCGATCATCATCGCCGGGACCGCCGACCGATTCTGCCCGGTCAAGTCGGCCCAGGACCTTGCCGTCCGGATCGGGCCGGAGGCGAGGCTTGTGATCCTGGAAGGCGTGGACCATTTTTACGGGGAAAGGGAGGATGAGGCGGGGAAAAATTGCGCGGAGTTCATGGCCCGATCGCTGGGAAGGTGAGCGGGACCGTCAAGCAACGGCCGCTCAATACTTGAGATGTGTCGCAGGTGACGAGATCTGTCTCGCACAGAGGCACAGAGATCACAGAGATCAAATTAGGTGTTTAAGCTCTGTACTACTAACATGCAAGATCACTCTTGTCCAAAATAGGCCGCAAGAAAACCGCCAAGACGCCAAGAGCGCCAAGGATCGCCAAGTAAATCATGATGTTTCTTTGCGGCCCAGCAAAGAACAGCTCCGCAGCGTTGGCCCCAACCGGCTTGGCGAACCGGCCGACGGGAGCGCCAAGCAAGAAATATTCGCACCCCAGCCCTCTTAAAATCGTTTTTAAAAATAATCCTTGGCGTTCTTGGTGCCTTGGCGGTTTTCCGGTCCGTTTATTTTGGACAGCACTGATTTTTTGACATTGTTTTTCGGCTGCCCAATAATGGGAGCCGCGGTATCGGGCGCGGGACCGGCGGGGCGGGGGCGCGGAACCGGCGGGGCCGGGACCGAATCAAAATCGGAAGATGAAGGCGGACGCGGCACAGGGAAGGAGTGGCGGGCCCAAGGGGCGCGGGCGGGAGGTCCTGCTGGCGGCGGCGGTGTACGCCGTGGTTCTGTTGCCGGCGGTGAGCTCGGATTACCTCCGGGGCCGGGGCTTGTACAACGGGGTGATCTGGGACCCGATCCCGCTTTACCTGTTCGCGCCGGCGGACCAGGTGGGGTCGCGGGCCCTGCACGAGGGCTACTTCCCGATCTGGGACCCGACGCGCGGCCTGGGCGACTCGCACGCCCATCCTTCCGGCGGCATGTTCGATCAGCCGTTCAAGCTCCTGGTCTACATATTCAATACGCGGCTGAACTGGGAGCTTTACCTCGCGGGCCGGCTGTTCCTGGCCGGGCTTTTCTGCTTCATCGCGGCCAGGCACCTGGGCCTATGGTTCAAGGGCGCGCTCTTCGCGGGCATGTCGTACATGCTCTGCGGATTTTTCCGGGAGTTCCACAATTTCCAGGAGCTGGACATGGAGGCGCTGGCGCCGCTGTTCATCATGTTCCTGCTCCTCTTGGCGCGGCGGCCGCGGCTTTTGTTTTTCGCGGCGCCCATTGTGCTGGGCCAGTTCCTGGACACCCAGCCGGTGAGCTTTTTCTTCCTCTACGTCTTTGCCGCGCTCCTGTACCTGATCACGGGCGCGGCGGCGGCGGGCCGGAGCCATGAAGTCCTGAAGGCCGGCGCGGGGCGCGTGCTGATCCTCGGCGCGGTGATGACGTGCGCGCTCCTGGCGGCGGGCGATTACGTCTTGCTGATCACGGAGTTCTTCGTGCACGGCTGGACGTATCATCCCGGGAACATGGGCGACCTGCGCGTGCCGCTTCGCTCCGCCATCGCGCTCTGCACGCCGCTGTTCGATTACTGGATCAAGAGCGAGCCCAACCTCGCGCTGCCGCACCTCGAACAGCTCACCCTGACGCCGGCCTACTTCGGAGTGGTCACCTCGGTCCTGGCCCTCGCCGCAATCCTCCGGCCGCGCCGGCTGCCGGCGACCGGGCTCGCCTTCGTGGCCGCGGCCCTGGGCGTCGCGGGCATAGTCTTCGGCGTGCCGCCCTTCAACCTGGCGCTGAAGCTGCCGCTCATACGCTATTTCCAGACCTTCCGCTATGCCCAGCCGTTTTTGGCGCTCTGCATGGCCATGCTGGCGGGCCTGGGCCTGGACCGGCTCAGCCGCGGCCGGGACGCAAGAAGAGCGGCGCTCGCCATCGCGGCCGTGATCGGCGTCTGGATCGCCGCGCATCTTTTCATTTTCCGGCGCGAGGCGCTGGGCACTCCCTATGTGCTTTTCGGACTCGCCGTGGCGGCCGCGGGAGGCGCGGTGATAGTCGCGGCGGCGGTGGCGGCCTGGAAGAGCGGACGCGCGGATGCGGGCCGGGCCGCGGCGTGGGGGCTGATCGCGCTGAACGGGTTCGAGCTGGCGCTATATTTCAACCTGGCGGCGCCGCTGTATGGCCCCGCCGCGTTCGACGTGTCCAGGCCGCCGGCGGCGGAGTTCATCCGGAAGCGCCATGACGCCGGGCCTTTCCGCGTCTTCGGCGCGGACCAGCGCCTGCTCCACCCCAACCTGGCCGGCGTGTACGGCCTCTCGGACCTGCGCGACACCACTCCCCTCTTCCCCCGCGACTACGCGGACCTGATGGCGGCCATCAACGGGTGGAGAGGAGAGGAGGTGATCGAGAATTACCTGGCCGATGGCAAGTTCTACTTCGACCTGGACTTCACCCGGATTCCGCCGCGGATGCTGGACCTGCTCAACGTGCGCTACATTCTCTCTTACGGCGATCCCCTGGCCCGGCCGGCGCTTGAGCTTCAGCGGGACGTGAAGGAGATAACCGCGACGGCCCCCGATTACGCGGTCCCGGCCGATTTGTCCATCGGCGGGGTCACGCGGCCGGGTTTATTATTGCACGCGCCGGCGCGGGTGCGGGCCGGGGCGGGGCCCGACATCCGCGGCCGGGTGAGCCTGGATGCCGGCATCCTGGGCCGCGCGCGCGATTGCGGGGCGACCGACGGCGTTGGCCTCGTCCTGCTGGCTGGGCCCGAGGGCCGGGAGCGGCTTCTGTTCGCGCGCAACGTGAATGCCGACCGGGACCGGTCGTGGATCCCCGCGGAGTTTGACGCGGACGGCGGCGCGCTGGTGTTCGCGGCGCTGCCCGGGCCGCGCGATGACCGGCGGTGCGACTTCGGCGCCTGGAGCCGGCCGGAGTTGGAGCCGGAGCGCGGAGAAGGGGGCACGGGTTTTCACCTCGAAAAAATTTACGCCCGGGAGATGCGCGTTTACGAGAACCGAAGCGTGCTGCCCCGCGCGTTCCCGGTGCAAGACCTCGCGCGCGCGGAAACGCTTACCGAGTTCGTAAGCGGCGTGCGCGCGGGTGACCCGGCGCGCACCGCCTGGCTCATGGAAAGAGGCGGCCCCCCGCGGGACACTTTTTCCCCGGCCGCGATCGCGGACATTGTGGAAGGGTTCGGCCGGCTGACCTTCACCGCGGAGGCTTCCGGCCCGGCGTTCGCGGTGGTCTCGGACCTGGATTACCCGGGGTTCCGCGCCCGGGTGAACGGTAAGGAGACGCGCATCTGGAAGGTGGACGGCGCGCTCATGGGCCTCGAGCTCCCCCCGGGCGCGAGCCGCGTCGAGATCGTCTATGCCCCCTGGTCCTTCCGAACGGCGCTGTGGTGCCGCATCGTGGTTGTTATCGCGGCCGTCCTGGCCCTGCTCGCATTACTCAAGAAAAGGGCCGCCCGCGCGGCCGGGGCCGGCTAAGGCCCTTTCCCGCCTGACGACAACTCCCGCCGCAAGACCTCGATATTGGTCCGGGCGTCCGGGTTGCCCGGGTCCAGCCGGAGCGACTGCCGGTACCAGAAGAGCGCGTCCGCCATCCGTCCCGACCACTTGAGCGCCGTGGCGTACTGGTAGAGCGGCCGGGCCTTGTTCGGCGAGTCCTCCACCATGGCGCGGGTGAGGGTCAGCTCGTTCTTCCATTCCCGGTTGCGCTCCACCGTCAGCGCGGTCAGACCAAAGAGAATGACGGCCAGGCAGGCCCAGGTCATGGAGCGCGGGGGCACGGACCTCTCATCCGTCCCCTCCGTTCGGGGGCGAGGAAAGATCGCCGACCCGGCGGCGGCCACGAGCGCGGGCAGGACGATGATGAGCAGGGGATAAGCGCGCTCTTCCTTGGCCAGGTCGCTCAAGGGGATGAGGGTGGAGGCCGGCGCCATTGCGGTCCAGGCCATCAGGATGACGGCGGCCGGCCATGACCATGGCGGAGAGGACGCGGCCGGGGGGGCCGGCGCCGCGGTCTTGGCCGCGGGCTTCTTGGACTTGGACCGCGCTTTGATCTGTTTCGCGGGCATGGGCGGCGGCCCTTCCGCGCTCCGCCCGCGGCCGGCCAGGGCCGCTTTTATTATTATGAGCGCGGCTGCGGCCAGCAGGGCGGTGTTCAGCAGGGTGCAGATCAGGTCGGGAACCATCCGGGGAGTTACGTCCGGGTCAAAGTTGAGATGGATGGGGATAGCGATGTCGGCCAGGTACAGCATGATGACCCGCTGCTCGACCAGGATGTAACGCCATGCGGCCAGCGCCGCCCCGCCCGAGCCTTCCGGGATCACGGGCCAGGAATAGACGCGCAGTACGGCATAGACCGCGGAGAGGGCCAGCGTCGCCAGCACCGCGAAGCGCGGCCGTCCGCGGGCCGTGTCCAGGATGAAAACCAGGAGCGGGAGCGCGGCGGCCGTCTCCTTGCAAAACAGGGCCAGGATGAAGCAGATGAGGGCGGCGATGTCGGCGCGCGGGGAAACGTCGGCATGGAGATGGAAGAGCACTGCCGCGAGCGAGAATGACATGGCCATCAGGCCGAAGCGGGCGGTGACGTAGTTCACGGGCTCGGTGGCGAGGGGATGGAGCAGGAACGCGAGGCCGGCGATGGCGGCGAGCGCGTCCCGTTCCGGGAACAGCCGCTTGAGGACCAGGTAGAGGAGCGCGGCATTGAGGAAATGGAGGAGCAGGTTGAAGCGGTGGAAGGGCGCGGCGTGGGGCAGGGGGAAAAAGACGCCGCGGCCGGCGTCAATGCTGACGGGGATTGACTCCATGGTTTTAGGATCGTTGTAAAAGGCCAGGTAGCGTCCCTGTTCCCCGGAGAATTTGCGCTGGATGTAGGGCGTGACGGCGGCGAGGGCATAGCCCCCCGGGGGCAGGGTCTTGTTGGCGTGGAGGCGGAGCTGGAGGGCGAAGGTCAGGTTGGGCAGGGCGCGGAAGGGGTTTTCGGAAATCACGTCGGAGATGAAGCGGGACTGGATCATCTGGTTCTGGACGATGGTGACGCGGTCGTCATAGAAGAAGGGCATGCGTCGGGCGGGGAAGTAGGCCATGACGATCAGGACGAGGGCGATGAGCATGAAGCCGGCGCGCGCGGCCCTTCCCGGTCGGGGGCCGGCGCCGGCTTTTGCGGTGGGGTCATTTTTCGTCATGGTCAGACGATGGCGAAGCCGGCGCCGGTGCGGAGACGGAAGAATGAATCGGAGACGGAGAAGACCAGGAGCTCGACAATGTCCTCGTTTTTCTCCCATAAGGCCATGGGGTCTCCGAGCTCGTCATACTTGACGTTTTTGTATCGCGGGTCGGTCTTGATGATGGCGTCGAAGGTGGCCTTGATGTCCCCGCAGACGAGGAGTCCGGCGCGGTTGGCGGTGTGGTCCATGGCCTTCTTCCATTTTGCCGGGTCCAGGTTGAGGACGTCCTGGGTGAAGCGCTGGGCGGCGGTCTCGACCATGCCCTTGGCCTTTCTGGGGATCAGCTTGCGGGCGTTCTTCTTTTCTTTTTCGAGGTCGGAAGGGGAGACGCCGGGGAGGTTGATCTGGATGCCGGGGTCGGCGCCCATGGCGATGAGGCAGAGGGTCTGGATCACCTTTTCGGGCGGGAAATGCTGCACCAGGCCATGGCCGTTGATGAGGCGCTCGATGGATCGTCCCATGATGAATCTCTGTTCGAGGGGCTTTAGGCGGTTGAACCACTCGGTGTTGATGACGAGTGATGGTGGGGTGGTGGCGAAGACCTGCGGCTCGAGGGCCTGGGGGACGAGGTAGATGTTCATGTCCTCGATGCCGAGGTTGATGGCGATCTCGATGGCGAGGTCCTTGATCGGCGAGGCGGACTTTTCGGTGAGCAGGTTGGACTTGGTGGCCCCGTACTTCTGGAGGGGCGGCGGGAACTGCTTCTGCATGGAGTCGGCCATGGCCCCGAGCATGTCGTGGAGCGGCCCGCGCTCGTCGGGATGGAGGAGCTGGGAATCGCGCTCCATCTGCTTCAGGGTGCGTTTGGAAGATGTCACCGCCTTGTCCTTGTTGACGTCGTAGAACATCTGCTCCTCGTAATCGAGGGTTCCGAGGAGGTTCTCGATGGAATAGATCCAGAACTGGGCGTCGAGGTTGCGCTGTCCCTTGTAGATCTGGGCCAGGTCGCGGTAGGTCTGGACGCGCCAGGGATGGAGGCGGATCAGGCTCAGGTTCTCGGACTTGGCCTGGTCAATGAACTTGGGGTCGGAGATGTAGAGGGCGGCGAGCTCGGAGCGGGCCTTCTCGTTGTCGGGCTCGTACTTGATCACCTGCTGGAACTGGATGATGGAGCGCTCGGTGTTCTTGAGGTGGTCGCGGTAAACCTCTCCCATCTTGAAGAAGGTGGGGATCAGGTCCTGCTGTGCCTCCGGGGCCACGAGGCGCACGAACTTCTCGGAGGTGTCAATGAACTTTCCCCACTCCTCCTGCTTGAGGTAAATGTCGCCCAGGGCCTGCATGGAAGGGATGTGCACGGGGTCGAGGCCCAGGGCGGCCTCGAACTGCTTGCGCGCGCGGGCCAGGTCGGCCATGCCCTCCATGTAGACGCGGCCCAGGCTGAAGTTGTGCGCGACGAGATGGGTCTTGTCCTTCTCCAGTTTGAGGAGCTGGCTGAGGGCCTGTTCGGCCTCCGGCCATGAGAGCTTGCGCAGGTGAATGGCGGCAAGGCGTTCCCAGGCTTTGAGGTGTGCGGGCTGGACCTCCACCGCTTTCTTGAAGTGGGCCAGCGCGCTCGCCTCTTCCTGGAGCTTTTCCTCCAACACGATGCCCTTGCCGTAGAGTCCGGTGGCGGCGGCCCCGGAGTTGGGCGCGCTGCGGATCAGCAGATCATACGCGGTCAGCGCCTTCTTCCACTGCTCCTGGCGGAGGTAGAGGTCAACGAGTTTTTGGAGCGTCGGGTAATCGCCGGGCTTGATCTCCAGGGCCTGCTCATAGGCCAGGGTGGCCTTGTCGAGGCGGCCGAGCTTCTCCTCCACCAGGCCCTGGCGGTTAAGGAGCATGACGATGGCCGGGGTGTCCTCGGCTTTCCTGGCTACCGCGAGCAGGCGTTCGGTGAAGGACGCGGCGGGCTCCCACTTTTCCTGCCTGCAGTAGAGCTCGGAGAGTCGTTCGAGGGAAGGCCGATAGTCGGGCACGGCCTCGACCGAGGAATGGTAGCGGGGCATGGCCTTGCCCACGTCGGCGGTCTGCTCGGCGCACCAGCCGGCCTTGAACCAGGTCTCGGCGCGGGCTTCGTCGGGCTGGCCTTCCAGGTGGGCGGTGCGGATCTCGAACAGCGGCCGGGCCTTTTGCCACGCCTGGCCCTTGAAATGAATCTCCGAGAGCGGCGCCACCGCGGGCAGGTAATCGCCCTGCAGGGCGAGGGCGTTCTCGTAGGCGTTGGCCGCGGCGGCCTCGTCCTTGATCTTGTCCTCATTGATCCGGCCGACCTCGGCCATGAGCTCGACCTTGCGCGCGATGGCCTCGGCGATCCCCTCTTCGCTGAGCAGGAGCGCGATGACCTCCGGCCATTCCTCGCGCCGCTCTCTGACCGCGCGGGCCGCCGCGATGGGCGGGAGCGAGGAGGCGTCAATTTCCATGGCGCGGGCATAGAGGCCGAGCGCGCGGCCGTCGTCGGAGAGTTTTTGCTCGGTGACGGCGCCGGCCTTGATCAGGATGTCCACGGCCCGGGCCTGGTCGGCGGCCACCAGCTCGGCCAGCGCGGCTGACCTGTCCACGAAGAGCGCGTCGTCCGCGGTCCGCTCATAGAGGGAGACCAGGGCCTCGTGGGCGGGGATGTTTGCGGGGTCCAGTCCGCGCACGCGCTCCCAGCTCGCCACGGACTTTTGGAGGTCGCGGAGCTTCTCGTCCCACAAGGCGCCGACGCGGCTGTAATATCCGACCTGTGCGGCGGCGTCGGCGGGCCCGGCCAGTCGTTCCAGGGTGTCCACCAACTCTTCCCAGCGCCCGGCCGCGGTGAAGAGCCGCTCCAGGGAGAGGAGCACGGAGGTCCGGGACGGGTCCAGGTCGCGGGCGATGATCAGGTGCTCGATGGCCTTGGCGGGGTCGCCGATCTTCTGCTCGGAGATGGAAGCCACCTGCTCGATGAGCACGGCCTTGACGGAATTGTCTTCCACCCGGTCGGCCTGGCGGAGCAGGATCTCGACCAGGTCGGGCCATTTCTGCTCGCGTTCGTAGATAGTGGAGAGGCCTTGCAGGATTTCGGCGCGTGAGGGGTCGAGGTCGAGCGCCTTCTTCAGGCTCTCGATGGCGCGGTCCGGGCTGTTCAGCTTTTCATCGCAGATCCGGGCCGCCTTGACCAGGATGAGCACCTTTTCCGTCCGGTCCTGGGCCGCGGCCTCGTAGGCCGCGAGCGCGTCCGCCAGGTCCTCCCACCGGCCCTTGGCTTCAAGCAGACGCGCGCGTTCCTGGTGGCTGGATATGAGGCCGGGCGCCATGCGCAGGATGGCCTGATGGCACTTGATGGCCTCGTCCAGGGCCTGGAAGTTCTCTTCGTAATGCTTTGCCAGGCGCTGGTACAGGTCAATGAGCAGCCCGGGGTCCTTGCGGAGCGGGATCTCCATCAGCATCATGCGGATGAGCTCGCCCCACTGTCCGGCCTGCTCGTACATCAGGGCCAGCTCGCGGATCACGGGGAGCGATTTCTGGTCCTTGGCCAATACTTGGCGGAGCACGGCGATGGCCTCTTCGGAGGCGCCGAGGTCGTCGCGGAGCAGGAACGCGAGGTGGGCGCGGATGGGCAGGGCCGCGTCCTCCGGCATGTGCTTGATCATGCGGGCGAGCAGGTCGGCGCGGGCGCGGTGGTCGCCGGCCCAGACCGAGGCGAGCCAGGCGCCGCGGAGCGCGGCCTGCCATCCCGGGGCGGCCTCCTCCAGTCCCTGGAAGGAGCGGAGCATGGCGGCGGCATCCACGTTGCCGTCGGCGCCGGGCAGCTCGGCCTTGGACCAGGCCGACTCCCAGAGCATGGCCCGCTTGTTCTTGTCGGAGAGCCGGCCCGCGAACTCCTCGACCAGGTTCACGTAGCGCCCCCAGTAGCCGGAGAGCTGGGCCAGGTCAATCATGGGGAGGTAAAGGTGCGGCTCGGGCATGAGCGAGACCTTGGCTTTCTCATAGGCGGCCCAGGCGTCGGAGAGGTCGCCCAGGATTTCGCGGGCCGCGGCCAGGCGGCAAAGGCGCGCGGCGCGGAGCTGTCCCTGCTGTACTTCGCCGGTGAGCTCGTCCATGACTCCGGCGTAACCGGCGAGGTCTCCGCTTTGGTAGGTGAGGCGGCGCACGGCCTCCCGGGCAAAGCCGTGTCCCGTACCGGCCAGCTCTTTATAAATGGCGAGGGCCTGGTCCTGCTGGGCGAGCCGGAGCTCGGTGATCCAGGCGATGCGGGCCTTGACCTCGGCCTTGAGCTTGTCATCGGTGACGCTGTCGGCGATACGGGCAAGGGCGCCTTTGAGGTTCGGCCACGAGCCCTTGCGCTTGCCCAGGCGGGCGATCTGGTCGAGGGCGATGCGGTCAGAGGGGTCGGCCTTGATCATCTCGCCGTAGAGGGCAAAGGCCTGGTCGTCGCGGGCGAGCCTCTCGACCATGACCCCGGCGAGCCAGCCCTGGTAGAATTTCTTGACGGGCGGCTCGACCACCAGCTTCATGGAGGCCGTGAGGACGCGGGAGAGGTTTTCCCAGTCGCGGTTCAAGTGATAGAGGCGGGCCAGGGCCATCAAGATGGGGAACTGGCTGGGCGGGACCTCCAGCGCGGCGCGATAGGCTTCGAGCGCGGCGGCGTGGTCGCCTTGCTTCAAGGCGGCGAGCTCGGCCAATCTGATGAGCAGCGCCTGCTTTTCGCGGGGGTCCTTGGTCCGGCCGCTCTCGCGGTCGAGCGCGGCGATGGCCGCCCCGGTCTCGCCGGAGCGGACCAAGGCCTCGATCAGCCAGCGGCCGGCGCCGAGGTCGTCGGGCGCGGTTTCCGCCCATTTTCGGGCTGACTCCGCGGCGGCGGCGGGGTCATCCAGGTCCTCGATCAGGAGCCGGGTCCGGTCGGCCATGAACAGAGCGGCCGCTTGAGGGTCGCTGATCATGGCCGCGGCCTTTTCATCCAGGTCGGCGCGGAAGGCCGGATCATTCGTCTCGCGGGCCAGCTCCTCCGCGGCGTACACCACTCCCAGGTCGTCCGGGAAATCCTGGACCATGCGCCTCAGGTCCTCGACCGCGGAGTCCAGCTCGCCGGTCCCGTCCTCCTTGATCCGGGCCAGGAGCAGGCGGAGCGCCGGTACGTTGTCCTGCTCCCCTTCGCGGTCCTGGGCCGCGAGCACGCCTTCGAGGCGCGCGCGGGCCTCGGGCCAGTCCGCCCGGGCCTCGGCCAGCTCGAAAAGAGGATAGAGCGAATGCACGGGCGAGCCGGCGTGCTCGATCTTCTCGTACCACTTGGCGGCCTCCTCCGGCCGATGGAACCTGAGCTCGTTGATCTGGGCCAGGCGCAGCGCCAAGGACTGGGCCATGGCCACGTCCTGGTCCTCGCCGGACAGCTCGTAAAGCCTGCGGTACAGCTCGTCGGAGCGCTCCCAGTTGCCGGAGCGCAGCGCCAGGGCGATCTCCAGCCAGAGCGCCTCCCGGCAGGAGGGGTCGTCGGCCAGGATGGCGTCAAGCAGGGCCACCGCCTCCTCCACCATGCCCATGCGCACGGCCATGACCCGCGCCTTCTCCAGCTGAAGTGATTCGGCGTCCCAGGCCGCCCCTTCCTGGAGCTGCTCGTCCAGCACCGCGATGTAATCGTTCCACTCGGAGCGGCGCCAGTGCAGCTCGAGGCGGGAGATGCGGGCGAGTCGCTCCCAGCGCGCGTCGCCCGCCACCATCCGGAACAGCTCGAGCGCGCGGTCCTCGTTCCCGGCGCGGCGCGCGGCCACGGCGGCGCGGCAGAGCGTGCCGGCCTTCTCGGCGGCGTCGGCCACCGCCTGGGCCGCGTGGCCCAGGGCCTCGGCGAGCGCGGCCCAGTCGCCCGAGGCGAACGCCGCTTCCTCTTGCTTCCTGAACTCGAGCAGTTCGGTCTTTTCTGAGCTGGCCATGATCCGTCCTTTCAATTCCGGAAAGCCGTTTTTCCGTTAGCCGCCTGCTCCCGCGTCCGGGTCACGCGCGGACGCCAATATGAACGCCGGCGGCGCCGGGTGCCGCGGGTTCCACAAGATTTTCCCAGGCTACGGGGGATGCGATCACTGTTCGGTCAGGAGTTGGGCGACGACCTGGTACAAGCGCTCGGCGAACTGCTCGGGAGACGACCCCGCCCCCTTGTTGATGTACTTGGCCGGCTTGCAGTACTTGAGCACTTTCTTGAAGGTGTCGTCGCATTTATAGGAGGTGAAAAACAGAATCGGCGTCGGTCGCTTCTTGCCGTAACCCGTTTCAATGGCGCGGAAAATGACCGCGGCGTTGATGCCGTTCAAGATCGGCATGTTCACGTCCAGGATGGCCAGCGAAATCGGCTGGTTCTTCTTGAGCCGCTCCACCGTGGTGGTGATGAACTCTTCCCCGTTCTTGCACGCGTCCACCGACTTGGAAATCTTTTTGTCCATCAGCATCCGGCTCACCGTCTTCAACAACACGGTCGAGTCCTCCGCGGCCACCACGTGCTGCAACGTCTTGAGTTGCTCCGTTGCCTCCTCCTGGTGCAGGATCAGGCCGCAGACCGAACAGTGCTTGATCTCGTCTCCCTCCGAGAGCATGACGAAATACTCAACCTGTTCGCCGCAACTGGGACAGAAAAGCTTATCTGATTGCGTTGCCAATAAAAACGACTCCTTCACCCCCCGAGCGGATGGACGACCATAAAGCGCATGCGCTCAACCTAATGTTCATAATACTCAATTAGATTAGGATGTCAAGGAATCGGCTAATATCAAACCATAATAAAGGCCTGGGGCTTGGGGCTTGAGGCTTGAGGAAGAAGCGTCACAACGCGTCTTCAGCCCCAAGCCCCAAGCCTCCAGCCTCAAGCCCCAAGCCTCCAGCCCCGCATCTTTATCTCCCCGCTCGCATCTGCTACCATGTTGCGCGTGGACGAATTGGAAAAGCGGGTGCGGGACATCGTGGTGGTGAGGTTCAGCGCGATCGGCGACGTGGTGCTGACGCTGCCGGTGCTGGACGCTCTTCATGAGCGGTTCCCCGCGGCGCGGATTGACTACGCGACCAAGGCGGAGTTCGCCGGCCTGGTGCGGCGCCATCCCGCGGTGAGCCGCGTCTGGTCCCTGCAAAAACAGGCCGGGTTCGCGGGCCTCCGAAAGATGGCCCGGGAGATGGACGAGCGGCGCTATGACCTGCTCGTTGACCTCCACCGCAACCTGCGCAGCACGTATCTGCGCCTTTTCGGCAACGCCTCCATGAAAAGGGCGTATAAAAAGCGCATCGTCGCGCGGCTCTTGTTGAAGAACGCCGGGCTGAACCTGCTGCGCGACGCCCCGCCGGTGGCGGACCGGTACTTCACGGCGCTCGAGGAATTTTCGATTCAAAGGGACGGCCGCCTGCCCGTGCTCCATCTTGACGAGGCCGCGGCCCGGGCCGGGGACGAGGCGCTGGCCGGCCAGGGGCTCGGGGAGGGCGAGGCGTTCATCGCGCTGGCGCCGGGGGCGAGCTATCCGACCAAGCGCTGGCCGCCGCCGCGTTTTGCCGAGGCCGCGGCGGAGCTGGGAGGCGGGAAAATGAAGGCGGTGGTCCTGGGCGGCGGGGGCGACCGCGAGGTGGCGCGGGCAGTGGCCGAGGAGCTGGGGAAGAGGGATATGGGCGCGATTGACCTGGCGGGCCGGCTCACTATCATCGAGTCCGCCGCGGTGCTCCGGAGGGCCAGCCTGCTCATCACCAACGACTCCGGGCTGATGCACGTGGCCGCGGCGCTCGAGGTGCCGGTGGCCGCGGTGTTCGGCCCCACCAGCCGCGAGCTGGGCTTTTATCCTCTGGGCTCGCGCTCCCGGGTGGTGGAGAGCCATGACCTGTCCTGCCGGCCCTGCACGCTCCACGGCGACCTCGTCTGCCCCCGCCGCCATTTCCGCTGCATGGAGGACATCAGCGCCCGTGAAGTGGCGGCGGCGGCGCGCGAGATCATGGCCGGCCCTTGATCGCAATTCAGCCCGCTCCGCGCTACAATGTGCAGCCAGGATATGTGATTGATGTGGAGCATGATCTACGACGCCCTGGCCGCGGCGCCGCTGGAGGCGGGGTATAAATTGTGGGCGCTCAAGGATGAGAAGGCCCGCGAGTACTTTGCGATTCGAAAGGGAATGTTCGAGGGGCTCTCCGCGAAGTGCGCGGCCGCCGGGTGCGAGGCAGGCGGCGCGGCGCTTTTCCACGTGGCCTCGGTGGGCGAGCTCTTACAGGCCATGCCGGTGATGGCGGCGCTCAAGGAGCGGGGCCGTCCATTCATCGCGCTCAGCTACACCTCGCCGTCGGTCAGCCGCAACCTGCCGCGCGGGGTGGCGGCGGACGTGGTGACGCCGTCGCCGCTGGACCGGCGATCCGCGGTGCGGCGCTTCCTGGACCTGGTCCGGCCGCGGCTCATCGTGTTCTCTACCTATGACCTCTGGCCCGGCTTCACCATGGAGGCCGCGGCGCGCAACATCCCGCTGATCCTGGTCAACGCCTCGCTCCCGGAGAACTCGGGCCGGCTCCGGGCTCCCGCGGGTTTTTTTTACCGGCGGCTCTACTCGCATCTGCTCGCGGTGGGCGCGATTACGGATGAGGATGGGGCGAGGTTTAAGCGGCTCGGCGTGCCCGCCGGCCGGGTGCGGCTGACCGGCAACTGCCGCTTTGACCAGACGCTCGCGCGCTGCCGATCGGTGGCCGCTGACGACCCGGATGTTGCCGCGCTCCCGGAAATGGATGTTATGATGATCGCGGGCTCGACTTGGCCGGAGGACCTGGACCGCCTGCTCCCGGCGCTCGCCAACGTCATGGAGCGGCGCCCGGAAATGGGCGCGGTCATCGCGCCTCATGAGCCGTCCCCGGATAGGGTGGCCCAGATCGAGCGCTTTTTCGGGCCGCGCGGAATGAGCGCCGCGCGGTTTACGGAGCTTAAGCGCGGGAGCGGGGCCGCGGGGGTACGGGTGGTGGTGGTGGACACGGTGGGCGTGCTCTACAAGCTTTACAAAAAGGGCGCCATGGCCTACGTGGGCGGCGGCTTCAGGCAGGGCGTGCACAACGTGATGGAGCCCGCGGGCATGGGCCTGCCCGTGATCGTGGGGCCGGTCCATAAAAACAGCGCCGAGGCCCTGGAGATGATCCGGAGCGGCGGCGCGGTGAGCGCGGACGGCGCGGACGCCATCGAGGCGGTGCTGGCGAAATGGGCCGGCGACCCGGCCGCGCGCAAAGACGCCGGGGCGCGCGCGCTGGAAGTGGTGGAGAAAAACGCCGGCGCCACCGGCCGCACCGTGGAGATGGTGGAGGAGTTCCTGACCTGAGGCTCTGCCGCCATTATTGCTTTAAAGAATGAAGAAACAAGGAGGTCAAGGATTATTAGGATAAGAAAAAGAATTCCGTCATGATATTATCCTTAATATCCTGAATATCCTTGTTATAGCTCTTCAATCCGCAAGCGCAGCGGTGAAATATTGGAAAAAGGGAGATTTAATCGCATGACCCGTCAGGAAATCAAGGACCTCAAAGCCGGCGACAAGGTGCTGGAGTTTTACCTGGTCAAGTCCAAACGCAACAAGGTGACCCGGAACAACAAGCCGTTCCTCGACCTCGACCTGGCCGACAAGACCGGGACCATCAACGCCAAGATCTGGGACAACGCCGACTCGTTCTCCGAGATGTTCCAGCGCGGCGACGTGGTCAAGGTCAAGGGCGTGGTCGAGGACTACCAGGGCACGCGCCAGCTCAAGGTCCAGACGCTCCAGCCCGCGGGCGAAAAGGGCGAGTTCGACTGGGCCGACCTCTTGAAAAGCACCCCGCTCGACCGCGACGCCATGCGCGCGTACCTCTCCGAGCAGATCGCCTCGATCAAGGACGATTACCTGCGCGCGCTGCTCGAGGCCTTCTTCAAAGATGAATCGTTCACGGGGCCGTTCTTCACCTCCTCCGCCGCGCGCAACGTGCACCACGCCTACCTGGGCGGGCTGCTCGAGCACACCGTCAAGGTTACAAAGATCGCCGCCTTCGCCGCGGAGCGGTTGTACCCCGACCAGGTGGACCGCGACCTCCTTATCACCGGCGCCATCCTCCACGACATCGGCAAGATGCGCGAGCTCGACTCCAGCGCCGAGATCTCGTACACCACCGAGGGCTACCTGCTCGGACACGTCGTCATCGGCGCCACCATGCTCCGCGAGCGCGCCGCGGCCATCCCGGACTTTCCCAAAGACATCCTGATCGAGCTCGAACACATCCTGCTCAGCCACCACGGCGAGCGCGAATGGGGCGCCCCGGTCGTGCCCATGACCCCCGAGGCCATGATCATCCATTACGCCGACAACATGGACGCCAAGACCCAGATCGCGCTCGCGGCCGTGGCCGAGGACCCGAACCAGGACGAAAAATTCACCGAGTACCACAAGACCATGGGCCGGCACTTTTACAAGAGCCCGAGCGGCCGAAAGGGAACCGCGACCGGACCGGGAAAATCAAAAGGCGGGAGTGGGAAGTAATCAATGAGCGTGGGCAAAGTCAGGTTTACGATGTTGAAGGATCGGGATGCAGTATCAGTGCTGTCCAAAATAAAGGCACAAGAAAAACGCCAAGAGCGCCAAGGGGGATGTTTTTATTAAATTCTCAAGCCGGCCTCCCGGCAGTTTAATCTTTCCTGGCGTTCCCGTTAGCGGGTCCGCCAAGCAGGTTGGAGTCAAGGCGATGCGTCTTTTTCCGAGACTTGCCACCAAGAAACATTCGGTTTTACTTGGCGAACCTTGGCGCTCTTGGCGTCTTGGCGTTTTTCTTGATGTCTATTTTGGACAAGAGTGATGAAGTATGAATATTTCATAGGGCTGCGCTACCTCCGGGCCAAGCGCCGCCAGACCTTTGTTTCCGTGATCACGGCCATCGCGGTGGCCGGCGTCACCGTGGGCGTGGCCGCCCTCATCATCGTGCTCTCCGGAATGTTGGGCGTCCAGGAGTACATGCGCGACAAGATCCTGGGCTTTAACGCGCACCTCATCATCACCTCGCTCGACGGCATCGGCGACCCGGACGCGGCCATCCGTAAAATCCTTGAGGTCCCGGGCGTGACCGGAGCGTCGCCCTACGTCGAGGGCCAGGTCATGATCCGCGGCCGGCAAAAGGCCGCCGGCGTCCTGGTCCGCGGCATTGACCCCAAGACCGTGAACTCAGTCATGGTCCTGGAGGGCGATTCCGTGATGGTCCGCGGCTCCATCGCCGAGCTCGCGCCGGGCAGCCCCGACCTCACCGGCGACAACCTCCCCGCCATCGCCCTCGGCCAGGACCTGGCCAACGAGCTCCGCGTCTATTACGGCCAGGAAATTTCCGTGATCGTCCCGGAAGGAGTGATCACGCCGCTCGGCATGAGGCCCAAGGTCAAGCGCTTCCGCATCGGCTGCATCTACAAGTTCGGCTTCTACGAGGTGGACTCGTCGGTGGCGCTCGTCAACATTGACGTGGCCAAGCAGATCTTCAACACCGACGGCACCGTGAACGGCATCGAGGTCAAGACCGACGACATCTTCACCGTGGACCAGACCAGGGAAGCCATCAGCTCCGCCCTCGGCTCCTCCTTCTTCATCACCACCTGGTACCAGCAGCAGAAGCAGCTCTTCGCCGCCCTTAAAATGGAGCAGCTCCTCTCCGGCCTCGTCCTCTCCCTGATCATGCTCGTCGCGTCCTTCAACATCATCTCCATGCTCCTCATGCTGGTCATGGAAAAATACCGCGACATCGCCATCCTCAAAAGCATGGGCGCCACCGACGGCGGCATCATGCGCATCTTCATCATCCAGGGCACCGTGATCGGAGTGTTCGGCGCCGCCGTCGGCGTCATCCTCGGCCTCGTCATCTGCTGGATCCAGATGCGTTACCACGTCCTCTCCTTTGACCCCGAGGTCTACCAGTTCTCGGTCGTGCCCATGAAAATAACGCTCACCAACGTCCTCGGCGTCTCCGTCGGCGCCATCCTCCTCTCCTTCCTCACCACCCTCTATCCCTCCTGGCAGGCCGCGCGCATGAAGCCGGCCGAGTCGCTGAGGTACGAGTGATGGACCATCAAGACGCCCCTGTCCTGGTCCAGGTCGAAAACCTGCGCAAGAGCTTCTTCCGCCCCGAGGGAGTGGTCAACGTGCTCAACGGCATTGACCTCACCATCAGAAAGGGAGATGCCGCGGCGGTGGTCGGAATCTCCGGCGCGGGCAAGTCCACCCTGCTCCACATCCTCGGCACCCTCGAGCCCCCCACCGAGGGCAAGGTCAGCATCGCCGGAGTCGCCGTCGAGACCATCAACTCCCGCGCGCTCGCCGAGTTCCGCAACACTAACCTGGGCTTCGTCTTCCAGTTCCACCACCTGCTCCCCGAGTTCTCCGCCCTGGAAAACACCATGATGCCCGCGCTCATCGCCCGTGTCCCGGCCGCCGAAGCCGGAGAGCGCGCCGAAAAGATCCTCGCCGACCTGGGCCTCGCCCACCGCATCAAGCACAAGACCGGAGAGCTCTCCGGCGGAGAGCAGCAGCGCGTGGCCATCGCCCGCGCCGTGATCCTGGAGCCTCAGCTCATCCTGGCCGACGAGCCCACCGGCAACCTCGACGCCGCCACCGGCCGCGCCGTCGAGGACATCCTCATCCGCCTCAACCGCGAGCGCGGCATCACCCTCCTCATCGTGACCCACAACGAGGGCTTGGCCCGCCGCATGGACTACATGGTCCGCATCCTCGACGGCAAGGTCGCGGGCATCGAGCAGGGGACCGGCTAAAATCACGGTCCGCGCGCGCCAGCCGGTCCGCGCGCGCCTTGACTTGAGGCCGCTGGTGTGCTAAATTCATTCGACACGAGGCCGCGTCCGCGGGCCTCATTCCTTCATGGGCCATTAGCTCAAGTGGTAGAGCAGCTGACTCTTAATCAGCGGGCTTGGGGTTCGAGTCCCCGATGGCCCACCATTAAAATCAAAGGCTTATGCCTCAAAAGACCGCCTTTTCTCTTCCCCGGAAATATCCATAGTGCAAGTTTTGTACAAGTTCGGGGTCGTGGTCCTCCCCACCGCCGCCAAGAGCGCCGCATCGGACGGCCCATTATCATATCGGCGGAGCATCGAGTCAGTCTTATGGCCTGTGATGGCCCGGACATCGCGCCACGATCTCCCCTCGTCTAACATCCTGGTAGCCGCGCAATGGCGGAGGTCGTGAAACTTGAACCGCCCATAGACCGGATGAACAAGTCCGGCCAGCTTCCGAGCCCTCTCAAATGTCCTCCGGGTCTTGATGGGGAACACCGCGTCATCGAGGCTCACCACCTTGGCGCTGATCCTCTCGGCCTTCAGAGCCCGGAGACGCCCGAGAAGATAATCAGATAGCGGCACTTTCCGGCCATGCTTGTTTTTGCAGTCCCGGCCGGTCAGGTTGATGAATCCGGCCTCAAAATCAACCTGGCTCCATCGTAGTCCCTCGATCTCGCCCAACCTCATCCCCACCGACCACGCGATTTCAACCTTGAGTTTTGCGCCGTGGTGGTCAGGAAGGAAGGAAAGAAGCCGCTGGTACTCCTCATCGGTAATAACGTACTTGCGCTCGTTATCCTCAATGAGCGCCTTGACCAGTTCAACCGGGTTACGCTCAAGAAGCTCATTGGCAATGGCCCTGGCGTATGCGGTCCCGAGTAGGCTCAATTCTCTGTTGATCGTTGCCGGTTGCACCTTGACCTCGATCAGCTTCCCGGTCTTGATGTCCTCCGCCTTATGCTCCCGTGGTTTCTCCCGCCGCCACTTAACGAAGGATTCAACGCTGGACTTGCTGACGCTGATCGCCTTGCAGTCCCGGCCGAAAAATTCCAAGAGCGCCCGGGCATTGGTCCCGAGCCGTTCACCCTGATCTAAGTGGTCCCTGGCGTAGCTCAGATAATTCTCGATGATGTCCCCGAGAGTGAGGTCAGGATCAAGCCTTGGCTGATAGCCCTTGACCTTGATGTCGTCAACCGCCTGGCGTAACTTTCGGAGCATCGCCTCCGCGTCCTTCCGGGTCTGGGCGCCTTTCAAGGTTACGCGCTTCATCCGGCCATCGGCGGCCGCGTAGATGCCGAAATAGGAAAAGCTCTTGCCGTCAAGTCCATACCTTCGGTAGAGTCCGCGCCCGATCCGTTCAAGTCTCTGTCCCATGTCCTTGTCCTCCGTTACTCTCCCGACTTGTCGCCGGGGTCGTCTGTGTACTCGCCCGATGGTACGAGCGCCACCGCGTCGAAGCACCTATCAACCTCTGTCTCGATCCGCGCCCGGCCCAGGTCCGGCCAGAGCTCCATCGCCCGGTCAATGCACGTCAACCTGTGCCAGTCCGCTTCCACGCACACCCTGAAAAATTCTTGTCTGTTTGCCATGACCTCTCCTCTCGTGAAAAAGGCCCGCCCCCCGAGCACGCGGTAAGGTGAATGTTGCGAGCAAACACCTGCGCACCCAGGGAGCGGGCCTCTTTCAGTCAAGGATTTTTCACCGATTACCATAAGTGTTTGCTCGCATTATCATCATGGCACACCGGCGAGCCGATGTCAAAAAATCTCCGGCCTCAATTCGCCGTCCGGCTATTGGTCTGCATCTCCTGTGTGATGATGTCGCCGGCGGCCTGGCTCACCATATTGAGCCTGAAGTACTTGTCGCCGTCCTGGACCTCCAGGGTGCCGTACTTGACATAGGTATGGCCGCCGTCAACCACAACCTTGAGGCAGAATTTCCACGTGCTCACGCTGATGCGCTGGCCGAAATAGCAGGTTGCCACGTAGTCGCCCTCCACGGCCGCCGGGATCGTAACCGACACCACGTCCGTCCATCCCGGCCCGCCTGCCCCGCCGTCATCGGGCGAGTAAGCCAGCTTAAGAATCTTGTCATCCGTGGTTCCGCTTATGTTGCCGATGATCTCCATGCGGGCCGTGATCTCGCGGGCGGAATTGGTAGGCAGTTCAGAGGACCGAAAGATAATAACATCGCCCACCACTTCCTCATTCTCGGCTATCCTGGCACCGTAAGCGTGGCTTGGTCCGCTGAGGATGGGCCGGCCAAGCATATTGCTGACCTGGCAGTCCGCGTCTCCGATGGTAATTCCAACTACCGAGTCCAAGCCGGCCTTGAACACTGGCCGGTCATTGAACACAGTCCCGCCGTCCTGTGGGGTTACGAGTCCCTTGATCTGCATGTCCTGATGCTTCGTCGTGAACGCCATGTTATCCCCCTTTGTCATCAAGCATTGCTCGGGGGCCGTGGCCCCCATGATGACCGCCGCGAGCACGGCAAGTATGACCGCATGGATTCTTTTCATTGCTCCCTTCCTTGTCTGTGCGGGTCCGGGGCCGGGAGAGGGCGATCCCCCGGTCCCCGGGATCCCACAGCGGCCGCGGGGACAGCCGCCCATCAACGAGACCGCGAGGGCGAGTCGCGCTCCCGAAGCTCGATCCATCTTTCCGCGATAAGCTCCACCATCCGGTCCACGTCGAGGTGAAGATAATGCGCAAGGCCCTGGACCATCGCCGCCCAGCGGCCCGGCAAGGACAAGCGCATCTCAAAATTGCCGTCATCAAGTTTCTTCACTTGCTGTGCCGTCAAGGACGCTTCCATCTTCCGAAGGCTGTTCATCGCTGATTTCCTCCACGGTCTCTAAGCACCGCACCTGGATAATCTCGCTTAGCAGACTCGCCCTTGAGACGCCCATCCGCCGGGCGTGAGGCTTGAGCCTTTCCATCAAGTCCGCGCCGATCTTGACGGGAACGCTCTTGCCTGTGTGGACCTGCTTTGATCCCTTCTTCGGAGGCACGGCCTCACCTCGGTTTCAGGATGCGCTCGACCTGGTTGAAAACGTCATCGCTGATCTTGCCGTGGAGCATGTCCAACACCTTGTCCGCCGGCGACAAGCTGTTAAAACGCTTACGCTCCTGCTCTTCACGCTTGCCCTTTTCCCCGAGTACCATTTCCGCTCGCGGTTTTCCGAGCAAAAGGTAAAGCCTTGCCCGCTCCGGGTCTCGCTTCATGAGCTCATCCCGCTCCGAGTAATCAATCGCGGTTTCCGTGTTGGGCGCCTTGCCGCTTAACGTGATGGTGGTTCCCATGTTATCCCCCCCTTACGACCGGATGGAGCGCGGCCCTGGCCGCCTCCACGCGCTTCTTGTTTTTGCATTTGTGGCAGCAATCGTCATAGGCCGCGAAAAATTCCCGGCTCGCTTCTGCCCATCCGTTCACGGCCTCGATCCGCCCGAGCACGCTGGCGCAATGGGACCGCACAAGTTCGGTTACCTGATGCGGCTCTCCGAGCGTGATGAGGGTCAAGACGCTTTCATAACCACGCTGAAGAGCGACTTGAACCGCGCCGACTTTGAGCCAGTCGCCGGGCACCAGGCCCAGCTCTTCGGCCAGCGACGCCGTGAAGATTTCGCCGGGCTTGATCCGCAGGGCGAGCACGCGGGCCTTGATCTCCGTCAACTCTTTTTCCCGTGCGTCCATCGCTACACCCCCTCTGGTATGAATTCGTTATTGGCCGGGTCTTCCAGGTCTTCCACGACCTCCGGCTCCCGCGCCGGTCCCAGCTTCTCTTGCCACTTTTCCTTGACCTCCTGAAGCCGCGCCTCGTCAATGATCTCGGCGTCAGACGCCGGAATCAACGGGTTTCGCAAACAGCTTTCCAGGTCCACGTCCGACACTTTGTCTTTCGCCATTGGTCCCTCCTTTCGGTCTTGCAGTCGTAGCCTAAGCCGTTCAGCGGTCAACAGGCCGCTCTCTAACATGTACGACGTGGTAAAAATCGAATCCACGCTTTCACCCGCGTCCACCATTGCCTCAAGCAAGTCCGCCGGCATGGACAAAAACGACTTGACGATGTTCGGGTTGCCCTCAGCGTCAAGCATTGCCGCAACGTCCGCCCGAATCATTTTGCCTCCGCGTGCCACTCGGTATTTTCGTTTGTCCATTTCATCCCCCTTCGATTCTTTTGATTTCGCCCATGATCCAGCTCGCGGACGTAATGTCCGCCCGGCCCTGGCCCGGTTGACAGTCCATCCCCATCTTTACCGCGCTCCAAGGAATATCTTTTTTATGCAAGCCCCGATACGACAACATGAGGCCGCAAACCAGGTCATCATGCAATCCCGCCGGCGCGCTGTAGGATATGCGGCCGGAGGGCAGGAGCGAATAGGTGAAGCTCTCCAACTCTCCGAGCAGGATAGAATGTCTCGGGAGCACCACCTGGCCCGACTCGATGCCGACGGCGAGGTCTTGCACCATGTCGCTCTTGCTTTCGTTCGTAAACTTGACCGGCATGAGGGGCACGTTGCGATGGCGGAGGTCTTCTTCCACCACGTCGCCCAGGCCGGTTGAATCGAGTATGACCTTCGCCCCGTTGTACCTCTCGGAGGTCTGAACGATCCGCGCCCTGATCGCCTTCCACTCCACCTTGTTGATCCTGTCCACATAGCAGACGATGCCCCGGTCATCAACCACCACGAGCGCCGTAAAGTCCACGAGCCGGCCCAGGTCCGCGCCCAGGTAGTACGTCCGGTTCGGGTTCGGGGGAGCAATCTCAACCGGGAATCCCGCGCCCAGGACTGGCCCCCGGAGGCATTGATCGAGGCCCCTGAACACCTGGCCCGAGCCGTCCAGAAATTCCGCCTGGATTTCCACGCGGAACGAATCGGCCGGAAGCAACCGCCGCCACTCCTCGATCATCACGTCATGCTCTCCGCCGCTGAAAATTTTATCGTTCGCCCAGCTCGCGGCCTGGAAGCTCGCCCAATCCTTTTCATCCGGGTCAAGCCCCCGGAGGTAGCAGGCATGAAGCCAATCTCCCTTTGCCTTTGGCGTGCTCACGAAGACCGCCCGGGCCGATTGCTTCTCAAGGCTTGGCAGGAGCACGTTGTTGAAGACCTCCGCCGGAACGTAAGCGCCCTCATCAATGCCGAGAAAGCCCAAGCCCTCGCCGCGCAAATTTTGTGGCTCCATCGCTGACCGGCATTCAATAGTCGCATCATTTATCAGCGTGAGGCCTAGTGTGCTCCATCTGCATTTTTTGACCACGGGTCCAGGCAGGCTCCGAACGAGCGCCGAGAAAAACTTTTCGGAGCGCCCGAAAGTCGGCGCAACGATCATCGCCGTTCCGCTCGGGCACGTGAGAAGAAAGTTTCGCGTCTCCTCCTGCATCATTCGCGTTTTCCCTGCTCTTCGCCCGAGAATGGCCGTCCGGTATCTGGCCCCCGAAAGATGAAACCGCGTCTGCCAAAGGAGAGGGTCGTAAACCTCGATGGAGGGCACCGCCACCCGTGGATCACGCGGCGAGCACAGCACGCCCGCACCCGGTCCACGAGGGAAGCCGCTGGACATGATCGTCTTGACCATGATCCCGATGTCGGGGGGCAGGGCTTGGAACACGTTGCCGATCCCCGCCGATCTGATGAGGTCGAACAGGGGGCCGGCCTCACCCCGCCCGAGCTGGCCTACCAGGTCAAAGAGTCTCCGCCGGCTCTGCCCCTTGACCAGCTCCCCCTCCGCCTGGCCGTCGCCGTCGAGCACGGCCCGGACTCGCCGTTGTAACGACGCGATGGTGGTCTGCCCGATCATGAGCAAGTCCCCACCGCCTCGATCACCACGGGCCGCCGAGGAATGTCCCGTAGAGGCACTTCCGGCCCCGTAGAACGCTCGGAAGGGTCGCCCCCTACCCCTGGCACGTCCTCGATGGTTTCCGGGCTTCCTACAGCTTTAAAGGCCCCTTTCGCTGTGGTCCGCAAGGCAAAGCCGCGCCCTGCCTGCCCCGGAAATGGATTCGTACCCGGTCGGTAAGGATAGAGCGGGCACGTCGGGTCCGAACAGTTCCGCGCTTGGTCCCTGGCCCAGCCCTGGCCCCCGTCCTTATAATCAGGGTCCAACTTTCCATCTTTGACCGGCCATCCGTTGCAATGGAGACAATAAGTCCTCATCAACCGGAGGCTGACGCGCCCCCCGTGGCCGTCGCGGTGGTTGAAGAACAGGCAATGCTCCGACGTGCAACCCCTGACGTAACTCCAATGACCGCCCATGCACTCCATACAAAAATGCCTGACGGCCGCCGATGGTGTCAACCTCTTCTCGCTCATCTTTCCACCTCCTCGATCTTCTTCTTCGTGGTCTCCAACCGGCTCCACAGAATGAATCCCCATCCGCAAACGTCCAGGAGCTCGGCCTCGATCTCGTCTATCAGCTCCACGGGAGGGCGGTCGAAGAACTTGTCCCCGTAGACCTCCGCGCCCACCCGAAGGCGTTGGAGAACACCACGGCTGAATAAACCATAGGCCCTCTGCCAGTCATTCATGACGATCACCCGCCGCGGTGTCCAAGAGTTCAAGAAGCCGCTCCGCCCCCTGGCCCCGATCCGCGAGCGCCATGTTAAGCGCATGGAGTTCGGAGAGGGTCGTCTCATCCGTCCGTACCTTGGCGATGCTGTTCAAGGCGCTGATAACCTCCCGCGCCGCGTTCGGCGTGATGCTCCCCCCCATGACAGCGCGGGCAACATCGGCAAGGCTGCGCACAACGTCATCCGTGGTCTTTGGGGTCTTGATCCGTACCAGGTCCGCCGCGTCCACGTTCTTGCGGTTGACTGTGGCCCATCCGCGCCGGCCCGCCGCGCTCCGCTCCGCATCGAGTTCAACCGCATGAAACCAGCAACCGGAATGACCAGGCACTCGGTAGTTGTTGCAGACCTTCCCGGCCTTTGTGGTGGCCCCACACCGCCGCCTGTTAGGGGCCTTACCATCGGCCACAGGAGCGCCCGGCGATGTGTTCAAGCCGTCCAGGGCAGGCGCCGCGCCGTCATCCGGGTTACATTTTACTTGCACAACCGGCGCCGGCCTCTCGGGGATGTCTTTATAATCCATAGCGTTATCCTTCCGCGCCTGCGGATACCAAATCAGTAGCACAGGCTTTCAGGCCCTCCGGCGACGTGTTTATGGCCGCCGACGTGGCCCCCGGATGGAGGCCCTCAGCATGGGCGTCTAGCCGCCCTTTCACCTCACTCCCTGGCGCGCAGACGTTCTCGAACATGGCGAGGACGGAACTCTTGCCGTACTCACGGGGTTGCCATGATTTGTCTTGTGGGGTTCCGCCGTTGCCGCCGAAGGGGGCCTGGTCGTCATCCTTGAACGCTTCCCAGCGGCGCTGCGGTCCCAGGAACACTTGAGCGCCCACTACAAACTTGCCTTGCTCTTTGCAAGCATCCGGTGAAGCGGCGTATCCTTTGGCCGCCCGGATGAGGTCAGCGGCCGGGACACCGGACTTGACCAGGGCAATGAATTTTGCTTTGGTCGTAGTCCAAATCGTTCGGCGGCATATCGAGGTCGGGTAAACCTTCTTGAATTTCTCGAAGCCCTCCGAGCAGTCCGGGGCCTTCGGCTTCGGCGGTATGTCCTTCCGGGTTTTAGGGGGTAGGGGGTTATCTTCTTCTTTCAAGACTTCTTTAACATCTTCTTTCTGGGGGAACGTGGGTTCACCGGTGGGGGGAACGGTTGTTCCCTGGTGGGGGGAACGTAGGTTCTCTGGTGATGGTGTTACCGGGGAACGTGGGTTCACCGGTTCCTCTTGCTTACCAGGGAACGATTGTTCACCGGTAGAGAGTTCACCGGGGAACGTGGGTTCACCGGTAAGATGGTAGGTGTTGCCCATGCCGGGGTCGTGCTCGATTCGGATAATGTTCCGATCTACCAGTACCCGGAGAGCATTGGACACTGCTCGGGTCGTGAAGCCAGCTTTTTTCGCTAGGGTCTCCCTACTCGGATAGCAAACTCCATCGCCGTTCATGAAGGTGGCTAAGACCAGGCCCACTGCAAGGGCACCACCTGGCAGGGGGGATGGCCCAGGTAGCTCATCAGTAAGTCGCCTGACGAGCTCCAGGTTGACAAAGGAAATTTGCGCCATCACCGCCTCCTCCGCCTCACCCGGCCACCACCGCGCCGCCGTGATGAGCAGCCATAAAGGCCCGGAGTTCTTGCTCCGAGAATCGTAATGTTCTCCGCGCACCTGGCTTCCCCAGGTTGTAATGGGGCACGCGGTTCTCGGTGCAAAGCCGGAAAAGAGACGGCCTGCTCATCCCAAGTACTTTGCAGGCTTCGCCAACCTTCAAAAACCTATCACCCATGACATCCTCCTTTATCCATTGCCCATTAAAAAACGGAGGCCGGCGCTTCACAGGCAAGCGCTTGGGTCCTCCGTCAAACATAAAGCTACCATAAAGCCATATCGTTGTCAAGAGAAAAATAAATTATTTTAGGTCCATGACTTTATCAATTAATTAACTCTCCCCGCCCTCCGCCCCGCTCCCCATCAAAGCGGGAGTTTAAGCGGGTTGTAGAATATACAATATAAAAAAGGCCCTTTCGGGTTCGATTTATGGCGCTCCGGCCGCCGCCGATTGGATTGACCGGAATCAACTTGGCCGCAGGAATCTCACGCCAGAGCAATTTCAATACTTTCTCGGAAGGGTATCTATGCGGAGAGAAAAACAAGGCCGATCACCGTCGGGTCATTTTGAGCTATCGGATAAAAGTATAAATGATTTAGCAACAGATCATGGCGTCTCACCTGCCACTGTCAAGCGGGCAAGGCGGTTGGCGGTACGCTCAGGAATAACGGGATCACTTTGACCCCGTTTTTCTGGACGATGCGCTTCCTTCTTCACCCGCCCGTACACCCGGCCCAGGAGAGCCTTCAGGAAGGGCGGCCGCGTGGTGGTGGCGTAGGTGTAGGGCTCGGGGTCTATCGGGCTTCCTGGTGGCTCTCCGTGCGCCTGGTGGCCGATCTCGATGAAGTCCACGAACGCAACGAGGCCCGGAGGTTGTGATCCCCCGGGCCTCGATTTGTGTAAGTTCTAGTGCAAGGCACAGGGGCGCATAGGAAGGCAGGGAGAGGCACAGCGATGCACGCAACTTTCTGTAATCCTTGAACACACTGAAATTAAAGGGTTATATTTCATCATAGTTTACACTCTCTTAATCAGCGGGCTTGGGGTTCGAGTCCCCGATGGCCCACCAACTCAATCGCTGGCTTAACCCTCCCTCGGGGGCGGTAAATCCGCCGTTTTTCTTGCCCATTTTCGTGAACTCGAACGGGGGATCACAGGCCTGGAACTGAATCTTTATGCGATCCTCGTGGACGGTGACGCTCTCAACGAGTAATCTGACGAGGTTCACTTGCTGGTCCGGGGACAGCTCCTTATGGAGTCGGTCATACATTTTCAGGTTGGTGCGGATGAACTCGGCGTTCACCTTTGCTTTCTCCTGTTCGTCAATCTGAAGCTCAAGCTCTTCCAGGGATCGCTCGATCTCCTTCCTCTCGGCTTCGAGGCCCCTTAGCTTTTCTTCGACAAAGGTTACGTCAGTGAGTTGAGCGCCGGCGAACCTGGTTATGATGTTGTCCGCCTCTTCCTTGATCCTACCTAGCCTCTGACCGAGGGCTTTCTTCTCCTCCTGGATCAAGGGCAGGCTTTGCGCGAGCCTCTGGTTGGCGTTTTTCACCATTTCGTCCAAAAGCCCCTCATCCTCAAGCAGCTTCCTGAACCTGCCCGTGATGAGCTTCTCGAAATCGCCCGCGCCCAGTTTAATCTTGCGGCAGCTCTGGCAGACGTAGTAATAATAAGTCTTGCCATGCCGGTTCTTGCCATAGGTACAGGTCAAGTTCACCTTGTGGCCGTTTTCAGAGCAGTTCCCGCACACGGCCCTGCCCTTGAACAGGAAGTTATGCTTCGGCACTTTCTTGCGGTTCCCCTTGGAATTAGAGTTTGTATGGATCAGATTCTGGACCTTCCAAAAAATCTTTTCCGGCACTATCGGGTCCCATAACGCTTTGACCGTCTTGTATGCTTCCTCCTCTTTCTGCCCCTTCTTTCCCTTGTTGATCTTGTTTATCTCCTTGAGGCCAATATAGGCATGGTTCTCCAGACAGTGTTGCACCGTGGAGTAGGCAAACTCGCGCGGTTTGTGCTCGACGCCCCTCCTTGAAACATAGGGGTGCGTCCGGTAGCTGTTGTCATTGAGCCACTTGGCTACCTTCTTGAAACTTCCAAGCTCCAGGTACTTTTTGAACATCAGGTTTACTATCACCTTCTCCTCCTCGTTCACCACCAGGTGGCCCTTGCGTTCGGCGTCGAGGTCGTAACCGAGAAGGCGGTTCCCGTTCCACAGGCCGCGCTCGGCCCTGGCCCGGAAGTTCGAGCTTATCCGCTCCCCGGTCAGCTCCCTTTCAAGCTCCGCAAACACAAGGCTCAGCTTTACCATGGCCCTTCCTTGGGCGCTGGTGGTGTCAAAGTTCTGATCGAGGATGATCAGCTTGCAGTTGTTTTCCTCAAGCATTTCGATTAGGCGATAGAAATCGGGAAGAGACCTGGAAAGCCTGCTTATGCTCTTGGCAAGGATGCAATCCAGGAGACCGGCGTTAAGGTCTTGCAGCATCCGGCGGTACTCGGGCCGGTTCGTGTTCGCGCCGCTCTTGCCTTTCTCCACGTAAGTTCTCACCACCACCCATTCTTCCTTGTCGGTGGAACGCCTCCCCACGTATTCCTTGAGCATGTGTTCCTGGCTCTTGAGGCTCCCCTCCCCCTTGGCGGCCTGCATGTCAGTGGAGACCCGCGCATAAAGCCCGCACCTGAATTTCTTGGCCATTAGTCCTTCTCCTCGACGTTGTTCATCGTGTGTTTCTTACGCCCTTTATCCTTGACGCTCTTTGACAGATGTTCCACCAGGTCGCGCTCCTCCTCCGGGCCAAGCTGCTCCTTTCTCTGCTTCTTCAGCCACTCCAACAAGCCGTCAGTAAGAATATCAACGATAGCCTCCCGCCGCTCCTTGCCGCTCATGCGCGCAATCTCATCATCCGTAAGTATCCTGTAACGGCGGAGCAGGAGAGCATTACGGAAGTAAAGGATGAGGAGAAGAATGGAAGCCACCAACTCGAAAGCCCAGTCGTAAACGCCGATAAAATGAAGTATGTAGTGCATCATGGCTCCTCCCGATGCTATTTTACATAACGCCTACAGCATGGTCAAGCATAAACTTACATTTTCTTCCATCTTTTTTCTAAGCTATCAATGCCCGTTCTTGAGGCGTATAGCTGCATCCGAACGCTCTGTTCCTGCCCGCGCGGGTCGAAGCGTGCCTGGCTGAAGCGGTTCCGCACAACCTCGAAGTGGCCGTTGCCCGAGCCTCGAAATCGCAAAGCAAGTTCTCCATCGCCTCACACCATGTCATCTGGTCGCTCGGGTGCCTGAAGAACTCCCGGAGCTTGCGCTTGTTCTCCTGGTCCGGCTCCTTCACACCGCCGCCACGAGGTCGAACCCCCGCTCCGCCGTGCTGATTGCCTTGGCCTTCACGCACCGGTAATGCCAGGTGTTCTTCTCCAGAAAGTGCGCCAACGCATCCAGGTTGTAAGGCGGTGCCTTCGCGCCTGTCTTGTCGTAGATCCACATGTCCTTCGGGAGCTGGGTGGACCTCCCTGCGGCGTCCACGCCGCTCTCATCTTCCCCAACCACTAATGTTCGTCATCTCGACCTTTCCGAGGATCGCCCTTTTCAAGGCAAACCAAACCTACAGAGGAACCCTCCATTCAACCACTTGAATGGTAGGCACCTGCTTGACAATCCAGCATTGAAACGGATATAAGTAAAGCCTGAATGATTCGTTATCTTTCCAGAAAAGGAGGGATAGATGGACCGACGCGCAAAACGTAGGACAAAGAGTCAAAGAATTGGCGAGAAGGGAGAGAACCTGTACAAGGTTTGGGCAGTTGATAACGGTCTTACTTCTCAGAAAGTTGATCAAGACTATGGGATTGATTTTTATTCTCAGGTCTTAAAACCTATTGGCGATGACATCGAGGAAGTTACTGGCACTATTTTGGCGGTCCAGGTGCGGAGCGTGGAGGGCGAAAACCGAAAACGAGTAAAATTGGATCGAACTGATGCCGAGAATGCTTTGAGGATTCGCATCCCTTATTGTTTAATTGCAATAGATGTTTCCGTGGAGAAGATCTACCATCGCTTCTTGGACGAGACCCTTCTAATTGAGCTGGATGCATTCATTAAATCAGAAAGGCAAAGTCTAACTCTGGGATTGAACACCTTTGCATATGGCAATGATGTGTTTGCGAGTGAACTTAAAATGGTCTCAGAACAGGGCCTTCAATATCGTCTTCAGGTTCTAAAGGCCGAAAAGGATATTACGGCAGACATTCCAGGAGCTTCTCTTAAAATAGTGCAAGATAGCGGCTCTGGGATTGCAGCAGTTCGTTTGCCTTGGATAACACAAGCCTTCTCAGTTAATATCCATACCCAGGAAGAAGCTGCTAAATTCGTATTTGAAGAAGGTACTATACCCCCTCATGATCATCCGGACATTCGGCTTCTACCAGCATTTGAACGTGTAGCGGACATTGCTTCTGGCAAAATATTACTTCATGGAGCCTTTGAAGAAGAAGTTGAACTTTTTATCGAGCTTCAAGGCAAACGTGTTACCGCACCTTTCAGCTTAAGACGTGTTGGTGATGAACGGGCGTATATTGGCGAAGCCGGATTGGTGTTAGTAATATCTGATCCACGAAAAATAAAAGGTCTTCCTATGCATCAATTTTCCTTACGCTTAAACGAGAAGCATTCAACACCACTAATCACATGTGCAGCGTCTAAGGATTTTTTAAAGATGTTGAAACCAGGGGCAATTGTTAATGAAGTTGGGAGAGAAGGAATCCCGGTATCTCACTGGCCCAATTTGGAAAGAATTGGAACAACCGTGGATGCAATATTTTCGATGAGTGATGATTTGGGCATAGGCATTGAAGATGTAATATTGGCAGATATTTCCAATGAGGAGTTCGGAAAAGGAATTAGCTTGCTAGATGCCTTTAGGTTGGGAGTGGGGATTGATCAGATTATTCCTAGCTTTCTATTAGGACCTGCTTGCGAACAACCATATTGCGAGGATAACTGGAGGCAGGCAGGCATCAGGATTCCCATTGCATTAAACCTCAAAAACAAGGGAATAATAATCTGGGTCACAGGTCATGGGAGCGTATACGTAATTGGAAAGCCGCCGCTCATATGTGGATTTAGGGCCGAAAAACAGGATTCCTGGAAAATTGAATTGAAAGATTCTCGGCTCCCTGTAGGCCCAAATCCGGAGGCGTGGATAACTCGTGACTGGCCTGGCATTCCTTTGCTCTCTTCTCCTAAAAAGATCAAGAGAGAAATGCTTGTCAAGGGGCCATCGCATAATCCGGTTGGTGGTGAAGTGTGGGAGTTGGAATAATTATACGATCCAGCAAATATATATTATAGAGAGGTATTTAAAATGATTAATCGACCATCGAGTTTGATGTGGCCCGTGTAGAAGGGGTTCTTGAGCAAGCCTCGGAGGGTGGAGGGACGCCACTTGCCACCGCGCTTGGTTGGGAGGTTGTCGGCTTGGAGGCGGCGTGCGATCCATGGGTGGGACTTGCCCTCGGCGGACCAGGCGAAGATGCGATTTACGACCTCGGCCTCATTGGGCATTGCCTGGACTCTCCCGACTTCGGCGCGACAGCAGCCGTAATGCAGCTAACCAGCGGCCTTGTCCATGACGGACATACCTGCCGCGAGTCGTAACCGATGTGCATGAAAGAAAGACCTCCCCGTCTACTGCACAACAGGCAGAGTGAGAAGGTCTGGCCTGCCTCATCGTTTATCGGGATTTCCCCTTGCTCCGGACGCGTTTCCTGGTGGCAATGAAACCGGACTCATCGCCGAGGTGGAAGACTAACCTTCCTTCAAGGTTGCCGTTATCATTCAGCACGGCCCATCCCCTTCCGGTAGCCGGGTCCATCTCGTCGGAGCCTTCCCAAGAGAATTCGAGGGCTGGTTTTCCGCCACGGACGACCGCGCGGTGGTCTATCCATCCTTTCACTAGCCCGAATTGAAACTCGCTGGTTCCATCTTTCTCGAATCGGATGTAGGCGGGGACCTCCATGTCCATGAAGTCCCGATCCCACATCTCCATCTCTTCCATTCGCCATTCGCCCAAGAGGTCCGATGATTTCTTCTTCATGAATGCGCCCATGTATTCCCTTTTACGTTCCTATAAGATCAGCGACTTGAGGCCTCAGTTCCCTATTAACAGTTTCAATTTTCGCTTCCTTACGGCGAACTCGGTCGGTGGTAATGATGCAGTTCCCATGTCACGCAAACTTTCGCACCAAGCAGATTCCCACCTCGATTCTCTTTACCTTTTATTAAGGGGAGCAAGGTAATTTGGACAATTTCCCCTCATTTTCATGCCGCCGCGTAACGCACGCTGGGCGCGCGGAAAAGGGAACGAACCACAGCGGGCTGACGCTGGGTGCTGCGCAGATAGCCGTGGACGTCAGCGGCCATTTCCTCGCGGCTCGCGGGGCGGCGACGGCCCAGGGCGTTGCTCTTGACGTCGTTGTTCAGGAACTCGTCCGGGTTCAATTGCGGGCTGTAGCCGGGCAGGAAAAACATCCGAATCCGGTCAGCGTGGGCCGTGAGCCAGCGCTTCGTTTTCGCAGCCTTGTGCGCCGTATGGCGGTCAACTATCAGGTAAATCTTGCCCCGAACCGTGCGCAAAAGCCGACGCAAAAACTTGATGAACACCTTGGCGTTGAACTCGTTCTTGAACACCATGAAGCGAAGGCTCCCCCGGTTCGTCACCGTCGAGATCATGTTGAGCTTGAAGCGCTGGCCCGTTCCCGGTATCACCGGCGTATGCCCCTTCCGGCCGTAGCTCGTCCCGGTTTGGTGGTCGGAGCGAAGACCCATCTCGTCGCCCCAGTGAATCTCCGCGCCCTCTCGTTTAGCGGCCTTGCGGATTCCGGGATACTCATCCTCCAACCAGCGCCGCACCGCCTCCGGGTCCTGCTCGAACGCCCGGCGAAGCGGCTTTTGCGGCGTCAGGCCCCAACGCTTGAGGTAACGGCCCGCCGTCCACACCGAAACCTCAACCCCGAATTTACGCGCCATCAACTCCACCACCGCCTCCCGCGTCCACAGCGCGAAGGGCAGCTTGAGCTGGTCCGGGCAGCGGCCGGTGATCGTGCGCACCGTCTGCGCCGCCTGCCAGGGTTCAAGGGACGTTCCGCCCTTGGGGCCGCGCTTCTGGTGCCGGAGTCCTTTCGCTCCCTCCGCCCGATATGCCGCCATCCAATTGTTGATGGACGACCGCGCCACCCCAAAAACCCGGACCGCCTCCTTCTGCTTAATCCCCCCAAGCATCGCCTCCACCACGCGCCCGCGCAGCGTCTCCTGCGACTCGGGGGAAAGCGTCCGACCGTCATTCTTTTTCATAAAGCAGATTATAGCACAAAATCAGGAAAATGTCCAATAAATAATGCTCCGATTAGTATGATAGTGTAGAGGTTAGCGAATTTCAAATTATTAGCATGGCAGGCTAGTTGGCCGGGTTCAGGTAGACCTACTTCGTCCATTTAGGAGTTTGTCACATTCCTTTCGGCAAGCCTGTATAAAACGACATTCAAGTTTTTTGCACTCCGTTGGATCGTAGTCCTCTCCGATAATACAATGCTTTGGTCTTTTCATTTTCTTTTCAGGTTTAGCTTTTTCAGTTCGTAATACATGAGCATAAGCAGAGCTGTCAATGCGAGGAGTTCTATGACTATCAGGGCCAAGGCGCATAAGAAAGTAACGATAAAGCCCATCCCGATGAAGGCGAAGACGATGTATACGGCAATGGCGGCCAGGATGAGGCCGATGACAAGATGGGTTCTGTGTTCTTTCAGGGTGATGAGTTTTTGATCTTCGTATAGCCAGACAGTGCAATCGTATGTCAACTTCACCAGGGCATCCAATGGGGACAGCAATTTCTTAATGGCCCTTTTCCTCGATTTACTCTTTCCCGCTCGCATGACATCTAATTGCTATTGATGTCATTTTAAATTATGGTTCAGAGTTCAGTAATCTGGACTAACTTTAAAAAGGCAGCGAGGGCGAGACCTAGAATAAACATGAAGTTGTTAGTAGCAATGTATCCGAGCAAGGAAGGTCATCGAGATGCCTTCTTTGAGACGTTCAAGGGAGTTGTCGAAATGAGCACGCCAAAGCTCACGAGGAAGGTCAACAAGTCCAGCCTTTATAATCACATTCTTCCCTTACTCGAAGAATTGAACCGGGGTTCGAGCAAGGTAATGCCTGGGCTAAAACTATTCACAATCGTTAAGACAGTTGACGTGGAAGGCAGGACACATACAACAGTGAAAAGGAATCCCAGGGTAATGATCGAGATTGACGATGACTTTTATTACTTCTGGATAGAGGACGAAAAGGATGAGTACAATGGATCAGTTCAGGAAGCCGTACCAGTCCGAGGATAAGAAGATACCGGACAAGGACGATGAGGAGCCGCCAAGTGTAGAGAACGCTATTACCAGGCTATGCAAGAAGGTCCTTGCCAGGCTCGAACCTCAATCCTGAGCGATGGTCTTCACTATGTCCATGAAATCCGCCTGCTCCCTTGCCATCTCCTCGATCCTGTAAGCGATGTACTTGTCCTGGGACAAGGACTGGATGAACTTCTGCATGGCTACCATGCGGATGTCTTTCTCGATGCTCAGATGGCTGTCAAGGAGTGCCTGGCACTGCTCGCATATCGAGGCGTTGTACAGGTTGGGGTGATGGCAAGCCGGGCAGATCTTCGGATTCAGGGGACTGCCCTGTCTTTTTGCCTTCATGCCAAGCTTTTCAAGGTAGGTGTCTTTCACGTCCTTGGATGTGATGTGCAGGTAGGTCTCAAGCATCCTGGTTTCCGGGCACCAACCGAAAATCTTTTTGGCCCCTTCCATGGTGAATTCACCGTTGACTATCCCGTGGGTTACCCTGGAATGCCTGAAAATATGCGGATGAATCCTTTTGCCGACCCCAGATCTCCTTGCTATTTTCTTGATCAGGTGCATATAGAAGTCATATTTTAAAGGTTCCGGATGGTTCTTGTCTTTGACCCATAGCGGGGCATCTGGATCGTCCTTGAAGGGATGGACATTGAGCCAGTCCGACAGGATTCTGGCGAACTTTACGATGAAGGTTTCCCTCGTCCCGGTCTTGCCCCTCACTGTTATTATAAAGTATCCTGATTCCTTCTTTATATGCTTGAGCCTTACCCCGCCATGTTCGCCGATTCTGCATCCGCTCTCATAGAGCGTGGCTATTATTGCTTCATCTCTCTTGTTGTCCGCAGTCGCGGCAATCAGTTTCATCACCTCAACTTCGGTCAAGATGTCCGAGGCGCTGATTTTGGACACGTCTCTATCTTTGAGGTTTGAAGATATCCAGGACACCTCTTCCGGGTAAACGTGCTTCTTGTCAGGGTCGTTGTAGGCATCGCCGTATTTCAGCCAGCGATAGAACTTCTTTATCACCGCCCGGTAGCCGTGCTTGGTCCAGACGGAATAATCCTCCTGGTCAATGAGCTTGATCGCTTCCTTGAGGTCATCCTTGTTAGCTTTATCAAAGTCCTTCTTGAGGTATTTCAGAGCGAACACTTCAAGGTACCCGATAACCCGAATTCTCCTCGCCAGCTTGAGCTGATCCATCAGGCCCAGGGTCTCGTCAAACTTGAGAATCAGCTCCTTGTTTCTGCCTGATATGTTTACAGACTTTAAGTGTCTAATGATTGATTTGTATCTTTTCTCGTACCCGTGTATGTCAATGTAGTCCATCCTTTTCCTTTTCATAGGTAAAGCCTCCTTTTGATTCTTAAACCATAGTTCAGAACATCGAACCCATGTGCCTCATTGGGGCACCATGAAAAGAGGCCCCAAAATCGGCCGGGGGCACCAGCAAAAGGTGAAGATGCCCCCGCCGGGCATCAGCAGGTTTTGCTATCGCCCTGATTGGTTCAGAGTTCTGAACTTTGACCGACGACAAATCGGCTTCAGAAAGGGAAGGCATTGAAGTTTATAAAGACTATTATCCTGCACCATTTATATTTCCTTGTTGTTTTCAGTTGATGAAGAACTCGGTTTAATCGTCAGTATTTTCTGTTTATAAATAGGTGCATTGATATACATTTTAGCCGCAGAACGCATGCGAAGAACCATGCGCCATTTCTTGAGATGCACTAGCAAAATGTGAAAATGTCCCCGCAGAATAGAAGAGACTATTAATAACTTTCCGATGGTTCAATCACCTGTACCCTTATAACGAACAGCTTGGTAAGCCAAACCTTCTGTTATTTAACTATCTTAAACTCTTGGTGATTTACTTTATTTTGTGATTAAGCCCTTGACAGACGCCCTATATTCGTGTTATAAACGCTTCAATCGGCTAAAAGTTGAAAGGAAGGGGGATTGACTTACAAGAGTTACATCAAGAGGGAAAGCGGCAGGGCCTAATGGCGAGCATGCAATAGTAGGCAAAGTTTAATTGATAAACATAGTGAAAAGGAGGTTAAGGAATGATGCAAGAAATATTTAAGACGATGGACAATCTTGCAAAACGCGGCTTTGATTATTTTATAGCAGGACTTGGTGCGATTATGTTAGTTTCAGGGATTGTTTTTACACCCAAAGCGTTTCTTTCTCAAGAAGAGTTATGGGCAATCACTGCATTTGGTTTCATCTGCGTGCTAGGAAGTCTGTATGTCTGGGATGAAAAGGTTAACTTTAAGTTTCGTATTAATCTCGAAAAGATAGCTTATAAAAAGTTTTGCATTGACCAACTGACCCAACGGCAAAAGAGAGTTGAAAAAACTGCTATTGAGATTTATCGTGATGACCTCGAAGAGATTAGTTAAAAATCTAATTAATGTAATAAAGATCATAATCTATTGTTACCAGATATGACTTATTTCAATCATCAATGCTATTATTGCAATATTATAATTAGTGCTTAAGCAATCTTTGATATATTTCCCTGGTGGTTCCCACCAATCCTGGACCAAGACCGCTTCTAGTACCAACTCCTCTTAAACACCTTGAAAGTCCATCAGCAACAGTTATAAACGGTGCTGCTGGCCCAGTCGGAATTAGAGCTATTGCCGTAAATAATTGACCAAAGTAATATTCACCAAGCCACTCTTCTCTATACCCCCCAGGATCTGAAACTTTGCTAGTTATATCCTCAATCTCTTTCTTTGTCCCCCATAGATATATTTCTAACGTGCCTTCTCTGACCATTTTTTATTCTTTTGTCCTCCCGTTAAGGAACTGGAAACCCCAATTCTCGTTGCATAGATGAATGACATAACTTATATATAAACCTTTCGATATTGTAACCACTTCATAGTTGTAGATAATACTTCTATTAGTCAATGAAATAACCTGCCTTGATTACCTTTATTCTTGGATCGTAGATGAGGTCTTTTCTAATGAGGGCCTGCTTGATCTTTTGGTAGGCTTTTTCGGTGGTGGCGATGGCGTAGATTTTATGGAAGTCGGCTTGGATGCATTTGAAGATGTTCTCGATAATTTGTTCTATTGAGTTTTTGCCGGTTTCGATCTCCACGGCTATTCTTTCATCGTCTCCGAAGGCCACGATGTCTATTGATGGGGTGCCGGGCTTCATTTTCGATTAGGGATAGGAACCTCCTCTTTGGTGCGGTAGCCGTCCTGTTGGAGCTTGTCCACCATTCTGGATTTCCAGTATTCGTGCTCTCCTCCGCCTCCCTTATGGCCTCTGGCGGGAAGGCCAATGGCCTTGAGCCTTTTCAGCCCTTCTTCGGTCAGGGTGAGTATCTTAATTCTGGCCTTGCCGGTTGTAACCACTTCTTCCTTGAGACAGCCTTTCCTTATCAGGTCTTTCTTATGGTCGTTGCCGACCCTGTAGTTCAGCCCCAGTTGCCTGTAGTGCTCGCTGACGGACCTTTGCGGGTTCTCATAAATGTCAAGCAGGAGAGCGTCTTCCTCGTCCATTTGAGGTTTTTTCGCCTTGGAGGGAGGGGAATAAGCCTCGTTTGAAAAAACCTGAAAAGACCTCCTGGGGGCCTGTACTACTCTTTTCAAGCTGAAAAGACTGTTTTGCATTTCCCGCTCTATCATCTCGTCCGATACGTCGGCCTTGATTTTCGAGAACGGGAACTGCACGAGGAAACTTTCAGGGTGGCTTCCTTTCATGTTTACCATGGCGCTTCCGATGGGCAGCTTTCCGAGGCAGTCCCATTCCTGGAACTTGATTGACATGCTCGATGCCAGGGTTTCGATGTCCTTCCTGTACCTCTGGTTCAGGGCTATCAGGGTGTGGGTGTTTTGGAGGGCAGTGGTGTTCATCTTTGATACTTCCTGGGCGATGAAGGTGAGTCCGGTGCCCAGTTCCCTGAACTCCCTGATGATCTTGGGCATGATGTTGCCGCTTTTCATTTCCTCTTTTCCTGCAAGGAGGAGGTTCTGCGCTTCCTCGATTATTATCATGTGCTTGAGGACCTCCGCTTTAGGCTGGTTGAGCCGGTGGAAGTAAATCCATAGGAGCAGGGCCTGGGTGAAGAACACCTTGTTTGACGGCGAAAGGTAGTCCAACTCTATCACCACGTTGTTCTTCAGCGCGGCTTCTATGGGCACAGGGTTTCGCGCCACGTTGATTGATTCGGCTATGGTGGAGCTGGTGAGCGCGTAGAGGGTCCTGGCGCACGATTGCTGCCAGAGCATCTCCCTGCCCCTTTTCTGGCCTTTTGAGAACACTTTTTTAGCCACGTCGTGGAAAGTCGGGTAGTCCTGTGCCGTGCCGTCGTACACGCCGTATTCGCGGTATACCTCGTCCATGCCCTTTTCAAGTATGGTGAGCGCTCCTTCGCCGATGAAGTAGGAGTAGCCGATGGCGGAGGCAATGAACTCCTTCCAGACCTGGGGCGGAACGTTCGGGGGCGGAATGAGGGGGTTGAAGTAGAAGGGGCTGGTGCTGGTGCCGGGAGTGAACACCATCACGTCCTTTTTTACGGCCATGAGGCTCCGGTAGTTCTTTTTCCAGTCGAAGATGAGGAAGGGCACCTGGTTTTTCATGAGCTGGTTGATGAGGATGAACGCGATGTTGGTTTTTCCGCTTCCCACCGCCTTGAGCTTGTCCGATTTCAATTTCACTTCGCAGCTTGTTCTCACGGAGGGGTTGAAGTCCTTTACCCAGTTCAGCGCCATCCGCCTGTAGTCTTCCCGGTATCGCTCTATTTCCTCCCGGGAAAGTCCCAGTTCGAGCATCTCCGGCACGGCCTCTTGCCAGGTTTCCTGGAAGAGCTTCTCCATGTCCTCGCCTGGGTTGTCCGCCTTTTTCTTGATGGCTTGGTGGACGACATCGCCTCCGATGAGGCAGATGTTCCTCTTTTCCGGGAGCTTCTCCTTGTACTTGTAGTAGTACCTTCTGGGGCACTGGTTGGCGGTGTTGATGGAGGACGGCGAGTTATAGGCGTGGTTCATTTTCTTGGGCTATCCCTCCCGCCAGGCTTTCTTCGAGAAGCTTGACTTGCAGGAAGCTCACGTCCTTCCAGCAGTTTATCTCTTCCGTTACTATTTGCTGGTCGAGCATCCAGTAGAGCTTTTCAAGGTCGTTCATGTTAGGCGGCAGGGGCCTGCCGTACAGCGTGCTGAACTTGATATCCCATATCTTTTCTTTTTGGCAGTACAGCTCCTGCATCATTCTTCTTTTCAGCTCTTCCCTCTTCTTTATCAGGTTATCTATGGTTTCTTTCCGGTAGACCCCGCTCGCTTCCTTGAGGATGCTGTCGAGGATGTCCTGATCGGAGCTTTTGGCGTTGTGGAGGTACTCCTCCTTGAAGTAAGTCTCCTTCAATGAATCTTGCAGGCCAGAAGAGCTTGCAGGATCGCTTGGCGTGTATTGAGGATTGTAGGCGGCCGGGACCAAGTTGTATCTCAGGTTGAACATGATTTTTTCCAGATCTTGGGGTTGGTAGAGTTGCATCCTTCTCGCCTCCTGTTTTGTTATCACTTGATGATGGTAAGAGTATTTAAATGTTGGTCTCACTCGCTGAACCCACCTTTATAAAAAACCATCCATACATAATCACGGAATGAAGAAGACGATATTTTTCATAAAGCGCAATCCCATGACGGACAAGATATTCGAGGCGCTAAGGAAGCGGTCGGAAATAAAAGTAGCGGACGTGGTAAAAAAGTTTGCCAGGAGCGAAATCTACAACTCCATCCTCAAGGACGTAAGAGAGATAAACAAGATGGCCAAGGTCCACATCCCCGAGATCGAGCTGTTCACCCAAAAGGTAAGGGAAGGGAAAAACGGCAGGCCATACAAGGTGCTCAGCAAACACCCCAATGTCAAGATCACCGCAACCGGAAGCTACTACATAATAGAAGCGCACCACGCTCCAGCCAAGAAAAAAACCTGATCCTCAATGCCGTGAGCAGAAGATCATGGTCCCCTCCGCTGAACCAACATTTATAAACCCCGGACTCACCAATAATCACGACTCAACCCCCAGGCATCCTAAACAATGCCTTGATTCCAGGGCCACCTTACAAGGTCCTTTCGGCTGAAAAGAGCCGAAAAAACCAATTAACAGCGATAACGGCGCGAATTCGCCGACGGCAAAAGCCCGTTCGACCTAGATGGTTGAGCGGGAATTTTTTTCTTCAACCAATTGCAAAGGAGGGAATCATGAAACGCTATTTCGTAAACCCCAAGGCGCTCAAGGGCAAGCAATTCAGGCTTTCACGAAACGGCAACAAGGTGGAAGCGCGGATCAAGGGCCAGGCAACGAGCTGGCAGGTCATCAACTGAAAGGAGGAAGGAGTCATGGACTGGAACTTACAGAGGATGATGGCATTGGAAGCGGGCACGGATGAGAGAACCGGGGAGACCTGGGCGGAGATGTACGACTACCACCTGAGCATGGTCGAGAAGCCGCTGACCTTCGGCCAGTTCAGGATGAAGTCCAACACGCTCAACCGCATCCTCGCCCAGGACCCGGAGGGCGAACAAAGGGGCCTTGACGGACCCATCAACCGCCTGTGCAGGGAACTCGGCTATTAAGGAAGAGACATCCCAACACCACCCGGCCAAACCATCCAGCCAGACCAATCAACCATCAATTCACCACAAACCAGCGCACCGAAAGGAGGCGGCAAATGAAGGTCTACCTCGACTACGGCCAGTTCGGATTCTTCGAGATCGTGGCGGAGAACGGCAGGAGCATCCTGGTACAGACGGACTGGGACTACCCGGGCCTGGCCATGAACTTCGGATGGGTTCCCTGCCCCGAATGCGGCTTCACTGACGGCACGGTTGACTGCAAGCACCGCAGAGCAAGCGAGATGATCGCCGAGGCCGCCGACTACCTGGACGACCACATCGGCGAGAGTTTCGAGGACCCCGGATATTTCTGTAACAACTAACAAAAGGAGAAGGACCATGACCAAGGAAATAGATTTCTTCAAGTGCCCGGTATGCGGCAGCACCAACATTGACGCCGGCGAGCCCTGGGACGCCGAATCCACGGATGACCTTCACGATAAGGAAAGGCCCATGGAATGCAAGGACTGCGGAGAGCAGTGGGACATACTTTATCAGCTCAAGCCCACCGGAATCCGCGTCACCGGCCACCTGGAAGAGCCAATCCAGTTCGCGCCGGCACTGAAGGTAACAATCGAGGTTTCGGGAGGAATCGCCGAAGTCACTTCATGCCCGGACGAAGTGGAAGTGGAGATCATTGACCACGACAACGACAGAAGATAAAAGGAGTAGGCCATGAACCAGGTCTATCAGATAATCACGGAGAAGATTCTGGAACAGCTCAAGAATAACGTTGTTCCCTGGAAAAGACCCTGGATCGGCGGAATACCCATGAACCTGGTCAGCAAAAGGGAGTACAGGGGCATCAACATCTTCTTGCTGATGCTCAGGGATTTTGCCAACCCCTTCTGGCTCACTTACCGGCAGGCCGAATCCCTGGGCGGACACGTCAAGAAAGCGGAAAAATCAACCATCGTGATCTTCTGGAAAAAGCTGCAAAAGGAGAATGACAAGGGTGAGATCGAGGAAATCCCCATGCTCCGCTACTACCGCGTGTTCAACGTCCTCCATCCAGTGCGAGGGCATTAAAGACCCCATGCAGCAAGTTCACGAGGTGGTTCCCATTGAAAACTGCGAGAGCATCATCGCCCAAATGCCCAATCCTCCCGCAATAGAGCATACGGAGGCAAGCGCCTACTACCAGCCTTCCAAGGACACGGTGAACGTGCCCCCGATCCATCTCTTCAAGAGCGCGGCGGCCTACTACTCGACCTTTTTCCATGAGCTCACGCACTCAACGGGCCATGAATCAAGGCTGAACCGAAAATCCGTTTCCGAGCTTTCCCTGTATGGCTCGCATGACTACAGCAAGGAAGAACTGATCGCGGAGATAGGGTCTTGCTTCCTCTGCAATCATGCGGGCATTGAACAGGCAACGTTTGAAAACTCGGCAGCCTACATCAGCGGATGGACGAAAAAGCTCCAGGATGACCAGAAACTCGTGGTCCATGCGGCCGCCTCAGCGCACAAGGCGGTTGATTTCATCCTCGGAAAGAAGCAGGGCAATGATGAGCAAGCATGAATGCCTCGAATGCGCCTGGATCGGCACCATCAAGGAAACGAGCGAACAGGTTCATTGCCCCCGGTGCGGCGGCTATTCAATAGTCCACTGGGGCTTCATAAGAAAGGAGAGAAAAGGATGAAGAAGCTGAACTCAACGGCGCGAAGGATCATGGACAGCCTGACCAACGGGCTTGCGGAGAGCGGCGATCACAGGAAGATTGACAACAAGCCAGGAACGTTCATGGCGGTCCACGTGGAGCGCATAGGCAAGTGCAACCTGGGACCGATGTTCTCGGTGGCGCATTACTACGAGCAGAACGGCGACCTGATGAAAGACCCGGACATGGTATTCATCCGGGGCGTTGACGGCAACTACCACCCTATCGAGTTCCAGCAGGACAACGTGGCCTTTTACAGCCGAGCGGTCACGTTCAACGAAAAGGGAGAGGTCAGCCACTACTACCCCGCTGTGCAGAAGGACATGGTGGACTTCGCCAACCACTGGATGCTCAACATCGCCATGCAACAGCATATAACGCCCGTAAGAGAAACAACGGCAGCGGCATAAAAAATTCAAGGATCTCCACAAGTCCCCACCCACCACAGCCAAAACCACTCCCTAATTCCAATCATTGCTCGAACTGTAAAACCCTCCAGAGAAAGGAGCGCGTAATGCATGTTTACGAACATGGCGGCAAGAAGTTCATCTCCATCAACGGCAAGGACTACTTCCTGATCCGGGGCTACCAGAACAGCCGCGGCAACCTCATCTTCGTGCAGGTATCGGGAAAGACCCCCTTGAACAAGGAAGACCTTACGAACAACTCGTGGGGCCTCATCAGGAGCAAGGCGGGAAAAGACCGGGCATGGACAGCGTTCAATAAAAGCTACTTCAGGTACGACCAGGAGGCGGACGAAAAGAAGCTGGCCTTCATCGGGGCCTCGACCGAAGGCTCATGCTTCCTGGCCCTGAAATGGCTCAACGAGAAATTCAACCTGAAGCTGGAGCCGAAAGTGCTGGCCAGGGTCGCTGAACAGTACGCTAACCAAAAGGTGTCAAGCCACGAGCTGCAAATGCTCCGGGACAAGGGCAACACCGGAGCCAAGGCGGTCCTGCTTGAAATTTCCTCTTACTTCGATGAGAGCGACGCCCTGAAAATTTTCAAAGGAGAAGGACCATGAACGAACCGGCAAGAATCATGGAAAACGAGGAAGACCTGAACTTCACCGGGAGAGAATCAAACAAGGAGCTGACGAACTTCCGCATGTGGGGGAAGAGCAAGCACCAGCAGTATTTCACGCCCAACCCACTCTGCCAGGCCATCCACGAGATGCTGCTTCCCGCCATCGCTTGCAGGGACAACATGCCAGGCTACTCGATACTCGACCCCACCTGCGGCTCGGGACGATTGCTGGTGCCCTGGAAAAAGGCCAAGGCCGGGGTGATCGGCATCGAGCTTGACAAGGAGACAGCCCTGGCAGCGAAAAGGCTCCTTGGCAAGGAGAGTGTCCGCACCGGAGACATCCTGGACTACGCCAGGCACCTTGAGAACTTCCACGTCGCGGTGTCAAACCCGCCCTACGGCATCCTCTGGCAAGTCCAGGACCACCCTTTCGGATTCGAGGCCACCCACTACGGCGGGAGCATCGAAAGCCAGGCCGCAACCATCGAGATCATCAGCAAGGCCCTCACCCACAACGGCATCCTGGCCGCTATCATCCCCTCGTCCTCTTTCCAGAACGCCAAGGACAGCAAGCTCAGGGACCACCTCTACGGAAATTACAGGATGCTCCTGAAGGCCACCCTGAAAAACGTGTTCAAGGAGGAGTACGGGATTGACGTGCTGGTTGACCTGGTTGTGGCCCAGAGGGACTACGGCCCCGACAACGGGAGCTATAAAAAAATCGAGCTGGACATCATCAAGGACCTGGGCTGGAAAAACCAACTCATCAACTCCATGCACGAGATCCTGAAAGACGAGGAGATCTACCTCCACCCCTACGGTAGCAAGGCCGTGGTGCCCTTCCTGGACACCCTCCAGGAAGTCCCCGTGGAAAACACGGTAAACGTCATCCCCAAGGGCATCAAGGCCGGCATATCGTCCACGGCGCTCCTGGACTTCCTGAACGAAGTGACCGAGGAGTACAACCCGGTTCTGGGCATCCCAACCGGCCTCCTGGACGCCTATCTCAGCCCTCCCAGCCTCATGAAAAGGGGCCTGGAAGCCTCTCAGGGCCTCCTGGAAACCATAGGCTTCGAGGTTGAGGTGAGGGACAAGGACAAGGCCAAGATGGAGCGATTGAGGCGCAAGTACGACTACCTCGGCATACCCATGTACCGGCCCAAGCCACACCAGCTCCTGGCCTACTTCTTCAACCAGGAGTACAAGGCCAAGGCCACGGTCAAGGACGAGGACGGCAAGGTCCTGTTCAAGAAAAACAAGAGCTACCTGCTCCACCCGAGCTGGGTCCGCAACCGGGAGACCGTAAAGCTCCAGGACGCCACCGACGTCGGCAGAAAGAAAAAAGTGACCATCAAGACCGAGGTGGACCGGGGCTACCTGTCCATCAAGACGGAAACCGAGCAGGGAGAGCGGACCTTCAACGAGATAAAGATCGAGGAGATAAAGCTCTTCACCGAAGCCTTCAAGCTCCCCAGCATCCCGGACATCAATGACGAGCACCCCGTCAAGGTCGAACACCTGCGCAAGCGCATCAAGAAACAGTTCCCTTTCCTGTTCGACTACCAGCAGGAGGACCTGGCAAGGCTCGGCATGAAGCCCTTCGGCTACCTGGGCTACGACATGGGCGGCGGCAAGACCGTCAGCGCGGCTTGCTGGGCCACGCTCAGGAACTACAAGAACGTGCTCGTGGTCTGCCAGAGCGGACTCGTGCAAAACTGGATCAACGAGCTGAAAAAATTCGGCTTCAAGATCCAGAAATTCACCACTCACGCCTCCGTAACCAGGCTCCAGGCGCAAAAGCGCGGGAAAGAGAAGAACCAGGAGACGACCTTTTACATCACCAGCTACGAGTTCCTGAGCCTGGACACGGGCAAGGAGTTCGACCCCTGGGACTGCATCGAGTACGACAAGGACGGCAACGAAAGGAGAGCATCAAGGGGCAACACCAGCGAGAAATGCCCGCTCTGCAAGAAAGACCACGCCACGGTCATCAGCGAATGCCCCAGGTGCGAGTCAAAGGAGGCCTGGACGGGAAACGTCTGCCACAAGTGCGGGTACACGGCCTACACCTACACCTCAAGGAAGAAGATTTACCCGGCTTACAAAAGGGTAAAGAAGCTCTTCAGTTGCGTGATCGTGGACGAGGCCCAGATCGCCAAGTCAAAGAACACGTGCAGGGGAAGGGCGGTCCGGGCCATGAAATGCAAAGGCAAGCTCCTGCTCACCGGCACGCTCATGAAGGGCTACATCCATGACGTGTACTGGAACGTGGGTTGGCTCTTAGGCTACAACAACCCCCTGTTCCCTTACCCCTACCGGGGCGGCTCCAAAAGGTTCCTGAACGAGTTCGGCACATTCGAGTACGTGACCCAGGAGTTCGAGGACTCGCTCCACGAAGGCAGGGCCAAGCTCATCCCCGAGGTCAGTAACCTCAACCGCTTCTGGCGGCTCATAAGCTCTTTCACCATCCGCAGGCTCAAGGACAGCATGGTGGAGCTGCCCGAAAAACACCGCGAGATCCTGCTCCTGCCCATGGACCAAACCCACAAGCAGCTTTACGACCGCTACCAGACCTGGGCCACCGACGTGATCAGGGACGCGATCCAAATCGCCTCTCGAAACGGCGGTGAGGTCAACATGGGCCTCATCTCAAGCGCATTGTGGAAGCTGCGGTTCGCGGCAACCTGCCCCAACGCCGGCGCCTACCTGTGCAAGCCGCCAGGCCCGCAGGTATGCCTCGAAAGGAGCCAATGGAACAAGGTCAAGAAGGTCATCGAACTCGCCAAGGAGGTGAGAAAAAAAGGCGAGAAGATGATCGTCTTTTCCGGGCTGCGGCCAATGGTAAGCGCCATCTGCAAGGGGCTTAGGAACGCGGGCATCAGCTTCATCCCCATCCTGGCCTCGCACAAGACCGGCGAGAGGTTCCAGATGATCGAGGACTTCAGCCATGACGAGAGCGTCACCGCCATCGTCGCGGGCCTGAACGTCCTCAACCGGGGCTTCACCATCACGGCCGCGTCGCACGTCATCATCACCGACATCGAGTACTCCCCAGAGTCCGTGCTCCAGGCCGAGGACCGCGCGCACCGCACCGGCCAGCAAAAAGAGGTCTACGTGTATTACCTCCTCTCGAACAAAACCATTGACCAGGTGATGCTGGAACTGATCCTTAAAAAACAGATGGCCATATCCAACGCCATTGACGGCAAGGCCGTCCACAAGGACGTGGCCGAACTCCTGGAAAACATGAGCGGAAACATCCAGCTTGAAATCGCCAAGCGGATCGTGGAGGCGGAGGAAACCAAATTCATAGAGGTCGAGGAAACGCCCAGCGATGAAGCCATCGAAGCCGACATCATCATCGAGAAACCCGAACTCACAGCAGAACGCCAGCCCTTTGAGGCAGGCAGCGAGGAAATCTTCGAGACCCTCTACCAGCTAAAAATGGAAATGAAAAGCAGAGACAAAAAGAAGACCGAGGTCAGCGAGGCACAGCTCTCGCTCTTCTGAAAAACAATCAAACCTGGACATTGAGCGCCGGTTTTCCTAGCTGGCGCTAATTTTTTGTCCGGGGAAAGGAGGCTTGCTTTGAGGCAACGAAGGAGACTCAAAAGGCGATTAGACGGAGAAAGAATCAAGTGTGAAGCGGTGGAGCGAGGACTGGTGGACAAGTGCTCGAACAGCGGAGACCTGCAATGGCACCACCTCGTGTACTTCAGCAACGGCGGCGCGGACGATGACGAGAACGTGATCCCGGTCTGCGCCGGCTGTCATTCCGAAATCCATCGCGTGAACGGGGACTGGGCCGAGTTCGGACAAAGGGGCGGCTTAAGGACCCTTGAGCTATACGGCCCCAAACACTTCAGGAAACTCGCCTTCAACCGATGGAACGAGGCGGCCTGAAAACAAAAGGAGAAAATCCAATGACGCCGAACAAGGAAAATACCTCATGGCTTCTCTACGGAGAGGACCCCGACGACTTCTACATCAAACCCGAAACCGAACTCGATTTCAGCCCCCGCCAATGAAAGGAGAAATAACATGGAACAGGACAAGCTTCACAACGGAAACGTCACCGTCACCATAGACGGCCAGGACCACATCGAGTTCAAGCTCCATTCCTTTTACGACGTCCTGGAAGCGTTCATCGAGCCTAAATTCTAGGCCGGCCCGCATTTCAGCGGAGAGGGGGTAGGCCGGTCCTTCTCCCTCTCTTTTTTCCTCCGCGCGAGGAGAAAGGAGCGCTGATGAAAACGGACATTGAAAGCCTTAAAGCCAAACTGTCCATGCAGGCCGTGCTCGAACATTACAAGATCACGAGCCTGCGCAAGAGAGGCAACAGCCTCGTAGGGCGCTGCCCCGTTCACAATGGCGACAACGATAACGCCTTCCACGTGAGTCTCGACAGGAACTTGTGGAACTGCTTCACCGGGCAGCACGGCGGAGACGTGCTCTCGTTCATCATGGAATACGAGGGCGTGGGCTTCAAACAAGCCCTGTGCATTGCCGGCGCAATTCTCAATTCACCCAATGTCGGGCACCGCCCCGCCCCCTGGCACGAACAACAGGAGACGCCCAGGAAGCCCAACCCTCGCTTGAAATTCAAGCTGACGCTGGATTCCGGCCATTCCTACCTCCTGGAAAGGGGCCTCAATGAAAGCACCATCGAAAGGTTCGGCCTCGGCCTCTGCCACCGCGGAATGCTCAGAGGAAAGATCGCCATCCCTATCCACGACCATGAGGGAAACCTGGTTGCCTACGCCGGGAGAAACGTGAACGGGGATTGGCCCAAGTACAGGTTCCCCATAGGCTTCCACAAAAGCCAAGTCGTCTTCAACCTGCACCGGGCCAAATGTTGCAACAGCCCAGAGCTGGTCATAGTGGAGGGCTTCTTCGACTGCTTCAAGGTCCACCAGGCCGGATTCCCGAGCGTCGTGGCACTAATGGGGTGCGCCCTCAGCGAGTGCCAGCGAAGGCTCGTCCTTTCGCTCAAAAGAAGGCTCTTGATTCTCCTTGACGGCGATGTGGTGGGAAGAAAAGCCACCAAACAACTTGTGCAAGCCCTACGCGGCAAGCTGCCCGTAATCCCCAAATACGTGCCCCTGGGCAAGCAGCCGGACAACATGGACGAGAAAAGCCTGCAAAGACTCATCGGAACAAGGAGGTAAACGAAAATGATGGACGAAGACTGTTTTTGCCCGGAATGCGGCGCTCTCCTCTACCACCAGGAAGGATGCCTGTTATGCATGGCCTGCGGCTGGTCCGCGTGTTAATGAGGCTCCTGAAGTCCAGCCCGACCCGAAAGGAGGGACAAGGTATGAAAGACATCTACACCATCATCAACAACGGCAAGGACAAGAAAGGCTTCTGGCTCAAAATCGGCGTGGCCTTCGAGAACCAGGACGGCAGCCTCAACGTCGCCCTCAACTGCCTTCCCCTCGACGGCAAACTCCACATCCGGGACAGAAAGGATAAGTAACCAATCCTGGAAAGGGGCGGGATGCAGCACCCGCCTCTTATTTAATTTTCTCTTTATCTAAACTTGTCATTGCCAGTTGGCGCTCAATGCGAACAAAAGATTTTGTCATCTCCGAAATAATTATTGCTTGTTTCTTGGCAATCTTGGGAGGCTGACGACTTCCATGACCAGCTAATGGCTCTGTATTTCTTTTGTTGAAGATTTCAAGAATGTAATCAAGTATAGGCGTAGGCAGACTTGAATCCTTTCTGTAACGATCAAAAAAGGAACCAAGGGATCTATTTTCAACAGAACTGAGATTAACAACATCCTTGGCTAATGTTTCAAATACGGAAGCGCTTGCATGTAAAACTTCAGGATAATCCTTATGGCTTAGAGCCGCCTCCATTCTCTTAATCAATTTTCTGATATTGGGATGTTCTTCGGAATCTTTAACTTCATCAATCTGCTCAATTGGCAGAATATTCACCTCTATTTCTCTCTTTTGGTAATCAGAATAATCAAAACTAATAGATGCACCATCTTCTTCAAAAATATCATTAATTTCCTTTACGGAAAATGCAGTGTCCTCAATAAGATCGGCTAAGATTTCGACTAACTCAATTGTGCTTGGCCTCCGCATAATAAGTTCAAGCTCCGCATTGTGCCACGCATGTTCTCCGGGGTAATAATATTCTCCATCTTCTGCTTCCAAAACATAAAGTGGAAGTCCCAAAACATTCCTTGCAATATTTATTGCGCGGTTCTTGGATATAATATCGTAAGTGCCTTCCTCACCCTTTACTTTATGCCGGAGAAGCCTGGTTAATTTGAGACGAGCCCTATCTGAGATTACCTCAAATTTGAGACTCTCATTTTGCTCATCTGATAGACCGAGAAACATTTCTAGCCCTTAAGTGCGATGATTACTGAAGTGATTTTCATAGCGCTGCTGTTAGAGAAAAACACTTCAATTCCCCTTATTAATTTGTCACAACTAGTGATGGCAATCACCCACGAGATTTGTTAGACAATCTTCTCAATGCCTTCTATTATCTTTGAAACATCCTCTAATGCTTTTTCTGAGAATGTAATATTAATATTGGCCTTTTTCCCGAATACATCCTTTATTACCAATTTCCCCGTTATCTTTCCTTCCATTATTTTGGGATTAAAAACATCTCCGCCATAACTCTCCCACGTAATACGCCATTCCAGCAATGCTGCCTCCAGAATCTATTTCCGTTCCACCTTCGTACATAACTCCACGCTGGCCTAAAACTGGCCAAAACTTGGCATTGTCTGATTCTCCCAATATGGACTTAGGCTCTGGGATACTTATAGGCTTCAATTCGACCTCTTTAAATCCAACTGTTCTAACAAAAAGCCTCCACGAATCTAGCGACACCTTTCTTAGACCTTTATTGGTAATTCCAATGTAGGCTAAGAAACCATACTTCCTTGTTGACTTGCCTTTAAATTCACCTCCAGGTAACACAAACCACCACTGATAGGTTTCTGGATGTATGGCATGAACTGTAAGCTTTGGCCTATCCCTAAGATAATATCTCAAAAGCATGATTCCATTAACGATGGCAAGAATTAACGCGGACAATTCGAGTATAGCTTTAACTGTCACCATTTTTGCTATTTCAGTAAAGGTAAAATTTATCATTCTTAAAACTTTCCAAAAACTAATGGACTTCCAAGATGAGAATTAGTAATGCTCCCCTTCTCGAATCCCCTTCTCCTCAAGCTGTTTCTTCAAATCATCACGACAGAGAACGAGAGGTTCCGCCACGATGCATCTGTTTTCCTTTATGGCCTCAATGTATCTGTTGTTCTTCCATTTGTCAAGTATGCCGAGGTCAAGCTCATCGTATCTACTTTCAAGGTTTTTATCCCTCCTCTCCCGCTCCTTCTCCAGTTGCTCGGGGCTTTGGGGCGGCTCGGAGAACTGGTCTTCGGTGAAGTAGGTCCCGTCGGGGAGGTAGATTCTGCCCTTGTCCTTGTCCCATTCTATGATCTCCGGCTGGTCGGAGCCTTTCCTGTAGAGGAAGGCCAAGTTCCATTGCAGCTCGATCCTCGCGCCGTCAAATTTACCGCCGTCAACCGTCAGCACCTTCTTGGCATCTTCATCTCCTTCCTTGGATACCGTTACCGCGTCCTTGCATCCCTCTTCCTGCTCCCATTCCTCCTCAAGCTCCTGCATCATCCTTTGTTGTGGTGTTGAGCTGGCTTTCCCGGTCAATCCAATTATTTCCTGCCCTTCGCAGTAACCGAACCTGTCCCCGGATTGCGAGTAGCACTGCGATTCCGTGCAGAGCATACCTTGAAAATCGTTCCCGGTCGGATCTCCGATTGCCAGGCCCTCGTCCTCCACGGGGATATTCAGATCTTCCCCGAGGTCCAGCATAGACCCGTCCTCTTCCCAAATCCTGCCGCTGCCTCCCTCCTCGACCTCGATCCTGTCATAGTCTTCCCCTTGCTCGACCGTCATGCCGTTAAAGAGATAGGACGCGCCGGGCACGATAAGCTCCCGGGCCTCGGCCAGACCCTCGCAATCCATCATGCCGTTCATCTCGCAGAATTGCTCATCCCGGTTTATCCCGCGCCTTGCGTTTATTCCCGAGATGACTATCATCTCGTTCGCCTGGGGCCGATAAACGTCCTCGATCATGCTGAGCCTGAACCCCGAGCCGGAAGCCTTATGTTTGAACTCACCATCCTTCCTGCAAAAGGAGAGGAAATTCTCAGCCTCCCGTGGCTTGTCCTGGCAGTATCCCATACTCAAGTCTTTATCCTCTGTTTGCACCATGAAGCCCTGGTCAGCCTCGTCCAGGATCGTCAGCTTTGTGTCGGGGAGAGCTACAAGATTGTCCTGGTCCTTCATAATGATTCCGGCATCCTCGTCATTCCCATCCACCTTCATCCTGCCATACCGGGTGTCCATTTCAAACTCTGTCTCTCCCTTGATGCTGGTGCTCATGAAAGGCAAATCAAGTAATTCCAGGTCTCCGTCTTCGAGCAGCGTGATTTCCGTTCCAGGCCCAGGTTCACCATGCTTCGCCCTTGCAATCGTGATCCTGTCATTCATTTTCAAGCCTTGAGGGAACCGCAGGACAGGAGGCGGACCGGCCACCCACAACGCTTCTGTCTCAGCGGGTATATCATACTGATCCATGCCCAGCCAATACCCCCCGACTTCATCGCCCGTAACAAGCTCTGCCCTGACGAGGATCGTGCCGTTAAACACCAGCAGGCCGCTTTCTAGGTTATTGAAGACCGAGCCGTTGATCTCGAACTCGCATCCCTCGTTCAAGCGCACCCTGGTCAGGTTCATGCTTTTCTCAACCATGCAGCCCGACTCTGCCCTGATGATTTGCGCGTAGTCCGCGTTCATCCCGAAAAGGTATCCGATCTTGGCCCTGTCCGCTTCACGGTCATAGGACATCTCGGCGCTCTCAATCCTTGAGGACCGCCCCATCTCCACCGTGCTCCCCTCTTCAAGCCCCTTGGTCAGCGCGAGGGCGTTCCTCAGCCTTTGCGCCTCATTCAATAGCTCCCTCTGCTCAGGAATCATGGCCTCAAGCATTTCTTCTTTCACTCTCTGTTTTAGTGTCGCCTCGGGGTCGGAGACCGTGGCGTAGATGCCTTCCAGCCTCTCAAACGGCCCGTACTCCTCTGGAAAAGCGCTCCGTATTTTATCCTTCGCGTAATCGGTAAGCTTCATTTCAGGATTGAGCGCCCAGGCATAGATTGTCTTCATCGCGCTCGCCGCTTCCGGATCGTTCAGAGCTTCTTCATCAAGGAACTCATTTCCGAGCATGATAGTGGCCTGTTGGAATCCCTCCGACCTTATCTTGACGGCGTAATCAACCAGGTCCTCGGACAGGGCGGAACCATAGCCCGCCAC